>ERZ1740070.33-NODE-33-length-111717-cov-15.624832_pt1 | contig 111717 bp, 89 predicted proteins | sample MGYA00581734_ERZ1740070 | MGnify/ENA primary metagenome ERZ1740070 (study PRJEB43018, sample SAMN04849744) | marine metagenome | isolation source: floating plastic debris | place: Pacific Ocean | collected 2008-09-01 | study: EMG produced TPA metagenomics... | reverse complement strand
GGATGAAGCTGAAATGAGATTTCATAGATAGAAAGCAATTATCAAGGACGCCCTAGTTACCCTTTGCTATGCCTTAAAAGCTGCTAAAACAGTACTGCTTCAAAATAGATTATATCCCTTTGGGTTCAGTCATTTTATTTGCTGAATTAAACGTACATATATAAAAGATTTTAAAAAATGACAGGATAAAACAAACAACAACTCTTGGACATAGCACATGACATTAATCGGATTGGACTAGACTGTATGGGCATGTCCGAATTTATGGATCTTTTAACGAGCAGGAATCCATTAAAACTTTGCATAAATCCATCGAGTTGGGGTATAACTTCTATGATGCAACCGACATGTACGGAAGCGAAACCAATGAGCAATTATTGGGGAAAGCTTTTAAAGAACATTGGAATGACGTGCTATTAGCTACCAAATTTGCCATTATGCTTGGCCACAACGGAGAATTCACTGGGCTGAACGGAAAGCCGGAATATGTCCGATAAGCCAGTGATCAAAGTCTTTAGCGTTTAGGGGTTGAGGCCATTGATTTACATTACATTCATCAACAAGATCCTGAGGTGGAAATAGAGGAAATTGTAGGCACAATGGCTGAGCTGGTCAAACAAGGCAAGGTGAAGTACATTGGCCTTTCTGAAGTTGATCCTGAAACCTTATGTCGTGTACATGCCGTTCATCCTATTAGTGTCCTACAAACAGAATATTCGTTATGGAGTCGTGAGCAGAACGTGAGCTTTTTGACGTCTGTAAAGAGCTCGGCACTAGGTTTGTTGCCTACAGCCCACTAGGACGCGGCTTCCTTACCGGATCGATTAAAGCCGTTCAGATTTAGAACCCAGTAATTGGCGTCTCACAAACCCACGTTTTACCAATGAAGCAATAAAAGAAAACCTGCTTGTGTTTTACGTACGGATAATGCAGAATACGAGGCGGCAATCAACCGGATGTCAAACTCAGGATTTAGAAAGGCGACTTCTTTTTAGCCTTATTAGGAAGGCGGAGCCCAAATCTTCGAAAACCGTGATGGATATCGTGTGGTTATAAGTAACAGCGAAAGTCCTTTTTAGACCTGGACCCAACCAAAGCGCTGAGCCCGGGTTGCTTTCTATCTGGCGGCAAGAAAACGACCTTGGTCCCAACTCCCAATTCAGACCATCCATAGTTACGTATGAAGGTATGTCCGGTAGAACAACTAAGATTGATGAGGAGACGAAATTACCTTCAATTACTTCTGGCGCTTAGCATTGCATTTCCAAGTTGTAAGATCAGAACTACGGCCTATTTTAATCAGGTACCACCGTCAGACATACCCAAACTATTTAGCCCGGATGTAGTCAATACAGAAGGCATAGAACTCAATGTGGTCTTCAATTCATCGTTTACTGAGATGTTTTTCTCCAGAATTGTTGATGACAGTTTTATCATCCATCACTCTGAATTGGTTGCCGGTAACTGGACGCCCGTTCAGCCCCTTCAAATGTACCCTGACAGTATTACCATTTCAGTAGCTTGCGATCCAACCATTACACAAGATGGCAGTACTATGTATTTTCTTGGAGTCGACCCTCAGAACTATGCTAACAATATAGCCCCTGAGGAATTGTATCGAATTCCCCCAGATATCTATGTGAGTAAAAAGGTAAATGAGAAATGGCAACAAGCCAATAAAGTGGAACACCCATTATCCACCAAGCATTTTGAATCTTATCCATTAGTAGTCGGGGACGGAAGTCTCTATTTCCAGTCTAATCGCCCAAATGGAGCCGGAGGAAGAGACACTTACCGCGCTCAATACCTGGTCAACGGAAAATTTGAAACTCCTGTCAGCATCAATTTAAACTCAGATAAAAATGCTGCCAGTTCATATATAAATGCGGATGAAGATTATTTGATTACCAGTACGCCAAAAGGATTTCTGGTCTCATTCCAAGAAAGTGGGAAATGGCAAGTACCTGTACCGCTCGAAATGTCTTATGAGAAAGAATGGATATATTTTTGTCCGTACATGTCGCCGGATGAAAAGTATTTCTTCTTTTCAAGAAGGTACAGTGGTTCATCAAAAAATGGATGGGCTGGCGTAACAAGAGGAGAAGTCTATTGGGTACGCGCTGATGCGATTTTTCCTCTTAAGAGTCCCCCCGCGACAGACTGAAAATATAGGTATTTAAACTAATTGAAATGACACTAGAAGTACATTTGAAGTTCAAGAGTTTATATTACAGTATGTTTCATACAACCTCAAAAACAAAATCAGCGATGAGTCAATTCATAACTCTCATCATGTCTATTTTTTGCCCTGTCACTTTTTCTGCTTACGGACAAACTCCAACGGACTCCTTGAATATTAAACAAGTGGCATTGGATTACATTGAATCACAACATAATGTGAAGCCCGAACAATTTAAACGTGCTGCTCACCCCAGGATGGTTAAAAGAACCTTCTGGACCAACAAAAAGACAGGAAAAGAATACTTGAGAGAAACATTTACCGATGCTATGGTTTTACTTACTGAAACCTATAATCGTGATGGAGATAAATTTTCTGAGCGTCCAAAAAAGGAAGTCATTATACTTGATATATACGATAAAGTTGCTTCGGTAAAACTCATAGCGGACGATTGGATCGATTACATGCACATTGTTAAACTGAATGGGAAGTGGCAACTTGTCAACGTATTATGGCAATTCAATGATTCCGGAGATCATTGAAGCAGGCTAATAAACGCAGAAGTCACAATAGGTACTTAAGAGAGATCACAGCGTAAGAATTCATCCCATAGACACATACTCCTGTTAACTACCGTCTCGCCAGTCTCAATGTCGTTGTACTGACAGATGAAAAAAATAGCACAATCTTCCAAACTTTTTTCCTATATTGATGTTTAAACATTGAATTTAAATTAAGATAAAAAATCATCATGAAAAAGCAATTCACAATTCCATCGTTAATACTAGCAGTAGCTGTTAGTTTGATAGCATTTAAGGCGATCGACGGCACGTATACCGTTAATTCAACTGAAAGTAAATTAAAGTGGACAGGTTATCACCTGGCTAAGTCGTATGAGCACTGGGGTTATGTCAACCTGAAATCAGGTAGCGTAGACGTCAGTAATGGCAAAATCACTTCCGGTGAATTTGTGATTGACATGACTACAATCTCTAATAAAGATGTTGAAGGTGAAAAAGACAGCCAAAAGCTGGACGGCCACTTAAAGTCAGATGATTTCTTTGCTGTTGAGAAGCATCCGGAAGCTAAGCTTGTCGTCAAAAAAGTAAATGACTCTGGCAAGGCTACTGGAGATTTGACCATCAGAGGTATCACGAAAGAAATTCAGTTTGACACTAAAGTTGAAGAAGCTTCAAATAATAAAGTGGTAGCAACTGCCGACATTAAAGTGGACCGTACAGAATTTAAAGTAATGTACGGCTGGAAATTGGAAAACGCCATCCTTTCCAATGAATTTAGATTGGAAGTGCAATTGGTGGCAAATCAGTAACACAATCACCGTTTATGTCAGAATGCAGTAGATCAGGAATCTCCCTAAAAGCTGGGAGATTCCTATTTTCGTGGATGATAATCCCTTAAATTCATCAGATATTGAAACTATTCTTCTTCTAATCCATCCGGATTTGCTTTCTTCACAATTGTGAAGAAGTTCTTTCTATTAAACTACCCTTACTTTCCCATCGCCGGAATGATACTCTATCTTGCTATGTTCACCTATACCACCACCCTTTATCCCGGGGGGTCAGTGAACCACCCTGAAATGGCAGGTCACAGCATCTTTCATAATTTGCTTTGCGACCTGAATGGTACCAAAGCCATTAATGGAGCTATCAACCCGGCAAGGCCGATGTCCATTGCATCGCACATTGTATTGAGCATAACTATGATCCTGTTCTTTTATACCTTGCCAGACATTTTTCAGGGGCAAAACAGAAATACAAAACTCGTGAGAATATTCGGTGTACTAAGTATGACCGTATTTATTCTGATGTTCACGGAGTATCATGATAAAATTGTAGTCCTAGTTGCCATCTTAGGAACCGTGGCTTTGGTTCCCTTCTTTATTGAAGTTTTGAAATACCCTAATGTCCCATTTAAGAGATGGGCCTACCTGTGCTATCTTATGAGCGTGGTAGTATTTGTAATCTTCATTACCAAAATAGGCTATTATTATCTACCGTTCCTCCAGAAAGTCACCTTTGTATTAGATGGGGTTTGGGTGATTTGGGTGTGCTTAATTGTGAATGAAAAAAACAAAATCGCCTTACGTCTTGAGGCCACGACCAATTCAGTGATGCGATGAGTATATAGTTAAAACAAAAAGGCCACTCACTAATGAGCAGCCTCTTTATCAAATTTCTGCAGAAATTTAGATCTGGCTTAAACCGCCATCTACTTCCAGCTCTACTCCATTGACATACGCCGCATCGTCTGACGCCAGGAATAGCACGGCAGTCGCTAATTCCTCAGAAGATCCAAAGCGACCCAAAGGTACTTGCTGCGCAAAGCCAGCGCCCATTTCTTGTACGGTTGCCTCGTCCATTCCCATTTTTCCATAGATCGGCGTTTCAATCGGCCCGGGCGCCACACTTACGGTTCTGATTTTCTTCGCCTTAAGCTCACTGGCTAACACTCTGGTCAGTGACCTCAAGGCAGCTTTTGTAGCGCTGTAAACCGCAGAATTGTCAAACCCTTTCTGACCTACAACTGAAGTGTTACTGATAATTACGCTACCCTCATCCAAGTGCGGAAGCGCCTCCTTTACGGTAAAGAATGGATTCTTCACATTAATGTTGAACTGTGTATCAAAATGATCTTCATCAATAGCCTCAATTGGCGAAAAATACGCCACACCGGCATTCAAAAATAGAATGTCGATACTACCATGTTTCGCTACGGTTTCAGTCACCGATTTTTTTGCTGAACCGATTTCCGCTGCATCAGCTAAAATATAAGAAGAGTCATGACCAATTTCAGCAACCGCTTCCTGAAGCGCGCCTTCTCTTCGACCTGTAATGACAACTTTAGCCCCTTCTTTTGCAAATAATTTGGCTGTTGCTAACCCTATTCCACTATTGCCCCCTGTTATTAAAGCAACTTTGTTTTCTAATTTTTTCATTGTGCTGATTAAGTTATTATTTGAAATGATTATTCCAAATAACGGCGAATTGGAACAAACGTTTCAAATAAATTAGACTTTTTTACAGTACGCTTAAAACTTGCTTCACAATGCCCTGTATGTCAGACTTTTTATCGTCCAGCATACCTGTAACCCGAAGTCCCTGGATACTTGAAAATAAATAGGACGCTAATTCATCGGCATCTTTACGGACATCTATCTCTCCTTCTCGTCGCGCTTGGAGGATTAATCCTTTAAACAAATCCGTCATTGTTTTTTTGTTACTCACTAAAAAATCATGGATCCTCGGATTTGAATTAGCAAGCTCGGTAGTGCAATTGGACATGAAACAGCCATTAGCGTTATTCTGATTAATGATCTCCTCAGCCACAGCTTCAAATAGGGCTACTATCTGCCTGCGTGGAGATTTATTGCTACCCATGTATTGAGTTAACTTCTCCTGCTGTAGTTGTTGGTAATATTTCAGCGATTTTTCATACAGGTTGAATTTGTCCCCAAAAGAATTATAAATACTGGATCGGTTTAACCCGCTAATATCGACGAGATCCTGCATAGAAGTGCCGTTGTAACCTTTGGACCAAAACAGCTGGGTTACTTTTCTAAGTACATCACTTTCGTTAAATAGAACTGACTTTGGCATATTGGAACAAACGTTTCAATTTCAAATTTGGTTTTAATTTCATTAAATTCAATACGCAAAGGGTGATATTAGAATGAAAACTCAATTTAGCCGGAAAAATACCTTAATAGCAAGTCTTTTTATTGCCACTATTTTTAGCTGTTCAGATGATGAGGAACTATTTATTGAAAAGACTAGAATCAAACAGATAACTACAAGTTTTTCTAATTATCCAGATTATGAACGTGTTGAATCCTGGAAATATAACACGAAAAATCAGTTGGTAAGCCTAAATACGCACATTCAAAGATCAGCTGTTCAATCTGACACTGCTTTGTACGATATAAAATATGATTATGTAAACGGCTCCTTACGTTCTTTATCGACTTATTATCAGAGCTTTAATGGCTTATCATACTCATATTACGATTTTCATTCTATTTCACAAAACGAAATAAGGGGGACTGTCGAGTATTATGAAGGTTACAAACAAAAATTCGTCATTAGCCTGGATAATCAATATTATAAACAGATCGAATTCTTTGAGGAAACTAATTTATATGAACGTATCATATACGAGCATGATCAGGACTATAACCTAATATCATATACCATAATTTATTACCGCCATGACCCGACACCTAGGATAAGCAGTTGGATCAAACGAACTGTTACGGAATATGCCGAATACTCCGATCATCCTATTGAGATAATACCTGCAAGACTACCTTATATTCCTGGTATTAAAATTTCGAACGTCATTCCCATTCAATACATTAGATCCAACCCTCAAGTAACCAATGCGAAAGTTCAATTTACCTATACATATAATGAAAATGGTAATATTGTTTCACAGATAAAAAATACCAATGATGAAATCCGCAAAAATTCCATCGAGTATGAAAATTACCAAATACCTGCTAACTAAAATCTAAAAAGTGTATCTATAAAATCTTGCAGTTAATTGACATTTGAAAATTTACATTGCAAGTACCCAAGGGTTCGATGTCAATCGCTTAAAGTAGAGCATCGATTACTATTAATAAATAATATCGATACCTTTTTCGTTTTTGTGCGTATATCCATTAAATCCCAAATCAAATGCTTAAAAACTTCTTTATCATTGCGCTCAGAAACCTCTACAAGAATTCGATTTACTCGATCATAAATATTGCTGGGCTATCCATTGGGCTGATGTGCAGCATTCTCATTTTTCTTTGGGTAATTGATGAAAGCACTTACGATCATTTTATTCCCAAGCGCGATCGTTTGCAGCAGGTATGGGTTAGCGCCTTCTATGATGGAAAAGTGAATAGCTGGAATTCCGTTCCACTTCCTACCTATGAAGCAATGAAAACTGCCAATAGCCACATTGTTAATTCTGTGGTAGCAGACTGGGGATCTGATCATTTATTGGCCGTAGGCGAAAAAAGGATCTATCAAAGAGGTTATTACGTAGGTGAAGAATTTTTGGAAATGTTTGAATTTCCACTGCTTCAGGGAGATGCCTCGCAAGTATTAGATGAGCCCACATCCATCGTCATTAGTGAATCGGCAGCAAAAGCTTTATTCGGCAATGAAGACCCAATTAATAAGATAATCAAGATAGATAATGATGATGATTTAAAAGTCTCAGGAGTTTTGAAAGATATTCCCGGTAATTCTTCTTTTGATTTTGATGTTCTCATTCCGTGGAGTTACCGAAGGAAAGTTAATGAATGGGTCAGGGATAATGAAGATAACTGGGGGAATTACTCCTTTCAGGTATTTGTGGAGTTAGATGACAAAGCCAAGTTCAATGAAGCAGAAGCGGGCATCAAGGATATGCTCGACAAAAATAAAGATGACGATGACGAAATGGAGAGTTCATTCTTCTTGTACCCTATGGAACGCTGGCGGTTGTATTCGTCGTTTGAGAATGGTGAAGAAAAAGGAGGCTTGATAGAATACGTTCAGCTATTCACTGTGATCGCTATCCTAATAGTGATGATTGCCTGTATCAATTTTATGAATTTGGCCACAGCCCGTTCCCAAAGAAGATCAAAAGAAGTCGGAATTCGTAAAACCGTTGGATCAGGGCGAAAGGAACTCATACTACAGTTCCTAACAGAAGCTATTGTAATCGCATTTGTATCTTATGTTATAGCCATTGTTTTCGTAATACTTCTCTTGCCGCTATATAATGATTTAGTTCAGAAGCAACTGATTCTTGACTTTGCCAATGGTCAATTTTGGATCGCATCGATGCTGCTGATCTTAATTACAGGTATTCTCGCCGGCAGCTACCCGGCATTCTATTTATCAGCCTTCAATCCTGCCGCCATATTAAAGGGCAAGGGCTCGAGTGGTGATAATGCTAATTTACCAAGAAAGATCCTGGTCATCTTGCAGTTCTCCGTAGCCATAATACTCATTGTGGGTACCATAGTGATCTACCAGCAAATTGAAATGGCCAGAAAAAGGGATTTGGGCTATAACCAAGAGAAACTGATTACTGTGAGTTTTACTGAAGAGTTAAGAGAAAACTACGATGTTTTTAAGAATGATCTCCTGAATTCAGGTTTCGTAGAATCGGTGACAAGATCCAATAGCTCAATTACTAATGTAAATTCGAATAACTTCCTTGACTGGCCCGGTAAACCTGATGACCTAAGGGTGCTGTTTGCAACATTAACTTCTCATTACGATTACGCTCAGACCATGGGGGTAGAAATGTTAATGGGTAGGGATTTTTCAAAGGATTATGCCAGCGATAGTTCCGCTATTATAATCAACAAGGCAGCGCTTGACCTCATGAACCTTGAAGAGCCGGCTATCGGAACCCAACTAGAGCTTTGGGGAGACAAGCGTAACCTAATAGGAGTATTGGATAATGTTTTGATGGAATCTCCATATGAAGAAGTAAGGCCCTTGTTTCTGATTTTGGACGACTGGGGAGGTGTGGTATCCATTCGCTTAAGAGGGGACCAAGAAATCCAACGTTCAATTACCGGAGTAGAAGAAGTTTTCAAAAAACACAACCCTGCGTACCCTTTTGACTATGAATTTATGGATCTGGCATTCGAAAAAAAATTCACCTATATCAGACTAACACAGGCATTAGCCAACATCTACTCTCTGCTGGCTATGGTAATTACTGGTTTGGGTATTCTCGGACTTGCGGCGTTCACTGCTGAACAACGAAAGAAGGAGATTGGCATTAGAAAGGTGCTGGGAGCCAGTATATCGCAATTAGTTGGCATGATATCCAAAGATTTCACCAAACTGATCCTGATAGCGTTTGTGCTAGCAGCCCCACTTTCATGGTGGCTTCTTGACAACTACCTTGATAGATATACTTTAAGAATAGACATTGCCTGGTGGGTATTTCCAGTGGCAGGACTGGGGTCCTTGATTTTCGCGCTCACCATTGTAGGGAATCAGGCCTTCAAAGCAGCAGCTTCAAATCCGGTAAAGGCGTTAAGGAGCGAGTAATTTGGCCTACTCCACATGTAAAATCCAGGCTTCTTCAAAATCAAAAATACTAAGTTGTCTGATTTCTCTTACTCTCGCTCTGGCAAGGTCTAAATCTTCATAAGTATAAATATATACATAGTGCATGTTATTTTGCTCATTTAAGGCAACTTCTGCTCCACCGTATGTTTCAAGAATACTTTCTTTGAGTGAAAGAGCATTACTTCTAATTGAAAAGACACCTACTACAACATAGTGCCCGGGCTTTAATCCTGATTCCTCAACAGCTACTCTGGTAATTTTGGGCTCCTCGCCTACTAAAGAAGGTAGATTATTTTGTGGATCTGATTCAACATCCTCGACGTTCTCTTCCGGTTCTTCCTGACTAATCTTGTCCACAACTTCATCCTCATTAGTCAGTTCTTCTGTTGCTTCATCTGCAATGATATCTTGATCTTCCTGAACGGCTATCTCTAAACTGTCTTTTTCACTTGTATCTTCATACAGATCAGAAACTTCCTGGCTATGCCTTTCCTCTCGTTTTTCTCTCTTATTTAATTTTAACTTAAGGGTAATCTCGTGGTTTCCCCCAAAAGACTGTAGCTCATCCAGACCAGGACTATACGAATAGGCAAAACTTAACATGTCTTTAACATTTAGACCTGCATGGCCTATGACACCAGCATCATACCGATAACCTCCACCCACCCATATCAGGTCTTTATATCTGGCTATTACTGATCCCTCTGCCTGGTACTGTTGGGAATTGACATGCCTGTACAAAAGTAGTGGCTGTAAATTCACGGTAGGTGACAAGCTAAAATCATATGCCACCGAAGTAATGAACTGGTCAAATTCATTAAATGCCGGGCTATTGAAGTCGTCCTGACTATTGGCATCGTTATCTAAAAGTTTCGGAAGTGCAAAACCCATGGTTAGCCTATTGAGACGTAACTGAACCCCAACCTGACTGGTCATGTAAAGCGTATTATCTACTGCACCTAACAAAACCGGATCATTCAAAATACTGGGATCCGTAGAACTTGATATTTCATCGAGGTCTAACTTATTTTGAAGGAGGCCGCCGGAAAGACCAAATTTCAGATAGTTAACATTTGATAATTTGATTTGGTATCCAAATGTTAAATACGCGGTATTGGTGACAAGGGCCACCGCACTTTGAGATTGGACTGATAAACCTAGAAAAATGTTGCCATTGGTGGCGTATTGCAAGTTGAAAGCAGAAACTGTGGGGGCATCAGAATTCTCGGCCCATTGCGTTTTGTAGGTTAAATTTGCCTCAAGTCTCCCATTATCCCCTAAGAACGCAGGGTTATATAAGTATGGATTAAAGTAAAACTGGTTATACACAGGTTGATCCTGGCCCATACTTGCCGTAAAAAGCACAATTGACACCCATAAGGACAGAAAGAGCTTCATTAACATTAGTTTAATATCCTAACTCCACCTGTAATATCAGAACCCTCACATTTAAAAATGTAATAATAAGGTCCTGAAGGCAGCGGTTTCCCGTTTGATGTTCCGTCCCAGTCATTTTCATAGTTCACGCTCTCATAAATCAACCTGCCAAATGAATCATAAATCTTTAATTCGCAGTTTTCAACTCTACTTAAGTCATCAACAACCCATAGATCGTTAATGCCATCAGCATTCGGAGAAAATACTTTAGGAAAATCATTAATCGCTATATCATCCTTGACTTCAATGACAATATCATCCGAACCGTCTTTGCCATCTACGTCGGTAACGGTTAAAGAAAACCGATAACTGCCTTTTTCAAGATCTGTGAGTTCTAATATTGGAGATTCGGACGGAAGTTCCTCGATTGTATCGCCATCTAATTGCTCCCAGACGTAACCTTCAATTAAATTGTTAGATTGTACGTCCGCAACCACTGTGACACTATTTTCAGGAAGAATTAGAATAGTATCTGCACCTAAGTTTACTACAGGCGGGGGTATTGTTATAACAGGAGACACGATCACGTTAACTTCATCGGAGGCATCAGCGCCCTCATTATCAATTGCAGTAAACCTAAACGTGTAAGTTCCTTCCGTGGGATCCAACAGCGTGAGTTCAGTGGTTTGTTCTCCGCTCAGCACAATGTTTGGACCACCTAATTGCTTCCATTGGAAAGATACGTTAGTTCCATCATCTGAAACATCAGCCCTTAGTACCAGACTGGCAATACCCTCATCAACAAATACGTCATTACCAAGATTAACAATAGGACTTAAGTTAGTAGAGGCAGGTAGAACAACAAGGTTCATTAGATCATTACTAGACGCACCATCATTATCGGAGACTAAAAATCTCAGTTGATAGTTACCGGCTTCTATATTTGTCAGTGTAACTTCCTCTTGATCAACATTAGATAATTGCACCTGTGGGCCTTGCAACTTTTCCCAGAGCATATTTGAAACTGTACCATCAACATCACTTGCCTGACCTGTAATTATCAGTTCGCTTATGGGTAGTTTGACATTCCTATCAGGACCAGCATCTGAGGTTGGGGCTATATTACTATTCTCAGGTAAAACCGTTAATGTCATTTGGTCAGAAGCCGAAGAGCCATCATTATCCATAACGGTCAAGCGAAACGTGTAGCTTCCCTCCACAAGATCAGCCAACACTAATTGTGAAGTGGAATTACCGTCAGCAGTCACCTGGCCCCCTGAAACTTGTGTCCAGAGAAAAGAAGTGATTGAACCGTCCGTATCAGAAGCTGAACCTTGTATAGTTGCAGTGTTTTCAGGCAAAACAATGGTGAGGTCTGCTCCTGCACTCACACTTGGGGGCTGATTAACTGTTTCAGGGAATACATTAATTGTAGTTTGGTCGGCGTCTGTTAAACCATCATTGTCAGTAACTTGCAATTCAAACAGGTACGTACCTTCGGCTAAATCAGTAATAGTGGGTGTTGGCGTGGCACTACCTGTAATAATCGCAGACGGTCCGGAAATTTTTGACCAGGAATAAAGCTCAATAGCGCCATCCGGATCCGAACCAGATCCATTTAAAGTAACCGTATTTTCAGGAAGAAATACATCAATATTTTCGCCGGCATCCGCTATTGGTGGCAATAGGGCAGATTCTGACAAAACTATTACGCTTACATCATCGGTATCGCTTGCACCATCATCGTCCGTAACGGTAAGTCTAAATTGAAATTCACCTTCCACTAAATTACTAACTGTCAAAGAAGCAATATTTGCATTATTTAATGTTACGGCATCCCCGGCAATTTGAATCCATTCATAAGAAGCGATTGAGCCATCCGTGTCAGCGCCAGAGCCGTTTATAGTAACCGTATTTACCGGAAGCTGTATTGTGATATCCAAACCCGCATTAGAAACGGGCGCCTGGTTGACCTCCTCAGGATTCACCAACACCTGAACTTCATCACTGTCCATAGCTCCATCGTTATCCGTTACGGTAAGTCTGAAAATGTAGGTACCCTCAACAAGATCTGTTAGGAGAACATTTGGGGTATTATCGTTAAGTAGCGCAACAGTTGGACCCGACACCTTAACCCACTCGTAATTCGTAACACTACCATCAGTGTCTGAAGCAGAACCATTCAATATCGTTGTATTTGTCGGTAAGAAAATTACCACGTCAACTCCTGCATCTGCTGTCGGCGGTTCGTTGATCGCTTGGGGCGCTACAACAACTGTCACGTCATCGAAGGCGGACGCACCTTCATTATCTGTGGCTGTTAATCTAAAAACATAACTCCCCTCAATTAATGAATTAATTGTTACTGTTAAATTGGACGTATTTGTCAAGCTAGCAGGTGGCCCGGATTGTTGTGACCATAAGACGGAGGATATAGTTCCATCCGCATCACTTGCCAAACCTATCAGGTTTATTGACGAAGTGGGCAGGTTAACGGTTTGATCTGCGCCAGCATTGACAGTAGGAGTTTGATTCGCTCCATTTACTGTAATCCGAACCTGATCGAAGGCGCTCGCACCATCGTCATCACGTGCCTCAAATTCAAATTCGTAAATACCCTCTAACAGATCTTCCAACAGAAGTGAATTATCATTTATTGTGACAGTAGGTACTGCACCTGAAATCTGGGACCATCCCTCAAATACAATTGCACCGTCAACATCGGACGACACTCCAATGATTTCTACCATATTAGTTGGTAAGTCAATTATGATATTTGGCCCCGCAGAGACCGATGGCGCCTGGTTCTGAGCAAATACAGTAACCTGAACTTGATCTGAAGTTGTGGCTCCATCATCATCTTCTACTGTAATCTGTAAAATGTATATTCCTTCAATAAGACCAGATAGTTGCGGGTTTAGTATAGCAGTATTATTAAATGCTGCACTATTTGGCCCGGAAACCTGTACCCAATTTGTAGAAACAAGTGATCCGTCAGTATCGCTGGCAGTAGCGTTTAAATTAGCTACATCATTGGGCAACGTAAGGGAAACATCCGTTCCGGCATCAACAATAGGCGATTGGTTAACCTCTTCTGGGAGTACGTTAATAATAACATCATCGTCAGATGACGCACCATCATCATCAATTACTATCACTCTGAATATATATTGACCTACAACCAAATCAGACAGTGATAAGTCGGCCTGGTTGGTAGCCCCTGAGCTAAAGGTAGGGCCGCTAACTTTTGACCAATTATAACTCACAATATTACCGTCAATATCGCTTGCTGTAGCATTCAGGTTAGAAGTATTGACAGGCAAAGTGATAGTTTGATCGCTGCCGGCATTTACAATAGGAGATTGATTGACGGGTGCAGGTAATACCTGTACAGTAACATTATCGGAGCTTTCCGCACCATCATCATCAGTTACCGTTAGGGTAAATACATAGGTACCCTCAATAAGATTGGATACCGTTACTGTAGCCGTATTTCCGTTGGAAATAGTGGCCATGGATGGTCCACTGGCTTGGCTCCACAGAAAAGAGGTTATAGTACCGTCAACATCATTGGCCGAACCTGGAATTACCACCTGATCCGTTGGTAACGATATACTCTGATCCGTACCCGCAGAAACCGTTGGGTTTTGATTCGCTTGAACTACGATCACCTGAACATCATCAAAGTCGGTAGCTCCATCATTGTCAGTTACAGTCAGTCGAAAGGTGTATGTTCCCGCTACAAGATTGCTTGCCGTCAAATTAGCAATGGTAGTATTAGTTAAAGTCGCTGCCGGACCACCGACTTTCTCCCATAAATAACCTACTATAGATCCATCAGGATCAGAACCAATCCCGTTAAGTACTATTGAGTTAGTAGGTAAATTTATATTGGTATCAGCTCCTGCACTAGCCACTGGCGGCTGATTGATGGCCGGGGCATTAACAGTTACATCGATCTGATCAAAACTTGATGCGCCATCATCGTCAGTTACGGTTATTCTAAATCTGTATACTCCTTCAATCAAGTCGCTCGCACTTAGGGAGCTGGAGTTTTGCCCTGCAAGCGTTGCCGTAGAAGGACCTTGTCTTTGGGTCCAGGACCTACTTGTAATTGTACCGTCCGAATCAGATGACATACTTGTTATATTAACACTACTTACGGGTAAGGTAATTTGTAGATCAGCGCCGGCATTAACTTCCGGAGCTTGATTCGCATTAATTACGGTAATTACCACATCGTCAAAATCAGTCTGACCGAGATCATCGGTAACTGCGAGTCTAAATGTATAAACTCCTTCTACCAAGTTGGTTAATGAAGTTGAGGCGCTCGAATTACTCCCAATAGTAAAACTGGCAGGCCCACTGACTTTCGTCCATGAATAGCTAACTATTGTTCCTCCAGACGACGATCCTGTTCCGTTTAAAGTGGTGGTGTTGGTTGGAAGGTTAAGGCTTTGGTCAGAGCCTGCATTGGCATTGGGCGGTGGTTGTGCGCCATCTTTAGCATTGCTAAGCATCCAGTCATACCACGAGCCTGAAGTCCAATTGAAATAAGTGCCATAATTACCACCTGAAATATTTCCTGTCACCTTAGCCCTTGTTTGTCCACTGTCATCATAGACTTCATTCCACGCACTATGTCCCAGATTATCATAAAGGGTAAATCTATACTTGTCGAAATCGGGGCCGCCATTAACGTTTAGTAGACCTTTGAAAAAGTTTAGCGGCGCTCCAAAACCAACCGTATTGTCATTTTCACCATGATGAAACCAAACTTTAGTATTGTTATTGGACACATTGTTATACACAGTAGCATTAGCTGAACCCGTTAGAGCTCCATTCACAGTTACAGTAGCAACCTCTTGCGCTGAAATGCTATTATTTTCTAAAAATGTGGTAAGTCCGGCCCCTGAAGCTGATAGAACAGATACATGATACGCATCAGGGTTTGTTTTGGAACTATAATTCCGCTTTGCCCAATCATGGAATAGCCGCATGCGCCCGTTCCCGAAATATCCATTATTATCTTGAGGCGCCAGTACAATAAATGGCACATCGTTGGTTTTTAGCCAATCCATTATTTGATTGGCTGTAAGTTTATTTAAGTCAGAAGATGATCCTGATCCACCTTTACCCAATCCATGATGCCAAATCAATACCGGCCAGTCATTTCTTGAGTTATAGCCGTCTGGTAAGTATTCAACGTAGCCGTCAGGATTGTTAGATTGTCCGTTGTTTCTTGTGCCAATTGGCACTTTCGTGAGTGTACTGCTTTGACCCAAAGCTGGCACACTTAATAGTAACAACAATAAAGCCCATAGAAAGTTACAAATACGTGACAACATAGATATCTTAATATACTTAAATAAATGTGTCAAAGAACGAAGTTATATCAATTTTAGATAGATTCCGATAAAAAATTAATTACTTCGCAAGTATTAAATTGTATCGAAGAATATTTCCTAAATATTCAAACTCAACTATGTATAATCCTGATTCCAAAGAATTGCAATTCATATTAATATGGTTTTCATAAAAAATATAACTCACATCCTGAGTTTGCCCTAGCGTATTTATTACGCGAATCGAAAGGTCTGAATTAATCACGTTATTAAATATGAAATTCACATTGTTGGTAACTGGATTCGGGTGAGCTCGAACCGAAAGGGTTAAAGAATTAACAAACAGTAGTAGATTTTCATGATAAGAAATAGTCCCGTCAAAATCCACCTGTGCCAAACGATAGTAGGATTGGCCTGGTAGAGGTCTCCTGTCCACTAAAGAATAAACATTAGTTTCATTCGAGTCTCCAGATCCTTTAATATGATCTATAATAGACCAATTTAACGCGTCACCGGACCTTTCCACTTGAAAAAAATCATTCTGACTTTCCATAAATGTTGACCACCTAATAACCGCCTTTCCATCTAAATTATCAATGCGGAAATCACCAAATTCGACAGGAAGAGGGTTTCCTGAAACACTAGCTAGAATGAATTCTGTACCTGTTTGCCCTGTCAAAAACAAATTATCATTCACAACGTCAGGGAATATTCCTGTATCAGTCCAAATGAGGTCCGCATTATCCGATCTTGTAGCTAGCCGCAGGTTACTCTCAAGTGAAATTCCGTCTCGACAGGCATAGTCTAAAGTGGCAGAATATATGACACTGCTGCCATCCAAACTTTCAACTCCCCAGTATGTGTCAATTGAAAGTTGGTCCATTCCGGCCGGTGGTGTTGTAACATTTGGGTTTTCGTTCATTCGGTACAAATAGAGCGCTCCACCTGAACCACTTGTAACATCAACGGTCATCACTTCTTCGGACGCACTCGTAAGACTCAGAGTCGTAGTATTATCAACACTAAATGTGAAATCTACTTCATCACCGAGTGGAACATCTGATAGTGAAAAAACCGGATCCCCCATTACATTACCATCCAGATTGGTATTCCAATCTCTTAAAACAGCTCCCGAAGTTTCATCTACTCGGTAATATGTCAGTAAATTACAGTAATTGGGATGAGTGGTTGTAATTTTTTTGAGCATCCATGATCGAATATCAGATTCAGAAAGTGCAACAGACCATAGTCTAACTTCATTAATACTGCCAGTAAGCTCAAATGCGCTATTAAAAGCACCTATAAATCCGGTAGGATCGTTTGAAACTGGTACTGAGGATGCCATATCTACCTCAACTCCGTTCTTATATAAACGCATTTCTTGAGTGGCTGCGTCATATGTAAGTGCTACATGATACCATGTGTCAAATAATAATGGATTTGTATCTTCAACGGTATTGAATGTAGGAGAAGCATTATGGCCTGCCCGCAGTCGATAACCACCAGACGCCGGAGCCCAAAGTACGTGACCGGTGAAAGCATCTCCCGAAATTATATTATTATTAACTGAGCCAGATTGTATTTTCACCCATGCCTCCTTCGTGTAGGATGTTGTTGGCACAATTTCACCAATAGAGACGTAATCTCCGGATCCATCCAGATCCAATTGATATCCTGAGCCCGGATCATTTACGGGCGAAGAAGATTCAAAACCTACCGAAAACTCAAGGGATCCGGATAAATTGCACCGCGAAAGTACATTTAACGAAATATCAATGTCGCTCTCATTACTTGCCCTTGCCCAACCGGACGATTGACCGTTATCACGAACAACAAAACGAGCAGTCGACTCTCCTCCCACTCCATTCAAATTCGTATTGTTAGTATAGCTATATGTGGAGGTATACGTAGGAGAACTACCGCCCGCTATAAAAACACCAAAGTATCGCGTGCTCTCCAAACTACTAAAATAGGTCGGAGCAGCAGCTACATTAGGTGATTCATTGACCAGATAGACGTGAGCGCCGTCCGGGGAACCTGTAAACCCATCCGCCTGAAAACTCGCTCCGTCAGCGTCATTAACCAAGGGGTCCAGAAGACCCGTATAGTCAAAAGCGCTGTCATCACCAATCGCAGCCCCCGAAAATATCCACGAAGAGGTACCATTAACAGTTCCATTATTAGAGTTACTAGAATCCGTTAAAGAGGTACTTGACTTTTCATCAAATTTATAGTAGGCGATCATACCGGCATACCGGGGATGGCTTGCTTGAACCTTTTTGCACATCCACTCTCTTATAACCGTTTGACTGACTACTTCAGACCAAATTCTAACTTCATCGATATTCCCATTCATTAAAAATGCATTGTTAAATGCTGCAATAAGACTGGTAGGGTCTAAATGGCTAGCCACAGAAGATGACCTATCAACCTCGACACCATTTTTATGTAAAATCATTTAACCTGTGCTGTTATCAAATGAAACAGCAACATGATACCAAACATTTGTTAGCAGACTTTCAGGTCTTGAACATTAACAAACCCAGGACTATGCCGGCAGAAGAAACAACCCAAAAAGCATTTCCAGCATCTCCTGAAAGAATGTTTCTATCTTCCGGACCCAGATCATCTTCCACTTTTATCCAGGCCTCTTTTGTGTAAGAAGGTGTTAGAATTTCACCCAGCGTTACAAAAGTAGTTGTTCCGTCAAAATCAAGTGTATTATAAGAACCGGGTGTTTGCCCAAAAGTCAAGCAATGCAACAATAACATTATAATAATCATGTATTTCATAGATATGAACGACTATCCAAATTATGAACTTTAAGTTTCATTGTTTTTGAACTATTAAAGCAAAGGACTTTTATCATCCTATCAAAGAATTCAGCAAGAATCGGGTGTTCATTGATAATGGAATAGTGAATATTTGTATTTATGATTGATACCAACACAAGCGCAGAAACAAATATCGACTTCAACCGCATATCATCGGCCATAGAATTTATTCATGCCAATTTTAAACGTCAACCTTCACTTGAAGAGGTGGCTGGGCAAGTGCACTTAAGTCCTAGCCATTTCCAAAGGATGTTTACCAATTGGGCAGGAGTTAGTCCGAAAAAATTCTTGCAATACACAAGTTTAAAATATGCGAAAAGTATGCTGAAAGATAAGCAAGCTACGCTTTTTGATACGGCCATTGAAACAGGTTTGTCTGGTACGGGCAGGCTGCACGATTTATTTATAAATATCGAAGCCATGACTCCGGGAGACTATAAAAATGGAGGTGAGGGGCTACAAATCAACTACAGATTGGCGGAAAGTATTTTTGGTAGGGTTATAACTGCCTCCACTTATAAAGGACTATGCCATTTGGCATTTTGTAAATCAGAGTACGAAGGAGTCCATGGCTTATCCAAAAACTTTCCCAATGCGGAACTGCATAATAATCAAGACGAATATCAGCAAAAAGCATTTGAAGTTCTCTCAAATAAACCAGGGAATCTTGAAGGCATAAAGCTTCATCTTAAAGGAACCGATTTTCAACTTAAGGTATGGGAAGCTCTGCTGAAAGTTCCTTTTGGCAATCTCTCAACATATGGTAAAATTGCTGAGGCAATAGCAAAACCCAAAGCGTCAAGGGCTGTGGGTACAGCTATTGGAGATAATCCTATAGCTTTTCTTATTCCTTGCCACAGAGTAATTCAATCTACAGGCACACTGGGTGGGTATATGTGGGGGCCAAACCGAAAGCGCGCAATAATCGGATGGGAAGCCGCACAACTAAATATTTAGCCTTATGCTCGCGCATGCTCTACTCTCAAAACATGAGGTTTTTCAAAAGACTAAAAATAGGAAAGTCCTGTTTGGTGGAAATAAACGATTAAAAATTTACGGTACGCTAAAGTGCAAGTCGGAAGAGCGCATGAAGGTCATAAATAGTGTTTTTTTTAAGTCAAAAAAAGAAGCAGTTTTGTATGATTATCGGCCTTGTGGACAGTGCTTACCACTTGAATACAAAGAATAGTTCTATAATGCTATTTGATAATCCGGCTAATCCTGAGGATAACCTTCTTCCCTTTGACGGTGAAGTTTACTATTTCGGTAAAATATTTACTGATCAGCAAGCAGTTGAATACGCAAGATCATTATTCGAGAATATTGAATGGAAAAATGACGAAGCCTATATTTTTGGTAAGCACATTGTAACCAAGAGAAAGGTAGCGTGGTATGCAGATAAGCCCTTCAATTACACCTATTCTAATGCCACTAAAACGGCACTATTATGGACTAACGAGTTGAAAGTACTTAAGAAGGTAGTGGAAAATACTGCTCAGAACACGTATAACTCATGTTTACTTAATCTTTACCACGCCGGTGATGAGGGCATGGCTTGGCATAGCGATGGCGAGAAGGAACTTGTGAAACATGGCTCAATAGCTTCCGTGAGTTTTGGAGCAGAAAGGAAATTTTCCTTCAAGCATAAAAAGACGAATGAAACGGTGTCTGTTTTACTTGAATCCGGAAGCCTTTTGATCATGGCAGGAGCTACTCAAGACCATTGGTTGCACAGATTACCTCCCACAAAAAAGGTACACCATCCGCGTATCAACCTTACTTTTAGACAGATGATGGGATAGATCATTCGTAAAATGAATAATTTCCGATGTATAAGTCTGTTAGATAATTACATTTTCGTCCTTTATTTTTTAACAATATGAATATACGCGAAGCTAAATCTGTTGACTTAGAAACAGTCTTAATTCTTTTTGCGGACACTATTAAAGAAACATGTGCTGATGATTATAACAAGGAACAAATCGAAGCCTGGACCGCTTCTATCCGTGATAAGGTGAAATGGCTGAATCGAATAAAAGAACATTACTTTTTAGTGGCTCAAATCAATGATAGGACGGCCGGTTTTGCTTCACTCGAAAACTACAACCACATTGATCTGATGTATGTACACCCGGATTATCAAGGTAAAGGAGTAGCTCGTAGCCTTCTTCAGCGTTTGCTTATGAAAGCACAAGGAAATAGTGTTACTGCTCACGTAAGCATTACCGCCCAACCTTTTTTCGCGTCTAACGGATTTAAAGTGGTTAAGAAAAACAGGTTTGAACTAATGAACGTTGAGATCGCCAATTTTGAAATGCAGCTCGTGCTGGACTGAGTCAAGTCAAGCGCTCCATTCTAATTAAATAAAGAAATATCCAGGTTTGATAGCTGTGGTTCCCGTTATACGGACGTTGAAGTCCTTACTCTCGCTTCGCTCGTTCGCGGTCTTAAGGTGAATGCGTCTCAACAACGTGGCAATCGATAGCTACAAAAAAGTAAACAGCCTTTTTTCAACGTTAAGCCCCTCGAACTCTCCTTTATTGTTTTCATTTACCTGAAACCCCTCCTTTTTAAGGTTTTCGGCACACAGTTCTGTGGAATGTGAGTTGATTAGCTGATGGTTTTTACGAATGACCCTCCAGAAAGGAATGGATCTACTGCCATCAGAATAAGTCTCAGTAACAGCTTTAATAAAATTATTTGTTCGCATAGGACATGTTACGTCCGTATTATGATCATAGGCCAACTTGCGACATAGAGCGTCAATAGTGGTAACCTGGCCAGCTGGGATTTCTTTAATCATTTCTTTATCTGGATGCAACATAGTTCCGGTTCCATAGAACTTTTGCATCTTCTCAGGAATAGCAACTTTTTTCATTGAAGTCCTAATTGTTGGCCAAACAAGCTACTGTCATAGAAGCTTTTAATTTCAATAATTCTATTTGACTCAAATTTTATGGAATCCAGCCCTTGTACTTCAATTCTTTTCCCGGTTGGCGAATAACCAAAAAATTCGCCGGTGTTAGTAGCAGTCATTTGCCATTCCAAAAAGAACTGATTTTCACTACTCGTATTCAAAGAAACAATTTGAAACAAAATATCAGAAAACGCCTGATGCGTGGCAGTTATCGAGCCAGTTAATAGGTTTATTGCACCACCTTCTTGTGTAGAATCCCAATATTTTGATTTTTTACTGAAAGCTTCTTCCAAATCAGCAATGCAGTTCGAATTCCAAATTGAGACATATAGTTCTACTATTTCCTTCATACTTTAAAATGTTGTTGATTTAATCATTTGCTTTACCTCCATCATAACCTCCTTCGGAGCATTAAGGATCGGAACAGACCTAAAAACACTTAACGTTTTATCCAGTGAGTCGATCTTATTCATCAAGTCAATACTTCTCTCAGTATAGACCGCGAACCGCAATGCACTAGAATTTATCATTTCTTGATCGACAAGAAAATCAATTTTTCGCTTACAGCGGCAAGAATTGTTTGTGTTAACCAGCCCACATTTTGCTGTAAGGAAGTTCTTTATTCGCCCTCGGGAACGAGATAGTTGTTTTCTAAAACTGGATGGTGTGATTTCAAGAATTTTCGCAGCTTCTGTACTGTTAAAATCCAGTACATCCCCAAGTATATAAATCAACCGGTTGGTAGAGTTGAGGCAATGCAACAATCCATGCGTACAACTGACTTTTACCTCCTCCTCTAATAAGTTAATCTCGCCCTCATTACCTGCATACATGATTTTATCCGATTGCCCTTTATCAATTTGATGAGCATATTCATCGAATGAAATTCTTTTCGCCTGATAGGTTTTTCTTGACTGTTCGGTGATCAAATAGTTAGTGGCAATCCTGTATACCCAGGTTTCGAAGGAACTCTTCCCTTGAAATGTATTAAGGTGGGTTATCATTCTTACTAGTATTTCCTGGGTAGCGTCCTGAGCATCTTCAGGGAAAAGCAGCATTTTAAGTGAAAGATTGTATACAAGGTCTTTAACTTCTTCAACAACAAACTCCAATGCGTTTTTCTCGCCTCGAAGAGCTTGTTCGACTTTCTTATTCAAATCTTTCATTCACTTAAATATGCTTTATTTTATTTAGACTATTTTTATCAAATAAGTGTGACACTTGCAAAGGAAAAAATGTTACTAAACAAAACTTAATTACATTCGACCAGCGCTTCTGTAATCCTACTTGCGCTTCACTTTTCCCAATCCTAAAATCAACCTACGATTGAAAATCCGATCTGTCCGAACGTGTCGTTACTTATAAACCAGCGGGGCCGACTTCATCTTTTATTTTTTGCAGTTTTAGTATTTGAGTCTTGCTCGGAGGATGATGGATTAGTTGGAAATGGAGATGGCATTGATGTGCTAATCCGGTTTTCAATTTTCCAATCAGCATTGTATTTGAATCCAATCTTGCAGCTTACGATATTTTTCAAGGAAACCCACAGGATTTAATACCTAATAGTGACTTTCATTTATTGGAATTAAGTTCCGCATCATTTACAGATTATAATAAGATACCAAGGTTAGTAAAATTGCCAAATGGCCAACGATTGGTAAGAAATGAAAACGGGGCATTTACTTCCCGGATGAAACAGTGGGCCATAAACTTCACCGTCGGTTAGATCGGAATCTAGGGAGAAGACTTACGCTCCCAGGTGCATTGCCCTAGGAAAGAAGTTATGCCTTTACAATAACTAACCTGTCTCCAAAGGACGTAACCCAATTACTTACCCGAGTTCATAGCTATTCAAACTGAAAAGTTGAAGAAATAAAATAATCTTTATCGACACCAGTTTGGTCGGTCCTTCAGATATAATTTTAGCTACAGTTCACTACACTGCTCCTACGGTTGAGTACATCTCATTATAATATGCGCAACAAAGCGAGGATTATTGTAGTGTAATAAAGCAGTACTCAAATGATAATTGATATGTATTTCCAAGGTCAACATAACAACAATGCAAAAACAACAGGTAAATGGTCAAAGTTTGTTGCTTTTGTAGTTCTCTTCTCTACTGTGGTTTTATTCTCACCTGAAGCGTCTGGTCAGCGCACTGTAATCAAGGACAAGAACAAGAATAGCAGAGTAATATTGAGTGACAAAAACGTTTATCGCTCAACGCGTTCCAGCTTAGGAAATAATTTTAACATCGAATACAAGGGTGATATTGAGATTAATGACACGGATACGGATGTAACCAGTATCTCTCCCGGGGGTTATCTTGAAATTAGCAAAACTACTTTCGGCAGTAAGCGGGCAATAGTAATTGAACCACGGGGGGGAACGCTGAAAAGACAATACTATGAAGGGCGTAAAGAGGTAGAGTGGAATCCCGATGGTAAAGAATGGTTAGCAGAAATACTTCCCGATGTAGTCAGATCAACCGGTTTTGCAGCTGAAAGCAGGGTAAACCGTTACTTCAAGAAGGGCGGCGTGGATGCTGTACTTGACGAAGTATCCAGGTTAGAATCGGATTATGTGCGTTCAATTTATGGAAAATTATTACTTGATAAGGACGAACTAACCGTTAATCAACTTGCAAAATCCATAGAAGAGCTATCGGATGAAATAAGCTCTGATTACTACCTTGCCCAAATGTTAAAAGATAACAGCAGCAAATTTTTAAAACAAGAAAAAACAGCCGAGGCTTATTTTAGTGCTGTAAGAAACATAAGCAGCGATTATTACGCCACCGTGGTCTTAAAGGAATCGCTCGAAAGATACACGCCAACGGCAACCACCCTGGCAAAAATAATGGAAGCAAGCAGAGATATTGACTCCGATTACTATCAGGCTTCTTTACTTTCTGAAGTATTAGAGCTTGAAAAACTGGATGGCCCCATGATTGCGGAAATTATCGAAACTACAAAAGACATCAGCTCAGACTATTATCAATCTCAGATATTGAAAAAAGCAATGGACCTTGATAATCTGAGTTCAGAGTCTTTTGAAGAGCTGATTGAAGCCATTTCTGATGTGAGTTCAGACTACTACATGGCCAGTGTATTCTCAAGTTTGCTGGACAACGAATTAGACAACGATGTGCAGAAAAAAATCATTATTCTGGTTGATGATAAAATGAGTTCGGATCATTACGCTTCTTCTATTTTAAGTAAAATGCTTGAAGAGCAAGACTTGGATGACGAAGCAGCCGAGCGGCTAATGGAGGCCGTTGGAGATATTAATTCCTCGCACTATGCCTCATCCATACTTAAGAAGGCGGCAAGCAGAGATGACCTGAGTAAATTTACAGTACTGGCGCTGATCAAATCCGTAGAGGACATGGACTCTGATTATTATAAATCTCAGGCATTACAGGAACTAGCACCTCATGTGAGGAAGTCAGATGACAGCGATTTGAGAAAAGCTTATCGATCCGCAGCAGATCAGATTCGTTCGGATACTTACTATGGCAGGGCGATTAGGGCCATCGACTAATTCAGAATTACTAACCGTCATTATAAGCTTCAATTTAATCTCACTTTTGATTAGATTGAAGCTTACATGGCCAGCAAACTCAACATATTCCTAAAGCACACCATGAGAAAGTTCTGGTTAGGACTCATCATTACCACCGCTATTGGTATTCTTTTTTATACCTATCTCTATTACAGCGAGAAAGGTATTTTTCCATCAAGTGACAGTAATTTCAATTATCTTCTGGCCGGAATATTTACAGCAAACTCAATAGGTCTTTCTATTTTCTGGTTAGATAAATTATTAGATAAGCTTTTGCCCTGGGCAAAAAATTTATCGGGTAGACTTATTATCGGAATAATTACCGATAGCCTAGTAGCTATTTTACTTATTTATGCTATGGGTTGGATTTTTTCAATGTTTCTAATCAGTAGCCTCTTTACCTCATATTACGACACTTTACTGAAATTGGAGATCCTCACAGTTGTAGGGGTGGTTATCCATAACGTAATATATTTTGCACTCTTTTCTTATAATCAGTATGCCGTTGTGCAAATCAGGAGTGTAAAAAGTCAGCGCAAGCAGCTTAAACTTCAGTTTGAAGCATTAAAAAGTCAGCTCAGTCCACATTATCTATTCAACTGCCTAAATACTATTTCGTCCCTAATTTTCAAAGATGTGGACTTAGCTGAAGACTTTATAAGAAGACTGGCCCAGACGTACCAGTACATTCTTGCTAACAATCAAAAACAATGTGTTTCACTAAGCGAGGAAATTGAATTCGTAAAATCATATTACTATTTGCTTAAGGTACGATTTGAGAATAATCTCAAAATTGAAATCAACCTCCCTCCCAATGTTATGGATAGCCAAATGCCACCTTTAACGCTTCAAATGCTTGTTGAAAATGCTGTAAAACATAACATTATTACTAATGAAAAACCACTAAGTATTTACATTCACGCCATTGACAATACGGATATAAAAGTGACCAATACCAAAACAGAGACCCCAAGGAATGTAAGTTCTTTTCAAGTAGGTCTGGATAACATCCAAAAACGGTATAAGTACTTTACAGACAAAAAAATTAAAGTGGACGATAGCGGCAAATTCACTGTTCAGCTCCCGGTAATTCAACCAAATATTGCAAAATCGGCATGAAGAAGATCTTTATCCACAACCCCTTTTTCCGCCTTCTAACACCTGTGTTTTATGGCGTGCTCGTTTACGTCCTTATTTTGCTAATCAATAACAACCTGGAACAGTTAGGTTCAACTTTCATCAATCAAGAGGTCTACATATGTATAGTTTTGGTCTATATATTATCTGAAACACTAAGGTGGAATGCCATTTTCAACCAGCGTATCTTCAAGAATAACACTCAAAGCCAGATTCTCTGGCAATTGCTCACGGGGATCGGACTTTCACTACTGGTGATAACTATAATAATATCCGCCTATTTTAAATGGGTGTATGACTTTAGCATTGCTGAAAGTCAGCTAATCATTTTTAATGCTATCTATGCCGTTTCAAGCTTGCTCTACAACCTCATGTACTTCAGCAATATATATATTGAAAAACAGAACACACAACTACTGGAAAGTGAGAATTTGCGTACTGAAGCATTAGAAAGTGAGTTATTACAATTCAAAAACGAAGTCAATCCGCAGTTGCTCTATGAAAGTCTGGAAACTCTGATCACTCTCATCCATAGAGACGTGGAAGAAGGAGAAGATTACATCGACCATCTCTCATCAGTGTATCGCTACATTCTGAGTAACAGAAAAGTGGAACTGTCTACCCTGGAACAAGAAGTAAATGCGGCTAAAAATGCGGTTTATTTACTTAACTACCAATTCGCCGGACGAATTAAACTTGAAAGTAAAATTTCAGAAACGCATAGCGACACGCCAATTGTACCAGGTACGTTCCCTAACCTGATGGAGATGATTGTACGCTCTAATATCATAAATGAATATCAGCCATTGGAAATAATCATTCAACCGGATGAAAGTCAAAATGACTACCTGGTGGTGCAGTATCATCTACATGAAAAGCTAATTAAAGATGAGAGAACTACTGCTACGTTCGAAAGTATCCAGAAATCTTATTCCTTTTTCAGCGATAAACCTGTGGTAAGTGTAAAGGCGTATGATTTTGCCTACATTAAAATACCTTTGCTGGAAGAAATTCAAGAGTCTATAGTTGAATCATATTAGATGAAAGTTCTCATTATTGAAGATGAAGTGCCCGCAGCTGAAAAGCTGGAACGTTACCTCAAAAGGTATGACGATAGTATTGAAGTTGCAGAAAAACTAAACTCTGTTTCCAGCTCTTCAGCCTGGCTGGATCAAAACCAAAATACCGTTGATCTCATTTTTATGGACATCCAATTACTGGATGGCAAAAGTTTCGAAATCTTTGATAATGTTAAGATCACCAAGCCAATCATTTTCATCACCGCCTTTGACGAATATGCGATTGATGCTTTCAAGGTGAACAGCATTGATTACCTTCTAAAACCTATCACTTTTAATGATCTGTCCGGAGCCCTGGAAAAGCTTGAGCAGATGAAGGTTAATCTGGGGGGAAATGGAGAAAACAAGCAACTGGATATAAATTCAATGCTCTCCCAACTACAGCAAAAAACATATAAGAACCGATTCATGGTTAAGCTCGGCGAGCATATTAAATCTATAACCACGGATAAAATCGAATTCTTTTATGCTGAAGGCAGGAATGTCTATTTAGTAACCAATGAAAATAGAAAGTTCATCATCGATTTCAAGTTAGAGGACCTGGAAGACCTGTTAGACCCAAAGTCCTTCTTCAGGGCAAATCGCACTTTCATTATGAACATTGAAGGTATCACCGATGTAGTGGTTTATTCCAACAGCAGACTAAAGATCATCCCTCGTTTAGACTATGACAAGGAAATCATAGTCAGCCGTGAGAAAGTAACTTCTTTTAAGGAGTGGATGTCGGGGCTCTGATAAGTCTCTTGCCTTAATCCGAAACTCCGGACAATTATTCACAACCGCCCTTCAGGTGTCATCCAATTATTTATTAAGTTCAAGGATTCTGGTTAGGTCCTATAAATCAATAAAGAAAAAGACCACCCCTTTCAGAGTGGCCTTAATCAGTACGAAGAAACTATATGTGTAATCAGTAATTAGTTAAAGGTTACTTCGTCAATATCATTCCAAAGTAGGTATCTGGGCTCACCTTTACCTTCAAATACCAGCAAGCCTGTATTCCTGTCAGAAACATCTTGTGCGTCACCTAAAAATAGTTTCTCTCCGGACTTCAATACTACGTTCGAGTTGTCGTAGTTCTTCGGAGTGACTGATTTGATATATCTGAAAGGAATGATATACTCAATATCGTCGTCCTTACCCTGCAGCACTTCGTAATCAAACGTTTCGTCCAAATCATATATTATCCTGCCTGAAAAAGTATCGCCGTCAACGGTTTTAACGACTCCTGTCAACTCTTTTTGGCTACCGAACTGATCGTAGCTTTTCATTTTAGTGGCTTTACCTTCAAAAGTCACCCTTTTAAATTCACGCCATGGAATATCTACTCTACCGAATTCTGTGTTGACTATGATCCCGCGGTTACTTGAGTTTACATCGTTGCTTCCTCTCAATTCCATTTCTCTACCGGAATTCATTACTACGATAGATCGGTTGCCATCGCGTTCAATTGACTTTATTTTACCAAACTGAATAGAAACGTCTCCGTCGTAGGTGTCTCCATCTAACTTATCCGTATCTACTCGTTCATCATGGTCCCATTGCACATAGCCCGTAAAGGCGCCTCCGTAAGTTTCCACGGTACCGTAAAGCGGTTCTCCGAATTTATCATTAAGGCTATTAGGCGTTTTCATGAAATCGATCTTGTCTATTCGTGACCAGCGAAAGACCATTTCACCAATTTCAGTATCCATGATTTTTATTTCTGATCCGATATCATTATAACCATCACCATCCACTTCAAACTTGTCTCCATTCTGAAGTTCTACGTCCACATATTTTCTACCCGACATGCGTAGAGATTTAAGCTCCCCAAACTGGCAACTAAATTGATGTACGTAATCGTTATCCCATCGTGAATCGTTCCATCTTGAGTCAAACCATCCTGCAATACGATCTCCCCAACCGTAGTCCCGACGTTCATAAAAACGCTCAAGCCTCCGAATATCTTCACGAGACAAGTAATCAATATTCTCGTTGCGCTCTTTTGAAGCATTGAACATATCTGTCCAATAGACTTCCTCTTTCCCCCAGCGCATCGGACCTTCGTAAGTTTTACCATCAATGGTAGTAAGTTTACCATAAATGAATCCACCATCCTGGGCGACCAAACCTGTGGTGGTTAAAAACATGGCGATAAAGGCGGTAAATAATGTGTTCCGATTTTTCATTTCTTGTTGTTTAAATTTTCAACCAGATTCCATTTGACCTTGGAAATGTTGCGTTGTTGTTTTGATAGATCAAAGATGGCTGGAGTATATCTATAATTAAATAGTATTCTGACGAATCGGACTATAGGCTGACTGAATCGGGAAAAGGTGGCCCCGAGCGTTAACTACGAAGTATTGAGAACTTCTTAAAACTTTGAATTTCTACTTAATACTATGATTAATCACTTGATACTAAGGGACTAGTTATCAAGCCATTTCTTAAACTCCGGGCTTTTCTCAGCACTTATAATGATCTCCTCATCGGGCTGATGTTTTAAGTTGATCTTTACACGACCTTTGAAATAGGGGTGAATCTCATCTACGCTTTCAAAAGTGATGATGAACTGGCGGTTCGCTCTGAAGAATTGTTTAGGATCAAGCTGTTTATCAATGACTTCGAGTGGCTGATCTAGTGGATATTTCTTGTTGTCATGCGTTACAATGTATGTAAGCTTATTTTGACTGTAGAAGTAGCTAATCTTTTCTACCGGTACAGCGACAATCTTATTTCCTGTACGAACCATGAATCGTGACTTATACTCTTGCTGTTGGCCCTTTATCATGGCCACAAGTTCTTCATAAGGAAAGGGTGATTCCATGGCAGAGTTTAACGACTTAAATTTTTCAAGACTGTTTTTTAACTTCTCTTTTTGAACCGGTTTAAGTAAATAATCAATGCTATTTACTTCAAAGGCCTTTATAGCATATTGGTCATAAGCGGTGGTAAAAATAACAGCTCCTTTATAATCAACTTGTTTGAATATTTCAAAGCTCAAACCGTCGAGCAACCTTATATCGCTAATAATCAAATCAGGTTTATCGCCACTTGATTCAAACCAGTCTGTAACAGTTTCGATTGATTTAAGCTTACCCAATATATTAACCGAAGCATCTAATTCCTTCAAAAGGTTTTCAAGCTTTTCGGCAGCCAGTGTTTCGTCTTCTATGATCAGAATATTCATACCGTTTCAACTTCAAGTAGTGGTACTACTACCTTAAATAGGTCATTATTGTCTTCAACGTGTACCTTGGCATCACTAAAATAATTGTACCTTTTTCTAATGTTGTCTAAACCACTACCGCCCACTTCTTTGAGCTCATCAGGCTTTCTGTAAAGTGAGTTCTCTACAACCAGGAAGTTACCTTCGTCTGATTTGATAGAAACCAGGAGGGGCCGCTTTTCACTAATAATGTTATGTTTTATAGCGTTCTCCACCAGTAATTGTAACGTCAAAGGCGGTAGCATCTTAAACCTATCATCAGCTTTAATTTGTATATCAAAGCGAATGTTATCTTCAAACCTTGTTTTTAAGAGATAGACGTAGGATTCAATGAATTGCAATTCCTCATCCAGCGAAATCAAGTCCTCATCCTTTGATTTCAAGATTACTCGATATACCTCTGCAAAGTTGTCTAAAAAGTCCTTAGAAAGTCCTTTGTCTTTGTCGATCAATGAAGAGAGGATATTTAGATTATTGAACAAGAAATGAGGATCCAGATGGTTTTTTAATGAAACGAGCTCAGCATGAACAGTCTCCTTCTTGAATTTCTCTGCTACCAGCTCGGACTCTTTCCATTGATTGAGAAAGTGAACGCTGAAATAAATAGAAAATAAGGGAATAAAAATAGCCAAGCCAAAGGTGTTCATAACAATAATCTGCTCATAAACGGGCGGATCGGCGGTAAGCAATACTTTGAAAACTACGTAGGTAATGTTTGTTACTACCAAAGAATAAATAATTCCTACAGATAGATGCGCATAAAATCTTTTTGTACCATATTTAAGCCACGGAAAGTATTTATTAAATTGTTGCGTAATTAATTGATTTCCCAGCCATAAGAGAATAACAACCGTGGTGAACCAGCTTACTGTAATTACAAGAGTGGTTTCTATCCCTAATTCTGTTGCAAAAAAATAAGTCAGCAACTCCGCAACTATTATGAAGAGAACAGATCCGTACTTTAAATATTGCTTTTTGAATTTCGACAAAATGATAAAATCTAATCATACGACCCCGTATAGCGGTCAGACGGCTTTCCTGAATTTTCGACTAAAACTCGATATCTGACAAACTAATCAAAAACAATCTCATCGATTTTTTTCCATGAGATGTATTCCGGATCTCTTGATCCTTTTTGGAATATCAGTAGTCCGTCATTATTATCTGATACATCACGGCCATCACCTAACAGTAGTGTATCACCATTGCGAAGCTTTAATTGTGAATAGTTATAGTTTTTAGGCTTGATGCTCTTAATGTTTCTAAACGGGATACGATATTCGATTTCGTCATCTCTACCTTCCAAGAACTCTATATTCATAGCTTCATCCAAGTCGAATACTATGCGTCCTGAAATTTCATCGTCGTTGTAGGTGTACACCGTTCCGATCAAAGGCTTTGGCGGGTTATAGGAAGAGTACGGTTTTCCGCTTGACTTCCATGCCGGATCAAAGGTAACTGTATTGAATACCTTCCATGGAATATCAATCTTTCCGACACCCTCAACGGTCACGATTATCCCGCGATTTCCCGAATTTACATCGTTGGAACCAGTAAGGTAAAAGGTTCTACCATCCAGTAATTCTACATCAGAACCACCACGGCCACTTTCTATTTTCCTTATCTTACCAAAAGATATGGAAACATCACCATCTCTAGTATCGCCATCCAGTTTATCCGTGCTTATGCGTTCATCATGGTCCCATTGAATATAACCAGTTAAGTCTCCTTTGCGATAAATATTGACTGTACCATAAAGGGCCTGACCAAAAGATGGGCGCAGGTTTGACGGTGCAGGTAGAAATTGTACACGCTCCACCCTACTCCATTTAACAGAAAGTTCTCCCAATTCATCATCTAGGATCCGTATAGACGGGCTTAAATCGTTGTACCCCTGTGAACCTACTTCAACCTCTTCACCATTCTTAAGTACAATTATAGCTCTGCTGTCACTCACGTTTTCTATCTCAGCAATATCGCCAAACTGAGTAACAAACTGATGGCTTGAACTGCTCTTATTCTCCCAAATGCTCGAAAAACTCCAATCGAAGTTTGACCAGGAATCATCGTTATCCTCCCTTTTCCTAGGTCCGTATTGACGATTTCGATTGGACACCTTTGAAGAATTAAAGTGGTCATTCCAATAGGCCTCTTCCTTACCCCACCTTAATTGACCCTGGTAAGTATTATCTCTTGTAAAAACCTTACCATACATAAATCCTTCTGTATTCTGAGCTTTCGCCTGAGTAATGGTTATGATCAGTGCAATGATTATACCCGCGCTGAGCTGTACAGCTCTCTTGTATCTTTCAATCAGTATAATCAATTTATCTACGAACTCCATGTTACAAATAAGCGCAAATATGCAGGACAAAGTTGCATTTATAAGCCCCACGATGAGTTATTAATGACTGAATCGGGATATTGACATACCGAAACTGAACTGAATCACTCAAAAAGTTACATTCGCCTGACAAACAAGCTTGTTTAGTTTGGAGAAATGAAGAATTATAAGGTCTTTTAGTATAAATTTAAAATTATAATCAAAAATTACTATGGGAGCAGAAACTATTTGGATTAGTAAGCAATCCTCAGGAACTGGTTTGTATCTTGAAGATAATGAAGGTAATTCCGGAAATAACACCATAACCACCAATGTAAGTCGCGGAGACTCAGTAACCTGGAAACTTAAAGAGGGTGGAGGAATAACCAAGATTACTGGAATAAGCGAAAAAGACGAACCAGGAAATCAAAATATTTTCAGTAGTGGCCCGAGTAAGGTCTCAGACAGTGAATGGCAGGGCACAGTGAGTACCAACGCATCCGGAAACGAGTTTTACAGTATCGAATATGAGATTGATGGTACGCCTTACACCGATGATCCTGAGTTGGATGTTCAAACCTAAAAGAAATGAATGTAAAGGCAAAAGTCCTTCATTTGATGTTGATGGGCTTTATTACAATATTCCCAAAACAAATTAGAGGGCAAGATCAAAATCTCGCCGATAGTTTAGTTCAAGTATTTAGGGGGCGTTCATATCACGACTCAGCGGAACTTAGGTTAATTAGGGATATTGCAGCTAATCATACTCAAGTTGATTCTATTATTTATTACTCAAATATTCTAATACGCTTATCGTCCAACAAATCTGATTATCTATGGATGCATCGTGGCTATCTAAATCAAGGTCACGCTTATCGTAAAAAAGGAGACCTAGATAAGGCAATTGAATCTTACTTTAAAAGCGCAGAAGCGGCTGAAAACATCAACTATAGCTTAGGTATTGCCGGCGCATTCAGCGCTCTTGGCACAGTGTATAGAGTCGAAAAAAATTATAAAACCGCTCTTGAATACTACAATAATGCATTACTAAAATTTAGAGAAGCTAAAGACTCCATTAATTTGGCCAAGAGTCTAATGAATACGGGCGAATTATATAGGACAATCAAAACCATGGACACCGCCTTAGTTTATTTTGAGGAATCCAGCAGAATTTTTAAATTATTAGATTTCAAAATAGGATCTGCGTACAACCTCGGAAATATCGGACTGGTATATGCTGAACAAGGTCAACACCTTTTGGCTGAGGAAAATCTTAATAAGGCTACCGAAATATTAACCCAACTTGGTGATTTCTATCCCATCGCTGTCTACGACACGTACATGGCTGATATTTACAAAGAAAAGGGTAATATGCCCAAAGCCTTAGAATATGCATATCGCAGTTTAGAGGTATCAATGAAAAACGGTCTCAAAGAACAAATTCGTGATGCCAGCCTAAAACTATCTGAACTCTACCAACAAAACGAAGACTTTAAAAATGCTTACTCCTACCAAAGCCAGTACCTTGCCTACCGCGATAGCATAAACAATGAAGAAACTATTCGGAAAATGGCTGATCTTCGTACCGAGTATGAGGTTTCACAAAAACAAGTGGAAATAGACCTGCTTGAAAGTCAGCGACTCATTCAATACATTGTATCCGCCTCCATGGCCGTGGTAATACTATTACTTGCTTTTCTCGCCTTCGTATATTATCGTAACAATAAACGCAGACAGCTTACAAATCAATTGTTACAAGAGCAAAAAGAAGAAATAGAAGCACAGCGTGACCAGTTAGAGGCTCTCAATGAAACCCGTGAAAAATTTCTCTCTATTGTTTCCCATGACCTGCTCGGACCTGTCAATTCTTTTAAAGGCTTTTCAACACTTATCAGGTTCAGCTTGGAAGATAATAATATCGAAGAACTGAAAGAGTTAAACGTTCAGTTTGATAAATCAGTAAATAACTTATCAACTCTTCTTACCAATCTATTAGACTGGACGGTAGCACAACGCGGGGCTATCCCTTACAAACCGCAAAAATTGGACCTGCAGAATATAGCCAATGAATTGATCACTCTTTTTGAAAATATGGCCGCTGCTAAAGAGATTACTTTAGAATCATCCATTGACACAACTACCTATTTATGGGTTGATCTTAATTCCACAAAAACCATCCTTCGTAATCTGGTGAGCAATGCCTTAAAGTTCACCTCCGCGAGGGGTACTATTCAACTATCCGTTAATGTATTGGATGACATAGCCGCAGTAAAAGTACAAGATACCGGAATAGGTATCCCAAAAGAAAAATTATCAGAACTATTGCATTCAAATCAGTATAAGCGCAGCTGGGGTACAAAAGGTGAAAAAGGATTAGGCCTGGGTCTACAACTGGTCAAAGAATTTACCGAGTTGAATAAGGGTATTTTAGCTATTGAAAGTGATGAAGGTATGGGGACCACCATAACTGTCAGCCTTCCCCTTTGGCAGCCTCAATTAGAAGAAGTAAGTTAGATGACCTGGGTGCGGTACCCTTCTTTTGTAAGAATTTCGGATACTTTGTTTCTAAAATCACCCTGAATTAGAATTTCACCATCTTTAGCAGAACCCCCTACACCGCACTTTGATTTGAGCAGCTTACCGAGTTCCTTTAAATCTTCGGGCTTACCTACAAAACCAGTGATAAGCGTTACTTGCTTCCCTCCTCTTACTTTTTTGTCCAATTCCACTCTTAAAGATTGACTCGAAGGCGCCACTGTATCTTGTAACGCAGCAGCAAAATGGTTGTATTCAAAATCCGGATTAGTAGAATACACTACCCCTTCCCTATTTTTCCAATTATTTTTTTTCGCCATAGTACCTGCAAATAACAATGGTCAAATGTCAAAATCAAAATGTAAGATTACACTGGTGAAAAGATTATAACACCGAATACCGAAAGCAAAGTTAATCATGAGGTTAAAATCCTAAAAGTCAGGGCAAGGGATCTGCATGATATGCTTTGGTGGTTTACGGGGATCTTTTGTGGACCATGTATAAGAAATAGACACTTCATGGGCGCCTCCGCTGCCTGAACCTAAGCGCGAGATCGTGTAATCATAGCTATAGCCGATATTGAGCGCATCTTTAGGTCTTTTCTTTGTGAACCCTACTAGCATCACAATGGATTCATTATTATTAAACCCTCCCAGAGTTTTAAAAGGAAGTCCCCTATACCATGCACCAAAGATCAAGGGCTCAAGAGTAAGGTAGAGGCCCAAATCCAGCTGATCGAACTCACCTTGAGTTTTATATTGAAAGGTAGGACTCAGGCTCCTTTCCTGGGGCCTGGCATAAAAACCGCTACCCATTACACCTGGCTTAAACAGTATTTTAACTCCGCCATGAAAACTAAGTTTAGACGGTAGTTCGTTAGGGTCGGAACCATCGTCAAAAGCCTGATTAGGCGTATTAATGTGATGCGCTGCCACCCCTAACCACGCATTACCGGTATATAGAATACCGCCAAAAGAAAGATCGAAGAAGTTTTTGCTCAGCCCCCCGAAAGTTTCAGCAGAAGGGTTTTCTATTTCCCCTGTCAGTGGATTGAATTGATCTCCAAACGTGAGATCGGCAAAATTAATATTCCTGTTAAACCAGGCTACTTGTACCCCCGGCCGAAAGGTAAGCCAATCGGTTAGATACAATTGATAAGCATACTGAAGACCCACGGAAGTAGACTTTAATCCTGCCTGTCCTTCGCGGTCCCGCATAATTAACAACCCGATACCGCTGTTCTTATCTTCAATAAAATGATCAATATAAGCCGAAGTAGTAACAAAATTAGCATCTATGGAAGGCCATTGATTCCTATAGTTGAGGCCTACACGAGTTTGCTGGGTTGCTCCGGCAAAAGCGGGATTCAAATATAATGGAGCCGCATAGAACTGTGAAAACTGTGGGTCCTGGCCTTGAATTGTAAGCGGCAATACTGCCAATAGAGTAATAAAAATTAAAAGACCTTTTCTCATGCAGTGCCCGTCATTTTAAGCCACAAGGTATAAATTAAAATGTTCTGTTAATCAGAACCAAAAATATAGAAACTAACTTTTATCGTTAACGTCATTTTGTCGTTTATTGTATAAATTAGTAATTAACGCAATCATTTTTTTATTGCTGCACAATCAGAACCGTCATTTGCAGTTAGTTAACTAAACAAAATTTAATACCAGGAATGTCCCATAGTCAGTTTTGCAGGGTTTGTCTGTTGTTGGTGGCTTTAACCGGAGCTTTAGGTTTTTCCCAAGCTCAAAATACAGCTGAGATCAATTGGTTTTTTGGGAATAATACAAATAGCATCCGTTTTCCAAGACCGAATTTGTTATCCGAACAAATTACGCTTCCCAACGCATTGAATTTTGGCGGAGGCGCTGTTGCCACTGATCCTATTAAGAGCGAAGTTCTTTTCTACACAGACGGAGTGAACGTCTATAATCTCAATGATGTACTTATAAATGCAGGGAATCCTTTAGACGGCAGTTTGGTTAGAAACCAATCTGTAGCCATTTGCCATGATCCCGCCGACCCGGAAGGAGATAACAGCAGAATTTACATCTTCACTATTAATGATGCAGGTATTATAGCCAGTTCTGTTTTTGACCAAAGTGCGTCGTTTGCTACAACGTTCCCGTTTCCATCTGATGGAAATTTGACGAGTACCAATCAAACAACAAACCTGCCCGCCGGTACTTTATCGGAGGGAATGATCATAGTTTCAAATGCTACAAGAGACGGCTTTTGGTTGATTACACATAATTTAGGAACAAGTGATTTTAACATTACCCAAATTGATGCTACAGGCATAAGTACACCTATTACTGCCACCAACATCGCAGGAGCGCCTACATCTATTGCTAACTTTTCTTATCATGAGGGCACAAACAGAATCTCACTATCACCCTCAAACCCGGGTGAAAATATTTTCATTCTTGATATAGATACTGCAACCGGCACACTGAGTGATGCCGGTTTCGATCTATCCGCTCTAACCAATATTAGGGTCTATGACACCGAGTGGACTACCAGTGGAGATTCTCTCTACATTTCAGGGAATTTTGGCGTAGCAACTGATGAAATCATCAAAATCGATATTACCCAAACGCCGGTTGTATCCGAAATCGTCATCACTGCTGATATTCAAACTAGCTTCGGTTTGGAAAAAGCCCCTGACGGTTTCATATACCATATTTATGAGGCAGCTTTGGACGGTGAGTTTCAAGTTGGTCGTATCGAAAATCCTGATAATAACGACATTCTTCAAGTTCTATATGCAGCTCAGCCATTTGGTGATATTGACTTTTTAGCCAATCAATTCCCTGCTTTCCTGCCCCCCTACAATTTGCTGGAAACAGCTGACTTTGAGTTTTCGGGAACCTGTGCTAATGTACCTACTTACTTTTTCCCACAGGTTACTCCGGATATTGAGTCCATATTCTGGGATTTCGGCGATATGGCCGGAACATCGAATGCCGTAAGTCCTCAATATACTTATACTGCGGCCGGTACATTCAATGTAGTCATGCGCGTGGTTATTAATGGTGACACACTCTCGGCGACTAACACAGTTGACATCATTGACTTTGATCTTACTATTCAGGTCGATCCCCAGCAACAATATTGGTGCCCGGAAGATTTTCCGGTGACTTACACGGCTACAGCACAGGGACAAAATGCGACCGGAGCAACGCTTCGCTGGTCAAATCAAACCCCGGCCGAAGCGAGTGGCACAGGTGTTTTTGAAGAGCCGGGGACGTATTATGTTGTAGCAACAGACCCAAGTACAGGATGCGAAGCCTATTTGGAACAGCAAGTGTTTGAATACGGCACTCAAAATACATTTGCCTTTGTGTGGTATTTCGGCAACAACGCCGGCTTGGATTTTAACCCACTTTTTGATGTCGATAATCCAGGCCCGATCACACCGATTGATCCCGGAGGCGCCGAATTTAATGGTGGTAATTTAAATGATAACGCTCCTGCCGGCGCAGCGGTCTACTGCGATGGTAATGGAGACCCACTCATTTACAGCGATGGCATGCAAGTATATAATCGTGACAACACATTGATCACTAGCGATCTAGGAGGAAACGATCAGGCCTCTCAATCCGTTTTAATAGTGGAAAATCCTGCTGACGCCACACTATATTACGTATTCTTTACCCAACAAGTACCAGATCAAACGGGCAGCGGTATATATGATTTCTCATATGCCGTTTATGATTTAAAAGAACTAAATGGAGGAGGGGATTTAATACGAGATGCGGCAAATAATGTAGTAACTACAACCCTTTTCAACTGTAATTCTGAGCGAATAACCGGAAATGCTAACAATGTGATTATTCATGAATATGGCAACAACAACTTCAGAGTTTATCCAATAACTGCCCAGGGTATCGGCGCGCCTATAATTTCTAACGTAGGAAGGATACATCCTTTTACAAATACAGCCGGACAGGGTTACATGAAGCTTTCCGGCGATAACAGAATAGCAGTGGCCCTTTCAGAAGGTATCAATCAAAATTTTGTGGAGTTGTTTGATTTTGATCCGGCCACAGGCGCAATTACAGAAGTAGCCACTTTAGATCTGACACCTGAAACCGGGCAGGTATACGGTGTTGAATTCTCCCCTGACAACGAAAAAGTCTTTGCTACCCTTCGAAATTCCAACGGTGGAACCAAAATATTTTGGTGGGATCTAATCGATAATACGGTCACACCTACAGAGCTATTCGATGAAGCCGCCATGAACGCCACCAGAGTGCTAGTAGCGGAGGAATCGGGAATAGATTTGGGGGCTTTGCAGCAGGGCCCTAACGGAACAATTTATATTGCAAATGAAGGCGCCGGTACTTTGGCAAGCATAGGTAACCCAACGGTTGAACCCGTCACAATGGATCCCACCACAGAATTCGCCTATAATCTGGCAACTCCTGACTTTCCTAATATTGGAGCTGGGGCTACAAGTAGAATTGGGCTACCCAATTTTATCAACTTTCAAGGGTCATCTACCCCTACCCCCGGAATTACTGTTGCTGACGCCTGCCTAAATGAGCAGATTACATTCACTGTTTCTAATCCACTACCTGACGCTGTCATCGAATTTTATGCTATTCAGGTAGAAGACCCAAATGGTGTTGTGAGTCAATCACCTACGCTTGATGTAGATAATCCTACCTGGATATTCACTGGTACGCAGACTGCCGGTGTTTATGAGGTACGCTTTTTCATTCTGGATAATTGCTCCACAGTAGACTCTCCGGCAGCCAACAATCCTGAAATCAGTAATTTCACAGTGAACCCACTTCCTGATGCCGTTATCGTTGGTACCACTCCCCCGGGCAATTGCGGGGAATTTACCGGATCAGCCACCGTGGATTTCAATGATGCAGGAGCCTTAACCTACTCCGTTTCAGGTCCTATCAGTGTCCCTAGTACTGTGCTCACAGGCCCACAGACTGGAGTGGTGATCCCAAATCTTGGCGCCGGGTTTTATACGCTAAATGTTACAATTGACGCTACCGGATGTGTACAACCATTCACCTTCACTGTTGACGACCCTACTAGCTATAACGTTTCCCTAAACGAAGCTACACAAGCTGACTGCAATGGTGAAAATGGAACGCTTTCCTTTACTTTTGGTGGTACAGGCGTACCTACAGATTTTGATTGGACCGTCACACGGCAATCCGACAATGTACCTGTCGACAGTGGAGATGAAACAAGGACGACTACTAATCCCATTAATGCCGGTGATTACTTCATTGAAGTATTAAATAATGCTGATGGTTGTACCGTCGTGGACAACGGCACGATCACCATACCGGCAACCATAAGTCTTACTATTGATCCCGGGCCTTACTCCGCCTGTGATGTAAATGAAATAGCTATTGATGTGACTACGGATGGTTCTGCCCTAATAGAGTTACGAGAAATAATTGGTAATACTATCTCAGATGTAGCAGCGTCTAATTTTAGAGTTATAGGTAACAATGATTCAATTGTAGTAGAAAATCCAGGCACTGGAGGTACTACTTTCAACTATGCCGTTGTAGCGCCCGGAACACTCACCGGTCCTTGTACCAACTTCGCTCCTATCACTGTGTCGTTTGATACCTCCTCTCCAAACCCGTATCCTCCACGATTTGCCTTATGCCCCTTTGAGTTAGATTCTGCCAGAAGATTTGCCTTCCTAGACAATCAGCCTAATGGCTTTAGTCAGGTACAGTGGTTTGATCGTGATGGCGTGGAAATAATTCAGACTTCGGCATCGGGAGATACAAATTTTCCTAATGATTACTTCTTTTCACCCGATGGTAGCGTTTTCATAGTGGCAATTAATCAACCCATATCTGCCGTGTTAACTAATATTTCCGGCTGTACCACAGACGCCGCCATTGACATTGTTGAAGATTGTGAAGGTCGTATTAATGCGCCTACGGCTTTTTACCCAAATAGTCAGATACAACTTAATCAACAATTCATTGTATTCCCATTTTTGGTTGAATCGGAAGATTTCCAAATATATATCTTTAACCGATGGGGGGAAATGATCTTTCAATCAAGTAATCTCCAGGAAATGCAAACTACCGGTTGGAACGGCGGATATGATAACGACCCCGGCAGACCACTACCTGGCGGTGCATATGCATATAAGGTTGAATTTAGAAGTCAGTTTGAGCCGGAAAAAGGCCTCATTGAACGCAGGGGTGGAGTTAATCTCATTAGATAATGGTTAATCGTTATTAGTTATTGGGTTAGTTTGTTGATTTTAGAACTCAATAACTATTAAAAAATAACCATTATTATGGTAACATTCCCCAATGCAAAAATAAACCTGGGTCTATATATCCTTTCTGAAAGACCGGATGGCTATCATAATATCCACTCCTGTTTCTACCCTGTACCCTTCGCCGATGTTTTGGAGATTGTAACTTCTGAGCAGTTTGAATTTAAAAGCTCCGGATTATCAATTCCTGGCTCAGGTAATTTGTGTATTCAGGCGTTTGAAATGCTCAAGACCAATCACGGCATCGGCAATGTAAAAATTCATCTACACAAGGTGATACCAATTGGGGCTGGCCTTGGGGGTGGAAGTGCCAATGCCACGTTCACGCTCAATATGCTGAATGAGATTTTCAATCTTAACCTTCAGACGGAAGCGCTGGAAACATATGCTGCAAGGTTAGGAAGTGATTGTCCTTTCTTTGTTCGTAACATTCCAGTTATTGCCAGTGATACAGGAACTACTCTTAAACCACTTGATATTAGTCTAAAAGGGATGTACCTGGCGCTTATCTCACCGGGTATTCATGTGTCTACAGCTCAGGCCTATAGCGGAGTCTCCCCTACCTCAGCGGATAACAACTTGCAGAACTTACTTAAACAACCTGTCATGAAATGGAGAAATGAGTTAATTAATGATTTTGAGAAATCGGTTTTTCCGCAACATCCAAAGATCAAACATATTAAGACGCAACTGTATGGCCTTGGAGCCTTATACTCGAGTATGACAGGATCAGGTTCGGCTGTATACGCATTGTTTGAAAATGAAGTGGATTTAAGCTCTCTTAAAGGCCAACTGAGTTGGTCCGGATTCCTAGACTAGTTTCTTACGTCTAAATAGGCGATTAAGAACAGGATAACACAATACTGAAAGCAAAATCATTCCTGTTCCCAGGTAAAAACCGAGCTGCATCTGTTCTTTATCTCCGAAGACGATGAGCGCCAAGATAATACCATAAACCGGTTCCAGGTTTACAGCTAGGTTAACAGCAAAAGCGGAAAGCCTTTTCATCAACTCTACCGATATAGAATAGGCATAAACGGTGCATACCCACGCCAGAAGCAGAATGTACAGCCAATCTAAACCGGTGGGAAATAACTCTAGCTCCCCATTAGTAAAAACCTGCATATGAACTGGGAAGAAAATGACTGTCCCTAGGCATGCTCCAATCATCTCATAAAAAGTGATCATATAGGGATTATACCTATGTATAAATTGTCCATTTATTACTGTAAACAACGAAGCGAGAAAGGCAGAAGCCAGGGCCATGAACAGTCCAAGTGCATAGTTAAATTCAAACCTGAAAATGATGTAAAGCCCAATAATAACCAATAAACCCAGGCCTACTTCAAACAATTTTACTTTACGGTTATTCATTACCGGTTCTAAAAAGCTGGTCCAAAGTGAACATGTAGCCATTCCAGCAAGGCAAACTGAAGCTGTTGAAACCCGTGCAGAAGCAAAAAAAAGGATCCAATGTGATGAAATAAGAACCCCAGTAGCCATTATCTTAAGGGTCTCCTTGTAGCCAAGCCTGAAGTTCCGCTTCCTAAATAACAATAATAACCCAAGCCCTATCGCCGCCAACAAGGTGCGCCAAAACACCAGTTCTACTGACGGTATAGAAATCAACAAACCTAAAATGGCGGTAAACCCCCAGAGAAAAACAATAAAGTGTAGTTGAATATAGTCACGGTTAATAGACATTATTGCAATTAACAATCTTCACTTAACAAATTGTTAATTGTTAAGTGAAGATTGTAATTATCTGGGCACATACTTGTACATAAGCAAACTTATCCCTCCAAATACAATGTTTGGGATCCAAACCCCCAGCATAGGATGCATATTACCTGCCTCTGCTACAGATTTACTCAGAATAAAAAAGATGATAAATAAAAAGGAAAGTAAAAACCCTAAAGCTATCTGAAAACCGGCACCACCCCTAGTTTTTTTGGACGAGACGATAACACCCATAAATGTGAGTATGAGTATGGCAAACGGTGACGTAAACCTAGTGTATTTTTCAACTTGATATATTTCTACATTACTAGCGCCTCGCAAGGTAAGTTTATCAATTTCTCCATTCAGTTCATCGATGGTCATGCCATCATAATTTCTGTAATTATTTTCAAACTCGCTGGGGTGGATTGCCAATGTGGTGTCCATTTCCTTGCCTTTGTCTAACGTTTCTAAAGCGCTGTCTATACTCAAGGTTTTCCAAGTGGTGAGTTTCCACTTTTCCTTGTTATTATCCCAAGAAATGCGGTTTGCAGAAAGTTTTTCCTTCAGCTGGGTGCCTTCTACACGCTCAAGAGTGAAGTTGTAACCTACATTTGATTGGTTATTATAGCTTCGCATGTACAAATAAGTATTGGGAGCTACCTGCAGATGGATGTTTCTTTCATTGTAATAAAATTTACTCTTCAGGTGCTCTATTTCAAATGCCAAACGAGATTTATTTGAGTTGGGGATGATCCAGCCAGTGAGTACAAAGCTTAAGGTTGCAATGGCAGAAGCTCCAATAAAGTAAGGCAGGAGCATTCGCCTGAAAGAAACTCCACTGCTTAAAATAGCAACTATTTCGGTACGTCCCGCCATCTGAGCAGTAATGAATACAGTAGCAATAAAAGTGGTTAGAGGAGTAATAAAATTGGCTATCCAGGGGATGAAGTCCAGATAGTAGGAGAGTATTTCTCCGGTTGAAACCCCGGCCTTGACGAATTTATCTGTTTTTTCAGTGACGTCAATAACCAGAATCACCGACACAATTATGAGTACGGTAAATACAAACGCCCCCAGAAACTTTTTTAATATATACTTGTCGATCAGTTTCATAACCGATTACTCACTTTTTTCACCATTCGCTCCTTCCAATCAAAAAATGTGCCCTGTTCTATCTGCGCTCTAGCTTGTCCTACGAGCCATAAGTAAAAACGCAGATTATGAATACTCGCTATCTGTGCTCCCAGAATTTCTTTACTCATAATCAAATGCCGTAAATAAGCCTTACTGTAGAAAGTATCTACGTATCCACCCAGGTTTGGATCTATATTGGTAAAATCACTTTCCCACTTTTTATTCTTGATATTAATAATCCCTTCAGTAGTAAAAAGCATGCCATTCCTTGCATTTCGGGTTGGCATGACACAATCAAACATATCCACACCCAGGGCTATGCATTCCAATATATTTGCTGGTGTTCCTACACCCATTAGATACCTGGGTTTGTCAAAAGGTAAAATATCACAAACAAGTTCAGTCATTTCGTACATCATTTCAGCAGGTTCACCTACTGACAGACCTCCTATAGCATTCCCCTCTCGCTCAAATGAAGTAATCGTTTCTGCAGATTGTATACGAAGATCTTTATAAACACTACCCTGCACTATCGGAAATAAGGCCTGGGTGTATCCATACTTACCTATTGTTTCATCGAAACGATTACAGCACCTTTCTAACCAGCGGTGGGTCATATGCATAGAATCCTTGGCATAACCATATTCACAAGGATAAGGAGTGCATTCATCAAAGGCCATAATAATATCTGCACCAATTGTACGCTGGATATCCATTACTGCTTCAGGTGAAAATACATGTTTAGATCCGTCGATGTGAGATTTAAACGTTACCCCTCCCTCTTTGATCTTTCTTGAATCTGCAAGGGAATAAACCTGATAGCCACCGCTATCCGTCAGAATTGGTCTGTCCCAGCCATTAAACTTATGTAGACCACCCGCCCCTTCTATGATATCCAAACCAGGCCGTAGATATAAATGGTATGTGTTCCCTAGAATGATCTGGGCCTCAATGTCCTCTTTCAACTCTCTTTGGTGAACTGCCTTCACCGATCCGGCAGTTCCTACAGGCATAAAAATAGGTGTCTTAATAGTACCATGATCAGTTATTATTTCACCTGATCTTGCTCTTGAACCTTTATCTTTGGCCTGAATGCTAAACTTCATAATCGGCCGCAAAAGTAGCTTTTATTAAGAACACTACACACCAGGCAAAGCAGATTGACTACTTCTTTATATTTGCGCTCACCAAGATCAAAATGCTTCAAACCACGTTACTTATCATCTTCTCGCTTGCCATAGTTTTTCAAATCACCTACTTAGTTTTAATAATGGCAGGCTTCAATAAAATTGGGAACAAAAAGCCCCCGGAAACCCATCAACCCCTATCGGTGATCATATGTGCAAGAAATGAGCTTGATAACCTCAAAGAACTGATCCCCTCACTTTTTAATCAATCACATAAGAACTTTGAAATTGTGATTGTAAATGATCAATCCACCGACGGAACCAGAGAATATCTCGATGGGCAAGAGCCGTATTTTCAGTCATTGAAGATCGTTCACATTGAAAATACTCCTAATCATATCAATCGAAAAAAATATGCTTTGACTCTTGGGATTAAAGCAGCCAAAAATGAGGATCTGGTATTTACCGATGCTGATTGTCTTCCAGCTTCTGGAAAGTGGCTAATAAAGATACAGGCCGGTTTGAAAGATCACGATATTGTGCTGGGATACTCAAGCTATCAAAAATTACCTGGGTTTCTGAACTACTTTATACGGTTTGAAACCTTATGGACAGGAATGCAATATATGGGGTTCGCCGGTTTTGGGGTACCTTACATGGGCGTGGGCCGTAATTTAGCGTATAAAAAATCTTTATTTTTAGATTCCAAAGGATTCAACGGTTATCAGGATATCATTGGTGGAGACGATGATTTATTTATTCAAAAAAATGCCTCTAAACAGAATACAACTGTCGAAATAGGTTTAGATAGTTTAACCGTTTCAAGACCTAAGACTTCAATCAAGAATTTCTTTATCCAAAAGCTCAGGCATCTTTCTGTAGGTCGGCACTATACATTTAAAAGTAAAATTGGCCTTTCGGTTTGGTCATTAAGCCTCTTGTTGTCGTGGGTATTGTTTATCTCCTTAGCTATACTTAGAATTGAACTATACTTAGTAACAGGAAGTTTTTTTATAAGAACCTTAATATTATACTTAACGTTTAAGCGTTCATGTCTAAAGCTGGGAGAAAGGTTCGAGTTATGGGGTTTAATAGCTTTAGATTGTATTTTTGTAGCGTACTTCACTTCTGTTGGAATTATGGCCTTATTTATTAAACGTGTTAAATGGACTTAAAAAAACAATTCTCAGATAAGGCTCTCGAAGATTTTAAACTAATAGATCAGGCGGTTAAAGAAGATGATGAGCAAGCTTTTGCTATGCTGATGGATCGTTATAAACGGCCTGTTTATCATATGGTGCTTAAAATGGTGAGAAATGTGGATGACGCTGAGGACCTCACTATAGAAGCGTTTGCTAAGGCCTTTAAAAATTTGGCACGCTTCAAAAAAGATTATACTTTCAGTACGTGGCTTTTCAGGATTGCTACCAACAATGCTATTGATTTCATACGTAAAAAGCGGCTTGAGACCATGAGTTTAGATACGTCCTATACGGATGACAGTGGCGAAGCTGTTCAAATAGATGTAGAGGATAAAAATTTGAACCCACAGGAGGAGGCTATTAAGAGTCAGAAGATTGAGTTAATCCAGTTGTTTGTCACTAAGCTACCAGCTAAGTATCAGCGTTTGGTTAAACTTCGTTACTTCGATGAGTTATCTTACGAAGAGATCGCCCAAGAGCTCGACGCGCCTCTAGGTACGGTTAAGGCACAATTACACAGAGCGCGTGAGCTAATGTACGACTTAGTTAAAAATAAGAAGGAACATATTTAGGGCTTTGTCTCGAAGCTGCGTTGTCGTTAAGGAAGGTACGCTCGGGGAGGTTACTTCGCTTGCCTCACAAATTCCGGAGTTTATTAATCCTTATTCACTTAAAGACTATGAAGCAAGGTTAACAGGCGTCAAGAGCTTAGTACTTGTTGCCTACTACGACCAGAAACCTATCGGATTTAAGCTAGGGTATTCACTGAATTCAGAAGTTTTTTATTCCTGGTTTGGGGGAATACTCCCAGGACACAGACGGCAAGGTGTTGCGCGTTTACTGGCAGAACAACAGGAAGATTGGGCCGGACATCAAGGTTTTCAAAAGGTCAGAGTAAAAACGAGGAATAGTTTTATGCCAATGCTATTGTTTGCCATAAAATCGGGTTTTCAAATCATTGAAGTTGAGCATAAAGGCAATGTGAATGAACACAGAATTTTACTTGAAAAAGAGTTAGGCAAATCTCTTCGCAGCTAATTTTGTTGTACTTTTAGGTTAAATGATCTGGAAATGGCAGTACAATTAGCAAAAAGGCTTATCAGCGTTGATGAATACCATACCATGGCAGAGGCTGGTATACTTACAACTGATGATCGGGTGGAATTAATCCACGGTGAAATTTTAGAAATGAGTCCAATAGGAAAAAAACATAGATCTACAGTTATAAAAATAGAAAACAACCTTAAGGAATTGTTCGGCAACAAAGCATTAATCAGCCTACAGAACCCAATTAACATAAATGATCTGAATGAACCTGAACCTGATGTGGCCATTTTAAAAACGAGAAAGGATTTTTACGACAATCACGCAATATTACCTGATGATATTTACCTGATTATTGAAGTTTCTGATACTACTCACCAAGTTGACAAAGAAGTTAAACTCCCGCTTTATGCTGTCGGTAGTATTCCTGAATACTGGATAGTAAATTTAGCTGCTGAGCAGATTGAAGTATACACGCACCCCTCTAATGGACGATATAAAAAAATGGAAATTTTTGACAAAAGCGATTCTATTCCCATGGGTTTTTGCAAAAGTGAAATTAGAGTTGATCAATTAGTTAGTTAAACTATGGAAGTTCAACTATCAAAAAGATTAATATCTGTAAATGAATACCACGTTATGGCAGAGGCTGGTATTCTGACTTCAGAAGACAAGGTTGAATTAATCCAGGGTGAAATATTAGAAATGAGTCCAATAGGAACAAAGCACGCCGCAATTGTGGACAAGCTAACAAATTTACTCGTAAAAATAGTTAGCAATACAGCAATCATAAGAGTCCAAAACCCTGTTTATATCAATGACTTAAACGAACCTGAACCAGATATTTCTGTGTTGAAGCCCAGAAGAGATTATTACGCTGATATTCATCCCGGAGGTGATGATACTTTATTAGTCATTGAAGTTTCAGATACTACCTACCATTATGATAAAGAAGTAAAAGTACCGCTTTACGGCTCCGCAGGGATCCCTGAATACTGGATTTTGAAGCTGGATTCAAAAGAAATAGAAGTACATACCGTCCCAGCAAAAGGTGGGTATAAGAAAATCGAATTATTCTATCCTGAAGACTTGGTAAATTTAAGTTTCTGTCAAAAAGAGATCCTAGTAAGTGATCTTATTGGATAGAACTGGAGAAAAATATATCCCCCACAAGTTTAAATCCGGGTCAGAACCAGATGTCAGTCAAAATAATTTCTAAATACTTTCCTCATCTTACTTTAGCACAAAACGAACAGTTCGAATTACTTGATCAGCTTTACAGGCACTGGAATCAACAAATCAACGTCATCTCTAGAAAAGACATTGATGAACTTTACACAAGACATGTTCTCCATTCTCTTGGAATTGCCAAAGTCATCGATTTTAAGCCTGAAACGAGGATTCTCGATGTAGGTACCGGTGGCGGTTTTCCAGGAGTTCCGCTGGCCATTCTATTTCCTGGTAGTCAATTTCATTTAGTAGATTCCATTGGGAAAAAAATAAAAGTCGTTCAGCATGTAGCCAAAGAACTTAGACTTTCAAATTTGACGGCACAGCATTCCAGAGCGGAGCAGGCGTCCGGTAAATATCACTTTGTGGTAAGCAGGGCGGTCACACGTCTAAAGCCATTCTACCATTGGATAAAAAACAAGTTTGAGGGAGAACCTTTTAATGAGTTAGCCAACGGCATTCTTTATTTAAAAGGTGGTGACCTTACTGAAGAACTGAAAGAAGCCAAAAAAAAATATCAGCTCTTTCATCTTTCGGATCATTTCGAAGAGGACTTCTTCAAAACCAAGAAGGTGGTTTACATACCCGTAAAATGATGATCCGCTTTCCCTTGCAACCCCTCGGTTAATCCATCCATTTTAACGATCTTTAACGCCGGAATTTATGTTCCAATAACCACTACTCTACGTCTTATATGTATTTAATCTTTGATACGGAAACCACAGGGTTACCACACAATTATACTGCCCCAATTACTGACCTGGATAACTGGCCACGCCTTGTTCAGATCGCCTGGCAACTGCATGATAACAAAGGGAGGCTCATCTCTAATGGGAATTTTATTGTAAAGCCTGAAGGTTTTACTATTCCATTCAACGCTGAGAAAGTTCATGGCATCTCCACAAAGCGCGCTTTGGCTGAAGGTCATGAGCTAAAAGAAGCGCTCGCAAAATTTGCGGAAGATCTTGGTAAGGCGCAAACTATAATTGGGCATAATATAGACTTTGATAACAGGATTGTTGGTGCAGAATTCGTACGTATTAATAATACGGAAAAAGGCAACGAACTTCAGGAGTTTCAGAAAATAGATACAGCAGAAGTCTCGAAAGAGTACTGCCAGCTGGCCGGTGGGATTGGAGGAAAACTTAAATCGCCAAAACTAATCGAACTCTATGAAAAGCTCTTTGGGGAACCTTTCAATGATGCACATGATGCCGCCTACGATGTAGATGCAACTTCGAAGGCTTTTTTCGGACTGATCCATGAAAAGGTAGTAAAACCTATTGATGGGACACCTTTTGAGGAAATAACCTATGAAGCTCCAGAGCTGGACGACGCCAATTTTGCCAAGCAAGATAAGTCTGCTTCCGCTGATCTTGGCGGGGACCGTATGGCTGCCCAGACGATAGAAGAACCTTTTGTCCATCTTCATGTACATTCTCAATATTCAGTACTGCAAGCCGTACCAAACATAAAAGGACTTATTGCAAAAGCCAAGGAGTATAGTATGCCGGCAGTAGCGCTCACCGACCTTGGTAATATGTTTGGCGCCTTCAAATTTGTTCGTGAGGCATTAAACAACGAGATCAAACCCATAGTAGGCTGTGAGTTTTATGTAGCAGAAGAAAGGTTAAAGCTAAAATTCACAAAAGACAATCCGGATAGGAGGTTTAACCAGCTGTTGTTGGCAAAGAACAAAACGGGCTATCATAATCTTGCTAAACTCAGTTCTATCGGGTACGTGGAGGGCCTTTACGGCATATATCCAAGGATAGATAAAGAGCTGATTAATCAATATTCCGAAGGTGTCATAGCGCTTACCGGAGGGCTTTATTCAGAAATACCTTTTTTAATTCTAAATGTCGGGGAGCATCAGGCAGAAAAGGCCTTTCAGTGGTACCTGGAGGTATTCAAAGATGATTTTTACGTTGAATTAATTCGTCATAATCTGGAAGAAGAGAATCGCGTTAACGATGTTCTCCTTGGTTTTGCCAAAAAGTACAACGTAAAAGTGATAGCCGCCAATGATGTCTATTACCTAAACCAGGAAGATTCAGAAGCACATGATGTGCTGCTGTGCGTCAAGGAAGGTGAAATGAAATCCACACCCATCGGCCGGGGACGAGGCTTTAGGTTTGGCTTTAGGAACAACGAATATTATTTTAAATCGCAAGAGGAGATGAAAATGCTCTTTAGCGACATTCCAGAGGCTATAAAAAACCTCCATGAATTGATTGAAAAAATTGAGGAATACAAGCTTGACCGTGATGTATTACTTCCAGCATTTAATATTCCCGATGAATTTAAAGATACAGAAGATGATAAAGACGGAGGTAAGCGAGGAGAAAATGCCTACCTGAAGCACCTCACTTTTGAGGGAGCTAAAGAACGGTACGATGTGCTAAGCGATGAAATTACTGAGCGACTGAATTTTGAACTTGAGACTATAGCAAATACAGGTTATCCTGGTTATTTCCTTATTGTACAGGATTTTACGAGGAAAGCACGGGAAATGGGTGTTTCCGTAGGTCCGGGAAGAGGTTCCGCAGCAGGTAGTGCAGTTGCCTATTGTATTGGTATCACAAACGTCGACCCTATTGCATATGATCTACTATTTGAACGGTTTCTTAACCCGGACAGGGTTTCGCTGCCAGATATCGATATCGATTTTGACGACGAGGGACGTGATAAGGTAATCCAATATGTGATTGACAAGTACGGTAAAAACCAGGTTGCACAGATCATTACGTACGGTACAATGGCAGCCAAATCAAGTATTAGGGATGCAGCAAGAGTAATGGAGCTTCCATTGATGGAGGCAAACGACCTAGCGAAGCTTGTACCCGAAAGACCCGGTACAACTTTAGATAAGGCCTTTAAGGAGGTAAAAGACCTTGAAGAGATTAGAAAAGGTAGTGACCTTAAAGCTAAAGTGCTGAATCAAGCCAAGACTCTTGAGGGGTCTGTACGTAATACTGGTACTCATGCTTGTGGGGTGATTATCACCCCTGATGACCTCACCAAGTTTGTTCCGGTATCAACAGCCCGCGACAGTGAAATGCTGGTAACACAATTTGACAATAGTGTTGTAGAAAATGCAGGCATGCTCAAGATGGACTTTCTCGGCCTCAAGACATTAACGATTATTAAATCAGCTTTAAAAATTATCAAAGCGCGCCATGGAATTGTCATTGATATTGATGAAATCCCTCTGGACGATCAACTTACCTATGAGTTGTACCAAAAAGGACTAACTAACGGGACTTTCCAATTTGAGTCGCCAGGAATGCAGAAACATTTACGGGGCCTCAAACCAGATAAATTTGAAGACCTGATAGCCATGAATGCACTCTATCGTCCGGGGCCAATGGAATACATACCTAACTTCATTGCAAGAAAGCACGGCGATGAAGAGATCAGCTACGATATCGCAGATATGGAAGAAAACCTGGCTGAAACATACGGTATTACGGTCTACCAAGAGCAGGTAATGCTTCTGTCACAAAAATTGGCTGGTTTTTCAAAGGGTGATGCCGATGTGCTAAGAAAGGCCATGGGTAAAAAAATCTTCGCTCTGCTGGAAAAGTTGAAGCCCAAATTTATTGACGGTGGTAAAGAGCGAGGACATGATCCTAAAGTATTAGAGAAAGTTTGGAAAGATTGGGAAGCTTTTGCCGCATATGCATTTAATAAATCACACTCCACCTGTTACTCATTAGTAGCTTACCAGACGGCCTATTTAAAAGCACATTACCCTTCAGAATACATGGCGGCCGTGCTTACTCACAACCAGAGCCAGATAGACAAGGTGACCTTTTTTATGGAAGAATGCCGAAATCTGGGCATCAAAGTACTTGGACCACATATTAACGAGTCTTATAAAGACTTTGCCGTAAACAAAGAGGGAAAAATACGATTCGGGCTTGGGGCAATAAAGGGCTCTGGAGAGGCTGCAGTGGAGTCTATCATTGAAGAGCGTAAGGCAAATGGGCCATTTAGGGACATCTTTGATTTTGCAGAAAGGGTGAATCTACGACAGGTGAATAAGAAAACCTTTGAGTGCCTCGCTATGTCGGGCGCATTCGATTGTTTTGAAGATCATCATAGAAGACAGTATCTACACGCCTCGGAAGGTGATCAAACATTGATAGAAAAGGTAATCAAATACGCCAATAAGATGCAAATTGAAGCGGAAAGCGCTCAAGCATCATTATTTGGTGGCAGTAACGGAATGGATACACCTAAACCATCAATAACGCCGATTGAACCTTTTGGAGATATCGAAAAACTAAATATTGAAAAGGAAGTAGTTGGTTTATATATATCGGGTCATCCATTGGATAAGTTTCAGTTCGAAATTGATAGTTTCTGCAATACTGAATTAAGTGCAATGAACGACTTGATCGGTCTTAAGGGAAAAGAAATCAGACTGGCAGGAATCGTATCGTCTTTTGCTCACCGCACTACCAAGGGTGGGAAGCCATTTGGCACATTAACTCTGGAAGATTATAACGGTAATTTTACTTTTTTCCTTTTTGGCGATGATTATATCAAATTTAAGGAATACCTTATGCAGGGTTGGTTTCTATTTATTCAGGGTATAGTGGTAGAGCAAAAATGGGGTGATAATCGTCTTGAATTCAAAATACGGAACATTGACTTACTTAATGATTTACGTGATAAGAAAACTAAAGGTGTTGTTGTAAATATGGCAATGCAGGATGTAACTAAGTCCATCATAGAGGAAATGGAGAGTTTGTGTCAACAATTCAAAGGGGAATGTTCTTTTCAAATGAATTTAGTTGATCCTACCGAGGACATCACTGTTGAGTTAATGTCAAGAAAGTATAAAATCAATCCCAATAATGAGCTTTTGGATCGAATAAAAAAGATCCCCGAAGTCAACTACAAAATATTATTGTAATGCTAACTAAAACCGGGGAAGTCAAATCCTAAAAATATTACCTTTATAGTTTAATTTGATTCTGGATTCAGATGAAATCAGTCAATCGATTCCTCTGCCTTGCGATTTTTATAGCCGCTGGATGCGCACAGCAAACGGCTATAGATAAAACCAATAGGGCGATCCGGCCTGAAGGCGATGCTTTTCTTGGCTATGCTAAAGACTTACCTTTAGAGGTTATTCAGCAGTATTTACTTTCCTGCGTTGATACAATAAAGCAACTTGATCAAATAAGCCCATCGTCTAGGAAGAAACTCCAGCAAGAGGTAAAAGATCTTTACCGATATAACGATTACAGCTTGATTTGGACTACACTAACCGCTCCAAACAGTGACGCCAAAGATTTACTGAATGAAATAGCGGAATGCAGGGAACACGGGCTGAACTCGGATCATTATCTATCAGACTCGCTCTTTGCTCAGTTTGATAATACCTATTTATACCACCAGGAAATTGATATTCTCAAGCTCATCCAATTAGACATAAAATTGAGTTCAGCATACATGGCGTATGCCCATGATTTACACCATGGTCAAATAGACTCGCTTCCTTTAGGAGAAAATTGGCAGCTCAGCAAGAGATACATTGAGCTTGCACCTTATATGAAAGGAAAAACTTTTAAGGAGGCAATAAAAATGGTTACCCCGAAAAGTGATGAGTACAAGGCGATTCAAAAGAAGCTACAGAGCTATTTAGCGTTAAGAAATGAATGGGGATGGAACACCCTGCCCGATACGCTGTATGTCAACCCGGAGGAAACACATGAGGCTATATACATACTGCGAGACAGGTTATTCTATTCCGGCGATTACAGTAGTAAAGGGTTAAGGGCTACTTCAAAAAGTCTGATATATGACGAAGATTTGCAAAAAAGTATGAGCAATTTTCAAAGGAGACATGACTTAAAAGATAATGGCATTCTTTATAAAGAGACCATTGATGAACTTAATGTGCCGATTGAAGATCGAATTGATCAAATTAGAATTAACCTTGAACGGTTAAAATGGATTTTCGAACCCGAAAGTGAAGAGTCAATTGTTGTAAATATTCCTGATTTTAAACTTACCCTATATAAAAAATCAAAGGAAATTAAATCATTTAAGACCATTATCGGCAAAAGAACGAGTAAAACACCTATTCTTAGCGATCAAATTGAATATATCACTCTCAGTCCGAGCTGGTTTGTACCGGATATCAGTTTTAACAGACAAGTTTTACCCAAGGCTAAAAAGGATCCTAATTATTTAGAGCAATTGGGTTTTAAACTGTACGCTAGAAAAGATGTGAAAGGTGAAAATCCGATCGATATAAATTCCGTAGAGTGGAATAATGTTGATATGATCAACACTAAATTCAGGGCGCTAGATGTTCCCAGTTCAAGTGATGTCAAGAGTGGTAAGATAAAGTTTGCCCTGCCGAACAAAGAAGGCCTTTACATTTGTGATGTAGCCAACCCTGCTCTTTTTGATTTCTCATTCCGTCCGTTCAACTTCTCATCTATAAGTGTGGAGAACCCGGAACTGCTGGAAAAGTACATGCTGGATGTCAGAGAATGGGATATAAATACTATTGGAGAACCTATGAAAGCATCTAAGCCGGAGAGTGTTTCATTAACTAAAAAAGTTGCTGTCAATGTGGTATACCTTACAGCATGGGTAGATACCAACGATGAATTACAATTCAGAGATGATATTTATGGTTAAGATCAAATTCATAGCGATTTGCTCAAGCTGGAAGATGAGCGATGGGATCAACGTTAATGCGAATAAATGGTAGATGAATATCTGCAAGTTCTAGGCCTCAACAGAGGTGCAAGCCAGGAAGAAGTTAAGCGTAGTTTTAGAAAACTCGCAAAGAAGTACCATCCTGACAAAAACAAATCTGCAGACGCCAAGCATAAGTTTATTAAAGTTCATGAGGCTTATAAATTTTTGATAGAAGTAGGTACGTCTTCCATAGAAAGCACACCAAAAACCTATCAGACTCATGCACCAACTAACCCTTACGAAGAATGGAAAGAGCGCGCCCGAGCTTATGCTTTTCAGAAAGCTAAAGAAGCCGAGAAAGAACAAAAACGAATTCTTTTTCAAATCTATCGCTATTTCAATTACCTGGCTTTGGGGATACTTGGTTTTAACATTTTGCTGGCAACGGACTATCTTCTTCCAAGAAGCTATACCCTTCAGGAAGTCAAAGGCGTATATAAGGTTATTGAAACGGATCGTTACGGCCGGTCTGTATATAGATATAATGAGGTTGTTTTTTCTAAGTTTAGATTACGCGCAAAAATTCATGAAAGTGCGCTAATCGTTGGGCTAAAGAGCGCTAAACTTGCTTATACCCCTATTTTAGGCACCCTGATCTACGCGCGCTTTGAGTTACCTAATCAAGTTATTGATTTGAAACCCGCTTACAGCATTTATAGAGTTTTCATATACCTGATTCCGGCCATCGTTCTATTTCTTATCGGATACTATTACACTGAAAAGAAAAGTCATAACAAGCTTACATTTGCCATAGCCGTATGCTTTGCACTTGCTATTCAACTGTATGTATTTATGTCCTTCTGAAGGCTACTTCTTCAATACCGTAAACTCCACACGCCTGTTAAAGGCCCTGCCTTTGTCAGTTTCATTTGACTGTAGCGGCACGGTTTCACCATATCCTTTAGCTACCAGCCTAAGCCCCTCAATGCCATTTTCGATAAGATAATTGACAACAGCCTCTGCCCTGCCTTGTGAAAGGTTCATATTGTAATCATCACCTCCTTTACTGTCCGTATGGCCGGCAATTTCAACCTCCACGGACGGGTTGCTGTTTAGAAATTCAACTACTTTATCCAGCTCCACAAAAGATTCTGACTTTAAGGTGGTCTTATCGAAATCAAAAAAGATATTCTCAAGTCGTACCGTTGTACCTACTTCAATGGGCTTAAGATAAATATCCCGGGTAAGCAAACTCTGATCATCAGAGGAATATTCAACACTATCCAACCCATTAATGTACCCTTCAGCGCTGGCTGTGATCATATACCAATTTATTTCAGTAAGTTCCGCTTCGTAATAGCCAGTTTCTAACTTCTTACGATAAACACGCTCGCCATCCATTTTTCTGATCTCCAATAAAGCAGGTACAATCTCATTTGTTTTTTCATCATACACCGTACCCGAGAGAAGTGGATTCTTCTTTAGAGGTATTAGCATGAAATCTTTTAGCATTACGGTATCGTTCATAACCTTACCTACTTCAAGCTCACCAGGTGTATTCGCATACCCTTCGCTTGAAACCAAAAAACTATAGTCAGATTCAGGCTTGATGTCTGTGGTACTATAAGTTCCCTCACCATTTTCTACCTTTATGGTATCAATAGCTAAATTGTCTCTAGAAATAATTATTTGGGCTCCTATACCATCGCCACTTTTTTTATCGGATACAAAACCTTTTAATGTTATGGTAATTGGTCGCTCAATGAGTTGAAAAATATCAAGATTACCTCCATCAATGGTTCTTCCTGATTGAGTTGTGAAGATATTCCCATGAGTATCTACGGACATGTAGCTGTCAAAGGCTCTTGTATTTAAGGGTCGTCCAACATTCACAGGTTCAGACCAATTTAACCAGCTATCATCAAGCCTCCAGGTTTTCCAAATATCCATTCCACCCACACTGTTTTCTTTTCTATTGCTGGCAAAGTACATGGTCTTGTCATCCGGCGCCAAAAAGGGTCCGAATTCGTCCCGACTAGTATTTAACGGAGCAGCTAGCTTAATAGGTCTAGACCAGCCGTCACCTTCTCTTTTGGTTAGGTAGAGATCGCTAAAAGTAGAATTTTCCTTTTCGCTGAAATACAAAACCATATAGTCGCCTGTTGCGGACATGGTTGCCCCATAGAACTTACCCTTATTCATCTTTTTAAAATCGATCACTTTTACTTCTTCTGGTTTACTCCATGAATCTCCTGAACGATGGGTAAAAGAAAAACCAGCAGAATTCTTACCGGATCCCCCCATGATCAACAGAGTATTAGCATCTGGCATTACAGTAAATACCTGATTTGATCTATTATTATTTAATGGCGCCCCTAAGCGTTCAGCAGGCCCCCAAACCCCGGAATCATCTAAATGTGATACCCAGATATCCTGGCTGTTATCTTTACCATAAGCATTTTGAGGATGATTTTTCACAAAGAAGTATAGCGTTTTACCATCTGCTGAAACCACCGGCGCGCCTTCATGAAAGCCTGTGTTTACTTTTCTTCCCAGGTTTTTAAGTTTAAAACGTGCGTCAAACTCCTGCGCTGATGCGGCTAAGGCAATTATAAATAGTATTATGGAAAAGGAATATTTCATATCTTTTAGCTAATTTCTAATAGTCAAGTAGAGCGATTGATTAAAAATCTTTCAAAGTTGGCTTAAAATTCACTCCAAAACTTTGATTGCCATTGATATATGCTTCAAACAAATCACGATCAAGGTAATTAAGTCTACAATAAAAGTAAAGTGCAACAACTGACATATATCCTTTAACGAGCAATTTCGTAAGCGCTCAAATGAAATGAGTAGTATTGTTTCTACTTATGTTTCTTTCCTTCTTACCCGTACTAGCCCAAGAAAGAAATGTAGAAATAGTCGGAGAAATCATTGATTCTGAAACCAAAGGGCCCATACCTTATGTGCATATCTTGAATACCAAAGACCAAAAAGGTACTATTGGTAATACTCGAGGTCGTTTCTGGATTACTATTCAAGAAGGCGATAGCTTGCTACTTTCTGCTATTGGTTTTAATAAATATGTTTTTACTCTGAAGGATAATGTTGAAACCGGGCAACTTCTTTTAACAGTAGAACTTAATAAAAGCGCTATGGAGCTGCGCCAGTAAAAGTTTTTGCCTTTAAAAATGAGGAAAGGCTAAAACAAGCTTTGAAAGGAGCCAAAATACCCTTGAAAGAGCCTAAGCTTGAACTACCCGGTTTTTATTATGGCCCAAAAAAGAAACCAAAAGACCTTCGATTTGAAAATAATCAAATTACGCTAACTGTCCCTTTTTCTTTACTTGAAGGCAAATGGAGTAAGAGAGTAAAAGAGAAAATGCGTTTAAAGAACTATGAATCTCAATATCAGTATTATAAGCTGATCAAGACTAAGTTCAATGAAGATGTAATAATGGAGTTGACAGGTTTGCCCAAAGACGAAGTGGAGAAATGCATGGATTTCTGTGCACTCAGTGATGCTTTTCTAGGGCTGGCAAATGAATATGAAATAGCGGTAGCTGTTAAAAAATGTCTAATCGATTTTAATGAAACTATTACCTGGGACTCTATTAAAGACGACAAGTAGATCTATTATCAACTTCTCTTTTCTCCTTTTTTTGTAAAATTGTAACATGAGGTTGATACTACTTGCATTTTTAGCTGTTATAGGCGCTTCACACCTATTCGCACAGGAAACACAAGTCGAGATTATAGGAGAAATAGTTGACTCTGAGTCAAAGGAGGCAGTTCCCTACGTGCATATTATTAATGATCAGTTAAAACTAGGTACTGTAAGCAATACAGAGGGTAGGTTCTGGATAAAAATGCAGCGTCAGGATACCCTTAAATTCTCTGCTATTGGTTTCGAAACCTTCATTTTCACATTAAAAGAAGACGTAACCACTGATAAATTAATGGTAACGATTGAGTTGAACTCATCTACCATGGAGCTGCAACCTGTCAAAGTATTTGCATTTAGAAATGAAGAGGCTCTTAAGCAGGCGTTGCTTGATACCGAAGTACCTCTTAATGAACAGCAAAGAGGCATACAGCTACCAGGTTTTTACTACGGTCCGGTGAAAGAAGTTAAAATTTCACCCCTGGGGAATCCGCTGTCTTTTATTGCCAGTAAGTTTAGTAGAGAGGAGAAGGAAAAAAAGATGGTGGCTAAGTACCAAAAACAGGTTGATTATCAGAAACAAATCCAAGCTAAATACAATCAAACCGTTATCATCGAACTTACAGGCTTACCCGAAGATAAGGTGGAGGAATTTATGGATTTCTGCAAGCTCGACGACTCTTTTCTGGGGCCTGCCAGCGAATATGAGATTGCCATAGCCGTGAACAAGTGCCTGGTTGATTTTCAGGCTACTACTCCTATTGACTCACTGCCAGTAGTCAAGGATAATTAAAAAAGAACCTGTCCGTTCAGATTTTTTTTGCAAGAAAAGAGATCATTATAAAATATTACAATTACATAGCATTGAGTAAATAAGCCTAATTTTAAAAATGAAAAACAGCATATTATCTGCGTTGTTGTCGGCAGCTATTGTTTCTATTTTCAATATTCCCCTTATAGCCCAAGAATATCAGAACAAAACTGCTCTTATAATTGGTAATACCAATTATAAGGTAGGCCCACTTCGCAATCCAGTTAATGATGCAAGCCTTTTATCTGCTACTTTAACCGGCCTTGGCTTTGAGGTAATTACCAAGCTCGATACAGACAAAGACGAGATGAAAACGGCCATTCGCGAGTTTCAAGGTAAAATAACCTCTAAAAAAGGAGTAGCCCTTTTTTATTATTCCGGTCATGGCATGCAAGTGGGAGGTACTAACTACCTGATACCTGTGGACGCGGACGTTCAATATGAATATGAAGTAGAATCAGAATGCCTTGATGCCTCGAGGGTACTTAAAATGCTTGAATATATGGACAATCCACTTAACATCGTAATACTAGATGCGTGCAGAAACAACCCGTTTGCAAGAAGTTTTAGAAGTGCTGAAAGAGGCCTGGCCCAGCCGGCTATCGCACCTACCGGTTCAATCATTGCTTTTTCAACAGCACCAAACAGCGTAGCTTCGGATGGAGAAGGTAGTAATGGTCTCTATACCCAGGAATTGGTAAAAGCCATGTTAACCCCTGACCTATCGATAGAAGAAGTTTTTAAATACACTAGAAGGAGCGTGGCTGATATTTCCGCTAACAAACAAATCCCTTGGGAGAATAGTAGCTTGATGGGCAATTTCAGGTTTATTGGAGAAGGCGAAGAAAAGAGTATAGCGCCAATTGTAGTACCAAAAATTTCCCAGCCCACAGCTTCTACCACGGTTGCTGAAACAGCAAAAACCGAGGATGTTCAATGGGGCACAGAAGTTTATACTGTACCTGTAGCTGTAATTAACGGAGAGAAGCTGTTCAAAGATAACCTTAGCACAAACATATTTTCTGACGGGTCACCGATACCCAAGGCATCAAGTAAGAAGGCGTGGTTAAATGCCACAAAAAACAAAGAGCCCAGCTACTATATTTCCCTTGAATATGATGTATTGTACAATCACTTTGCCGTAAATGACAAGCGGGGTATTTGTCCTAAAGGCTGGAAAGTACCGAGTGACGTTGAGTGGGTAAAGCTATTCCAGAAAGAAGCAAAACGCACTCAAGTCGATGATTCTTATTCTTATTACTATGCCATCGAAGGCGATGCCGTTAATTACATAAGTAAAGAAAAATGGTCTGTACCTGGAAATGATATATACGACTTAAACATTTATCCCAACACCAGAAGATTTGGCGACGGTTCTACTCAATCTTCGCAATATAATAAGAAGCAATATGCTGCATTTTGGTCTTCTTCAATCAGTCCGGAAAAAAAAGCTTATAAACAATATGAAGTTTCAAGAGCGGGCTCATTGTTTATTGTCCAGGAAAAACAAGAAAAAAAGACCTCAATATACGTCTTAGATGCATACGACCAAGGTTTTGGTCTCTGTGTCAGGTGCATAAAAGAGGAATAAGCTTGTTCAAGAATTCTTCGTTAAGACTAGTCAAGATTTTTGCACCATCGCTTTTACCAATTTATCGTTTTCTTATTCAAAAAGGATGCCGTGCCCTGTTTACAATCTTGATTTCCAGGCTACTACTCCTATTGACTCACTGCCTGAAGTAAAAGATAATTAGAAAAAAAAGGACCGCTCTTATTAAGCAGTCCTTTTCGCAAGCAAAGAGGTTAAATATTTTATTTTCTATAAATATAATGCCTCGTCTTCTGAGAATAAAGTAATTGGCCTTATTTTGCTGTTTGAAGCAATTTAACACCGGTGTCGCCCAAATGCTTCGCAAGTATTTTTTTATACGCCATTGACGAAGTATATCCTCCGTCAGCCGCAAAAAATTCATTCATTAGCGGTTGCCAATCACTGTTCATAGGCATAATAAATCCAAATTGCTCGCTACTTTGATCTCCTACAGGGTGTCTTTTAATTGCTTTCCTTCTTTGAATTGCATCCAGGTAAAAGGCAAGATCCAGATAAGCAAAGCCATTCGAGTCGGTAAGTACCTTTTCCAAGGTTTCAGGGCTGCTAGCGGCATATTTTACAGTCATAGTAGGGAAATACTTACTTTTAATATCAAGAAGGCGCTTTTCATTAGTAGTTCCCTTCGGCGCATAAGCGGTAAGTCCCTTAAAGGTATCCCCTATTTTACTTACATCTATAAGTGTGGCTACTTGCGGTTGCGTTACTAAAATGGCAAAATTCGTAATGAATGGGGGACTAAACTTGACCTCCTTTTTGCGGCTCTCTCGAATCGTGATATTATCCAATCCTACAACTCCACCTTTACTACCCCTTACACTACTGTACATGGCGCTAAAGCTATCGCCATTGCCAACAAAGGCAGTGGTAACATTTACTCCATACTTGCTATTAACATATTCAACAAAATCATTCATAATATCTACACAGATACCGGTAAGCTGTTCGTTAGCGCCTTTATAAACAAACCCTGGAGTCTCTACATAAGCAAAGGAAAGCTGACCGGATTTTGATGACTTTACCGACGCCCATGTCGCTCCGGTATACTGACCATATAGATTAATAGTACTTACAGAACTAACCAAAAATAATAGCACACAAAAAATTAAAAGTCTTTTCATATAATGTAATTTGTTGAGATATAGTTAAATAAAAAATACGATTAGCATGCAATAGGAAACCATTGCATGTAAGTTTCCTGCCTAGATTAAACTTTTACTGCTACCAAGACAACCGCTCCTTATTCAAAAAAGACGAGATACCAGTTTTACAATCTTCGTTTCCTCTGGCCTTCGCGTTCATTTCTGAGGCATACCTAAGGCCGTCTTCTAAGGACATCGATTGTACTTCTGCAATCATTCTTTTTGTAAGCGCCATAGATTGACCGCTGTTCTTTTCTACAAGCATTTTAGCAAAGTTGGACACAAATTGATTGAGCTCTGCAGCCTCAACAATTTTATTAACTAACCCGTAAGTATTGGCATCCACGGCCGAAATCAATTCCCCTGATAATAGCAATTCTTTAGATCTGCTTTCACCTATTTTCCTTAGTAAAAAGACCTTTACGATAGCAGGGATAAATCCTATGCGCACTTCCGTGTAACCAAATAGCGCTTCGGGAACTGTAAATACGAAATCACAAACCGTGGCCAAACCGCACCCTCCTGCTATGGCGTGTCCATGTACTTTGGCAATTACTACCTTCTCAAGTGTATAGATTTGATAGAAAAGATCTTTTAAATGAGATGAGTCTTCAAGGTTATCCTCATAAGTATTACTCTGCAGCTGTTGTAAATATGCCAGGTCAGCGCCAGCGCAAAACACTTTCCCAACAGCTTGCAAAACTATAACCTTTACGTCAGCGTCATTTGACGCTTGCTTAAATATTTCTTTGAGCTCAGCTACTACCTGAAAATTTAATGCATTTCGCTTATCGGGTCTATTCAAAGTGATACAACCGATTCTATCTTTAACCTCAAACTTTATAAACTCCATTCTGAACTATATTTTGTACTCAAAGGCTCCGTTATGATATATACTATAAAAAGGCAGCCCTAATTCTATGGACTTGTCCAAAAGTTCTTCCGCTTTCCAACGATAGAGATCGCTACCAAGGATGAGCAAATCAAAATCAAAGTTATTCTTCACCCACTCTAAATCTTGTTTACAATCGCCCGTATAAATCAAAAAATCAACTGAGGGTTTTTTAGTAAAATTTAGCTTTTTACTTACATTTCGGAGCAGTAAAACATGCTTATTAGCTATAGATGCCAACTCTATTCCTTTTACCGAGCTCTTCATAAAAGAATGAACTTCGACATGACGAATACCCGATTTCAATCTATTGGGGCCGATATGAAAATTCACCTTTTCGGGATCATCAAGCAATTCCTCATCGGACCAGAACATTGAATAGCCACCAGTAATCCAGTCTATGGCGGTATGTCCATTTATCTTATAGAAGGTTACCTTATTTATGTCTTTATTCATCCTTAATCGATTGAATATCGAAAAGTTGAGAAGCACCAAGAGTCCAAAAAATAAATAAAACAGCTTGATCCTTTTTGTTACCAGGAAAATTGCAGTTCCAAAAACAAGTAAAATAATTACCCACGACTGACCGGTACTTATATAAATGTTATCAATTCTACTGAAGGAAATACCTTCAATCCAAAAGATGACAGCGTTTACTGTACTTACTATCGACCCAAGAATAAATCCAAGCGCTGAAGCGAGAGAGGGTATCCAGGAGGTAAACAACAGCAAAATACCTAATACCAGTATCACAAAAGCCCCCGGAATAACCACTAAGTTAGAAAGTAGAAAGAAAGTCGGAAATTGATGAAAATACAGCAGGCCTAAGGGAAAAGTAGCTACTTGAGCGGCAATTGAAACAGCCGTAATAGCCCAAACTTTGTCAAGAACGAAATTATTAATAGGTATTAAGTTATATATTTTGGGCTGCATAAACACGATCCCAATGACAGCTAAATAGGAAAGTTGAAACCCAACTGACATTATTAAGTAAGGATCAAATAACAGAAGAACGAAGGCTGAAGCGGCAAGGGTATTGTAAATATTGGATTTACGATTGATCGCCTTAGCCACAATTACAAAAGAAAACATCGTAACTGCCCTGAGTACCGATGGTGAGAAGCCCGTAACCAGTGCATACATCCATAGAGCAGCTATTACTAAGGATGCAAAAATCCATCTTCCTATAGCATTAGCCTGAAGCTTTCCCAATAGAGCCGAAAGAATAAGGTATACGATACCAACATGTAATCCAGATACTGCCAAAACGTGCATGGCGCCGGAAACAGAGTAGGCATTTTTGATTGCGTTGTTTAAATCATCTCTTACGCCCAAAACCAGAGCAAGTACTATGCCCCTATCTTGCCGATCATCTATATTTTTCTCAAAAACTGACTGTGCCCACTGGCTTATTCCATAGCCTAATGACGACAGTGTAAACGATGTATCTTTAGCCAATAACTGGGGAGTCTCTTTTGTGAAATGCTGGTAATGTATATTTTGAAATGACAGAAAACGTTTATAGTTGAACTCCTCGGGGTTCATTGGCGGCTCTAACAGCTGTGGTTGCCCAAGCATAACATGAGTTGCTCCATAAGATAAAGAAGGCTCACCTTTACTAACATACAAAAACATTATGCCATTTGCGGGTTGCCAAACGCTGTCTTTTACTGATTGAATTTGAATCCGGTATCTGGTCGTTTTCGTCTTTTCTTCACCATTATCTAAAATGGTAAAGGTATAGGCTTCCACATTTTTGAATTTTGAAATGTGGTTAAAAAGATTGGTCTGATCTGAGCTAATTAGGTTTAAATAGCCCAATGCAGCAAACGCCAAAAAACCGCATAACGATAATAGTACATTAAACCTAACAAAGTATCCTCTCCTAAATAGTAGCCAAAGCAATGTATAACCCATTACAAATAGCATTGCCAATAACCAAATCTGGTTTACAGACTTATGCACAGGACTATAAACCGCGAATAAAATACCTAATATGAAAAAAACAGTTACACGTACGATAGCATATGGCGCCCAACGGATCATTGACGAGGCAATCTGACCATTTTCTGATGCTCTATCTCGCATTCCAGAAAAACTGGCCCTTCGGGCTTAAAGCGGAATTTGGCATATAGTGGCATAGCGGTTATTTGGGCATTAAGATATAGTTTTTGCTTCGTCAAATTTTGTAGTTCCATATGATTGAGTGTGGTTTTCATAAGGGCACTCGCAACACCTTTACCTCTAAATTTTTTTAAAGTGGCAAATCGCTCTAGTTTTAATCCGTTTTCGGTAGATCTATAACGACATGTTCCAGCGGGATTATCATTTATGTAGGCTAAGAAGTGATCCGATATAGCGTCAAATTCATCAAATTCATCTGCTCTGTCTATTTGTTGTTCATTAATATAGACTTCCTCGCGTATATCAAAAGCAGCTTTAAGTTCTGAGGCATCCTCTATATGTACAACACGCAGTATCAACTTTCTTGCTTGTCGACCTCTGCTAATTCATAGGCCGCAATAATGTCTTTCACGATTTTATGACGAATGACGTCTTTTCCTGTAAGTTCTACGAACCCTATGCCTTTAACTTTTTTTAGAATGCGTGCCGCCTCTATTAACCCCGATTTTTGTTTTTTTGGTAAATCTATCTGCGAGGTATCTCCTGTAATAATAACCTTCGAACTTGGTCCCATTCTGGTTAAGAACATCTTTATCTGCATAGGTGTGGTATTCTGCGCCTCATCCAACAAAATAAAGGCATTGTTTAGGGTACGACCTCTCATGTAAGCTAATGGAGCTATCTCAATGATATTATTTTCCATATAATAACGAAGTTTTTCAGCGGGGATCATATCATGAAGTGCATCATAAATAGGACGTAAATAGGGATCAAGCTTTTCCTTTAAATCCCCTGGAAGAAACCCAAGTGTTTCACCTGCTTCAACAGCCGGCCGAGTAATAATGATCTTTTTGACAACCTTATTTTTGAGCGCTCTTACTGCCAGTGCAACAGAGATATACGTTTTACCTGTACCCGCCGGACCAAGGGCAAATACCAGATCATTTTCTTTAACGGCGTAAACCAGCTTCTGCTGATTCAGTGTTTTAGGCTTTATGGTAAATCCGTGAGTGCCATAAATTAAAACTTCCTCTTGATCGGGTAGTTCCTCTTCCGCCTCTTTAGAAAGATAATTTTGAACATTCTCCTCAGTTACCTTACCGAACTTATGGTAATGTTCAACTAAAGAATTGATGATGTCATTGATCTTTAATAAATCAGTACTTGAACCTTGTATTTTGATTTCATTTCCCCGTGAGACGATTTTACTTTTGGGGAATGCTGATGCTACTTCATTAATATTTTTGTTCTCAACTCCAAGAAAGTCAAGAAGTGATACATTTTCTAGCGTAATGACTTTTTCTACCAAAGGCTATTTTATTTTGAGGGTAATCTAATATGGTTAAAATTTACTTAATTTTGTGGGACAAAAGTACTGAAACAGACTCAATATTTGTGTTTTTACCCGCACAGCGTAAACCATTGGCTTTCTAAACATTATTCATTCTCACCGCGGCTACTTTATGGCTATTATCACTTTTTTATCTGACTTTGGCGAGAAGGATCATTATACTGCGGCAGTAAAAGCGAAAATTCTAGCCACTAATTCGAATATTACTGTCGTGGATATTAGTCATAATATTGATCCATGTGATATTGCACATGGTGCATTTGTTTTAAAAGCTGTATACAAAGATTTTCCGGAAGGTACAGTACACGTTGTAGCAGTGGATTCTATTGGACGTGAAGGGGATAAGTATTACGCCGCTGAACTTGAAAATCATTTTTTTGTAGGCACTGACAATGGTTTCATAGGACTTATTAGTGATAAATCGCCAAGATTACAGGTTGACATTAACTCATTAAAACCTTTGAAGACCACTTTCCCTGCAAAAGACATATTTGCCACGGCGGCAGCAAAGCTTGCGAGCAATACATCCATTCAAGATCTTGGGCAACCTCTTCAGGAACTCAAAAAAATGCTGGGAAGACATCTAAAAGCAAATAAGAGCCTAATCTCAGGACATGTCATCAGAGTTGATAATTATGGAAACCTGATCAGTAATATTGAAAAAGTCACCTTCGATATCTTAAGTAACCGAAAAACCTTCAATATCACTTTTGGAAGGGAAAATGTCAGGCGAATAAACAACGCTATTAATCAGGTGGAAGCAGGTGATATCTTTGTTATCTTCAATGAATTAGGGTTTTTAGAAATAGGAATTAATCAAGGCAGAGCTTCAGATCTTTTAGGTTTGGGGTATGATAGTCCAGTAATGATAAAATTTGATGAGTGATTTGATTAGAATAGTGCGCATGACTTTCCGTGAAGATAAAGTGGAAAATTTTCTAACTGTTTTTCATAATAGTAAGGAGGAAATCAGGGCCTTTGACGGATGCCTGCATCTTGAACTTCACAAAGACTATAATGAAGAAAACATTTTCAGTACATATAGCATTTGGAAAAATGCAGATGCCTTGAACGCCTACAGAACTTCTAAATTTTTTAAAAGTGTATGGAGCCAAACCAAGCCTTTATTCAAGGAAAGACCAACGACCTTTTCGAGTAAAAGTATTTTAAAGGTCTAGTTGCCCATGATGAAATCATTAAACATATTTGCAACCCATTTAACGTTAATGCCCAGGTGGCGGAATTGGTAGACGCGTTGGTCTCAAACACCAATGGCTTCGGCCGTGCCGGTTCGACTCCGGCCCTGGGTACCAAACCCTGATCTCCGGATCAGGGTTTTTTAGTTTGACACGTACCAGATGTGGTAACTAAATTGTCTTTTGCAATTGATGCTTTTTCTTATTCAGCGTACGACTAAGCCACTCCGGAGTTATTCCAATAAAATTGGCTATGTATTTCCAAGGCGCCTCAAGAATTATTTCCGGATAGCTCTCTTGCAAAAATTTGAGTTTCGATTCCACTCCGGACATAGTTTTTACTGAGATGAGCATTTTTGCTTCCAATGAGTTCTCTAATAAAATTTTTCTAAAGTAAAGTCCTATTCCACGAGAATATAAATAGCTATTGTTAAATAAGTCTTTAGGTATCATAACACCTTTTATATTCGTTATTGCAAAAATGCGATCATTTACCACTTCACTTGTAAAATAGCTCATTACATTACTGCATAGATTTTTAGATCGAAAAAAACGAGTAACAACACATTCGTTTTCCTTATGAAATTCCGATGCAGCTATTCCATCAACAATGAAAAAGACTTCCTTGCATACCTTATTGCTTTGAAAAATAGTATCCCCCCTTTTGAAGCAGACAGGTTTTAACCCGGCTCTAAAGTTGACCCACTCCTCGTCCGATATCTTTTCAGTGTAACAAATAACTTCGTTTTTAAATTCTTCAATTAAGTCTCTCATTGAATTTTAGATTAATTCATTATCATATTACATTACCATGAATCAGCTTCAACCTTAAAATAGGGGCTGCCGCTTTACTGTCTCTTAACATAGGTTAAGAAAAATTGCACAATATAAGTCTCGTCAACTACACCATAGGTATTAACGTTTCATTTACTATATCCTCAGAATTGTTCTCCAAAACATAAGGAGTTTGATATTGTGCCCGTACATCTTTACCGGTACTAGTAATTTTTATATTTCTCAGTTTATGGTCAATCTCTACTGCTTTTTGATTGTCATTAATATGCAACTGAAGAATGCGGAATACTTTTTTTCTTAGTTGTTTCTTTAAGATTGGAAAAGCTATTTCCACCCGCCCATCTATGTTTCGCTGCATAAGATCTGCCGAAGACATGTAAATAATTTCCTTACCTTGATTTCGAAAATAGAAAACACGGGCATGCTCCAAATAGCTATCCACTATTCGGATGACCCTCACATTATGTGATTTTACCTGCCTAACGTTAAAGCAGCAAATACTCCTGACAAGTAAATAGATCTCTACCCCGGCATTTGCCGCTTCATATAGCTTATCAATGAAATCCTTTTCTTCAAGGTTATTTACCTTAATAATTATTTGAGCCGGTTTACCTTCCGCAAAGAACCTCATTTCATTTTCAATGAGTCTGATAAAACGCTTCTTGAGATTAATCTTTGTAACTAAGATTTCTCCCAGATTTACCAAAGGTCTTTTTTTATAAATGTGGTCAAAGGTCTTCAATACACCTTTGGTCAGTTTCTTTTTACTGGTAAGTAAGCCAAAATCAGAATAGTATTTAGCGGTATGCTCATTGAAATTACCTGTACTCAAATAAGCGTAATATTCTTCGCCTGAAGTTTCAGTTTCTTTGACAACTAAAACCATTTTTGCGTGAACCTTAAGTTCCGGCATGCTGTAAATAACAGTTACACCGGCTTTTTCCATTTCTTCCGCCCAGTAAATATTGTGTGCCTCGTCCTCTCTGGCTTTGATCTCCATAAATACAATAACCTTTTTACCATTTTGCACCGCGCTAATTAGAGCGTTGGCTATAGCAGAGTTTTTTCCTACCCTGTATAGAGTGACTCTTATTTCTTTAACTTCAGGATTTATGGAAGCCTCGTTAAAAAAACGCAATACATACTTATATGAATGATAGGGAAAATGGAGTAAGTGATCATTGAGATCTATTTTCTTGAAAATACATTCATTTCGCTCAAATACCGGATACGGAACTTTTTTTATAGGTACCCAGTCAAGCTCAGGAGCTACTGGATTAGGTAATTGGACCAGATCTTTAAGGGATTGATAAACCCCACCAGGCACCATATCTTTACTTTTTACCTTAAAGTATTTTTTTAAAAATTTAATCGCACCTTCAGAAGCGTTACTTTGATAAGTAATATTTGTAGGAGTATCTTTTTTAGTATTCAGCTGATTTTTTACCTTCTCAACCAGGTTCCCTGAAAATTCATCTTCAATGTTAAGAGATTCATCCTGAACAAATTTGAAACTGATTGCCTCCATTATTTCATAATCTTTGAATACGAAATCGAGGTTCTTTCTTATGATATCATCAATAAATAGGTAACAGTATCTATTGGGACATTTCAAGGTGTAAAATCTTTGGAGTTTATTAGCTGGAATGTTGACGATTCCAAAATAATCTGCATCTCCTTTATGAAGTCTCAAAAATAAATAGGGAATATTTTCAAATGTGTAATTATCATCTTCATAATTATTCAATATCACTTTTGGCTTTAAATAAGTTAAGATATGAGACCTGAAATACGAGTCTAATTCATTCTTATATTCATCCTTGCGCGCATCATTTTGATTTAAAATGAAGATATTTTCACTTTTTAATTCAGCTATGATATCCTCGTTTAAGATGCGTAGAGATTCCTCAATACCTTTGACAACAATGCGTTGAATCTTTGACAGAATTTTCTTAACACCGTCTCTAGAATAGCCGTCGGCGTAGTTTTGTATTTCGGCCGATCGCTTCAAAGCGCCTAATTTGTTTCTTAGAAATTCTTCGAGGTTACTATCATAAATAGATAAGAACTTAATGCGCTCATATAAAGAGTTAGTTTTATCATAAGCCTCCATTAATACGCGATGATTAAATGAAAGCCAACTGAGTTCTTTGTTATGATACTTCTCCATTCTAAGGAATCTGAAACGTTTGCTACACTAGCTTACCCGTACTGCTCTCAATTACATTTATGCCTGCGATAGTATTTACCTTTTACACTACTAAGGGCTTCCGGTGTAACCCCTAAATATGAAGCTATCATCCACTGAGGAATCCGGTTAGCAATATTCGGATAGTCTTGTAGGAAAAGCTCATATCTCTCGTGCGTAGTGAAAGTCATCATCTTTAAAAGCCTCTTCTGCAGATAGCAGAGATTCATATTTAAGATCCAGATGATATTATTTTTTATGTTCGAGGAGATATTTTTCGTATCATGAACTCTTAGATCGACAGTCTCAATTTCAGAATCCTCAATAGTTTCTATAAACAATTCAGATGTAGTTCCAGAAACAACTGAATTAGGATCAAATATTGAGGCTCCACGACCGGCAAACATCAAAATGTGCTGTTTACCGTTTTGATCTACATCATAACTTTTAACCAAACCCCGCTTGACAAAATAGGCCTTTGAAACAATACTTCCCTTGGTTTGAAGGATGTGACCTTTTTTGTAATTCTTGGAACCAACCTGCATGCTATCCAAATCAGACTGCTCCTTTAAACTGTGATACATTTGATTCAAATTGATCATAGTTAAAAATCTTTAAATCTGCCAAGAACAAAATAGGCGCCGGATTTGTTTTAGTTTTATCTTTTTGATTATCAAATATTTATGATTTAATGCAACAATGTGGCATTTGAAATATCGTGTTTTTTTTAATTTTTGAATCGATATATCGATTATTTTTTAATGGAAACGGAAAATCTTATACGCGCTAATACCGGTCTTATCAAAAAAGGCCTCAGAATACTCTTAGTTGAAGATGAGTTTTTGGCTGGTAAAAAGCTAAAAGAAATGCTTCATCAGCTTGGATATCAAAGCGTGCAGCATAAGCTAGACTTTGTATCGGCTACATCATATATAAAACAATATGAAGTTGATATTGCGTTTTTAGATATTGATTTGCACGGAGAGCCACTTGGTATAGAATTAGGCATGAAAATGGGCGAGGCTGAAATTCCGTTTATATTCTTGACTTCTTACACTGATGATTCGCTGATAAAAAAGGTGAAAAGGTGCAAACCCAGCGGTTTCATTGTTAAACCGGCGGACATCCAAGAATTAAAGGCGGCCATAGAGATAGCCATCTACAGGAATGCTTACAGTAACCTTTCGAGAACAGAAAAGGAAAGGCAGTTCCTACTTGAAATAAATTCTGCAATCAATTTTGTTAAGGATAGTTACCTATTTTTCACAAAGGTTGCGAATTCCTTGAAACCATTATTCGACCTCGACAGAGCGCCACATATTGCTATCTTAAATAAAGAGAGTTCTCATTTTCATATTAAACTAGACTGGGAGTCTGATGAGGTGGATGATGAATTCATGGAAGGAATAAGCAAGTTTAATCCAATTCCATTAACTAAAGAGTTGCAAGAAGTCATGAACAGGGACGAACCCACCATACTTGATGTAGAAGAACTCAAAATGGCCTTTATTAATGAGGATGCGCATAATCTATTAGACAAAACAGGAATTAAGTGTTGCATGATCGTCCCGTTAAAGGTTAACAATAAACCAATTGGTTACTTCAACATTATGTCGGGACGGTCGGATGTATTTGGTTCCGGCCACTTCAAACTATTCAAAGCGGCCGCTAATCAAATAGCAGTCGTCGTACAAAACCAGCTATATTTTGAAGAACTGAATGAACTGAAGGAAAGGGCAGAGAAAGAAAATGAGTTTCTTGTAGAAGAAATTAATCTAAGCCGCGCATCGGAGGAGTTTATAGGTAATAGCCATGGCATAAACTTTATAAAAGATCAAATAAAGCAAGTTTCAAGAACGGACACTTCAGTACTCATCATCGGCGAAACAGGAACCGGTAAAGAGTTAGTAGCCCGTTCCATCCACAACAGTTCTTTATACGCCGACAAACCTTTAATAAAGGTTAATTGTGCCGCCTTACCTTCACAATTAATAGAGTCTGAATTATTTGGTCATCAAAAAGGAAGCTTTACCGGAGCTACAGCGCAACGGATTGGCAAATTTGAAATGGCAAATAATGGCATTATCTTCTTAGATGAAATTGGTGAACTTCCCTTGGAACTTCAACCCAAACTGCTTAGGGTCATACAGGAAAAAGAGATCGAACGTATTGGCGGCTCTGAACCGATTAAGCTAAATGTAAAGATCCTTGCGGCTACTAATAGAAATCTGAATGTTGAAGTAGAAAAAGGGAATTTCAGGCCGGACCTGTACTACAGACTAAATGTTTTTCCTATTTACGTTTCTTCATTACGCGAACGAAAAGAAGATATCAAAGATTTGGCGCAGTTTTTTCTAGAAAAAACTTCAAGAAAAATTGGTAAATCCGGACTTAGTTTATCGAAAGCCTCATTAGCGACAATGATGGAATACAATTGGCCAGGTAATATCAGAGAACTACAACACGTAATTGAAAGAGAAGTGATCATTACAAATCATAACATAATAGATATAACACCGGATAAACTTTCAGTAGGTAATAATAAGGTTGACTCCGGGTCAAGTGTATTAAATAGCCAAAATCTACATAGAACTTTAAAAGAAGTTGAAAAAGAGGCCGTAATAGCTACTTTAAATTTCACGAATGGAAAAGTGCGAGGAAAAAACGGAGCAGCAGAACTATTAGACATAAACCCGTCTACACTAGAATCAAGGATACGTAAGTTAGGAATCAATAAAAACAACTTTTTCAACTAACTTTTACATTTCTTAATTATTGTTATTTTTCTTATTGTTTTAAACATCTAGTATTAGGTAATGATTACCATTGCCATGAATATTCATGATGTAGTTCTGATTTCAGCAAGAGAATATGTACATTCTTTTTTTAAGGAGAAAAGTCCTCCTCAACTGGTTTTTCATAATTATGAGCACACGCTGAACGTTGTCAACGCAGTTAAATTAATAGGAGAAAGTGAGCAATTAACTCGTCAAGATTTACTAATTGTAGAGCTAGCAGCCTGGTTCAACTATACCGGTTATTGTACATTTTTTGAAAATCACAGAGAATATAGCGGCCGTATTGCAAGGAAATTTCTAGCGAAAACGGAGATGAGCGACCTGCTTGTCGCAAAGGTGCTTGAGTGTATAAAAGCGACTCAATCTGATAAAACTCCTGCAAATCATCTGGAAGCTGCAATTAAGGATGCTGATACTTTTTATTTGTCTTCAAATGAATACTTTATTAGCCTGAACAAACTGAGAAAAGAATCCGACGGAATTCAAAAGAAATATTCAGATCAAGAATGGTATAAACTTCATCTGACTTCCCTGATTGAACATCGGTACCACACAAACTATGGCAAAACAGTGTTGGAGCCATTAAAGATCCAAAATACCGAGTTGTTGAAAAAAAAGATCAGCAGGCTTACAGATGCGATTGACGGTATGTTGATAAAAGAAATGCAGATTTCCAGGGAAGAGCTAAATAGGCTGAAAAATAAGCTACTAAGCGCCCGGGATAGACCTGATAAAGAAATCGAAGTCATGTTTAGTCTCGCTTCAAAAAATCACCTGTCTCAAAGGGCCATAGCCGATACAAAGGCAAGTAGTGTTGTTCTCATTAATGTGTTGATTATCGTAGCGCTGATCGTGGTATTAGTACAATTAGCGCCTAACAATACCTATTTGATGGCGCCCACAATTATTTTTCTTGTCGCCAATATTAGCTCAATAGTCTTAGGTATTCTTGCGCTAAGACCCAATTTAACAAAAGGAACATTCATTAAGGAAGATATCAAGCGTCAAAACATAAATTTGCTTTTTTTTGGAAATTTCCACGCTATGCGACTTGAAGATTACCGTTGGGGCATGAACAGATTAATGAGTAGTACAAAATATCTCTACTCAAGCTTTATTGATGAAGTCTTTTATCACGGTAAAGCGCTAGCTGTGAAAGATAGGTTCTTGAGGTATTCATATGATATACTCATGTATGGTATAGCTCTTAGCTTGCTTTTGTTCATAGCAAGCCTCTTATACAAGAATTTTATATGAGAACAAGTTAAGCCACACTAGTTTCCCTAATACGGTCGGCAATAATTTTAGCCCGTATAGGTATTTTAAGCTTGAAGGTTGTCCCAAAATCATTCTTAAAATGATAAGCCCCTCTCAGTTGATCAACAAGGCCTTCGATAAGAATAAGGCCAAAGGATTTGTGCTTCAATTGGTTGAAATTAAAACCTTTACCGTTATCACTTATTTCTATAGATAAATTCTCTCCGGAATATTTACCTGTAATTTTAAGTTTCCCATATTGTTGATCGCTAAAAGCATGTTTAAATGCATTAGTTAATATTTCATTGACAATCAATGCTATGGGCATCATATAATTAACATGTAAAAGCACATCATCAACCATTACATCAATATGGATCTTATGCTCTTCAGCCAAGGCCGTATGGAGCCGGTTAACCAACTTCCTAATGTAAATTTCCAATGATATTGTTTCAAAATACTCATTCTGAAAAAGAATTTTATGAATTAAGGAAATGGATTCAAGACGGGACTGGTTCGCTTCAAGTGCATTCTTGACTTTTAGATCTTTTGTTTCACTCATTTGAGCGCTGAACAGGTTTTCAATCATCAGTAAGTTGTTTTTTGTTCTGTGATACATCTCTTGCATCAACAGTTCCTTACCTTTGAGCGCAGTATTCAACTCATTTTTCTGAGCCAGAATCTTATTGTTCTTGAGAAGAATTTCCTTATTGATTTTCGAAAGTTTCAAATTAGTTTTTTGCTTTAAGACATAAGCTCTAATGAAGATGATAAGGATCACCAGAATGGCCAATGATATTACTAAGACAAGCAGTAACACAAATCTTTGCTGACTTAACGATTTCTGATATTCTATCTCACTTTTCTCCTGCTCGAATTGTAATTTTTCTTCTCGTTTATCAAACTCGTATTTCGCCTCTATTAGCGCCATTTCGCTTAATTTTTTATCGTTCTTTAAACTATCTGATAATTCGTTATACCCTTTTAAATTTAAATAAGCGCCAGAATAATCTCCAAGCTTATAATTCAGTCTTGATAATGCTTCCAGTGAATTTGCGACGTTCCATAAATAGCCTATTTCCCTGGATAGAGCGACACTTCTTTTAAAGTAATATTCAGCAGAATCCAACCTATTAATTTCAAAGTAAGTTTTCCCTATATTGTAAAAAGCATAAGTCAGACCTTCCCTATCCCCAATCTCCTCGAAAATTGTCATTGCTTTTTGATACTCACTTATGCTCAGATTATATCTCTTAAGACCGCTCTGTGCCTCTGCCCGATTCATTATGTTATCCGCTATTCCCCTTTTGTCACCAATTTTGCTTCTAATCTCAAAGGACTTGTTATAATACGATATGGCCCTCTCATATTCCTTTTTAGAAATGAATACATTTCCAATGTTGTTGTAAGAAGATGACAAGGTGCCCATGCACCCAATCTTCAAACCATTATCAATGGATCGGTTATAAAATTCCAAAGCTTTGTCATAGTCACCTTGTTTTTTAAAAATAATACCGATGTTGTTTAATATTTTACTTACTGCCCTATGATTCGCTAACGCTTCATGTGTATCCAGCGCCTTAAGAAAATATTCAATCGCCTCAACCGTATCTCCTATCTTGCTATAAATGATACCCATCGCATTTGCGATAGAAGCTATGGATTCTTTATCATTCAAAGAGGTGAAGATATCCAGCGCTTTCCGGTAGTGCATTAAAGCCTGCCCGTAATTACCCGAATACCTTTCAATTCTTCCACTAAGTTCAAGCCCTTTGGCTTCGCCATGTGAGAAGCGAATAGCTCTTGATTTTTGAACCGTGGGTTCCACAATTTCTTTGGCAATCTCATAATTGCCAAGACTTATATTTAGCCTTATATCAGGCAGTAACGCCAGAATGGCAAGCTCCTGACTATTGATCTTGTCCGCTAATTCCTTGGCAATACTAGTATATTGCATCGTTGAAGCAGAGTCTGCGTCTTGATATTGCTCCGCTAAAGAGATATAAATACTAATTCTTTCTTCATCTTTTAGCGATGATTTCAGCATCTGACTTAGTGAGTCAATACTTTTTTGGTTTTGAGCTAAAGACTTAAAACAGCACAACAAGCATACGACTAGCAATGGAAGCGTGTATCTCATAAGAATAAGCTCAATTTATGCATTTGATTAAACAACACTGTTTAAAGTGAAAACAGTTCAAAAGGTATTTGGTTCAACATGAGCCCAGTTTAGGTATTTAGGTTCTTAAATGTTATGAACTTCGTGACCTGGGCACAATGATTTGAGTTATTTCGTTCGATATTTTTATTCATTATGACTATTTTGCCTAGTATAGTTAAAATGAATATACCATATAAATGGTAAGCAAGCTCAGAGAATACCTGGAAAGACATATTGAGATCAACGAAGAATTTTGGCAAGAGGTAATTGAGCATACAAAAGAGATCTTTATAAGAAAAAATGATATTCTTGTCAACCACGGTAGCCGTCGACGATGCGCATATGTGATAACATCGGGTAGTTTACAAGCCTCACTAATAGCCACAAATGGCGAACAGAATACCGTCTGGTTTTATATGGAGGACTTGTTTCATGTAGCTGTATGTATGGATAGCTATTTTTTAGGGGAACCGACGAATTACGAGGTAACAGCCCTTGAAGATTCTAAAGTCTATAGATTCAACAAGGAGACTGTTGATTCCTGGATATTGAGGTATCCATCCTTCAATGAATTTTTTAGAGCTGACATCATCGAAAGTTTCATTCAAGTAAATGAAATCCGAAATCATATGATTACACATCCGCCTTCTGAGTTGATCAGCTATTTATATCGGAATTATCCTTTAATTTTTGATAAAATTCCTGACAAACACATTGCTCAGTTTATGGGGATTACGCCGGAGTGGTTTTCTAAGCTTAAGAAAAAGAAAAAACATTTAATTGAATAGCGCCACAACTTAGGGTAGACTTGATCATTGAAGACTACTACCATTGTAAGTTAGGGCTCACTTGAAAATTCTTCAAGGCACGGCGGGGAGCTTGTCCACCAATAGCGCGGTTCATTCAGGGCTTGTGGGTAGGCAAGCATAAGGGGTTGGTTCTGAGCGTTTTGCGGGGAGAATGGACTTTATTCGTGGCGCCCTTTTCTTTTGTTTCGTTTTCTTTTGGGCGAGCAAAAGAAAATGAAAACCTTACTTAAAACCTCAAAAACTAACTAAAACTGCTTGTTTTGAGGTTAGTACATATCTATAAAACCATCAGAAAATGTCTGGATGACGCTGAAATGCGATTTCATAGACAGAAAGCAATTATCAAAGATGCCCTAAGTTAGAGTACTGAACATAAGCCTTCCGGTCATTTTAAAACCTGCTGTTATTCAAAAATCTTCAAATAACATTACTCACGCTTAGAATGTCTGATGTATTTTTCAATCACTACGGCAGTTATGATTACCATGTAAAATTGACCAATTAAACCAACAAGAATTGCCGCTTTTTGAGCCACCGGCACAACTGGAACTATTTCACCATATCCTATTGTCAACAACGTAATATAGGCGTAGTACATCATTGCATCGGTCCTTATTTCAAGTTGATCACTGTCTAATAAATTCCCTTGAAATGCCCCCGGATGGGCAAGCTCAATAGACATAAATAAGAAAAATCCTAAAAGACCTAATGAAATGTATCCAGAGATCAAACCCATTACAACATTTTGGTTTACAAAATTGGCCCACCATACTTGTCTTATAATGTTGAATGTAACAACCGTATAAAATATAAAATAAATAGGCAATCTCAGAAAAAACGTATCCTGATGCGTTCTCGTTAACATAACACTCCCAAACACGACTGCCGATGCAGCAAAGAGGATAATAAAAAACCACGTAAGCCTCTTATTACTCGATATGAGCAGGATACCAGCGCCAATATTCAGCATTAGAAGAACAGGTTGAATTGTTACTTCAAATAATTGTACCGGAAAAAAAAGAGACCCAAACAGAATTGCTATTTGGGTCGCCAAAAAAATATAAAATCTATTCTTATACATTTCTTGCATCATAAGTGGAATTTTATGATGCATTATCTACATTATATGTATAGTTCTTATAATTCAATTTAAAAACCAAGCTATAAAAAGCAGGTATAAAGAACAATGTTATGATTGTGCCAAATAACAAACCTATCATTATTACAACCGCTAAACCTTCCCACATTGGTCCACCCCCTAAATAGAGTGGTATCATTCCCAAAACAGTTGTCGCAGTTGCTAAGACAATGGGCCTAAATCGTTGCAAACATGCCGTAATAACCGAATCTTTCTCTGTTCGTTGGTATTTATTCTGTTCTACTTCTATTCTATCCACAAGTACGATAGCATTGTTAATAATAATACCTGCCAAAGAAATTACTCCTAAAAATGGCATGAAGCCAAAATTTTGTTGAAAAATTAAAAGACCTGCCGCAACACCGGTTAAGGCCAGGGGAATGGTTAAGGCAACCATTGTCATTTTTCTGTAAGAGTTAAACTGTAACATCAGCAGCAGTAATATTCCAAAGCCTGCTAATGGAAGATACTTAGCAACAGAACCCATGTTTTCAGCAGTATCTTTTTGATCTCCTGCAAACTCGTACTCGTAATAAGGTGGCCATGTTTTTTTCTGTTCTTCTAACCAGGGAGTTATATCAGCAAGTATTTCACTTGCATTACCCCCCTCTTGTAATTCAGACTCCGCGGTAATGGTTCTGTCAATGTTGTATCTCTTAATTTTCGAGTAACCCCACACCGGTTTAACACGAGCTACCTGTAAAATCGGAACACTCTCACCAGTACTTTGTACGTATACATTGAGCGCCTCAACATCTTCTAAACTTAATTGCTGGCTTTCTTCACTACGCATGTTAATAGGAATTGACTCATCTTCCTCTCTGAACCGACCTGTTTCAACACCACTCAGCACTGTTTCTAAAGAAGTGGCAATATCACTATTGGATACCCCTGCCTGACGCGCTCTTGTTTGGTTGATTTCTATTTCGAATTTTTTAGTTTTGGGGCCCCAATCGTCTTTCACATTTTTGGTAGTCGGGTAACTCAATAATTTAAGCTTAATGGATTCGGAGATCCTTGCTAATTCATCAGGATCATCGCCTGACACTTTAATTTCTACAGGAGTACTACCTGGCCCAACAGCTAAGGAACTGACTTTAATATCAGAATCAGGAAAGTTTGAAAAACAATAGTCGTCAAGTTTATTGATCATCTCCTGATTATCATCGCCGTGCGTAGTATTAATTAAAATGTGACCGTAATTCGAATTCGCCTCATCAGGTTGATATCCCTGATCATAGGACTCAGGCCCTTCTCCAATATATGAAGACCAGGAAACAATTCCCCTTTCTAATTGCTTTGGTCCATCAACCCATAGTTCTTCTTGGATGTATTTATCGATTTGATCAATCACTTCGGAGGTCCGCTCTATTTTTGTTCCTTGAAGTAGGTTAATGTCAGCCGTAATCATATTTCGATCACTATCTTCCATGAATACAAAAGGAATTTTACCGAAGGCGTAGATTGCCAAAACACAGGCCCCAAAAATGCCTAGTAAGACTATTACTTTACTCTTCAATGCAGATAAAATCAAACTCTCGTACCCATTTTTCATAGTCGCAATTATCTTATCAACAACTGAAGGTTTAGCATCCGCAGATTTAACTTTCAAGAATATATAACAGAACAATATAATGATAGTCAAGGAGATCAGCCACGACGAAATTAAAGCGATGGATATAACAAGAAAAAGTGGCCCCACAATATCACCCATTATGGTTTCTGCCAGATAGAAAGCCGAAAAGGCAACAGAAGTAGTTAAGGTAGAAATCAATAATGGAACAAATAATTCGGAACAGGCGTCAATAGCTGCTTTCTTCTTCTCTATTCCCTCTTCTAGCTTTACCATAATAGTCTCTGCCACTACTATTCCATTATCTACCATCATACCCAAAGCCATAATCAATGCTGCTAGCGACACCTGGTTGATTCCTATAGTAAAGGACCCCATCATGAAAAAGGTGGCAAGAATAACCAAAGGGATTAAACTGGAAATGATCAATCCTGTCCTAAACCCGAGGAAAATTAGCATAACTGCAGCTACTATGGTGACTGACTGAAAGAGGTTCTCCATAAATTCATCGATCTTTCTTTGTATGAAAATATCTAGTCTAGAAAGGTAAGTTACCTCAATACCCACGGGCAGTCGCTCTTCCCATCGATCCATTAATGATAGGACATCTTCTCCCAGTGTTAGAATATTTGCGTCCGATTTTAATGATACATGAATAGAAAGCGCATTCTGACCATTAACTTTAACTATTTGTTCGGCAGGTGTAATGTAACCTCGGGTCACCGTTGTTATATCCTGAAGACTTACGACATCGCCTTGGCTGCCCACAGGCACCAACATTTCTTCTATTTCTTGAACAGAATCAAAATTTCCTGTTGGCTCCAATACCAATCGCTCATCATACACATTGATCTCACCACCAGAACTCAAAATATTGGTAGCAGAAATCAACTCGGACAATTGGCTAGTAGTTATACCAAATTCTCTAAGTCGTGCATCATCAAAATCTACAAATATTCTTTCATCCTGATCTCCGCCAATAATCACTCTTTTTGAATCATTCAAGGCAATTAAATCATCCTGGATATCATCAGCATAATCCTTCAATTCTTCATAGCTATATCCATCGCTTGTAAGCCCAATGACAATACCATATACATCGCCAATTTCGTTATCGTCGAGAAATGGAACTACTCCGTCAGGTAGACCATCAATTTCGTTTAGTTTTCTTCTAAGCTTATCCCAAACCTCCTGCATATCTTCCGGACCAACGGTCTCTTTTAGTTCAACCGCCACAATCGACATCCCGGTTCTTGACGTACTGGTTACCTCTTTCAGTTCAGGAAGCTCCTGTACTTTTTCTTCTACTTTTTTGCTAACTAAGAGTTCTACCCGCTCCGGCGCAGCGCCTGACCAAACACTTATCACGTTTGCGTTTCTTACCGTGTAAGGAGGAAAACTGTCCTTTGAGAGCGACATGTACAATACCACTCCCAATAACAGAATAGTGACAAGAATCAAAGATGTGATTCGATTCTTTTCAATTGCTAATTGCGCTAAATTCATCTTAATTCAAGAGTTTAACTTTCTGACCATCTAAAAGAATATGTAATCCCGCCGCTGCAATTTTCTCCCCTTGCGTTAGACCATTCACTATCTTAAATCCATTTGTGGTCAATTCTCCAACTTCTATCGTCTGTTTTGTTGCCAAAAAAACTTCTGGGTCATCTGTTCCTTTTAAGGCGAATACATAATTCCCTTTTTCATCTTCACCCACTGCATAGACGGGTACGGTAAGGACCGGTTCGGTATCCGCTGATCCAAAGGTAAGTGTGGCGGATGCAGGCATGCCAGGTCTTAAATTACTATTATTTTCATCTAACTTAATGACCACAGGATATACGCCGGCGCCGGAGGAAGAATAACCAACTTCTGTTACTGATCCTGTAATCACGTTGTCATTAATTTCTACTTCAGCTTTTTGTCCATTAGTTATCATCGAGATGAAACTTTCCGGCACACCTACACTTATTTCAATGTTAGCATCCTCAGCATCCATGACCACAATGGTCTGTCCTGCATTAATATACTCATTAACCTCAGACTCCACTGAAGAAATTACACCTGTTAAAGGGGCTCTAATTCGAGAATATTCAAATTCCGACTCTGTCAGCCCCAGTTCCTTAACTGCCGTTTCATAAGAAGTTTGCGCATTCGCAAAAGCTGTTTTAGCATCTTCGTAATCGTCAAGCGAAGCGCTTTGAGACTGGTACAACTCTTTGGTCCTTTCCAGGTCAGATTTTGTATTCTGCATTTCAATTTGTGTGCTTTGAACGTTGGCTTTTGCCTTTTGATAGGTAAGCTCTACGTCTTTCATATCTAGTCTGCCTAAGAGCTTACCTTTTTGTACGCGGTCTCCAACATCCGCGTCTAACATGGTAATTAGACCACTTAAGCGAAAACTAAGATTGGTCTCTGTTCCGGACTGAGCTGTTCCGGTGAATGTTCTTTTTTGAAGTCCCCCACGAAGTGAGATCTCCTCGTATTTAACTGGCCTTATTCTTACTTCTTCTACCGTTTTGCTGCTACAACTCATGGCCACGAGTAAAATGATTACGGATGCAAGATGATTAGGTAAATTAGTTTTCATGATTAGTGTGTTTTTCAATTTAGAAATGCCTGTTGCCAGTATTCGCACTTAAGTTTAATTATCATAGTTTGCCAAGAATTCTTGATACCTCTCCGTTACTCTCGCGATTTCTTCGGGAGAAGAGAGCATACTATACGAACCAATATTGTTTTCAAGAGTAACAAAAGCTACCAGATAATTATATACAGAATTGTTGAAACTTAATTTAGTTTCCAGCGCTGTATTTTGAGCATCAAAAAGATCGATTACAGCGACGGTTCCCTGCCTATACTTATCTTGTATAATAAGAAAGTTTCTCCATGAATTGTCCGCTGATATCCTCGAAAAATCGATGTTAGTTCTGCTTGTAACCACATTGATGATTGCGTTCTTTACATTAAATTTCAACGTATTATCAAAGTCATTTAAACCTAACTCAAGTTGTTGTAATTGAATTTTAGAGGTTTGGATATCATAGCGTCTTCGATTTCCATCAAATAGCGGATACGATAAATTGAGCCCTACAGACCAATTCGAATCAAAAAAGTTACTCATTTCTGTTTCTTCAGAACCCGCTCCGGATCGATCAAGTATCTCGCTTTGAGAAGCTCCTAAAGAAAGTGTTGGTGTGTAGTAGGCTCTTTTGTTTCCTTTCAGCTGCCTTTCAGTAGCCGAGATATTAGCCTTAAATTCTTGTCTTAGCGGATAATTTCTTATGGCTTCCTCAATAAAAAAAAATGAAGCCCTTTGGACATCATCCGGCCCTGCGATATCTGCGGCTACAGGATTATTTTCAAAAAAATTGTATAATTCTCCTTCAAGTGGTACGTCTTCCACGTTGAATTCTTCACCGAGTGTATTGTTCATAAATACATTCAAATTTATTTTCGCTACTATTAAATTCGATTGGTCTTCAATAAGATCTTGCGTAGATTCCGCGACTTCGGATTCCCATCTGTAGACATCTGAACTATTCGTCGAACCTATATCTCGCCTCAATTGAGCTAATTCAAGATTTTTTTTCAAAAGTTCAAGATTCTCACGTTGAATCTCAATATTTGATTGGGCCAGCAACACATCAAAATAAGCTTCATAGACACCCAAAATAACATCATTAATTTCTTGTTGTGTTGCGTATTTCTGCGCCTCAAGCAGATATTTCTGGATGCCAATATTAGCTGAAACATCTTCAGAATAGATCACTTGACTAAGTTCCAATGATTCCGTTGTGGTTTGTTCAGATTGACCAATGAGTTCACTTGTCGACCCTTCATTAATTTGAGTATAGTCCAAGGTTCCCGTTAAAGTTGGTAAATAGTCGGAATTTGCTGTTTTTACGTCCTGCTCTACCAATTCGATATCTTTCTGAGAGATTTTGATACCTAAATTCACTTCCAGCGCTTTCCCTATTAACTGATTCAAACCATAGGTAGAAACCTCCTCATCGCCAAAATCACTATTGATAAGATTGGCAGTAAATAAACTTTGAAAAGATGGAGAATAACCTATTTTACGACTTGTTTCCAAATTAAGAAACAATTGATTTTTGTTGTCAAGTGTTACGGAAAGATCTTTTACTGCCGATCCCAGGCCTATTTCATCTATCATGATTGCAAGCTTTCGAATCAACGAACCATATCCATCGTCTGCTGTTACAGAAGCCAAGATGCCCATGGAAACATAATCTTTTCTTAAGGTGTAGGAAGGAATTTTTTGTTCAATCAGAATTTCAGCGATTGATTCAATCTGAACATCGTCAAATTCATAGATGGAGGCTACGAGCGCCGCATCGGTGCCCTCAGGTATAACTTGAAGTGATTGCGCTATGTTCTCACCTGCCAGTACCAGATTGATTTCAGCATTAAATTTTTCGGACATTTCCTGAAGTTTTGCATTTGCTTTTTCTTGATTAATAATAAGCGGATTTTTATCATGTAAGATAATCGCGAGTTTCTTAAACTTGACGAGCTCGTAAAAATTAGTAAGTTCATTTTCTATATCCCTTGAAGTGAGGACATAAGAGAAATTACTTACTCCTGATGTTCCGTCCGGGGTTATGGGAATTTCCTGAAGCTCTATGTTAGTAATACCAATGGCTAATGTAGGTGTTGATAATGGCCCGCTATTCAATATAGTTTTAGTGCTTAACACTCCAACCAAAACAATAATATCACATCGTTGTGATAGATCCGAATACGAACTTACGGCCGCTTCGGCATTCCAATTAATGGGCGCAATGTCTTGGTCTGCAATAGAAACCTTAGTGGAAGATCCTATTGTTTTTTGAACTTCTGCGACAAGTGCATTTTTCAATGCCCCAATACGCTCCTGATTACTTTCAGTGTCAATTATCATTCCTATTTTCAGTTCTTGGGCTGAAGCAAATAAGTTAAGCATGAATACAAATAAAATCGAAATAGCTATCCTCATAATGTTAGATTGTGGCTTAGTATGACCATGAATTATTTCTTGAATGATCAAAAGTTTAAGAATTAGGGATCAAGTTAATCATTTATTGATATCAAACTTGCTTTTAAGAAATCAAGTATTCATTAATCTTTATTAAGATTTATTAAGATTCTTGAATCTTGCATAAATAAATATTGATGGTATCCCAAAAAATAGGACAGTGAGTTTAGTTCAGAAATGACCATTAAATTTACTGATAATGACACGAAAAAAGTACACTTCAAAATTCAAGACCAAGGTAGTTTTAGAAGCTATCAAAGAGCAGTATAGTCATTGCTGAGTTAGCGCAGCGATATGAGCTGGCACCCCAGCAGATTAACCTTTGGAAAAGAGAGTTTTTAGCCCATGCTGAGTCTATTTTCGATAAGAAAGGTAAGGGCAAGAAATCTCCTGTTGATGAAGAAAAAGACCAGTTACTAAAGGCGATTGGTCAACTGAAGGTGGAAAACGATTTTTTAAAAGACGCCTTGCGATAAAACCACTAACGGAACGCAGATCAATGATAAGCAAGGGTCAATTGAGTATAGTCAAGCAATGTAACCTGTTGTCCATACACCGTTCTGGGCTTTACTATAAGCCTAAAGGAGAATCTGAGTTGAACTTAAGGCTCATGCGGTTGATGGATAAGCATTATTTACATCATCCCTTTAAGGGAGCTGGCAGGATGCATACTTGGCTAACCAGGGACAAGGGGCTGAAGGTAAGTAAGAATCGAATTGAGCGGCTCTACTATCGGACCATGGGATTAATGGCTATTATGCCTGGAAAACATACTTCAAGGCGGAATAAAGCTGAGCATGGATGGTAAAGGAAGGGCAATAGATAATGCCTTTATCGAGAGGCTCTGGAGAAGTGTGAAGTATGAAAAGATATACCTCTATCCGCCAAAGGACGGTACGGATCTATACTTGCTTCTGGCAGAGTACTTCAACTATTACAACAGGGAAAGAAGACACTCGGGCATAGATGATCAGATACCTGAACAACTCTACTTTTACCTTAAAACTAAAGCAACTTAATGAAGAAAATAAGTACAATTGTAGAACTTAAAAACAGACTAAACCTGTCCTAACAATTGGGGAATCATCATACAGCTGCGTTGCAATAGGCCATTCTTGAATTAGTTCAAGGTATTCCTGTTTTTTCCTTCATACATTAGAATTTAACAAATCAACCAAAACTATGACCGAACTTGTAACAGATAAGGATAAAGAGAAATTAAAGAAGTTTGATATTCGAGGGGTTCAAACCCTTTGCAGGAACGTATCTAGGAACCATTACAACCTTTTAAAGATGGTGGATAATAAGGCCAGCATCATTCTCACCATCAATTCGATAATGATCTCCCTTGTAATGGGAATTATGTATGTAGCCCCCGAAGAAGACCGTGGCTTCCTATTGATAGCATCTCAAATTTTCATGGTCTTTTGTATGACTTCCATGATTTTAGCGCTAATTAGTATGTTGCCTTATCGTTATAAAGGCTCTGCTTATAAAAAATCATCCTACAGCGGTCTGCTTTATGCAGAAAACTTTGCGGGAATTACGCAAGAACAGTTTAAAGAAGGTATACAGCAAGTAATGGCCAGTGGTGAAAATTTGTATAATGAAATATTTGATGATATTTATTTCATGGGTCAGGCGCTTACTCGTAAACAAAAACTTGTTCATGTCGCTACACTTGCCTTTATTTTAGGCATTTTGTTCATGACGCTTTTTGTCGTTTACAGCGAGAATAACCGATAACGAAGTTGCTGCAATTCAATGCAGTTGAGATAATAGCTGTTAAAGACTACAATATAACTTGAAAAAACGACTTCATTAAAGTCACATTATATCCCAAATGAAATGATCTATAAATTAAAAAACTTACTATTAGGATTTTTAAGTATCCTATGTTTACAAATAGTATTATTAAGCTGTGCAACTTATAAGCCTTATTCTAAAGGTGAAGGAGATACCAGCGCAGCTAAAAATAGTGATCCTTTCTTATCTGTCTTTCTGCTAAGCGGCGAGAACGAAACGAAAGGAGCACCTTCTGATGCCCTGAACTTAATGATATCGCAGGTAGAAAAAGAAGGGGAAAAAGCCTCCTTATTTCTACTGGGTAATAACGGAGCAAAAGAAGGTTTACCGGATTCTTCGCATATCAAGCAGCGAAAAGCGGCACAAGAAATTCTCTCAGCTAAGTTTGGTCAGTTAGAGGATTTTAATGGTAAAATATTTATGACTGCCGGGTACAATGATTGGGCTTCGGGGGGCAAACAAGGATATCGCAATGTTAACAATCTGGAACAATATGTTGAAGCTATTCTAGCGGAAAGGGGAAACGTTTTTCTTCCTGATAATGGCTGTCCGGGACCACAAGAAGTTCAGCTTTCGGAGGATATAGTTGCCATCTTTATAGATACGCAATGGTGGCTGCACGAATGGGAGAAAACAGGTGAAGGCGCACCATGTGAATCAATCGATGAAGGTTCCTTTTTAGTGCATATGAAAGATGCATTGAGAAGAAATAAGGATAAAAAAGTCATTGTAGTTGGCAATCATCCTATTTACAGTAACGGTCCTCATGGCGGTTATTTTCCCATCACAACGCACCTATTCCCACCGTTGCTAGGGACCATATATGCAGCGTACAGAAAAAATGTTGGAAACCTTCAAGACTTAAGCTCCTCCAAATACAAAACATTGCGTGCAGGTCTTGAGGATGTCTTCAAAATACATCCAAACCTTATTTATGTTACCGGTCATGAAAAGTCACTTCAATATCATAATGTAGATAACCAACATCATGTTATAAGTGGTTCTATTAATGATGCCAAGCCTGTAGTTAAAGGTAAGACGGCAGATTTTGTTTATGCCACCAACGGTTTTGGACGTCTCAATTTTTACCAAAATGGCGATGTCATTTTGGAATTTTGGGTAGCCGATGGCAGCGAAGGAAAAATGGCCTACAGTAAAAAATTATTCAATCAGGTTTACAGAGAAACCCCTGAGGAAGATTATGGCGACCTGGATTTTTCTGAAATGACGGCAAGCGCCGTGGGCGACGCCACTTTATTTAAAAAAGATCGTAAGAAACCCGGCCTTTTTGGTATTAACTATAGGAAAGAATGGGCCACTGAACTGGAGGTGCCAGTGTTTGATATAGGCAAAGAACAAGGAGGGTTAAAAATTCTTAAACGTGGTGGTGGAATGCAGACGCGCTCTTTAAGGATGGAAAATGCAGATGGAAAGCAATACGTTTTGAGATCCGTAGAAAAGTTTCCCGAGGCCGCCTTGCCACCTATCCTTCGAAAAACTTTTGCCAGTGATTTGGTAAAAGACCAAATATCCGCCAGTCATCCATATGCTGCGTTGGTTATAGCCCCTATGGCGGATGCTGTTGGCGTGTATCACACTAATCCCAAATTAGTTTATGTTAAGGATGATCCTCGATTTGGAAAGTATCGGGAAGATTTCAAGAACGCTTTGTACATTTATGAAGAGCGGCCAGCCAAAGACAGAAGAGATGTGGATAGCTTTGGCAATTCTAAAGACATAGTTAATACGCTGGAAGTTATAGAAAAAACGCAGAAAAATGATAAGCGCTATGTCGATCAGCAACACGTACTGCGCTCCAGGATATTTGACATTTTCCTGGGCGACTGGGACAGGCATGACGATCAATGGCGATGGGCCACATTCAAAGATGATGAAGGTAGGGAATATTATCAGCCCATACCCCGAGACCGAGATCAGGCCTTTTTCTTTGGTGATGGCAGTGTGATTGAGTTCGCCTCACATAAATGGGGTATTCCTAAGTACCAGGGTTTTCATCATGATATCAGAGATATTGGTGGTTTGCAGTTTAACGCGAGGTACTTTGATAGATCATTTCTAACAGATTTAACAGAGGAGGAATGGGTGAATATGGCAAATGAAATTAAAGCCGGACTTACCGATGAGGTCATTGAAAACGCAATCCAGATATTGCCTAAGCCTCTTTATGACCTGAATGGAGCTACTATAATTTCCAAGCTTAAAAGCAGAAGAGATAAACTAGATGTATACTCCAAGCAACTTTATGCCTTCCTATCCAAAACAGTCAACGTGGTAGGAACAAAAAAAAGAGAACTATTTGAAGTTACCAGACTCAACGAAAACGAAGTTCACGTTAAAGTATCGTCAGTCACTAAAAAAGGTAAAATTAAACATACACTATATGATCGTATTTTAAAGGCCGACGAAACAAAAGAAGTGAGACTCTATGGACTCAAAGGGGACGATAAGTTTAAAATATCTGGTGATACAAGAAAGGGAGTAAAAATTCGAGTTATCGGAGGTTCAGGAGAGGATACCATAGAAGACTTAATGGTAGGTAAAGGCGGAAACAAGGTACATGTTTATGATACAAAAGAGGGTAACACCCTCATTGGAGATAAGTTAAAGGACAATACATCTAAAGATCCCGATGTCAATTATTATGATAGAAAGGAGTTTAAATATGATATATTATCACCATTGGCCTCAATAAGCTTTAACCCTGATGATGGATTTATTTTGGGTGGAGGTTTTTCCTTAACTAAGCACAAATTCAGAAAGTTTCCTTTTGGCAGTAATAACAGGCTATTACTTGATTATGCCGCTAGCACTAGCGCTTTCAATTTAAATTATACGGGAACATTTACTGACGCCATTGGGAAATGGGATTATCTGCTTGAGGTAGATCTACATCGACCGAGTTTTATAGATGCGTTTTATGGATTAGGCAACAAGTCCAGTTCCGATGAAGACCTTATCGATATCGATGCACAATATTATATTGCCAGATATGCTCAATTCACATTAAGAAATGCCCTGGCAATAGATATGGATGATAATAGACAAAGGCTCACCTTTGGAGGTTATTACAACTCAGTAAGTGTAGAAAGAGATGACAACTTGGATGAGGATGAAGATGATGCGGACAGATTTATTACTCTCTACCCTGATTTAGTAGGTAGAGGTGAAGGCAGTGATTCTCCTTTACTGGACACAAGAAGAAACTATGTAGGACTCCAGCTAAACTATGGAATAGATCACACCGATAGTAAGCACGTACCCACCCATGGATTTAGATATAATTTACAGCTTCTCGCATCCGAGCAGCTGGGTGATGAATCAAACTCGTATCAACAAATAGCTTCAGATGTATCGATATATGCCAGTACCGGTGGGACTTTCAAAACAACACTTGCCGCTAGAATTGGAGGAGCGGCTAACTTCGGTGATTTTGAATTCTATCAAGCGGTTAAAGTGGGTGGAACCACCAACAATAGAGGGTATAGAAAATTCAGATTTGCCGGAGATGAAAGCGTGTATCAAAATACTGAATTAAGAACTAAACTGTTCAACTTCAGAAGCAAAGTGCTAGGCTCGTTTGGCCTTATTGCATTTCACGATATTGCACGAGTATGGAGCGATAATTCCGACGAGGCATTCGTGGATGAATCGCTTGACGATTGGCATCGAGGATATGGCGCAGGTTTTTGGATCACCCCCTTAAATCAACTAGCGTTATCATTTGAAGGGGCTACGTCTGAAGATCAAGGCGACTTCTTATTCTTCATCCGATTTGGCTTCATGTTTTAAGTAAGGGCGCTAGAGGATAAGCTTATTAACTCTATATTACGGCTAGTTGAATAAATTGTTTGACTTGAATAAGTTCAAGAATTTTAGCTCGCTGTGATTATAATTTCGAGTAATTAAAACCCAAATTATAGTTATGAGCGAAAAAATTGAAAAGTTAAAATCGAAACTATCCGGACGGCTTGATAGCGCAAAAGGTGTAATAGAGGTATCTAAAGAGCGATTGGTGGACGTATTAGGCGATCTGGAGTCGGCTGCAGAAGAAAAAGTGGGCGAGGCAAAAGGTAAGCTTTCAAAAGCCAGAAAAAAGATTAAAAAACACCAGGCTAACCTTAAACAAAGCCGCACAGAATTCGAAGAAAAGCGTACACGTGAATTAGCTCAAAAAAGAGCTGAAAATTCAGAAAAGTATGCCAAGGCATGTGTTGAAATGGTTTTTGCGTCCATCGAGAAGGCCGAGCAAGCCATGGCAGATGCAATTTTAGCGGCCAGGGAAGCAGAAGAATTGAAAGAGGTTTAAGACTTCTATTACTTTACAATCAGGCACTTGATAAGGCTCCTCTCCAGGAGCCTTATTTTTTTGGTCTGCCTTAATCACAAGGTCGACCAGAGTTAGTAAAACAGGCATTAAACGGTTAGGACAACATTCTGAAAATTTCGTTTAAGAATTCTTTGCTTTCGTTGATTATAATTTTTCATCACTTCCTAACACTTTTTATTAGTAATGAAAAATCTTCTTCGCAATGAAAACTCCTATTCTATTGATCAGTTTGTTCATTTTTTCTAATTGTTCGTCTCAACAACCTGCTTCAACTAACTCTACACAAGACACAAAGTCCACAAGCTCAAATAAGGAAGCCGATATTACCGGAGCCTGGAAAATGACGATCACCACGGGCCGTGGCATAAGAGATAAGGAGTTAATTATTTCCTTAGAAAATGGTAAATACAAAGGTAAAAGTGATAAAAACAATTTTGATATTACCAGGAATGGGAGTCAATTAAAGTGGACCGATACAATCAATTCTCCAATGGGTAGCATTCAAGCTGAATTTTCAATGATGTTAGAGGGTGCAAAAATGACAGGAACTGTACAGGCTTCTGGCCGGACTCTGGATGTTGTGGGAAAAAGGAAGTAACTCAAGTCCGTTAATAATGAAAACGGGAATACTTACACTCATATTCTTAACCAACTTTTACGCTAACAACGCCTGGTGCATGCGTATTAGTAATAATAATGATAACAAGGCATTAATTGAGGCCTTATTAAAAGAAAGAAATTATATTGATACGCTGTTTTCCAAGGACGAACTCGTTCTAATCGAGGAAATTAAACAATCGCTGGACAAGAAAATAACCGTTTTAAACGTAGATCTTCAACTAAAGGCATGTTACTTCAGAATAGCCCCGATCCTGAATGAGTACAAGAAACAGCTACAAGGCATTTCAAAGAAGTTACTTGTCGAATGCCTGATCGCTCATAGTGGGAAGACCAGCAAGAAGGATATTGAAAAATTAGAATTCATTACAAGCCCTCTACCTTTAATTCTTCTTGTAGACGACAGGTTTATGAATTTGATTGAACTTTGAATTGAACCTAGTTATACTTCCTTTTCCTAAACCAGAAATCAATAAAAGTCAAGCTCAAAGTCAGTTTAGTATAGCTTTCTGAAAAGAACTCGGTAAGCCCGTTTCCACGCGATGCCCGTTCGCCAATAATCCTAAATACCCCGCTACTTCCTAATGGTAGGCTTAAGCCCGCAGTAAATCCGGCATTGTCCAAGCCTTCTCCATCTAAAAGTAAATAGCTTTGCTCACCAAAAAAGCCAAAGCCATAACTCACCCTGCTAAAGTAAGTTTCATTTTTGTAGTTCGGAAGTTTTTCAAAACCTAGAGAAAGTCTTCGACTATCCCTTAATTCGTAGTCATCTCCCGATAAGGATGATTCTGACCATAGGTGAGTTTTGAAATCCATATTGATTTGAATCTTATCTCTATGATTGAGATTAAATCCAATACCAAAAGCATGAGGTAAGAGGTACTCATCGGAGTCAATGGTTTCAAGCGCAATACTATCCACTGAAATTGATGTACCTGGGGCAGTTTCGGTGATAAAAAGTTCTCTGGAACTTGATAGGTCGCTTTTAAGATCATAGGTAGCCCCTATAGTCAAATTAGAGCGGTTCATTGGTATCATGTATTGAAACCCTAAGTCAAGCTTAACGGTATTCAAATAATTCTGATCTTCTATTTGAAGATTAAAATTACGGTCGAAACTATTGATTTGTTGGTTGTTATTGATCGAACCAAAAATGTAAGAAAAGTGCGCACCCACTGATAATCGGCTACTGATGTTTCTCCCATACCCGAAGTATGCTTCATTTAAGCCTCCCGATCCCTCATACAAAATGTTATAAGTACCGGGAATACCATTAAAATCATCTCTTCCAAAAATAAAATATTCAACATTACTATATTGTCTCAGACCAAATGATGCTCCTGATCTGTCGCCGGTTTTAAAAGCCATAGCTAAGTAGGGAAAGTCCAAACCGAGTTGAAAGCCCGAATCGTCTCCATCATCTCTCTGAGCAAAAGACAAGCTTAACCCAAACTCACTTAGAAAGCTGTAAGGGTAACCAATAGCGCTGTAAGAGGCCGGATTTAGGTTATTGATAGTGTATCCACTTCTATTGGCAATCCCGGTGCCACCGGTGATCAGTTGTTGACTTAAGCCCTTGTTGTTAATGTCCCCGACTCCGAAATACGTGTAAGGCGATCCGGGCGCTTGTTGAGCTTGTCCAAGATTTGATAAAAAACCAAGGAACATAACTAAAAGGGAGTATCTCATTAAGATTTATAGAAAAACGGTACTACAAAAATCCTAAGGTACCGGCTTCAACGATAGTTAGAAATAGAGTTCTATGAATACAGCAAGCGCATCAACATAGAGTATTAACGTATCAATGAAATCTTTTTTTCCTTAGCGATCAATTTGGTAGAAAAAAAAGACTTATACATGATACTCATTAACTGTTTGGTTGAATAAATTTTATCTGCCTTCCCAATACCTGTTGCTTTGACGTTGATCAAAATGAATCGTCTTTGAAGTTAAACAACATGTCGAAGCGCTTAAAACACTGTCTCATACCAATAATTATTGTTTTTACAAGATGTAGCTTCCCGGCAACTCTGGGAGAAGAGATTGTTCAGAGTGAAATATTGGACATTGTATATATAGATACCATTGGGATCAAATTGTCAACCGTTCTTTTCGACTCAATTGCTACATCAAATCTCCAAAGGCATTTAATTGGTCATCACACCGATGAATATGTAGGTTCCGTAACCTCCTCACCTTATGTTCAATTTACACTGGACTCTATCAACTTTCCCGGTGAGGATGCTGTGTATCAATATGCAGAGCTAGAATTGATTCATGATGGTTATCATCATTATGATACTACCACTTTATTCGGCGTAAACGCCTATCAATTATCGGAAGAATTAGAATTAAACGACGATGGTTATTTAAGTAATATTAGTGAATTCGCCTATGAAAGTAATGAGCTCCTTGGGAGTACCAACGTTCAAGCCCGACCGCTTGGTAATAGAGAAATCATCGTACCCATAGAAGATAACTACGCCAAGACAATATTTAACGCCGCTATCGAAGAGAGTGAAAACGATTTTAGAAGTGATTTTCAAGAACGGTTTCCCGGAATAGTTATCCGCGCTGACACTTCAATTAACGGGGCTTTCTATGGTTTTTCTCTGGCAAGTAAACTAATTATCCATTATCGGGAATCCGGAGAAGATGAAGAATTGGTATTTCCTTTAAACGGGCTCCGATATAATCAAATATTGAATGATCGTAGGGGATCTAATCTAAGTACACTAACTACATTAAAGGAAGACATACCTTCCACAACTACTGCGAATCAGACCTACATGCATAATGGTATTGGAATAGCCATGAAAGTAGAAATCCCATTCTTAAGGGACATCCGATCCGTATTACAATCAAATTTCATTACAGAAGCTAACCTTATTCTAAGACCAGTTAAGTCTACTTATTCGGAGGAAAACCCATTGCCTGAGGCATTGATTTTCAATGAGGTAGACAAGCTAAATAGGATCGAAAGAGGCATAAATTCTTCGGGGGGATTAATTATTGATGACGAATTTGGCGAGGATACGGAATATAGAATACAAATAACAGATTTCATACAGGAAAAAATAGATGAAGTCACTCTTGATGAGCACTCCATTCTTATACAGGGGTCATCGCAAACAAGAGGTATATCGGTAGAGCAGCTTATCGTTGGCGACCGGTTTAATGAATATGAGGCAGAATTAGAGCTATTTGTTTTGGATTATATAATTGAAAATTAATGAAGAAAAAAATGAAAATCAGCAGTTGGTATGTATTTATAGGCCTTATTGGAGCAATAACCGTAGTATCTTGTGGTGACGACGACGATGAAGACGACTTCATCGGGAATTGGGTAGAGCGCTCCGATTTTGAAGGTTTTAGGCGCTCAAGCGCCGTATCATTTACCATAGACAATTTTGCTTACGTGGGTACTGGTTTCAATGGCGATGAAGATGAATATTATCAGGATTTTTGGAGGTATAGCGTATCGCAAAACTTTTGGCAACAAATGGCGCCTTTGCCGGGAGTGGCCAGAAGCGCTGCAGTAGCTTTTAGCATTGGTAGTACGGGATATGTGGGTTTGGGTTATGACGGCGACGTTGAACTAAAAGATTTTTATAAATATGATCCGGCTACCAACAGTTGGAGCCAAATCGCTGATTTTGGTGGAAGCGCAAGAAGAAATGCCATAGCTTTCGCTATTGAAGGTAAGGGCTACGTAGGCACAGGTGATGATGGTAATACACTAAAAGACTTTTATGAATACGATCCACAGTCTGACTCCTGGACACAAATCCCTAGCATTGGAGGTAGTAAGCGTGAAAATGCCGCAGCGTTTGTACTTGGTAATTACGCCTACGTGGGTACAGGCTCTGATAACGGAAGAGCTGAAACCGATTTTTGGCGTTTTGACCCGTCCCTTTTACCGGATTTCCCTTGGGTCGAGTTAACAGATATTGACGATGATGACGACTACGAAATAACCAGAGAAAATGCGGTGGCATTTACTGCCAACGGGTTAGGCTACATTTGTACAGGAACACGCGGCTCGGAAACCCGTACTATATGGGAATATGATCCTAGTACGGATTCCTGGTTAGAAAAAACTCCATTAGAAGGTCCAACCAGAAGGGATGCGGTAGCTTTTACTTTAAGCGGAAGACCATTTGTTACCACTGGAAGGATTGGTAGTTCATATTTTGACGATATTTGGGAGTTTGAACCATTTGAAGAGGAAGATGAGGACGACTGATAAAAATATCTTATGTAATTGAAGTAATGTCTAGAAAAAAGTATCGTATTTTAATTCATTTTCTGGCCGTTGTTTTGGGAGTAACGCCTCCATTTTTTTTGCTGCTTAATTCAGAATCTGGTTTAAAAGTGGCTATCGCCCTTTTAACCATTTCTTTCGTATCCATACCAATTTATGCCTTAAACATTGGATGCCTGATTCCAAAATTTCTCAAGCGGGAGAAGTATTTACAGTACTTTCTAATTCTGACGGCCCTGTTAGCCATCTATGTAGTAATTTTTAAAATGGTCATTCCATTTGATATGAGTAGCATTCAAGTTACAAGACTTCAAGGAGAGCCCATACGATTACCTGGATTTCCTGTTCCGCCCATAATTCCATTTCTGCTGATGTTATTAATTGGCACAACGTTAGAAATGCTTCTAGCATATGAAAATCGGGGCAAACAGATTGAAAAAACACAAACTGAGAAAGTAAAAGCAGAGCTTTCTTTTCTCAAGTCACAAATCAATCCGCACTTCTTTTTTAATACGTTAAATAGTATTTATGCTTTGGCGACAATAGATAGCTATAATACACAAAGAGCTATTTTACTTCTTTCTAACCTCATGAGATATCTGCTGTATGAAAGCAATGTAGACAGAGTTTCTCTTAATAAGGAAATTCAGTTTTTAAATGATTTTATTGGTCTTCAGCAGCTTCGAACTTCTAAAAAAAACGGAAAACATATAGACTTCGAATACACCGGAAATACCAGCGACTTTAAAATTGAACCTCTCTTGTTAGTTCCTTTTGTTGAAAATGCCTTTAAACACAGTCATTCTTATGGCAAACAAACAGGAATAGAGATTTCAATCGCCGTTGAAAATGACAAAACCATGAAGTTCAAATGCTCAAATTCTATAGGAGAACAAAAAGAGCAAATTGAAAAAAGCTCAGGCATTGGTTTAGAAAATGTGAAAAGACGCTTAGAACTTATCTATCCTAAAGGCCATCACTTGGATATACAGAAGAATAGTAAGACGTTTGATGTAACCTTAACGCTAAATAATGAGGTGTATAGCAGTTGATGATGAGCCTCTGGCACTGAAAGTAATTTCGGATTATGTAAAAAAAGTACCTTTCTTAGAGCTGATAGGGACGTTCGATAATCCTTTTGATGGACTCCAGTTAATTAACCATGAAGCAATAGATATTGCATTTTTAGATATTAATATGCCCGGACTCAGTGGCATTCAGCTGGTTAAATCGTTAAAGAAAGTTCCTAACCTAATTTTCACCACGGCCTACTCCGAATATGCGGTAGAGGGATTTGAATTGGATGCTGTGGATTATTTATTGAAGCCGTTTGGTTTTGATCGCTTTCTAAAGGCTGTAAATAAAATTGATCACCCGCACCAGCACCTTCCTCAACAGCAGGTTATCAATGAACCGTCACAGAAGGCCCTCTTTGTGCAGTCAGAACACCGTATGATCAGAGTTGGGGTCAAGGACATTTACTATATCGAAGGGTTTAAAGAATATGTAAAAATACATACGGATGAAAAACATCCGCTGCTCACACTGAAAAGCTTAAAATCATTGGAAGAGCAGCTAGAGCCTAATCGATTTGTCAGAATTCATAAGTCCTTTTTGATTTCAATAGATAAAATTCAGGAAATCAAAAACGGTAAAGTGAAGGTCAGAGATAAATACTTACCTATCGGGGACAGTTATAAAAAACGCTTCACCGATATCGTGTTAGGTTGATTGATGTGATAAATATGTCTAATCAAGTCTTAATACGTCTTGAGTGAATACTTGCTCTTGGCTGGATACGGCAGACACTGAGAAGTGACCAAGAACACGCATTTCGCTATCGCTGGCTATGATATTTGTTCTTAAGTTGGATGGAGGAGCCGCAAATAACTGACTAAAGCCGCCTTCATTGTCAGTTTGAATGGCCAGCTCTGTCATGTAATCAAAAGTATCATTAGTGATTGAATGGATTTCTACCCCAACATTATCACCAAATACATAACTTTCATCGGTATCATCGGGATTGATACCCAGCTTCACAGGAACAATAAAAAAATCACCATCTATTGCTGCGCCTGAACTGGTACCGGCGTCATAAGCTAGATTAATCTCAGCCGGTTCGTCCAGAAAATCGCCATTTTTATAGGCTTTAATCCAGTAGGTATCGCCCTCTCCTTCGAAATCAAGTGCGAAAAACTCGGCTTGATAATCGTCGTCATCCGCTTGCGGACCAATAGCTTCGATAAATCGGATGCTATCTATAGTAGGCGCTCTGTTCATAGCCGATGATGCACTGTAGATGACATTATCATATTCTATGCTCAAAGAATAGGAAGACCCTATACTACCAAAAGTTTCATTTTCTGAGGGTGGTAGCCAGCTGTATGTGCCTGGCTCATCTTGTTTTTCTTCAAAAGTGAAATCAATACCTTGTGTTATGTCTGTGACTACAACTGAAGCGCCCGCAGCAGGCTCGTAAATATTATTTTCAAAGTAGGGCTGAGAAAAGTAAAGTATGATCCGCTGCTCTTGATTTATATTATTGATAAACGCATCTACCGATAACGTAGGAATACTTTCGTCCAGATCTACGTCAATCTCACTTTCACAGGCCAAAACCACCATGGCAAGTAAACTCAAAATGATTGCTCTCATTATTTAAAATTTAAAATTATAGGATATGGAAGGTACAATGCTACCTAAAACTGAAAATTGATAAGCTTGCGTATCCGGGCCTTGACCTAAAGAAGGCTGTCCATCGGTTTCCGCAAAATAAATCGAGAATGGATTTTCTCGTGCGTAAATATTATATAGGCCAAATGTCCAGTAGTCCCTGTTTTTTCGCTCCTTCCCGTTTTTGTTAAACTTCTTACCCTGAAGAGTCATTGAAAGATCAAGACGATGATAATTAGGTATCCTTACGTCGTTCCTGGCTTGATTGTCATTATGCGGTAAAGTGTAACCTTGCACCTCGTACCGCGAAGTAGGAAAAGTAGTTGGTGTGCCGGTTGTAAAGGTAAAATTGGCAGAAAATGAAATACGATCACTGTAATCATAAAAGCCCACGAGTGTTAAATTATGTGTTTGATCAAATCGATTGGGATACCAATCACCTTTATTGATGCCCTCAACCTGTAGCTCCGACCGGCCTAGGGTATAGCTTAACCATCCATTAAATTTTCCGGTATTTTTCTTCAAATAAAATTCTATGCCATAAGCTCTGCCATCACCACTTAGTACTTCTCCCTCTATAAATTCATTTAAGAGCAGGTCTGCACCATCTATATAATCAAGTTCATTTTGCGTGCTTCTGAAGTAACCCTCCACCGAAAATTCATAGTCCTGGTTCTCTCCAAAATTTCTGAAATAGCCGAGGGCAAATTGATTGCCCACCTGCGGATCAATATTGTTTGTACTTGGGGTCCAGACATCCAAAGGAATAGACGCTGTAGTATTAGAAACCAGATGAATATACTGGGCCATGCGGTTGTAGCTGGCCTTTACAGATGAAAACGGGTTTAGTTGATATCTAAAAGATAGCCTGGGTTCCAGATTGTAAAATTCTTCAATCACTTCACCATCGCCCACCTCTGTTTCACTGACTACATCAGGTCTTATGCCTGGTTCTACATCTTCATATTCATACACCGTGGTAGCGCCTATATACCGAAATGACGACAATCGAATACCATACTCGGTAGATAGCTTTGAACTTATGGTCTGCTTATTACCTACATAGATCGCAGCTTCCACACCACGTTTATCATCCAGCCCAATGTCCGTTCCGCTTCCTTCGCTCACAGCTGTCGCCTCAGCGGGTCGAAACCGATACAAGATCAGATCCCCACCAAAAGAGATCTCATTCTTGGGATTGAGAAAATAGGTGAATTCCGGTTTCAGGTTGTAAGTCTCAATGTGCGACTCCCATTCGAACAGATTATCGTCGTTTTGCTCAAAGGCCAATTCGTAGTCATAATTACTGTAGACTCCCGTAAGATTGAAGAAGATCCGATTATTTATTAACCTATTCCAGCGCAGTGTTGCAGTTTGATTGCCCCAGGAAAAGCCCTGATCTTCATCAAAATTAAAAACATCCCTACCCAAATATCCCGATAAATATATCTTGTTCTTTTCGTTGATGTTATAATTTATCTTGCCGGTAAGATCATAAAAGTACAAGGAGGCATCATCCAGCGCCGGAGCGGCCAGTACATCAATATAAGAACGCCTTCCGGCTAAAATAAAGGAGGCTTTATCTTCTATAATAGGCGCCTCAACTGCTAAACGACTAAATATCAGCCCTACACCGCCATTTGCCTCAAACTTTTTTGCATTGCCTTCCTTCATGCGTACATCCAGAATAGACGAAATCCTTCCTCCATATTTAGAGGGTATTCCACCTTTAAAAAGTTGCACATCTTTAACCGCGTCCGGATTAAAAACGGAGAAAAAACCAAATAAGTGAGATGAGTTATAAACCGGAGCTTCATCAAGCAATACCAAATTTTGACCTACACTGCCTCCACGTACATTGAAGCCCGATGCCCCTTCTCCTACCGTACTCACCCCGGGAAGAAGCTGTATACTTTTAATAACGTCAACTTCACCTAAAAGAGCCGGCATTTTAGAAATAGTCTTAATGTCCAGTCTGGCTACTGACATTTGTACGTCGGTTACATTAGCATCTTGTGCTTCCGCAGTCACTACCACTTCTTCAAGTTCTGTGTCGCTCGCTCCTAATTCAATATCAATGCGTTGATCCAGGGGTAATTCGACAGCACGTGTAACCGGGAAATAACCTATATAAGAATATTCCACGTTGTAGCTGCCAGGTGGAAGAGTAACAGAGTAAAATCCATATACATTAGTAACTACACCCGTGCCTAACTCTTTGATCAATACCGTAGCGCCAATTAAGGCTTCACCATTGCTAGCGTCTTTCACATAGCCGTTAAGCGCCACTTTACCTTGAGCATATACATTACCTGTAATGATAAACGTTATGAAAACAGCAAAAATCTTATCCATTATGTATCAGGAGTTACTTAATTATTAAAACAAAACAACGAGCTAGAATCATGACAATTGCTTATTATCAACCAATTAGTTAATCCTATCAACCATTCGGCTAATCTCATCAACTATTCAGCTATTTCAAGTCTGATTTAGTGTTTCTGGGTCAAAACACTAAGCTCTGAATCGAAATTAATGAAAGCATTTCTAGAATAAGAAAATGCTTTTGTTTATTAAATCATCGGATACATAGATTTAAATTGAATTAATGAATAGCAATTTTCAAATTTACCTCACGCAACAATGCTTATTGGTGATCGGTAGGGTGGAAAGTTGATTGAGATTTGGGTTACACTCTATTTGATCACCGATATAGACTAGTCCTCTAAAAACAAAACGGGAAGCCATTAACTATCCGTAGACTAACTGAATGTAATAGCCTCACCAATTCGTATTCCAGCTTTAAAAATCAGGAACCATACCATAATGCTATATGAAGTGAACCTTTTGTCGCCAAGTTTCCCTTAGGCTCAAAAGCAGTGAATACAATTATTTTCCTTTTTGGAGAGTACGGGTTTCAATAATGCCAACCAGAACCCCAAGTAAGAAAATACACACACTGGCAAAAAGAAATACGGGTAGATTCAATTCTATTTCCGTCACAGAGTTTATTACTTGACCTCCCTCGTAGAGCGCCTCGGAAAGCAAAAACATCCACCCTGTAAAAAGCCAGATCATCCCAAAAGGAATGATCCGTAATACGTTTCGCTTAAACTTCGGCGTGATTAGAAAGGTCATACCAGAGATCTGAAAATTACTCTGAAATAACACTTCTATTTACAATAAATCAACCCTTACTCCAGTGCGCCGGATTCATTGTAGTTCTTGTTAGCTTGCTTTCGCTTCTTCAGGCTACCCTTAGAAAATCTATAGTTAAAGGATAGTATAGCAATTCTAGTTTGTCCAAGCCATCTCATATTTTCAACTATCTGATCACTTCGGCGCTGGTTTTCATAGATGTTACCTCGGAAGATGTCATTAAATCGTACACTGAGTGTTCCATTATTCTTCAGCACCTTATAGCGTATTGCTATATTCATAAAGTTAAAGACCTCAGATGTAGTATTTAACCTCCTTCCTGAACCAAAATAATTCCATTGGATATCAGCCGATAGCTTCTTACTGGGCCGTATAGAAAACTTGGTTCTTAACTGATAATTATATTGATTCTCATAAAAGAAATCCATGATCTGAGGGTCAGCACGCTTATAATATCCTGTTCCAGTTATGCTTACGCTTATGTTAGAGTTAAGATCCTTGGATACCGTACTTTCCAAACCTACCGTATGATCTTCACCACCGTTAGTAAACTGCATGATAGTCACTTGATCCTGAATCTCAAATAGTCGATTGATAATATCTGAAGACCTCCTGTAATACAGGCTGTTGTTAAAAGAGATCGCTTTGGTATTATATCGCAATCCAAATTCAATATTGTCAGTAAAAGAGGGAGTTAAGCCAGGATTACCTACCCTTCTGAATAACGGGCTATTAATACTGGTTAATGGATTAAGAGAATAAAAGCTTGGCCTGGAAATACGTCGGTTATATCCAAATGAATAGTTTAGCTTATCACTTTTTTGAAAACTCAAGTGCAACGATGGGAAAATATTCCAGAATTCACGTTCAATAGCGTTTACTTCATTATTTATGGTTCCATCGGAAACGAAGTACTCACTCCGCAGTCCTATCTGCAAACCGACCTTATCCCATTTTTGATTAATTATCGCGTACGCGGCATATGTGTTTTCATCGTAGATATAGCTCAACACATTTGTACCCTCAGTATTGGCACTGATTTCAAGGTTGTCTATATTTTTTGCGGTATATAGAAAGCCTGCCTCAAGTTTAACGTTCCCTTTAAAGGTCCAGAAAAGATCACCGGCAACATTTAAAATCGAATTATCATAGAACAGATCATTATCCAAAACCGTCGATCCGTTTTCGATGGCCTCACTCGGAAGGAGATTATCATTGTCATTCAAGGTAATGTCAAAATCTAGATATCGCTTCTCTCCCTCTGCAAAGCGCTTTCTGTAATTGAGGTTGTATACTTTAGTTTCATGTAGATGGTAACTTTCTAACTCATTGACTGTGACTTCACCAGAGTTGAGATCATTAATGGTAGTGACCGGCATTATAGAATGCTCATTATCGGTACTGCTGAATCCAATGGAAAGGTCATTTTTCTCATTTATAAACCAATCGGCTTTTAGATTCAGGTTCTTTACCGATCCGTCAAATTCTCTTCTGGTGGCTATTCCCTGCGCGGTGGTATTAGCATTGAAAACACGATCATTAGATGTTTTACTGATCGAATACGTATCTCTATACCCCGCCCTCGCTTGAATATTAATTTTGCCGAATCCACCGGTTACATTCCCACTTACGCCATAGGCCGGATTTGTTCTTCCTTCTATATTCACAGATCCGGCTAATCCTTTTATCACTTGATCCTTCAAAATAATATTGACTATACCAGACGCTCCATCAGCTTGATATCTGGCCGAGGGAGAGGTGATAATTTCAACCTTCTCCACTTGACCGGCATCAATTTGATCCAGCAGATCAGCATTGTTCAGCGGTGAAGGTCTACCATTAACCAAGATCCTAACGTTCGAGCTTCCCCGTAGCGAAATATTCTGAGTGGTGGGGTCTATTTCCAACTCTGGTAATTGTTCAAAAGCCTCCATTACTGTTCCTCCCGCCGTTTGCAAGTCGCTACCAAAATTGATCACCTTTCGATCAATGAGAAATTCTCTACTGGTTTTCTCTCCCTCGATAACCACTTCTGACAAAACATCGCTGTCAGCCTCCAACGAAATTGAAAGATCTTTCTTAAAGTTAAAGGGAGCAGTAAGTACTTTGGTCATATAGCCCAGATGGGCAACCTCTACAGAATGTACTTGCTGGGAAAATGACAACTCAAAATTTCCGGCTTCGTCAGTTATAGTACCACCTAAAACTTTGTATTCCACGTCTTTTATGGTGATAGTAGCGTAGGACAACGGTTCTTTTGATTGATTATCGATGATCTTACCCTTGACCTTTTGAGCGAAGGATAGTGTGGTTACCATCAATACGGATAACGTTAATATCGATTTTATAATTTTCATTCGAAAACACGTGCTACGGTCTTGTCAAAGTTTTCGGCATCGAGCTCTTTACCAAAAGCCACTACCTTCCCGTCCTTATCCATCAGATAACCATAAGGCAATCCATCCTTCACGTATTTATCTACGAACGGATCGTCCCATTTTTTACTCTTTAAAACGTGCACCCAATCCATGGGGAACTGTTTCTGTCTAAAGGTGTTAACCACAGCCTCGCTTTTATCCAGAGAAATACTGACGATCTCTAAATCATCTCCCATTTTTTCTTTCAGCGCTTCTAATTTTGGACGTTTTGCGACACATGGCTTACACCAGGTGGCCCAGAAATCAAGCATATAGTATTGACCTTGGAAATCATCATTTGTAGTGACTTTACCCTCAATAGTTTTGAATTCAAAAGGTGGAGCTTCTGAACCTCTATAGAGGCTCGCGTTGCTCCTCATCATTTGGAACAGACCAGGTTTATCCTTCATATAGTCGCTGTGAAGTACTGCCTGACCGGTAATAGTGTTTCCAGATCGTACCCCTTTGAATTCAAAAAGATTCCCTTGAGAATTATACCGACTGAAAATAACTGAATCGTTTTTTTGAGAGAGATTATAATCGAGATCATAAACTTCACGATCAGGTGCGTCAAGTTTCACCTGAGGATTTTGAGCTTCATCAAGGATATAGGCAGTAATCTTTTCGACATGCGAGTTTAAGATGTAGGAACCTTTCCATTCACCTTCCAAAGTCTGTGACTGAGATGATAAGCTGCTTATCACCAATGCGATACTAATAAGTCGTTTCATAATTTTTGAGTTTTTACTTTTTAATCGTCATCCCTGCGTAGGCAGGGATCCCATCAACTGGGAGGAGATTCCTGACCTTCGCTTCGCTGCATCAGGAATGACTGTGTTTTACTTTTTGCAGTAGGAGTCGCCAGACCACTTCGAGTGGTCAGACGACTATTAAAAGTGGTATTATTTACTGGCTATCAAGGCAGTTCGTTTAGCAGTGAATACTTCATGCGCAGTACCCTGGCCGTTTTGTTTAAAGATGACCCGTCCGCTCATAGTACCATTTTCCTTAGGTCGGGCAATGAATTCTATAGAAGAATCGATCGAGTTGTTTTCAACATGGAGCTCCTGACCTCTACAGATTCTCGCCTTGTAGGAGATATTTTTGACCTTCATTTCGGGGATGTTTACGCGCGCACTTAATCGTTTCCCCTTAGCTTCTACCCTCATAGTAAAGTTTATGAATTCTCCATTCTGGCTGTAGAGGCCTTCCCAAACACCTGTAGTTGAATTAATACTTAGCGGGTCTGGTTTTGGGCATTGCCCAAAGCTTAATACGTTTAAAGCGGCTAGTAAGAATAGTGTTGTTATATACTTTTTCATGACATCTTTATTTTATTTTCTTGATATGAATCGTCAGACCACTTGGAGTGGTCAGACGACTTTGAAAGTGGTATTATTTACTGGCTACTAAAGAGGTTCGCTTAGCTGTGAAGACTTCTTGGGTAGCACCTTCGCCACTTTGCCTAAAAATGACTCGTCCGGTCATCGTTCCATTGTCTTTGGGACTAGCAATAAATTCTATAGAAGAATCAATAGAGGTATTTTTAACCCGCAGCTCCTGGCCACTGCATACATTGTATATCTTAGCCTGATAGGAAATGTTCTTTACGTTCAATTCGGGAATATCCAAAAGTGCGCTGAGTTGCTTACCGTTGGAATCGACCGTCATAACGAAATTAATGAACTCACCATTTAAGCTGTAGGCTCCTTGCCAGATACCCGTCACAGAATTAACGCTTATTCGGTCAGGTTCAGAACAGGATTGTCCAAAGCTTAATACATTTAAGGCGGCTAATAAGAATAGTGTTGTTACGTACTTTTTCATGACATTTTCATTTTAGTGATGTTCAAATGAACGTCAACTATTCGGGCAAGTGGGCTTATGGAAAGTTAAGGTGGGTGAAGGAAGTGTTAAAAGTGTTAACAAAAGGTCAATGCCTGCAAATAAGCGATCAATGACCTTAGAAAGACGTATCATTGGTTATGAGATTGAATAAAGTAAATACCTCAATAGTCATTTTCATAGCGGCTATTGCCTTGGTAGGTCTTTGCTGGGTACAATATATATGGCTACAAGATTCTATAGCCATTCATCGTCAGATCTTCGAGGAAAAGATAGACTTGGCTTCGGGCATGGTTAAGAAGGCGATTGAAGAAGAAACCCATTTGCAGAGAGATATAATAAGAGACCTTCAGATGAACGGGGTGTTTCAACCGGTTACTGATCAAAAAATAAGAAAATTTGCTGATTCTGTCATGTATAATGGGTGCGGGTTAGACGCAACTTTTGAATATGGTATTTATGTACATAGCGATGATAACACCGAGACTAGTTTTCGAAAAATTGCCGGGGATAATGTGCCCCAGGAAATAGACTATGACGGTTGCGCAAATGATATTGACAAAGAATTCGGCTGGATAAGTCTTACCTGTAAAAGTATTTCATATGCGGGCATGGGACGCCTTAAACCCTTTCATTTTCACATGGGGTTCTTCTTTCCAAACAGTAATTTATACCTGCTTTCGGAGATGAAAAGTACTCTAGGGACTGCTGCACTTTTTATTCTATTATTGATGGGTTGCTTTTCCTACACGATTATCACCATACGCAAGCAAAAGCGGTTATCTGAAATGAAAAATGACTTCATTAATAACCTGACCCATGAATTTAAAACTCCGATCTTCTCTATTGATCTGGCCGCAGGAATGCTCAAAAAGGCACCGGAAGTCAGCAGGTCCGAAAAGTTAGAAAAATATGTAGAGGTAATCGGCAGCGAGGGTAAGCGATTGAAAAACCAGGTAGATAAGGTTTTGCAGATGGCCATGGTAGATTCGGGAAACTTCAAATTGGAGAAAAAGGAATTAGATATACATGATTTGATACATAAGGTTACCGATAACTTCCGCTTTTTAATCAATGAGCGAGGCGGTAAGATCAACCTGGAACTGGGAGCTTCTAAAACTATGCTTTTAGCGGATGAAACGCATTTGAAAAATATTATCTATAACCTGCTGGATAATGCTCAAAAATATAGCCCTGAGCAGCCCGTGATTACCATTGCCACCGAGGACACCAAAGAGGGTGTTGCATTAAAGATCGCTGATAACGGCATTGGTATGGACGAACATAGTCAGCGCTACATTTTTGATAAGTTTTACAGGGCAAATACCAGCGACGTTCACGATGTAAAGGGTTTTGGTCTGGGCTTAAGTTATGTAAAGTCAGTCATTGAAGCCCACCAGGCTTCCATCAAACTGATGAGCAAACCCAATGTGGGTAGTACATTCACTCTTCAATTTAAGGCATGAGTAGCGCTAGGATCTTACTGGCCGAGGACGACCAGAATTTGGGATATATTCTAAAAGAATATCTGGAGATGAAAGAATATCAGGTCACCCTGGCTCGTGACGGTGAAGAAGGCCTTGAGTATTTCCAACAATCAAGTTATGATCTATGTCTTTTAGACGTGATGATGCCCAAAAAAGATGGGTTTACCCTGGCCACCGAAATTCGCGCAATGAATACCACAATACCGATCATATTTTTGACCGCCAAGGCGCTCAAGGTTGATAAACTTAAGGGCTTTAAAATTGGCGCCGACGACTATATAGTTAAGCCTGTAGATGAAGAGGAGTTAGATGCGAGAATCCGGGCTATCATTAAACGTAGCTCCCCTGTAGCTGACAGCACGAGTAGCAATTACGAGATAGGAAATTACCAATTTGATTACGCCAATCTTAGATTGTCACTAAATGGAGAAGTACAACAAATGACCCAGAAAGAAGGTGATATGTTAAAGGCTTTGTGCGACCATAAAGGCAATATCTTAGACCGCCAGTCAACCTTAAAAAGTCTATGGGGCGAAAGCGACTATTTCAACCGGAGAAGCATGGATGTTTTTATCTCTCGATTACGAAAATATCTCAGCAAAGACCCCTCAATAACCATCCGCAATGTACACGGTAAAGGTTTTGTTCTAGAGGTCAAATAAAATTTGAAATCGATTTTCTGAAATAGTGGGATATCATGGACGTAAATTGTCAGATACCACTGGGATCTTAACAGTTAAGGTTAGTCACTCCCGTTGGCCATTGCATTTTGCCTTTAAAATTCATATTTAAAACTTACCGGAATTCACATCATTATCCGGTACAGGTTCTACGTTATCCCAATGTTCAACAATCTTACCATCTTCAAGTCGAAAAATATCTACTTGGGCGAATTCTCTGGCTTTCTCATCTTCCTTCTTAATTACCCGGCATAAGGTAGCTACAAAGTTACCCTGTCCCACTAATAGCACAATCTCTTCGTAGTCAAAAGGGCGGTCCGGAGCATTTACTACGCTTTGAAAAGGTGCTAAACCGTCGTGCAACTCCTGGGTATGCTGGGTAAAAGCATCAGCAGAAACATAATCAGGCAAGCCTTCAACCTTTCCTCCTCTCATTAAACAATCCGTGATCATACTTCTTACTATTTCTTTATTCGATGCTGTTTTATCGAGGTCGGTAATTTCAGTGTGCCCATCAACTGAAGTATGTCCTGACGGTGTGGAGGTGAGATAAGGAGCAATAACGTCCCAATGCTCAACGATCTGGTCTTGATCATCGGTATCGAAGAAATCTGTGGTAACCCACTCTGCTTCTCCATTATTGATATTCTGATAGGCATGTACAAATACATATTTCCCGTCTTCAATGCTCCTAATAATTTGTATATCCCTTGAAGGATTTCGTTCGATAAAAGGCTCAAAGAACTCTACAAAACCTTCTATTCCGTCTCGCACACCTGTGCTGTGCTGTGTATACCTGTCACCTGTATATTTCGTAACTGCCTCCCTGGCGTTTCCATCCCTTATTCCTTCTAAATACAAGGACATCGCATTTTCTAGCTTTTTACCCATTTGGAAAAACTTAATTTCAATACTGCAGCAAATCAGTTAAAAACCTCCCCATAACAAAAGGTCAAAACGGGTTAAAATACTGTAATAATCGGAAAAAAGCTGGTATTAAGGGACATACATCTTCCGAAACACTTCCGGTGTTTTACCTGCGTGTCTTTTAAAATATTTAAACAAATTAGTAGGCTCATCAAAGGAGAATTGGTGCGCTATCTCCTTAATCGAATCCTCTGAATTAATCAGGCAGCGCTTAATTTCGAGAATGACGAGCTCATCAATAAGTTGTTTCACAGATTTGCGAAGCACGTTATTAGTTACAGTATTCAAAGTCCTGGCTGTAGTGTTCATAAGGTCTGCATAGTGTTGTACGTTTCGATGTACCGGGCAATGCTGCTCAATCAATTTATGTAACTCAATAAAAGATCTGGTATACTTACTTGATCCTCGCTTACTACCAGGTCTATCCCTAATACGATACACGTTCGAAATTAATATCTGAAGGTAATTTCTAATTATTCGGGCCGAATGCTCATCTATGATCCCATTGTATTCCTTACCTATGCTCTCAATCAAATGTAGAATATCCTCGAGAGACTCCTCATTCAATTGCGTATGCTGCTCAAAGAGTAATTCATTAAAAAAACTAGCTATTTTATCACTTCCAGTCCGATCTAAATAGCTCAATAAATATTCTTCTGTGAACAATATGATGTAACCCATTGCTTTTGAATATTCAAAACAATGAAGTTGATCTTTTCTGACGGTTATGACCGAACCCCGGGCATAATCATACTTCACGAAATCAACGGTATGTGAACCACGACCTGAAGTAATTATCAGCATAACGTAAAACTGGACACGGTGTAATCTTGTGGGATCGTGGTCCAGGTCTTTTCTCGCCATCATTACTTCCAGAGGGAAAATTTCAAAATCCATTCCAGGGCTTTTAGCTCTACTGAATCTTATGTTTTTTGGAT
>ERZ1740070.32-NODE-32-length-112280-cov-15.961755_pt1 | contig 112280 bp, 88 predicted proteins | sample MGYA00581734_ERZ1740070 | MGnify/ENA primary metagenome ERZ1740070 (study PRJEB43018, sample SAMN04849744) | marine metagenome | isolation source: floating plastic debris | place: Pacific Ocean | collected 2008-09-01 | study: EMG produced TPA metagenomics... | reverse complement strand
CCCCGCTAAACTCTCTTCCAATACTTTAATCTTGGCTTTTGCGTCCTCCATTTTCTTTTTCTCGAGGGCTACAACCTGTTCCGGTGCATTGTTTACAAACCGTTCATTACCAAGCTTTTTCTCGACGCTAGCCAAAAAACCTTTCGTATAAGTCAGCTCTTTCTCCATTTCTTCACGCTCCTTATCCATATCAACCGTACCGGCCAACGGCATAAAAAACTCATCACCTTTTATCACAAAGTTTGAGCTATTTTCAACTTTCTCGGTAGTTTGCGCCCATGAGGAAAGATTACCAAGCTTCTTTATCACCCCTGAGAAGTTATCGAACTTGCCAAAGTTGGAAGTCCTCACTTTAACCTCAACAGCGTCCTTCTGAGCTATTTGTTTTGCATTTCTAACATTTCGTATGTTGCTGATTACCTCAAATGTTAGTTCCGCCTCCCCTAAAATAGCTTTATCATAACTTGCAGTCTTGGGCCATTCAGCCACAATCAGACATTCACCTTCATTACGCTTGTTAAGCGCATGAAAAAGTTCTTCCGTGATAAAAGGCATGAATGGGTGCAGCAGTTTGATAATTCTTTCGAAAAAGTTAATCGTTGCTTCTTTCGTAAAGGTATCTATAGGTTTTTGGTATTCGGGTTTCACCATTTCCAAATACCATGAGCAGAAGTCTCTCCAGATCAATTTGTAAGTCGCGATAAGGGCATCACTCATTCTGAACTTGTTGAAATGGTCTTCCACCTCTTCCAGGGCCTGATTAAACCGGGCTTCAAACCAATCTACAGAAGATTGATTTTCCTTACCGGATAGAGACTTGTCCACTTCCCAGCCCTGAACCAGACGGAATGCGTTCCAGATTTTGTTTCCAAAGTTTCGCCCTTGCTCAATGAGTTTTTCGTCGAATAACAGATCATTCCCGGCCGGGGAGCTGAAAAGCATACCGGTTCTCACGGCATCGGCTCCATATTGAGCTATTAAGTCCAGAGGATCCGGTGAATTACCTAATTGTTTTGACATCTTCCTACGCCGTTGATCTCTTACAATTCCAGTTAAGTAAACATCTTTAAAAGGTTTTTTACCGGTATACTCATACCCGGCAATAATCATTCTGGCTACCCAGAAGAACAATATCTCCGGAGCCGTTACCAGGGTTGAAGTCGGATAATAGTAGTCTAACTCATTATTTGCACCTGGTATGATCTTTCCGTTTTCAAATGACTCAGAATCAAACCCACGAAATACCTCTAAAGGGAAAAGCCATGAAGACGCCCATGTATCCAGTACGTCTTCATCTTGCCTTAAATCATCGGCTGACAAGTTCGTATTCCCACTTTTCTTTTGTGCCAGGCTTAGTGCTTTTTCTTTCGTTTCAGCGACCACATAATCATTTTCACCGTCACCAAAGTAGTAGGCTGGAATTTGCTGCCCCCACCACAGTTGTCGTGAAATGCACCAATCGCGTACATTTTCCATCCAATGATTGTAGGTGTTTTTAAATTTTGCAGGATGTAACTTCACTTCATCATCCATAACAGCCTGGTGAGCTTTCCTTGAGATGTCTTTCATCTTTATGAACCACTGAAGGGAAAGCTTTGGCTCCACCACACTGTCAGTACGTTCTGATCGACCTATGCGCGTTGTGAAATCCTGTTCGTCAACAAGTAGGTCAGCGGCCTTTAAGTCTTTGATAACTTGCTTTCTGATTTCAAAACGATCCCGACCTACGTAGTGGGGCACCTCACATTTTTCATTTAGCGTACCATCAAGATTGATGGTATCAATAACCTCAAGATTATGTCTTAGCCCAATCTCATAATCATTTGGATCATGAGCGGGTGTAACTTTCAGGCAACCTGTACCAAAGTCTAACTCCACATACTCATCACCTATAATAGGTATTTCTCTATTAATAAACGGGACCAGGGCTTTTTTACCTATGAGGTGTTTAAAACGATCATCATTGGGATTAACTGCCACTGCAGTATCGCCCATTATCGTCTCAGGCCTTTGGGTAGCTATTACTACATGAGCGTCCTCATCTTTAATTTGATACTTTACGGAATAGAGCTTAGAAATTTCACCTCCTTCACGATATAATACTTCTTCGTTTGAAATAGTTGTTTGAGCGTCAACATCCCAATTCACCATCCTTAAACCTCGATACAAATAGCCTTTGTTATAAAGATCAACGAAAACCTTGATCACGGCCTTATAGTAGTGATCATCCATAGTAAAGGCGGTGCGATCCCAGTCACATGAAGCTCCCAGTTTCTTGAGTTGTTCGAGTATAATGCCTCCGTACTTTTCTTTCCATTCCCATGCATATTCCAGGAATCTTTCACGGGTCAGGTCACTTTTTTTTATGCCTTTCTCGCGCAGCATTTTCACCACCTTGGCCTCGGTGGCTATAGAGGCGTGATCAGTACCTGGCACCCAGCATGCTTCTTTACCTTCCATACGTGCTTTTCTGATCAGCACATCCTGAATAGTATTATTGAGCATATGCCCCATATGCAATACCCCGGTTACATTTGGAGGAGGGATGATAATAGAATAGGGCTCTTTATTGGGGTCAGGTTCCGAATGAAAGTAGCCGTTATCCATCCAATGCTTGTACCATTTATCTTCAACAGAACTCGGGTCATATTTTGTAGAAAGTGCCATGCTATGCTCTAAAATGAAGGCGCAAAGTTAACAAATGTACTTCCTAATATATATTCACTCCATGTGATTTTCGATTTAGGTTTTTCTATGATAAGAATTTTGATCTTACATCTATTCATAATAAACCATTTTAGCGATTAACTTATTATTTTAGCATAGTTGATCAGCTAAATCTGGCACAGTATGGATTATCATGGTATCATCAAAATTGACCCTAAAAAGAGGTTTGGTAGACCCTGTATTCGAAACACCCGAATTTCCGTGTATGATGTATTAGCCTGGCTGTCTAAAGGAATGACAAAAGATGAGATAATAGATGATTTTCCAGAACTAAAGTACGAAGATATTGATGCAGTCTTGGCCTACGCAGCTGATCGGGAGCATAATATTAAGGTTGCTTAATGCTACTGTTACTGGATCAGAACATCTCTCATAAAATAGTAAAAAATCTTAAGGTCGATTTTCCCGGTTTAACACATTTGAAGTTTGAAAATCTGAATAATGCCGAGGATCATGATATTTGGAATTACGCTCTGAAAGAGAATTATACTATAGTCACATTTGACGCAGATTTTTATGAACTGCAAAATGTAAAAGGCTTCCCTCCCAAAATAATATGGTTGCGTTTCGGAAATGCAACCAAAGCTGAGCTTATTAGATTTTTCAACAATAACCGAGATTCAATACAAACATTTTTGTCGAATGAGGAATTTGAAACGATAGGATGTTTACAATTTAATCTTATCAATTAAGAATATATGATAAACCCAAATAATCCTTCCTTAAAATCTTGGGTAGAAGTACCTGAGGAGTCTGACTTCCCTATTCAAAACTTGCCATTTGGTGTGTTTAAAACGGATTATCTGGGGGCAGCAGCCGGTGTTGCTATAGGAGCGCATGTCCTTGATTTGACGTATTTACATGAAAACGGGTTTTTGGATGGCCTGGGACTTCCTGCCGGAATTTTTAATCAGGCCTGCTTAACCTCTTTTATAGGGTTAGGGCGAGCGACCGCGACTAAAGTTAGAAACCGGGTTTCCGAATTACTCCGCAACGATAACGACGAACTTCGTGACAATATAGCGGCACGAGAACTGGCTCTGATTCCACAAGAAGAAGTGGAAATGCTTATGCCCATTAAGGTGGCTAACTATACGGATTTCTACTCCAGTATGGAGCATGCGACTAACGTGGGTAAAATGTTCCGAGACCCTGAGAATGCACTGTTGCCCAACTGGAAACATATACCTGTGGGCTACCATGGTCGCGCCTCTTCCATCATGCCTTCAGGCGTGAATATTAAAAGACCTAAAGGTCAAATCAAAACTCCTGAAGCCAGCGAACCAACTTTTGGCCCCACCAAGCGATTGGATTTTGAACTTGAAATGGCTTTCATAACGTGTAAAGAAAACGGTCTTGGGAATGCAATTTCTACAGAAGAGGCCGAAGATTATATCTTTGGATTTGTACTTTTTAACGATTGGTCTGCACGTGATGTACAGGTTTGGGAGTACGTTCCACTAGGGCCATTCATGGCCAAGAACTTTGCTTCATCCGTGTCACCCTGGATTGTCACGATGGACGCCCTAGAACCATTTCGTGTCAGCGGCCCCAAACAAGAACCGGCTGTACTACCCTATCTGGAGTATAGTGGAGATAAGAATTTTGACATTGAATTGGAAGTATATCTTCAACCCAGTAGTGGAGAAAACAACTTGATCTCAAAAAGCAATTTCAAGTACATGTATTGGAATGTCAATCAACAGCTTGCTCACCATGCGGCCAACGGCTGTAACATTCAAGTGGCAGATATGTATGCTTCGGGTACGATAAGTGGTCCAACAGAAGATTCCTACGGCTCAATGCTTGAACTGGCCTGGAAAGGAACCAAACCGTTAAGGCTTAAATACGGCGCTGAGCGTAAATTCATACAGGATGGTGATACGGTTACTTTGAAAGGACACGCCAAAAAGGATAATGTAAGAATAGGTTTTGGCGAAGTGAGGGCAACCATTTTACCTTCAGATTAAAATGAAAGTAGACCCCAAAGAAGTTTCCATTGGTGAGTTACATTCCTACCTGCTGGGATCTGTAGTGCCCAGACCCATCTCTTTTGCCAGTACTATCGACTCCCGAGGTAATGTGAACCTTAGCCCTTTTAGCTATTTCAATGTGTTTAGCGCTAATCCTCCTATACTGATTTTTTCTCCGGCAAGCAGGGCCAGAAATAATACACAGAAGCACAGCCTGGAAAATGTCCGTGAAATTCCGGAGGTTACCATTAATATGGTAAATCATACTATCGTTGAGCAAATGTCATTGGCAAGTACAGAATATGATAAAGGCGTGAACGAGTTTGTGAAAGCCGGGCTAACACCAATAGACTCAGAGAGAGTCAGGCCACCTTTAGTGAAAGAATCACCTATATCATTCGAGTGCAAAGTCATTGAGGTCAAAGCACTTGGAGACCAAGGGGGTGCTGGTAACCTGGTGATATGTGAAGTGCTTTTGTTTCATATTAATGATGATTTAATTGATAGCAACGGTAAGGTTGATCCGTTCAAGCTTGACGCAGTGGCAAGAATGGGAGGTAATTATTATGCCAGAGTTCACGGCGAATCGATATTTGAAATACCAAAACCATTAACTACTAAAGGTATTGGAGTTGATCAATTGCCAGCGGGCATTAGAAACAGTACTGTGCTAACCGGGAATAATTTAGCGCGACTGGCAAATGTTGAACGCATTCCTGATAAAGGCGAGGTTAATGCTTTTAGTAATAGCATCAGCTTAGACATTTCTGATAGACCTTTGCTTCACACAAAGGCCAAGGAATTACTGGAGCAAGGGAAGGTGCATAAGGCTTGGCTTATTCTTCTCCAAGGTGTTGAAAAGTGGTAAGGTTATTTTATGTACTTATATTTTTATTGCCATTGCCCTTGAAGGCCCAGGACTCTCTGAGAGCCGGTAGGCAAGTAAGCATTCTTCCATTACCCGTAGTTTTTAGCACTCCGGAAACGGGACTGGGCTTTGGTGCACTAACTTCAGGAGTCTTCAATCTAGGGACTGCGGAAGATACAAGATCTTCAAATATCCAAGTACTAGGAGCCTACACAGTCAATAGCCAGATCATAGCTCAAATTAATAATAACATTTTCACCAAACAGGAGCGATACAGCTTGTTTGGTGAGATAAGTTATTTTGACTTCCCAATTCTTTATTATGGTATTGGTAATGATACTGAAGAGGAAAATGAGGAAGATCTCGGATATGAAGTTATTACCTTTCAGCAGCGATTATTGAGACAAATTAAGAAAAGTCATTTTGTAGGTATTCAATACCGTTTCATAAGCCTATTCGATATTGACTATAATCCCGATCCGATGGCGCTTACCGATACCATAAGTATTCGGAATGATGATGGCGTTTACTCCGGATTAGGTGTTTCATACGTTCAGGATACACGTGATAATGTTCTTAACGCTCGTAAAGGACGGTTTCTGGAACTTTCCGCTACATTTCATTCAACGGTTTTGGGTAGTGATGCCAATTTTACACGCTATCGAATCGACTATCGCAGGTTTTGGTTGATTAACGAAAAGTCTGTTTTTGGCTCTCAGTTTTTAGGGGAGTTTAATAATGGAGATGTGCCTTTTCGGGAATTAGCGCTTATGGGCGGCGACCAGATTATGAGAGGTTATTATCAAGGACGTTATCGTGATAAAAATCAAATAGCCATGCAAAGTGAGTATAGGAGGAAATTAACGCCTTGGCTTGGCTTCGTACTTTTTGCCGCATCAGGTGAGGTCGGTAGTTCTTTGGATGACATTGATATTTCCAATTTCAAATGGACCGCAGGTGGAGGCCTCCGACTGACTGTAAATAAAAAGGAACGAATAAATATTCGAATTGACTACGGAATAGGCAATGGAACGACAGGATTGTACTTTGGTTTTGCCGAAGCCTTTTAGGCACGTTTTGTGTCATAATATTGTCAATTCGTCTATTAATGATAACTTAAAGCCGTCTATTTCGTTCGATAACTCATTCAATAAACCAACTATTATGAAAAGATTTAATGTCTTAATGTCAGCAATTGTACTACTCGCATCCGTTCAGGCTTGTGCTCAGAACAAAAAAAGCCCTAAAGCTGTGGCGGAAGGTACTATCGGTGGAGCTGAAATTAAAATTAACTATCATCAACCTTCTGCTCGTGGCAGAACCATGATTGGAGGTGAAAAGGTACCTTATGGCGCAGTATGGAGAACGGGCGCTAACAACGCAACTACATTTGAGACAAGCTCTGATATAAAAGTAGGAGGTGAAACACTGCCAAAAGGTATTTATGGCCTTTACACCATTCCTAATAAAGAGGAATGGACCGTTATTTTCAATAGTGTCTCTGACTTATGGGGTAAGAACGGTTATGATGAGTCCAAAGATGTGCTTCGCTTGAAGGTATCTTCAAGTAAGCCAGAAGCACACGTGGAAACATTCGTAATTTCAGTGGAAGATGATGGAATGGTACTGGCCTGGGAAAACTCAGAGGTAAAAGTACCTATAGAATAAAATACTTTATGTCGTTTGTATTTTTAGGCCGCCAATCCACAGATAGGCGGTTTTTTTATGGCTGATTTTTAATCTCTCCTTTTACATGTGAAAAGAGAAGGCTATCTTACTATCCAGCTCATGTCCGCGGAACTTAAAGCACACAAGGAGGAAGCCTCTTTATTATATCAAGAACACTTCATAGAGGAAGTATGTTGTCGGTTTGATTATCAAGTACAATTTTTTACCAACTATAAGCGCTACGTAAAGCAGCTCCAACGTCAGACAGACAAGGCTAAGGACATAGCAGAGATACGAACCTATTTTTCTAATGCCAGAAAAGAATTCTTGCGAGTAGTAGATACTCATTTTTCAAGTTTTGAGTCAAAAACTTTGGATGAGGATTTTCAGGCCTTTTCAAAATCGATTGACATTTTTATTGGCTCACTTGAGCGAAGAGTAAAAAGGCCTCAGGTCCACGAACGCTTTGATAAGCAACCAGGCGATTCATTTTATGTTCGAGTAGGGAAGTTCCAAAAGCGCCTTTTCTATTCCATTTCAAAATGGCCTGAAAAAATAAGCAACGCTTTCAGAAAGCTATTTAAAAAACCGGTGAAAGAACTTCGACCCTGGAATCATACGGTTTTTTATCAGCGTCTTTCACGGTTTTATCTCAAAGAGGAACTATTGAGAAAGTCTTCTTTACAAATGGACCTGTTCTACCTGGCAATAATTGATTCTTCAAAACGCCTTTGGAGACTGGATGCAATCTTTGATGAACCTTTGGAAGGTGAGTTATCTGACCTTTTTAGAAAAACTCTTGACGCGTTAGATCAAATTAAGCTTGAGCTATCTCAAAAGATGGAAACCTTTAGAGTTGCTTGTCAGGATGTATTTCAGAACATTTTTGAACAATTTGAAGACGCCTACTACAAAGCGGGTACTATTGAATTAACCAACAATCGATTTAATCCCAGGAATTTAAAAAAGAAGCATGATCGATTAACCCGAAGGTATGCGCGACTGAATCGTGGCTGGCACAATACGATTCGAGTTATGTCTGACGATTGGGAGATTGATCTGGAGCTTTATTCTATTATACATTCAACAAAAGCTCAATTCTATAAATCTCTGAGGCGACTGACACACAGAATTGACAGTGGCATTATCCCTAATCTGGAGAGTCTTGTAAAAATAATTCAAGACAAAGTGAAACAGGTTGAGCTTTGCAAGCCAAAGGAATTGAAACGCTTGTTAAATAAAGATCTCAAAGACTACAGGGCAGGTCTGTTAGCGCATACATCAAAGCGCGTAATTGATACAATTCTTGGTCAGGATTTGCCCTCGCTCATTAATGAAGTAGAAGCAGACATTGATCGCGGCATTAATAACATTGAAACCAGGCGGGCCGTGGTAAGTAAGTTTGACTATAATAAGCCGGTTCGTTCGAGCGCCATGAGTTACGTGTCGCCATTTGAACTCATAAATTTTGAATCTTGGCCTCAGTTCAAAAAGGCAGCTCAACAAGTTAAGGTCGAGACTACCAATCATATCAACAATATTGTCAATACTTTTCAGTCTCTAAGCCAGATAGCCGAATTTAATATGGAATCGGCTATTGCGTTATTTGAAGATGAATCGGAAGGTGACCCCAAAATTATTGCACTTGAAGGGCTCAGCCGGACTGCTGAGAAAATAAAAGATGTACAGACAGAAATAGATGGTCTCAAAAATCTTGTGGATCAGGATTTAGGTAACGCTGTTGAGAGCTTTAATGAAAGCTTGATAAAGTTTACGAATAATGAAAAAATCTTTGATATAAAGGTACGTATCGCACGTGCCATGGCTGTGGAGCGGAGCAGGCACTTTCGAGACAGAGTAGTTAAGAATTTTAAAAATGCCATTCCAACTATACTTCGATTCATATCAATAAGATATAAAGGTGTGTCTGAATGGGTTAAAGATGTTTCCAAGCGATATGGCATCAATACGGAGCAAGAGGTCATAAGTACGGAACTTGTTGATTTTCTTGCTGAAACGGAAAATTCTATTGATAAGCTACCTTTTGTTTATCAGCGTTTGTTTAGGTCACAGCCCTTGGATGATTTAAGCTTTTATGAATCGCGGAGTGTAGAAATTCGTGAGTTAAGTCGTGCATATAATAACTGGATGAAAAACAGGTTTGCACCGGCTATTGTAGTTGGTGAAAAAGGAAGTGGGCTTACTACAATGCTCCACTTCGCTATTGAGGAAATAGGGAGTTCTAAACAAGTGGTTCACATTTCGCTCGACGAACGCATAATAGTGCCTGATGACATAGCTACTTTTTTTTCAAACCAATTAGGCAAAAAGTTTAAAGGACTGGAAGAACTGGTAAATTATCTGAAAAGTGGATCTAAATGTATAATAGTTATTGAGAATTTACAGCGGATGTACTTACGAAGGGTAGGTGGCTTCGATTGTTTAATGGAGTTGCTTCAACTTATAACCATAACCAGTAGGAATGTATTTTGGATGGTTGGCTGTACCATGTATGCCTGGAATTACCTTGAAAAAACGATGAAACTCTCAGAGCATTTTGGTTATGTGGTAAAGCTCCGAGAGTTTAATAGTGATCAAATTATAAGCATGATCGATAAGAGACATCGAGTTAGCGGTTATAATGTACGATTCGAACCTGCCGCAATAAATATTACAAGCAAAAAATTCAAGGGTTTGGATGATAAGGGGCGGCAAACGTTTTTGAGAAAACAATATTTTGATGATTTAAATAAGATAGCCAAAAGTAATATAAGCCTGGCGCTTTTGTATTGGTTAAGATCCACGAGCGCTGTGTCGGCAAGTACCATTTCCATAGGTGGATTAAGAGACATCGACTTCTCATTTTTGAATAGTTATGGACAAGATAAATTATTTGGGCTGACACAGCTGGTACTTCATGACGGGCTTTCCGAAGAAGATTTCATGAAAGTGTCCGGTAAAAGCTCTACTAGCAGTAGAAACGTACTTTATCCGCTCTATGATGATGGTATTCTAATTGAAGAAGATGGCATATTTAGCATCAATCCATTGCTTTACAGACAGGTTGTAAGTTTATTAAAGACGAAAAATATTATTCATTGATGTATAGAGGGTTTCTTTTTATGATAATGATATGCATGGGGCTTGTATTCCCGGATCCGGGCTATGCGCAAGATGCACCTATGAATACCCTTGCTAAGGTCAGTCGCGATAGTACCTCCGTTATAAGCAAATCCACAAAGCGACTCGACCCACCTTCTTTATCTGAAATAATATCTTTAGGAAAGATTTTTTGGGCGATAGTCTTCTTAGTCGTCGGCTATTTTATAATTCGTTTCATTGGTTCGATACTTGGCAAGATTGCCGAGAAAAGCACCACGTACCGTATAACTATAAAAGGGATAATTCCTGTTTTCAATATTCTGGGATGGGTTTTTATCCTTTTTGTAATTATTGCCGGTATTTTTCAGCCGCCCATAGAAACGGTGGTTGCCGTAACTGCATCGGTAGGTATTGCAGTAGGTTTTGCTGCCCAAGACGTACTGAAAAATATCTTTGGGGGAATTATGATCTTGTTTGACCGTCCTTTTAAAGTTGGAGATAAGATTGAAATAGGAAAGTATTACGGCGAGGTCGTTGAAATAGGACTTCGCTCCACGCGAGTAGTTACCCCTGATGATAGCTTGGTAAGCGTGCCAAATAGTGAAATTATGAATCAGTCGGTATCTAATAGTAATAGCGGCGAGGCAAATTGCCAGGTGGTTGCTGAAATCTATCTACCTATATCCGTAGATACAGAACTTGTCAGGAAAATCGCCACGGAAGCGGCCCAGGTATCCAGATTTGTATATTTAAACAAACCTATTGCAGTACTTTTCTTTAATGAAATAAAGGACAGAAAATCGTACTTAAAAATGCGACTAAAGGCTTACGTTTCTGATATAAGAAACGAGTTTGCTTTTAAGAGTAACATGACGGAAATAGTAATGCGCGAATTATTGAAGCGAGAAATTATCAAACTGGAAGACTTTTAACGAACTACGCTGCATTTTTTTGTTATTGGGGCTTTAAGCGAATCAGCAACGGAGCAATATTTTTCAAGAGCTAAGGATGATATTTTTTCAAGTTCTTCCAGTGTAGCATCTGGTGAGGTAAGTATGAAATGAAGCTCAATATTTGTAAATCCTTTAGGATCACTTTCTTTGCGGTCGCCATTTGCTTCTATGTTTAGATCAACCAGTTTTTTTTTTCTCTTTTGTATCATTAAAGCTATTTCTACAGCTATACATCCTGAAAGTGCGCTCAAAACCAGTTCCATTGGAGATTGACGGGTTTTGCCTTCAGGCCTCATATCTATGGAAACATTGTGCCCGTTTTCCGTAGAGGCTTTGTATTCATAATCGCTCAGGTATTGGGTGCTTATTTTCATTGCTTTATATTGGTACCGTGAATATAGTAGATAAAGTCAAGTCCAAGATTAGGGACGTTAAAGATTTTCCAAAGCCTGGAATAATTTTTAAAGATGTTACGCCACTGCTGTCAGATCCGCAGCTATGCGTTGAAATTGTCAATGCCCTGGCAAATCACTGGCAACATAGGCGGGTTGATGCCGTGGTTGGTATAGAATCAAGAGGGTTTCTTTTTGGTATGCTGCTGGCGCAAAGCATGGAAGTCCCCTTCATTCCTGTTAGAAAACAAGGAAAATTACCCTGGAATACTATTTCTCATTCTTATGCCCTGGAGTATGGCGAAGCTACAGTTGAAGTTCACACCGATAGTATTGATCCAAATTGGAATGTACTTGTACATGATGATTTGCTTGCCACCGGCGGTACGGCAGACGCCGCCGCAGAATTAATTAAAAAATTGAAGGGCACGGTGGCTGGCTTTTCTTTTTTGGTAGAGCTAGAGTTTCTGGAAGGCAAAGCGAAATTAAACGAACATAACACAGAAATCCGGTCTTTGATTTATTACTAAAAGAACTTTTTAACAACTTGTTTCAAGCTATCCCGAGTTAACGGTTTTGAAATGTATTCATTTACATAACTGTATCCCTTTGCTCTTTCTATGTCTTCTTTATACACGGAAGAACTAAGCATGCATATGACGATCTTTTTTGGTAAATGCGGTTGAATATTACTTCTATATTCATCAAGAAACCCCCAGCCATTTATTACCGGCATGTTTATATCTAAAAAAATTAGGTCAGGAAGGGCTGATTTATGTTTTAGATTGCTGACTAGGTAATCTAAAGCAACTCTGGCTTGTTGAAAGTCATTTATGGTTTTGGAAATTCCGGTACCATCAATGACTTTGCGATAAATGAAATTAGAAATTTCATCATCGTCTACAATCATTACATTAAGAGAATGTGCTTCTAAATTCTCCAATTTATTGCTTTTTAAAGTAAACTATAAAAGTTGTGCCTTTGTTTATGGCGCTCTTTACCTCAATTCTTCCACCCATTGATTCAATTTGAGATTTGACTATATAAAGTCCAAGGCCTTTTCCTTCCTTGGTATCATTAAATCGCTCATACATACCAAACAATCTTGATCCCATAACGTCTAAATCCATACCAATACCGTTGTCCTCTATCGTAAGTACTATATGATCTTCCAAATCCGCTGTTTTAATTCTTATCTTAAGTGGCTCATCGCGCCGGTATTTCAGTGCATTGGTAATTAAGTTCTGCAAAATACTCTCAAGAATGCTAGCTTCAAATATTACAGTAGGTGCATTATCAAAGTCGCATTTAAGATCTGCCTTTTCCGCATCTATTTGTGTTTCAAGCCCTCTTTTAACCTGGTTTAGAACGTCTAAAAAGCTAACCTCGGTCGTTTGTGATATTTTCGCCTCTTTGGTATCCACAAGCTTTATTAAATCGTTGAGGCTGGATTTGAGTTGATCAACAGAAATCAATATTTTATTAAAGATTTCTTGATTATCCGGAGAATTTGCTTTTTTAGGATCATAAAAACCAAGTAGAGTATCAAGATTAACGATAGGTGCACGTAAATTGTGAGAAGTAATGTAAGCGAATTTCTGCAATTCTTCGTTTGATTTCAATAATCTATCGGCCAAGACCTTTAAATTTCGTTCAGCCTTCTTTCTTTTGGTAATGAATTCAGTAAATATTATAGCTCCTCCAACCTCATTACCTTTTTTGTACCAGGGCCTTGCTTCCCAACGTAACCAATGATTTTCACCTTTTTCGTCCACAAAAAAGTCTTCTTCGTTTATCTCATAGGCGCCTACTAACACCCTTTGGTGAGATTTTTTCCAATAGTCGCTAACATTGTTAAAAAGGGCATAGTGATTCTTCCCTACAATAGACTCGGGAGAAATTGTTTTATCTTTTTTCCACCAATCTTTCAACCACTTATCACTGCAGCCGATATAGTTCATTTTCTTATCAAACATAGCAACTGATACGGGAGCGTCTCTAATGAACTGCCTCAACTTTTTTTCTGAATCCTCAAGTCGCTCAAGATTTTCCTTTTGTGCGGTTATATCTCTTATTACTAGTAAGACAGCTTTTTTCGACTTCCATTGAAACGGTACGGCTATGGATTCACCTATAAATGAGTGTCCTCTCAAACCCTTTATACCAAACACATAAGGCTCTCCACGTTGTCCTGTGGAAACTATTTGCTTAAAACGGGCCGCTATTCCTGGCTGATCTTCCGGAAAAATAAAATCTTTAGAAGGCCTGCCTAAGATTTCATCTGCAGATTTCGCACCCATAAGCTCGAGGGCTTTTTTATTTACAAAAACAATTTTTGTATTCAGGTCCTGGATGACGATGGCGTTTGGAGAGTTTTCAACCAACTTACGGTTCATTTCTTCACTCTCTTGTAGTGCTTGTTCTGCCAGTTTTCTTTCAGTGATGTCTGTTGCGGAACCTATATAACCAATAATCCTACTATCCTCAGAAATTTCTGCGGCTACTCTTGCTACTATCCATTTAATATCTCCGTGCTTTGTTATAATACGGTATTCTGTGTGGGAGACATTATTCTCCGTGTTTGGTTTCCATTCTTTTTGCGTTCTCTTACGGTCTTCAGGATGGACAGCATCAATCCAACCATCTCCGAGCGTTTCTTCAACCGAATAGCCTGATATCTCACTCCATTTTTGATTAATATAAATGCACTTGCCAGCCTTATCGGCCTTGAATATCGCTACAGGCGATACTTTATCAATTATTGATAGAGATTCCGTATTGAAGCTTCTACTCATTTGTGAAAAGGTCAAAGTGACCTGATAGAACCAAACTATATACTTTAATTCTAATCCCCAATTTACTTTCAAAAAATGTGCAAACATAAACCTCATATAAGTGTTGAAATACATAATGGAAGAGTTATCGAGAATTCCTATTTTCCCTTTGAATATATTACCACTACCAGGGGAACATATACCACTACATATATTTGAAATGCGATACAGGGAATTATTGCTGGACGCAGAGGAGAAAGAAGTAGACTTCGGTATTCTTTATGCACATGAGACAAACAAAAGTAGAATCGGTTCTCTCGTGCAGTTAGAATCAATAATTAAGAAGTATGACACCGGAGAATCAGATATAATAGTTAAATGTATTGACACCTTTATACTTTCAAAATTTTATTCACGTCTTTCCGGTAAACTTTATCCGGGAGGAGAGGTTTTTTTCTTAAATGCTATGGACGAAGTAGAAGTGTCTGCTGTGCTTAAAGATGAGTTTGAGGAATATATGGAGCTACGTAGAATCAAATTGGAACAAAAAGAATATAATATTCACGATGTAGTAAATGAACTTGACTTGGATACACAAGATCGATTAAAATACTTGAAGCTACTCACCGCTGATAAAAGGAATTCTTTTGTGAAAGAACGACTTCAATTTAGGAAGTTCATTCTTGAGCAAGAGCTGAGCCAAAAAGATACTTTCTACCTGAACTAGTTACATATTCCTTCTATACTGGCCTCCTACTTCAAATAATGAGGCTGTGATCTGGCCAAGAGAACATACCTTGCAAGCTTCCATAAGAGCTTCAAATATATTTTTATTTTGAACAGCCGCTTGTTGAATGGCCTTTATTTGTTCAGCGGCTTTTTCAGAGTTGTTGGCATGCAACGACTCAAGCATTATAATTTGATATTCCTTTTCCTCGGGAGTTGCTCTTATTACTTCCTGAGGAATAATGGTGGGAGAGCCTTTAGAACTTAAGAATGTATTAACACCCACTATGGGATATTCACCGGTATGCTTTAGTGTTTCATAGTGTAAACTTTCTTCCTGAATCTTGCTACGCTGATACATGGTTTCCATAGCGCCTAATACTCCTCCGCGTTCGGTTATCCTGTCAAACTCGACCAATACTGCTTCTTCCACAAGATCTGTGAGTTCTTCAATGATAAAAGACCCTTGAAGAGGGTTTTCGTTCTTAGCCAATCCTAACTCCTTATTTATTATTAATTGAATTGCCATCGCCCTTCTTACAGATTCTTCGGTGGGAGTAGTTATAGCCTCGTCATAGGCATTAGTATGAAGAGAGTTACAGTTATCGTAAATAGCGTACAGCGCCTGCAAAGTGGTGCGGATATCATTAAAGTCAATTTCCTGGGCGTGTAGCGAACGGCCTGAAGTTTGAATATGGTACTTCAACATTTGCGATCTGGCATCGGCATTGTATTTTTCTCGCATGGCTTTTGCCCAAATTCTTCTGGCTACTCGACCTATTACTGCATATTCAGGATCGATCCCGTTGGAAAAGAAGAAAGAGAGGTTAGGGGCGAACTTGTTAATATCCATCCCCCTGCTCAAATAGTATTCTACATAAGTAAAGCCATTAGCTAATGTAAAAGCGAGTTGAGTAATCGGGTTGGCGCCCGCTTCTGCTATGTGATAACCGGATATGGAAACCGAATAAAAGTTTCTTACACCTTGCTGAATAAAATACTCTTGTACATCACCCATTAATCTCAATGCGAACTCAGTGGAGAAAATGCAAGTGTTTTGCGCTTGATCTTCTTTAAGTATGTCTGCTTGAACGGTACCTCTTACCGCTTTAAGAGTATCAGATTTTATCTTTAAATAAACCTCGGCAGGCAGTACCTGATCTCCGGTCACCCCCAAAAGCATGAGACCCAGACCATTGTTTCCCCCGGGAAGGTCCCCTTGATAAGTCGGCCTATCCTTACCTTTATAGAGTTCGGCTATTTTTTCTTTTACCTCTTTTTCCAGACCATTTTCTTTTATGTATATCTCACATTGCTGATCGATAGCCGCATTCATGAAAAAGCCGAGTAGCATTGGAGCAGGACCGTTTATGGTCATTGAAACAGAGGTTTTTGAGTCAGATAGATTGAATCCTGAATAGAGTTTTTTTGCATCATCTAAACAACAGATCGATACCCCGGCATTTCCGATCTTACCATAAATATCCGGTCTATAACCCGGATCATTTCCATACAGAGTTACAGAATCAAACGCGGTTGAAAGCCGCTTTGCAGGCATAGCTAAGCTAACATAATGAAACCGCCGATTGGTCCGTTCAGGCCCACCTTCTCCGGCAAACATGCGAGTTGGGTCTTCACCTTCCCTTTTAAAAGGATAAATACCAGCGGTATAGGGGAATTCCCCCGGCACATTCTCCTGAAGGCTCCAACTTAAAATATCTCCCCAAGACTGGTATTTCGGCAAAGCCACTTTTGGGATTTGGCTATAAGACAAAGACTCACTATGCGTCTGAATTTTGATTTCCTTATCTCTAACCTTAAACGTATAAACAGGGTCTTTATAGAGTTTTTTCCTTTCTTCCCAACCTTCGATGAGCTTTTGATTTTTAGGATCAAGATCAAGCGCCACTAGCTCATAGGTTTCTTGAAGGCCCTTAATAAGCCTGCCTTTATCTTCAACCGCGGAGTCCAGTAAAGTATCAATTGATTTTTTCAGACCATAGAGCTTCTCGGCGGTCTCTTTTTGACTGTTTACCCAGTTATCATAAGACCGATTACCTTCAGCTATTTCAGAAAGATACCTCGTTCTATTGGGAGGGATCACATAGATCTTCTCAGACATTTCGTTGGTAATCTCGAAAGTAGATTGAAGTGGAGCTCCCGTTTTTTTCACTACTTTTCTAATCAATTCAACATAGAGGCGGTTCATACCCGGATCGTTGAACTGCGAGGCTATTGTACCAAGCACGGGAATGTCTTCGTCTTTAACTTCCCAAAGGTTGTGATTCCTCTTAAACTGCTTTTTCACATCTCTTAAAGCATCTAACGCGCCACGTTTGTCAAACTTATTTATGGCAATAATATCTGCAAAATCGAGCATGTCAATTTTCTCTAGCTGTGTGGCAGCGCCATACTCAGGGGTCATTACATACAAGCTTGCATTAGAATGATCAGTAATTTCCGTATCTGATTGTCCAATTCCTGAAGTTTCTAATATGATCAGATCATACTCGGCTGCTTTCAAAATTTGGAGTGCTTCATCCACATGCTTTGACAAGGCCAGATTGGACTGTCTTGTGGCCAGCGATCTCATATATACACGTTCATTCTTGATGGCGTTCATACGAATACGATCACCAAGGAGCGCACCTCCCGTTTTACGCTTTGAAGGGTCTACGGAAACGATGGCAATGGACTTATCTTGAAAATCAATCAAAAATCGTCTCACTAACTCATCAACTAAAGATGATTTTCCGGAGCCTCCGGTACCTGTTATACCCAAAACAGGTGTAGATACTTTTTCTGCCAGCTTATGTATTTTGGTTAACTCAGCTTTACTTTCATCTGCGAAATTTTCAGCAGCTGATATCAATCGTGCTATAGATTTCGAATCTTTTTCTTTGACATGGTCTACTTCACCATTTAGATTCTCTCCTACTGCAAAATCGCTACGTTCTATTAGGTCATTGATCATGCCTTGTAAGCCCATTGCTCGGCCGTCATCGGGAGAGTAAATTTTAGTAATTCCATAGTCGTGTAATTCTTTTATTTCGTTAGGCAAGATTACACCACCCCCACCGCCAAATATCTTGATATGTTCAGCGCCTTGCTTTTTAAGTAAGTCGTACATGTACTTGAAATATTCATTGTGCCCTCCCTGGTAAGAAGTCATGGCAATTGCTTGGGCATCTTCCTGAATCGCAGTATTTACTACTTCTTCCACGCTCCTGTCGTGCCCCAGATGAATAACCTCGCAACCTGTAGCCTGAATGATCCTGCGCATGATGTTAATAGCCGCATCGTGCCCGTCAAAAAGGCTTGCCGCAGTTACTATCCTGACTTTGTTCTTAGGCATATATGGCGTTACTTGATTCATAATGTCTGAGTTTGAATTATGGACTGCAAAATTAAGAGAAAACACCTAACAACCATTAGTTAGGAGTAGAACAAAACATTTTTGTGTTAACCGCTGATTATTAAATTTTATTGATTTATTTTAATTAGTCGTTAAATACATTAAAATATCTCATTTCTAATATTTTATTAATGAAGCCAAAGATCTTTGTAGGCTCTTCCTCTTCAGCAAAATCCTTAGATGTAGCCTATGCCATTCAGGAAAACCTGGATCCTGATGCGTTTGTAACCATTTGGAATCAAGGAATTTTCCAGTTATCCCATAATACTCTCCAAGATTTACTCAATGCTATTAATAGTCATGAATTCGCAATTTTTATTTTTAATAATGATGATAGAATTGTATCCGATGATACTGAAGTATCTAAGGTCAGGGACAATGTTATTTTTGAAACAGGCTTGTTTATGGGCAAGCTGGGAAAGGATAGAGTTTATTTTGTGAAAGCCAGCGGTGTCAAAGATTTAAAACTACCTACTGATTTATTGGGTATTAATTATGGGACTTATAACGAAGAAAACGAAAATTTAACATCCGCTTTAGGTAAATTTTGCCATCAAGTGAGAAAGGGGTTGAGAAAGTTTAAGCCACTTAATAATCAGCTGCTTACGAATGTAGAAACAAAAGTTATTGATGAAATTAGGGCGACTTATAAGTTTAGAATAGTCAATGAAAAAGGTGATACAGAATATTTAAAGTCTACAAAGTTCAAAGTACTGCAAGGGCATGTATATGAAAAAAAGCATGAAGTATTTTGTGATAACCTTCCGATGAAATTGACTGATATTCAGCTTAAAGCTTGGGATAATCAGGGGAACGATCTTATTATAGATATTGTAGATGATTTGCCCAACAGAAAGATTTTTAAAGTATGTTTTAAACATTCCCTGAGAAAAGGGGATGTGTTAGAATACTTTTATTCATGTTTTTGGAAAGCAATGTTCCCACTCGAAACAGAGTATTTTGTTTTTAAGAATGTTGCTGAAGAAACTACTTTTTCGCTGCAACTCCCTAAAACCTGGAAACTACAACAACTAAGAGCAGAAGAATATGTGGATGGAGTAGTTGCTGATGAATTAATTCCTAAATCAAATAAATATGATTCAACAGAGGGCTTTAATATTGAAGAATATACGTTTGATAGGAATAAATTTAGAGAAGCAACTATAACTTGGCGTAGAACACGCTCTTAGTGAGCGCCGCCTCCAAAAGAATAGATAAGAGTCATAATTAGAATTTTATTTACATTACTATACGCTTAAAATACAAATTTGTTTAAAGATAATAAAACCCATTGTCATTTATTTGATAATAACTCACGTAATTTGAGCAAAGCATTTTGATTCGCATGTGTATTAATATTATTGATAACACTCCGTTTTTCACGGCCTGTCAATCGCCAACTTAAGGAGGCCCTTTGGGCATTTTTCATTCTTAATTCGTCAGATCTTGAAAGGTTTTGCCTGGCGTATTCTTCAGGGATATATTGGAAATCAACACGATCAATCGAGCCTTTGAACCAGCTTCTAGCATATTCGATTTTATTATCGTTAGTTACATCTTGAAGTCCTTCAAAGTTCTCATAAATGCTGCTGATAGGCAGCGTTAAGCGCTCAAACAATGAAAGGTTCTGTGTGGCTTGTATAGGGCTATCTTTTTCGGAATCACGAATAGACATAATAATAACACCTGAAGTGTTTTCACTTATCCAGTCTTTGAAAGCGAATAAAAAACGAATGGCATCTGAAACTCCAAAATTATCGGTAATTCCGGCATCCATTAACTCTGTAGGAGGGTCGCTAGGCAAAGTAACATTCGGTGTTATATAAGGGAAAGTAGCGCTCATTCTTAAGCCGCTTAGGAACCGTAGTTTTTCACTGCTCTGGCCTTTGAATAAACGTAGAAAGTCGACACCATTCAATTTATTTTTATAAATAGCCGAATCAGATACGTTAGATAGATAGGAAACATTTTGGGGAGAGATATAGAGTTTCCTACCGTCATTAATGATAGTAGGGGCCATAATAAGCATTGGAATAACACTCTCTTTCTCAGGGTACTTATAACTTGCCACGGGTTTATTAAGCAAATTGTTCGTATTTCGATTTAAACGGTCTTCAAAAGCATAACCTCTATCTTTTTTGTATTCAAAACCTTCATACTCAAATTTTTGAAAGCCTACAAAAATATCGTTCATCAAGAGGCTGAAGATTATGGCGTTGAGATTGTCACTGGCAATAGCTGATAAGTGCTTGGCTCCATATGGACTAACTGAATTCCCTAACTTTTCCTGATAAATAAGCTCACGAAAATAACTGGCGCCAATTAGACCTCCGGATGCTCCTGTTATAAGCATGGTATTCTCCATAAGGTCTCCTTTGTTCATTTCATCTGCATGCTGAAGCACATTTAACGTCCATAACGCAGCCCTTTGGCCACCACCACTTACACAAACCAGTACCATTTTCGGATCATTATCAGTAGGAAACTTACTTCGCCATTTTTCTAATATTTTCAGGGTATTACTTTTATCCTCGGTAATATGGTTGTATCCGCCTAATTGGCTAATTCTATCAATATTATATTTGGATGGCTCTACACCATAATCCAGTCCAAATGCTTGATATTGATTTTCAAAGGATTTACTACTAACTAAAAAGTTGACAAATAACAGAAGACCTATAGCCGCTGATATAGACCAGTTTCCAAACCAATAGGAAAATGCTCCTGCAAACATCACAAAAACGGTAAGAAACAGTATGACGCTGGCTGCAGCTGGTATCTGAAGCGCCTCTACATCTTTAAATGTACCTATGAGTAGCAACAACATGAATATCAGTAGTTCAATGATAACCAGATTGAGATGGTTTTGATCAAACACCTGTAATATGGTTTCTTTATCGTAGAACCCTTGATGGTCGCTGGTTTTTCTTATCCTTAAGACGATAGAAAAAAAATGGTCAACACGCACTTGTTTCTTTTTAGCAATATTCAGCTTTTTGATAGCGCCTGCTCTTGTTATTTTTATATTCTGTTTTAGTTTCTCATCAACTTTACAGACAACGTATTTAAATATGTTCTTATTGGTAAACCAGAAATAAGAGAAGAGTAACAAAGTCATACATAAATAGCCGGTAAAAAGGCCTGCTACATATAAAATGATCTGGCCGCTTAAAGCATCTTCATTGGACAGTTCGTATTTAACAACGAAAGTGATATAGGTGACCAAAAATGTCAATGGCAAAATGCTATTATTAATACTAAAGATGGTGAATGGTCGCTTGAGAGTACCCACAAAAGTAAATCGGTGTCCATCGCTGATGTAGGTAGTAATATGAAAGGCAATGGTGAAACCGGCAAGGGTAAGCCCTACCAGAAAATAGCTTTCGAAGCTGACCTGATTTAAGTAAACCGGATCCAGAAACAAGAAAGGAATACCTAGATAGTTACCAAAATTACCGGTAACAATGGCAAATAAAACTAACCAACAAATCAGTAATACATGATTCCTTTTAAAGTGATTAACAAGTAATTGTATTGGAAAAAGATAATAGAACTTAATGACCCAATTTAGCAGTCGCTTCAACATTTTCTGAATTTAGTGCTTTTTTGTGCCATCATATAATTCATATTCAAGAAGACGTGAATCAATTTTGGCATTATAAAATTCAATTCTCCTTTTGGTCTTCAGACCAATACGTTTTGCCAAGTTGAGATTACCTGTGAAAATATAGCCCATATAGCCGGCGCATTTCTTTTTAAAAAAGTCTCCTATTGACCGGTATACTTCCTCAAGCTCCTTCTCGTCTCCAAGGCGCTCGCCATACTCAGGATTAAAGAATACCACTCCCTTATTTCCGGGAACATAGGTGTTTCTAAAATCACAAACTTTAAATTCGATCAGTTCCGATACGCCGGCGGCTTCTGCATTCTTTTTTGCGGCGTCAATGGCTTTCGGGCTGATATCAGTAGCTACTATTTTAAAGTTGAGTTCTTTCTTGATTTTCGAGTTGGCTTCTTTCAAAAGCTTTGACCATGCAAATTCATCATAACTGCGTACATGCATAAAACCGAAATTTTTTCGGAATAGGCCGGGAGGAATATTACAGGCCAACAGTGCCGCCTCTATGGCCAACGTGCCACTCCCACACATCGGATTAATAAAATTCGATTTTCTGTTCCAGCCAGAAGCAAGGATCGTGGCTGCTGCCAGTGACTCCATCATTGGCGCTTTAAAAGGTATTTTTCTATACCCATGTTTGCTAATGGCGTCACCGGAGGTGTTTACGAAAACGCCAACTTCATGATTTATCCAATGTAAGAAAATAACCGTCTTATCGACATCCGGCCCTGAATTAGGTCTTCGACCTTTTTCCTTCATTATTCGGTCTACGATAGCGTCCTTTGTTTTTAGATTCGCAAATCGTGTGTCTAGTATTTTCTCATTTTTTACAAAGCTTTCAATTCTGAGATAGCCATTTGATGGAACGGTTCTTTCCCAGGGGATATTGACCAGGCTTGCGTAAAGCTCATCAGGAGTATTAGCTTTAAATGATTTGATTTCTAACAACACTTTTGATGCACTTCGTAAGTGCAGGTTGAGTCTCATAGCATCACGCATAGAGCCCATCATTTCAACACCTAGCTTATTCACTATCTTGCCACGATATCCTAAACCTTTTAATTCTTGAAGCACATAAGGCGATACTTTCGGGGCGCAGGAAATTATGATCTTTGGCATAAATAAAATTAAAGATGATTTTAATCTTCTGTATCTTTCGTATTTAAAATATCTAAACTAAGAACAATGAAAAAACGACTACTACTATTTGTGCTGTTAGTTGCAGGATTTTTTGCTTGCAGCCCAAAGTATACTGCCAGTTTTGGTCCATCACAGAAGTTCTACAAGCCGGTTCAGCACGAAGACGTTAGTGGGGAGCTGTTGACAGAGGTCGATGAAGCAATCGATATTGACCTTAAAGAGTCTGAAGAGATCGAGTTAGTAGAAGCATCGAATTCATCAAAATTGATTTCAACTGTTCAGTCCAAAATAAGGTCGGAAAAGATAGTAGAAAAGTATTCCAAGTCAGGTATTCCATCCACTAAGGAGGTTCTAAAGTTACCTGCCAGACAACGGATTAAAGTTTTAAAAGAGGTTAAGAAGGACATTAAAGCCTTAAAAAAGGCGAAGAAAGACAAGTCCATAGAAAACAGGAAAGTTTATGTAGGGATAATCATAGCCCTTGCCGGCTTGGTTATCGCTATCTTGGCTAGCGGAGCCATAGGAGCGTTAGGAATAATTGTTGGAGTAGTTCTAATCGCTTGGGGTTTAATAGAGCAGGGGGGTATCTAATTAAAGATAGCTCAAAAGCAAGAAAACACCAGTAACGAAATCCAGGCGGTCTACTATGAAGCGGTAACTTACACCTACCAATCGCCTGTATTTCCATCAGGAAATAAGCAGGATATTTATGCTTTGATCTAAGCGCCGCTAATTGAATGCGTTAAGGTACTTTTTCAGATTTACAAATTGTCCGATCCAACCTTGGCGGAGAAATAGTCTCTATTCATACGGGCGATGTTTGTAAGGCTTATTTCTTTGGGGCATTCTGCTGAACAAGCTCCAGTATTGGTACAGGCCCCAAAACCTTCAGAATCCATTTGCGCTACCATATTTTCAGCACGCACTTTGCGTTCAGCCTGACCTTGCGGCAGTAAGGCAAATTGAGATACTTTGGCGCTAACAAATAACATAGCTGACGCATTTTTACAAGCTGCTACACATGCGCCACAACCTATACATGTTGCGGCATCCATTGCTTTATCGGCATCCTTTTTTGGAATCGGGATTTCATTAGCGTCTGGTACTCCTCCTGTATTTACCGAGATATAACCACCTGATTGTATGATTCTATCAAATGCACTTCTATCAACTACCAAGTCTTTTACTACCGGAAAAGCGGCTGCTCTCCAAGGTTCTACAGTTATGGTGTCGCCATCATTAAAGCTTCTCATATGCAATTGACAAGTGGTAGTCTGTTTCGGACCATGGGGCTTACCGTTAATGTAAAGACTACACATACCGCAAATCCCCTCTCTACAGTCATGATCAAAATGAACAGGATCTTCATTCTGGCGAACCAACTTTTCATTTAGTACGTCAAACATTTCCAGGAACGACATATCTGTGGATACATCATCCAGATCATACGTTTTAAATCCGCCTTTATCAGCGTTATTTTTTTGTCTCCAAACTTTGACTTTAATCCTCATATCCGTCAATTATCTATTTATAGCTTCTCTGCGTAAGCTTAACGTTTTCAAAAATCAAATCTTCTTTACATAGAGTTTCTTCTTTATCAGGTCCGTTATATTCCCAAGCAGAAACATATGAAAACTCATCATCCTTCCTTTTTGCTTCGCCTTCCTCGGTTTGCGATTCCTCCCTGAAGTGACCTCCACATGACTCTGTTCGGTCAAGAGCGTCATCTATCATAAGTTCGCCGAGTTCTAGAAAATCGGCCACCCTATTCGCTTTTTCCAATGACTGGTTCAGTTCTTCGTTTGAACCTATAACTTTCACATTGGTCCAAAACTCATCTTTCAACTTTTTAATTTCCCGCTTAGCTTTTTTAAGATCAGCTTCATTTCTGGACATTCCACAATTATCCCACATGATCAGACCGAGGGCCTTATGGAAATCATCGACTGTCTTTTTTCCGTTTATGCTAAGCAGTTTATTAATTCTATCCTCAATACCTTTTTCAGCTTCGATAAAAGCCTCGTCATCCGTGGATAATTTATCGTATGAGCTCTGCGCCAGGTAGTCTCCAATAGTGTAGGGAATAACAAAGTATCCGTCTGCTAGTCCCTGCATAAGTGCACTAGCTCCCAAGCGATTAGCGCCATGATCTGAAAAATTAGCTTCACCTATGGCATATAAGCCGGGAACGTTGGTCATCAAATTATAATCCACCCAAAGGCCCCCCATAGTATAATGAACAGCAGGAAAAATCATCATTGGTGTTTCATATGGATTTTCACCTGTAATCTGCTGGTACATGTCAAAGAGGTTGCCATATTTACCTTCAATTACATCTCTGCCATCCCTATTTATCGCATCAGCAAAATCGAGATAAACGGCGAGCCCTGTTTTCGCTACACCTCTGCCTTGATCGCAAACGGATTTAGCATTTCTTGATGCTACATCACGTGGCACCAGGTTTCCAAATGAAGGGTACCTTTCTTCAAGGTAGTAATCTCTTTTTTCTTCCGGTAAATTAGTAGGCTTCAGCTGTCCTTTTCTTATTTTTTCAGCATCTGCCTTCTCTTTAGGTACCCAAACCCTTCCATCATTTCTTAGGGATTCGGACATCAAAGTCAATTTGGATTGATGATCTCCTGAGACAGGGATGCAGGTCGGATGAATCTGTGTAAAGCAAGGATTTGCAAAAAATGCGCCTTTTTTATGGGCTCTCCATGCCGCTGTAACATTCGATCCCATAGCATTGGTAGAAAGATAAAATACGTTTCCATATCCTCCTGTTGCTAAAACCACAGCATGCGCTGAGTGCGATTCTATTTTACCCGTTGTTAGGTTCCTGGTGATTATTCCCCGCGCTTTTCCATCCTTTATTACCACATCAAGCATGTCTTCGCGTGAGTACATTTTTACTTTCCCATTCGATACCTGACGACTTAGCGCGCTGTAGGCTCCCAATAACAACTGCTGTCCGGTTTGACCCTTAGCATAAAATGTTCTTGATACCTGCGCGCCGCCAAATGATCGGTTGGCCAGTAAGCCTCCATATTCCCGTGCAAAAGGCACACCTTGAGCCACGCACTGATCTATAATGTTTACACTTACCTCGGCAAGGCGATGTACATTAGCTTCCCTTGAACGATAATCTCCTCCTTTTATAGTATCGTAGAATAGCCGAAAGACACTATCACCATCGTTTTGATAATTTTTGGCAGCATTAATACCGCCTTGGGCAGCAATGCTATGAGCTCTTCTGGGGCTATCCTGGAAACAAAAAGCTTTAACGTTATAGCCTAATTCACCAAAAGAAGCAGCTGCCGACGCCCCTGCCAGGCCCGTACCTACGACTATAATTTCGTACTTCCTCTTGTTAGCCGGATTTACAAGCTTTATTCCGAACTTATGCTTCGACCACTTCTCAGCCAGTGGTCCTTCAGGTATTTTCGAGTCTAATTGCATAACAGGTATTTCAACTTAAAGAGTTTGTATAAACATTAATATTGGAATTGCGGCAAATGCTCCAGGTACAATAATGGCATAGGCTATCCCAACAGCTTTAATAACAGGATTGTACTTTGGATGGTTTAGCCCTAGAGTTTGAAATGCACTTTGAAAGCCATGGGCCAGATGAAACATCAATAAAATCATGGACACTACATAAAGCGCAACATACCACCATTGTGAATAGGCTTCTAAAACAACGGCATATAGATCTTTGACTTTCACACCATCATAATTAGCTATTGGTATTCCTCCCCAATGCATTTCATACCAAAACCCTCGGAGATGGATCACTAGAAAGATGAAGACAAAAGTTCCTAAAATACCCATATTCCGAGAACTCCAAGTACTATTTGTAGAACCGGCGGTTTGTGCATAGCCTACAGGCCGGGACCTTTTGTTTTGAATTGACAAAAGGATGGCCCAAACTATGTGAATAATAAATGTGGCGTATAAGATGTATGAGGTAGTTTTTATGATTGGATTAGAGGTCATAAACTTTGCGTAGATATTGAAAGACTCACCTCCGTCATTAGATAGAAGTTGGAAGTTTCCAATAAGATGTACTAAAAGAAAAACGACTAGAAATAATCCGGTTAAAGCCATGAGAAGTTTTCGGCCGAGTGTACTGGAGATTGCTTCTGAGAACCAGCTCATCAAGATTCTATTTGAGGTTAAATAAATCGAATGTTTTAAACACTCAAAGGTACATGCCGCTGGTTAAGGATACAATGTGAATGACTATTTTGACAAAATCTAAATAGGGATTAATTAAATATCAACTAAAGTATTTCATAAATAATGACGCCAACCCCAATCGCAAAGACAAGTCCTGCAAAAAAGAGTTCATGCTGAATAAGTGTTCGCATATGTATTTTTATTAGTTCCATAAGATTCACGACAGCGGTATTACTATATTCGTACCAAGCCCTTAATCAGCCTTAAAACCTATATTATCAACTTTTCAGTTTGATAATTATTCCCGAATAGGGAATTAATATCTAAACGGGATCAATTCTTAAATTAAACAGCTGGAAATATTAATTACATTTGCGGGAAATAATTCGATATGGATCAAGAGATACTCCTTTATATAATCATCATAATTGTTGCGCTCGACTACTTGCTCGATCAACTGTTGGATCACTTAAATCATAAATCCGTTAAGGCGGAGTTGCCGGATGAAGTGGCAGATTTTTATGATGCCGATAAGTATAAACAATCCCTTGGGTATCAAAAGGTTCAAGGTTCTTTTTCTTTCATTACTTCTGCGTTTAGCTTCTGCTTGTCTTTAGGTATGATATATTTTGGTTTGTTTGGCTGGTTAAATAGTATACTTTCCCCCTATTTGACCAATGAAATAGCTTTGGCTTTAGCTTATTTTGGCGTACTATACGTTCTTTCGGATCTGTTAAACACACCTTTTCAATTATATAGCACTTTTGTTATTGAAGAGAAATTTGGTTTTAATAAGACTACTTACAAAACATTTTTCTTAGATAAGGTCAAAGGATATCTTTTGGGCCTAATACTTGGAATATTACTAATTGGTTCTTTACTCTTCATGATTATTGAGATCGGCTCCAACTTTTGGATATACTTCTGGATAATAGCAGGAGTATTCATCCTATTCATTAATATGTTTTATACAACACTGATCTTACCCTTATTCAATAAACTTACTCCTTTGGAAGATGGCGACTTGAAGCAAGCTATCGAAGCTTACAGCAAAAGTGTAAGCTTTCCGTTGACTAATATTTTTGTTATTGACGGTTCCAAAAGGTCTAAGAAAGCGAACGCATTTTTTTCCGGAATAGGAAAAAAGAAAAAGATTGTGCTGTATGATACGCTTATTAATAATCATACTGTTGAGGAACTTGTAGCTGTTCTGGCGCATGAAGTAGGTCATTTTAAAAAGAAGCATATTGTCCAGGGGTTTATTGTTTCTATCGCTCAGATAGGTCTGATGCTTTTCGTTATGTCTTTTCTGATTTTTAACGAGAACCTAAGTCTAGCCTTAGGTGCAGAGCAGCTCGCTATACATGTTAATCTTATCGCTTTTACCATACTCTATTCTCCTGTATCTAAAGTTTTTGGCATTCTCAGTAATGTGATAAGCAGAAAGAATGAATTCGAAGCGGATGATTATGCCGCCACCACATATAATTCCGTTCCGTTAAAGCAAGCGCTTAAAAAACTGTCGGTTGATAACCTAAGTAATTTATATCCGCATCCAGCTTATGTATTTTTCAATTATTCACACCCACCGCTTCTAAAGCGATTAGAGGCTATGAACTAGACTGATAGCTTATCCCGTAGGATCAGAGTATATAAAAGAATAATGGTCTGGTTATAGTCAATAAACATCTTTTCTATATTTTCATGCTCCAGAAATTAGAATTATCAATTTATGAGTATTAATCTAAAAATTACGGGATCGGGCATAGTTAGCTTTCATAAAACGATATTAATGATATCAGTTTTGTTGCCATTTCTAAACTCTCAATTAAGCGCTCAGGACCTATCAAGTTTGTATGAAAAAGTTGACCCAGCTGTTGTGGTTATTTTCACAGAAGAAAAGACCTTGATTAATAATGGGAGAACAACTCAGACGGTAGCCTCCGGAGGGCTTGGGTCCGGATTCCTGATTTCAGATAGGCAAGTCATTTCTGCTGCCCATGTAGTTCAAGTTGCGGAAAATGTGAAGGTGCAGTTTTTAGATGGAGAAATTATTCCGGCAAAAGTTGTTTCGGCCTATAAAAAAGCAGATCTCGCGCTATTGGAGTTAGTCTGGCCAAGAAAGGACGCAGTTACGGTTGCTTTAGGAGATTCGGATAAGGTTAAGGTAGGGAACCGCGTATTTGTTGTTGGTGCACCTTATGGGCTCAGCCATTCGCTCTCCTCAGGACACGTGAGTGGAATTCTTAAAGATGACCGTTATCAGAATCCATTCGCTAAAAGTGAATTCATTCAGACAGATGCCGCCATCAACCATGGTAACTCCGGAGGGCCTATGTTCAACATGAAAGGAGAGGTTGTGGGAATAGTAAGTCAGATTCTATCGGAGTCCGGAGGATTTGACGGCATTGGTTTCGCGGCCACCTCCAATCTTGCAAAAAATCTGTTGTTGGATAGAAACATACTTTGGACGGGTATGGACGCCGTGCCTTTAACAGGTGATCTGGCTAAACTTTTTAATCTGCCACAACCCGCCGGTTTGCTAGTGCAGAAAGTGGTGTTTCTTTCATCATTTGGAACGCTTGGCTTGCAAGGAGGTAACCTTGAAGCTATTATTGGTGAAGAAAAATTCATTGTTGGAGGCGACATTATACTTTCCATTAATGGAATACGCTTTGATACCTCAGACGAAACTCTCATTAAGATCGCCAGGAATGCAGAAAACCTTAAGCCCGCAGATCCCTTTGAAATAGAGGTACTCCGGGCAGGTAAAGTTATTGTGCTTAAGAGATAATATTATTGTTTGCGTTTTGTTGGTCACTAACCTATGTTTTCGATTTTGATAACATACCGGGAACGTAGTTTTTGAAATAAAACGTCACTGATTTTTGTATTATGAATCCAGTATCTGTTGCAATGACTACTTGAAATATTTCTTTTCTTGCTTACTACTTTTATTAATCCCTATGCTACTAACGACCCCGCTGAATAACGCTTTCCCCCAATAATTAAATATAGCACGTGAAGTATCGCGTTCCGTAAAGATATTTCCATCTCTTAATAAAACGAATCTTGGATTCTTACGCTTAATAAGAAAAGTATTGGCAAAAAGCGTTTTCACTCCCGGACCTAGTCCTTTGGTTGAATTACTTTCTTGACTCAATAACTGTACTTTTAAATTATCATAGCGAAATTTCATGTTTCCTTGAGCAAAATCTTTGTTCGCCATAAAGCTAAAGGACATCTGCTTACTGTAGCCACTTTTTATATTCAAGTTTACGAGTGGGTTCAGTATTTTATTTAATAAGTATAGGTCGAAATTTTTAACCTCACCTGTAAACATGAATTGATCCTTGGGATGGTTCATATCAAACCGAACACTCGCTTTAAATTCAGCTGCATTCATAAACTTACCTCGAGCCCTTAAGATCATTGATTCTTTTGAATCGCTTTTTATGGAGTTGAAATTAGTCAATGAAGCGTCAAGTTGATTAAAACTTATCTCACCAGCTACGTTGCTTCTCATTGATTTTTCTTGGTAAGTTATATCCCCATCCATTTCCAAAGAGTCCAACTTTAACGGGATATCGACCCCTCGAAGCATCGACTGTGGTAATGCTCTGACTTGTGTCATGGGAAAAGGAATACCCTTATCCCTGTAGATGTGAGCATCTACCTGATGAATACTTGCCTTTTCTATTTCTAAAAGATCTTTATCCAGCCATTTTTGAAAGTTTAGTCCATTAAAGCTCAATTTAGAAACTGATATGTCAAACCAATCCTTTTGATAGTCCAACGTTCTACTATATTCTAATGGGGAGTAAATGGGTGACAAGGTTAAATTTGAAAGCTCAAGATTATTTTCAGGGTACTGAAGGTTATATTTTCCGATGTTTAACGTGTAATTTTCATCAATAGAAAACTTCAGGTCGCCTCCACTTATCGAAAGCCCTTTTATTCTATCCAGTGGTTGATCTAAGACTAATTTTTGTGTTGAAGAAAATTCACGCAGCGTTAAGCTGATTCCTGAAAATGTGCGCTGTACTTTAACTTTTGAATCCAGAAGGGTAAACTTACTCTCGGCAAAAGAAAGCCACCCAATGTCTACCTTGTTAAAATTTAGATCTATACTAGTTTCGCCAGTTCCCTTTTTAGGGAGCTCTATTAAAATAATTGGTGACTTGAATTCAAGGCTGTCTAACGTTAATTCATTACTCCTCCAGAACCTATCAAGATTAAATCCAGATGCTTTAATTACGGGGAAAAGTAAATTTTGGTGGTTTTGAGAGCTCACATAACTAAGTGTGTCAATTTCAAATCTGCCTTCACTGGATGAAACGCTTAAGCCATTAACATAAAGTGAATCGCTCCCCTGGACAACATATTTAAAATCACTAAATAGAGCGTTAAAACTTGAAACGTATAAAGGGGTCATATCACCCGAATTAATTCCCTGGAAATCAACACCTTCAAACTCTGCTGACATGCGCCCAACCTTTGTTTGTATCTTTTTCATACCATCTGTCACATTAAAGGATGCCGTACCCTTGTCTATGCTTAGATGTTTCAAATTGATATCAATGGTTTTTTTTTCTTTATCTGCGATAGAATCAATAACCAGTGTTAGATTAATTTTTGGTTGTATTAAATGCAGGCTGTCCGCTTTGAATTTCTTGTCGCGCCATATTTTGGATTGATCAAAACCACTTAATAATGCAGCTGGAACGCGGGCGCTTATAGCCTTTGTTGATAGGCTGTCTTTTTTGAATATCAGGTTACTCAGCGAAACAGACTGGTCATAATCCAGGGTTAAATTTTCAAGAGAAGCCGTATATCCGCTTTCCGGTAAATTAAGTTCAATGTTATTGAGATTGGCATAATGGATGTAACTCTCCTTGCCGGTTTGAATGGCTAAATCCACTTTTTTTGATTCGAAAAGAACGGTCCGCGATTCCTGTATAGCAACTTTGCCGTTGATAATCTCGATATATCTGTAAGGTTTGTTCCCTGAAGATGGACTGTTGTTACCAAACCCTGCATATTCCACTGTGAGATCAGGTTGAATGAGCTTTAAAGTGTCAAAATGAAAAGAATTATTCGCCATAATGCTATCCATTGAAAATCCTGATAGCTTTATGCTTTCGAAATCCCCTTTAATGCTTTCTCCGTCTTGGTTATAGTTAACATCCCAATTTTTAAAATCAAGCCCTCTGAAATTGGAGTGAACAGTAAGTTGCCGTCCGGATAAGTCTAATCCACCATCGCTAAAGGCAACGTTGAAGGCAGAGACTCGGGGGTTTTGTAATAGGTCATGCCATGAAATCACCTTGTCGTCAACTCTGAACTTTGTGTCACTAATCTCCAAATTATGAACGGTTAACAGATCTTCCAGTTGCAAGAAGCCATTAATAAGAGAGATATTGTTTATTGTAATCCGATCAAAATCTTCCTTAATCATTAGGATAAGTTCGTTAGCTTTAAGAATCTTCCTGGTCCCATTTTTTTTTAATTGTGTCACCACCAGGTTTGGTTCGTCAATCTCCAGCTTGTTAACCAACAACTGTTTTCTTAGAACGAAAGCTCCGAAATCTATTCCACTGAGCTTAAGCTCGGGCAGTCTTAAATTGAAAAAAGATGATGTTTTACTTGAACCTTTAATAGGTTCAATTCTAAAATCCTCAAATCGAAAGGTAGAATCAATAGAACTGATCCGAAAAAGCTTGAAGTTCAAAATGTGTGTACTGTCTGCTAAATAGGAAGAATAGTCTCTTATGGCTACTTCTAGATCATCGCTGTAGCTTTTCCTGAGGTTAAACTGATAGTTACTACTATCTAGTACTAGATTGTTCAGCACAATATCAACTCTATCAACTTCTATATGTTGGTAGGTATGATTATAATCTTGATTGGCCTTAAGATCTAAACCTGTATTTTCCAGTTTAAGACGTCCAATTTTTACCTCGTTGAAAACCTTAATGAGCTGACTCATTAGCGAATTATCTGCGTTTATGATCCTATCAACATCGCTGTCAGTTTCTTTGTCAATGGCTAACTCGGCATTCTGCAGTAAGACTTCTTTTACATTCAGGCTGTTTTGCAGGTATGCAGAAAAGTAATCGACCCCTCTGAGTTCCAATCTTGGTACCCTTATATCGTATATTACAAAATCAGTAGTATCATGTTTCTCAATGGTTTTATCACCTATTGGTGATAAAACAAAATTCTCAAAAAGAAGTACTGAATCTTGTGTGGAGAGTAAAAACCGATCAAAACTGATAGAATGTATACTATCCGCCAACTCAAATTGCTGATCATTTATTTCAATTTCAATGCTTTCCGAGTAAAAACTACTGTCTGGTCTGGAAGACTGGGTGACCAAGAAATTCTTTATCAAAAAATCTATACTACCTAATTTAAATTCGCTCGGTGAATGCCTTAATGATGCGTTGGAGATTTGAAAATTACTGACGCTTAAAACTTCTAGTGAACTTGATATATCTTCATATAGGTTTCCTGTTTTAGAGCTGAAAGTTGAAGATTTAGGTTTATTTACTTCTTCAATACGAATTTTAGGATTAATTACTTTTATGTTTCTAATCTTTAGCTGTTTTTCCAAATAGATATCAGAAACAGAACTCAGTTCGATAACCAATCCCTCTAAAAATATTGAATATAAATTCGGGGTCTCTAACGAGTCCGTACTCTGGTCTGGCTTTAGGTTAAAAAAGATTTCTTTTAACTCTATTTTCTTTTCAGTTATATCAATATCCAAATCATTAAAGCGCAGTTGGTAGTAGTTATTAGTTTCTTTTTGGATTATTTGTGAGATGATCTCTGCGGCGTATTTTTCGCCTAGTTTATCTAACCCAAAATATAGGACCACGCCTCCAAAAACAAATGAGCCTATAAATATGAGTAAGACTATAATAGGATGGCTTCTGCGAACGCTCAAAATGCCTGTTAAAATTAATTTAATTCAAAATACACCTGAGTCTACAAAAAAAAAAGTCAGAAAGAAAAATATGTTTTAGACTGATAAGAAACATATTATTTCCGCGGTGTAAATTAAGATCAATAAAAATTGTCTTCTAATCAAAGCGAAGAGTAGTCGTATGAAACAGGATTCTAGACCTTATTCTGGAGTTTGCTTTCACGTTTATAATATAACCTTTTTTCTTATTGCCATGCTCAGCATTCTGGATCATATCTAAAGGATCAAGAAAGAAGAGCTTTTCATGGAGTGTTATTTTAGTTCTTACTTTTACAGCTAATGTCGAACCATTTAAGATGATATGATAATTATCAATTAGATCACACCAGCTTCACGGTTTCATTCGCTATTTCCAGCTCTTCATTAGTAGGAACCACCAACAGTTTTACTTGACTATCTGTTTCTTGAAATGCTCTTATTTCATTGGAATCCCTTGAGTTCAATCTCTTATTCATGGTTATTCCTAAAACCTCAAGATCTGCGCAAACTTTTTCTCGCATGAAAGCGCTGTTTTCACCCACACCTGCGGTAAAAATTATAGCATCTAAATGGCCAAGGACGGCTGTATAAGCTCCTATGTATTTTCTAATTCTATAAATATACATCTGGATAGCCAGTTGAGCCAATGGGTCCTTTTCTTTATACCTTTTTAATATTTCCCGAAGATCATTTTCCCCGGTTAGCCCTTTCAAGCCACTTTTTTTATTCAAAAGCGTGTCAATATCTCTCAAACTCATTTTTACATTGTTAGCCAGGAAAAGGATTAATGATGGGTCAAAATCACCTGGTCGTGAACCCATTATAAGTCCCCCCATAGGAGTTAGACCCATAGAGGTATCTATGCTTTTACCACCTTTAACAGCCGTAATGCTGCAGCCATTGCCGAGATGAATGGATATAGCGTTAAATTTATCTAAATCAATTTCAAGGAATTGCGCTCCTGTTCGTGTTACATATTGATGAGACGTTCCATGAAACCCATAAGCGCGCAGTCCATGCTCAGTATACAGTTCGTTTGGTATAGCATAACGGTAAGCGTGACCTGGTAAAGTCTGATGAAAGGCGGTATCGAAAACCGCTACTTGCTTAGCTAATGGAAAGACCTGCCGGGCGACCTTAATACCTGTTATGTTTGCCGGATTGTGCAGCGGCGCCAGGTAGGACAGTCTTTCCAGTTCATTGATAGTTTCTTCTGAATTGATAACCGTGGGTGCGCTAAATTTTTCGCCTCCGTGAACCAGCCGATGCCCAACGGCTTGAATATCGATTGGCTCGCTTACTACTGCATTACCTCCGTCCAGAAGCAAGGAGGCAATCTTCTCTAACGCGATCTGATGATCGGTTATTTCTATTTCTTCAGTAATAGTTTTATCAGATTCATTCAACCTATGCTTGATCTGCCCTTTTGTCTCACCTATTCTCTCCACTAATCCAGAAACTAAAACTCTCTTTTCAGGAAAATAAAAGAGCTGATACTTCAATGAAGAGCTACCTGCATTTAATACTAAAATCTTCATGGCTGAGAATCATTTTGGGCCTGAATGGCTGTGATGATAACAGTATTGACAATATCTGTAACTGTACAACCTCTGCTAAGGTCATTCACCGGCTTATTTAAACCTTGCAAAACCGGTCCTATAGCAATAGCGCCGGTTTCACGTTGTATTGCCTTGTAGGTATTATTACCGGTATTTAGATCCGGGAAAATCAGAACAGTGGCCTGACCTGCCACTTCTGATCCGGGTATTTTCTTTAGTCCCACTTCCAGATCAACGGCTGCATCATATTGAATAGGACCTTCAATTTTGAGATGCGGGTGTGAAGCTTTTACCAGATGAGTTGCTTCTCTTACTTTCTCAACGTCGGCTCCTTTACCAGATTCTCCCGATGAATAGGAAAGCATAGCTATTTTTGGTTCAATGCCGAATGCTAACGCAGTTTCCGCTGATGATGTTGCAATTTCTGCTAGTTGCTGTGCATTTGGGTTTGGGTTTATGGCACAATCTCCATAAACTAAAACACGATCATCCAGACACATAAAAAATACTGATGATACTACTGAAAAGCTAGGTTTTGTTTTAACAAATTGTAGCGCCGGGCGTATGGTATGTTGTGTTGTGTGCACAGCTCCGGAAACCATACCGTCAACATCTCCTTCATAGACCATCATTGTACCGTAATATGAGACATCACTCATTACATCTTTGGCCATATCCATATTCACGCCTTTGTGTTTTCTGAGCTCATGAAAGCTACTTGCATAAGTCTCAAATTTCTCAGATAATCGAGGATCTAAGATTGAAATTTTGGAGACATCAAGTTGTAGGCCTTGCTTGGCTATTTTTTGTAAAATCTTATCCCTATTTCCTAAAAGGGTAATGTTCACTATATCCTGGTCAACCAGGATTTCTGTAGCTTTCAGTATCCTTTCGTCTTCACCTTCTGCTAGTACAATTCTTTTCTGGTTCCTCTTTGCCTTTTGTGTAAGGCTATACTGGAACATGCGTGGTGTCATTCCGCGGACCTTTACCTGACTGAACCGCTCAACTATTTTCTCCGCATCTATATATGTTTCGAAGAAACGCAAACTCTCTATGATTTTATTGCTATTCTCCGGTGTAATATGAGAATGAATGTGGCTGAGTTTAGTAGCGGTTTCATAAGTATTGGACTTCACCGAAAGTATCGGCACCTGTTGAGGCAGGCCATCCAAAAGCTTGAGAATAGATGCTTCAGGTTTCAGGCCGGTTGTCAGCACTATCGCGGAGACTCTGGGATAATTAATTGAGTTATGCGCTTGTAAAGTGCCTAGAATGATCTCACCTCTATCGCCTGGTGTTATGATCAGGCCATTATCTGATATCTTGTTCAAGTAGTTCTCTAAATTCATGGCAGCTATAGAGTAGCTGAAAACCGAATTCTTTAATTGGTCTTCGCCATATAGAACCTCGGCATTCATATAATCCACCACTTCTTTTACCGTCGGACTTTTTAGGGCCTTACTCTCAGGTATAACGGAAAGAAAAAGGTCTTTTATTACAAGGTCCGTAGCCATGCTTTTGTACAGGCCTTCTATTTGTTCTGGTTTGGCCTTATTCAAGATTGCGCCCACCACCTGACAATCATTGTCTACAAAACTCTCCAGAGCTATTTGAAGTGGGTTGATAACTTCCTCTTCTGATCTATCCAAGTCGGCCCGCCCGACTATTAGCACCGGACTGCCCAAATTTTTGGCAATCTCCACGTTGAGACCAAATTCGAAATTGCTACTTTCTGAAATGAAGTCTGTTCCCTCGCAAATAATGAAATCACTCCTTTCTTCTAACTCTTTGTACATCCGAATGATTTTATCCAGCAGCTGGGACGTATCGCCACGGGATACGAGTTCCTGCGCTTCCCTGCTGCGGAAGGCATAGGCATCCTGATAGTCTTGGTCTAAGTTGAATTGAGTTAATAAGAGATCAATATTTTTATCACGCTTTGTTTTGGAATTCGAGGTGATAATAGGACGGAAAACGGATACTCTTCTTGTTTTTTTTAGGACATGCTCCGTTATACCTAGCGAGATAAGTGATTTTCCGCAATAGGCTTCCGCAGAGGTTATATATATTGATTTAGACATTTCCGGATATTAAAATCGTTAATATGCTACGATACCAATGCATGTATATGGTTTGTATAATTACCATTTCATTAAGATTAGAATATGAAACACAAACGGGTCTTGCACTCTCCTGATACTCTGCATTATCTACATGGTTAGATTATTCCATCCTAATTGACCCTCACAATATTATTTTCCAGTGTATGGTTAACGAGTTTTTTGGCATAACTTTTAGCGGCAGATTCAATAGAAGATGGGTCTACTAGCGCGGATTGACCTTTCCATACCATTTTTTCTTTTTTATCGGATAATTCGCCACTCAAATCGTATAGGACGGATTCTATCAAGTATGACTTAGTAGAAACATAATAACCAGGAGTTCTTACCGTATGGAAAGTACGATAATAGTATCTTCCAAAACGATAGTATCCTGTCGGGTAAGTGTGCGATTCTCCCTGCTGATAGCGTTTTGATTCATCTGAATCGATCAAACTCATGGTGATAACACCATCCAGCTGATGCCTCTTTATGATTTTTATAAGGTTTTCCGGAGCCTGGTCTTCCTTGCTCATATTGGGTGGGAATATGTTGATACCCTGAACAGCATTTACGCCTTTCTTTTTAAAGATCTCTATCGCCGTATCTTCAAACGACATACGGGCGCGCAGGTTATCACTAATGCCCACCACGGCTATCTTTTTAAAAGAATGACCGGAGTAACCTTCTTTAGTCCAGTCTGTGCTGAGCTGTGGTGAGCAGGCACCTATTAAGATACTCAAAATAAAAATGTGAGAGGTTTTCATTTTAAATTGTTATTTGTGTTCTGTTGATTAAGTAGATTGATTAATGAATTTACCTACTATAGTAGCGGTAATTATTACGAGATAAAACTGACCTGCTAGACTAATGAGAACAGTTGCTTTCTCTGCGAGCGAGGTTACAGGAAGTATATCGCCATAACCTACTGTGTGTAATGTTATAAAACTAAAATAAATAAGACGATCGGCAAGCTTTTCTGGCACTATTTCGCCGGTATAAAGACCCTGAAACGAGTGAGGATACGATAATTCAATGCTCAGGCAGATGAAAAAACCGATAAGACCTAATGAGATATAGCCGCTTATCACACCCAAAATAACATTCAGATTAATGCTTTTTGCCTTCCATACCTGCTTAACTGTTTCAATAGCAACGGTTGTGTAAAACAAAAAGTAAATGGGAATCCTAGCAATACCTACTTTCCTCTGATCTACTTTTTCTAAAAAGCCCGTACCAAAAAGCACCCCTGCTAAAAGCAGTAAGATAAGAAATAACCACATGAGAGGTTTTTTCTTCGATATTAGTAGAATCCCAGCTAGTAGATTTATTTGAAAAAGTAGGGTAGATAGGGTACTTTCAAACCGATCAGATGGTGCCAGTAATGATCCGAATAAGACTGCCAGTTGGCTAAAAAGGAAAATCTCAAAACGGTATGGATAGAGTCTAGTCAAGTTGCTTTAGCTCTGGTTACATTAATCCTTGATTGTTACAGGACAAGCACTTAATAATTACGGTCCTGTAATCTCGTGAAAATACTCGTCTAAAATACAAATGCCAATAACAATGAATCTGAAATTACAAGCATAAAAAAATATAGAATTACTCACTGTGTTATAATAATGCCAATCGAAAGTTCCAGACCCGTTAGATCAAGTTTTGCATCGCTGTAGTCCACCTCCCGGGTAGTAAGCCCTCCTGAACTATTTCCGCCGGTGTAGCTTCCCGATAACCCAAAGTCTGCATCACCAATCAAATAATTGGCCTCAAAGGTCAGCCCCCACTGCCGGGTAATGAAAATGACGTACTCTGCTCCAAAAAAGTAACCAAACCCTGGTTTGTTGTCGAAATCAAATGACGAATTTGCAACCTCCCAGGATTCCAGCTGCCTAATCGCCTTATCGACATTTCCGTTATTTAGCTTATTATCAAAAGTCAGAAATCCGAAACCACCTCCTTTGATTCTGAACTCTTGCCTCTGGCCAACGAATTGCAACACTAATTCTAAGGGTACCATAAGGGTAAAATTAGGGCCAACTAAAGCGTCCTTCGATTCAAAGTCGTCTATGTCTTTGATATTAAGGCCGGACATTCTATACAGAGAGAATCCTGTTTGTAGTGCAAAGTAGTTATTCAAATCAACGCCAATACCACGAATAGAGAAGGGGCTAATGGGAGTAGAAAAGTAGCCGTTCTTGGGTAGAAAGTACGAGAATGACAGCCCTACTTCCTGGCCGCTAGTTTTTCCTATACCCACCATAGTAATTATGAAGAAGACTACAGATACTTTCTTTATGCTGCCTGTTCTCATTATGTTTATTATCTTAACCTATTAACAAGATTCTGATAAAACTATGATTAAACAATCCGTAATAAAAATTCTGACCTTGGTTATTGCAGCTGCATTTATATTTGGCTGCTCGTCACATCAGGAACAAATTGAACCGGGTGATAAAATAATTTGGGGAGGCACAATTTACACGGTGAATGATCAAAAGGCTAGAGTAGAGGCAGTGGTCACAAAAGGTGATCATATCGTATTTGTTGGGGACAGTCTGGAAGCCAAAAACTACTTAGGAGAAGGTACCGAGATAATTGGTTTGAATGGTAAAACTATGACACCTGGTCTTATTGAAGGCCACGGTCATATCATGGGCTTGGGTTACAATGAACTAAACATAGATCTATTGGGTGTAAAGAGCTACGATGAACTGATAGATAAAGTCAAAAAAGCTGCCAAAGAAGCGGAACCTGGTGAATGGATTACAGGTAGAGGCTGGCACCAGAGTAAATGGGATATGTCTGAGGAAGATGTAGTTAAGGGGTTTCAAGTACACGATAAGTTAAGCTTAGCGACACCAGATAACCCTGTTTATCTTAGGCATGCCAGCGGTCACGCCGGGTTTGCTAATGCTAAGGCCATGGAAATAGCCGGAGTACAACAATTGTCAAAAGAATCTATGACTCAAAGCGAGGTAGAAGGTGGAGAAATAATTAGAGATGATTTGGGTAATCCAACAGGGATATTCAATGAAAGAGCTCAAGCATTAATTACCCGAAATATTCCTGAAATCACCGAAGAAAAAGATGAAAAAGCATTGGAGTTAGCCATTAAGGCTTGCTGGAGGAATGGCATTACAGGATTTCATGATGCAGGAGCTACGCGCGGATCAATATCTCTTTTTCGTCAATTCAAAGAACGTGGAGATTTAGGTATTAGGCTCTATGTTATGCTTACAGGTTGGGATAAGGAGTTATTGGAGGAATGGTATGTCAAAGGCCCTGAAATTGACACGGCCCAAAACCTACTTACCATACGTTCGGTAAAACTTAATTGTGACGGCGCGTTAGGATCGCGAGGCGCATGGCTTTTGGAAGAGTATACTGATAGGCCGGGTCATTTTGGTCATGAGACTTTACCCATGGATTTTGTCTTGGAAACCTCTAACAAGGCATTAAAAAGCGGATTTCAAGTTTGTTCACATGCTATTGGTGACCGGGCTAATCGAGAAATACTTGACAGATATGAAAAGGCCTTTATGGATAATCCTGGACTGATCTCCGATCACAGGTTTAGAATAGAGCATGCACAACACTTACACCCAGAAGATATTCCAAGGTTTGCAGAACTCGGAGTAATACCCGCTATGCAAGCCGTGCATATGTCGTCTGACCGGCCTTGGGCAATTGATCGTCTAGGAAAAAAAAGAATAGTAGAAGGCGCCTATGTTTGGCAAAAGCTATTGAAGTCCGGAGCTAAAATAGTAAATGGAACAGATGTACCTGTAGAACCATTAAATCCACTCGCCTCATTTTACGCAAGTGTAGCCAGAAAAACTTTAGAAGGTACGCCGGAAGGTGGATATGAGCCGGACCAAAAAATGACAAGAGAGCAAGCTTTGAGATCATATACATTGGATGCAGCCTATGGGGCTTTTGAAGAAGATATTAAAGGCTCTATCGAAGTAGGAAAACTGGCCGACTTTACCATATTTTCTGATAATATCATGACCATCCCTGAATTGGATATTTTGAAAACTAACATTGAAATGACCATTTTAGCAGGTGAGGTGGTTTATACTAAACAATAACGCAAATTACTATGATTACTAAATTAACTAAGAATTTCTCTTTACTGATTTTACTTGTACTATTGGTATTTTCGTGTGCTCAACCCAAAGATGATAAAGGCGGTGAAGTAGAAACTGCAGAAGAATCAACTGGTGAGGAACCGGAAAGTGCGCCAATTGCTAGTCCGAGAAAAACGGCTTCTGGCACTATTGCAGGCGCCGGGGTTACCGTGGATTACGGTTCTCCAGCTGTTAAAGGCCGTGAAGTTTGGGGCGGTTTAGAACCCTATGGCAAAGTTTGGCGCGCCGGCGCCAATGAGACTACATCTATTGAATTTTCTGGAGCTGTGACTATTGGAAACACCAAAGTTCCGCAAGGTAAATATGGATTTTACCTTATTCCAAACGAGAGTGAACCATGGGTGGCTATCTTAAACACCGATTGGAACCGTGATGAACATGGTGCTTGGGGAGCCTACAACTATAATAGGGAAAACGATGTAGTTCGAATAGAAGTAAGTCCTGAGTGGGGTGAGGAAATCAATGAGAGATTAAGTTATATAGTTAAAGAAGACGGTATTATGCTCTCATGGGAAAAGATGACAGTGAAGATTCCAGTTAGCGCGATGGAAAATGGATAAAATAGAAGAGGCCGCCTCAAAAATGATTTGATCGGCCTCAGGTTAGGCTTTGCTCATATAAATGCCGTATTCGCTATATTCTATTGAGGTTCCCTTTTTTATTTCAAGTATTTCTGAGCTTTCTTCTTGAGCATGTCTCGGTCTGATGTTATGGACGGGTCACTAAATATTTTTGACGATAGCTCCGCTACTACGCCTTTTTTATAGCCAAGTCGTTGAGCAATGTCCTCACAAAAGACTATTTCACTTTTGAAGACCTGACCATCAATTTTCATAAGTTGAACAACATGATACAGGTGCTCAAACTTTTGATCGTCAGTCAGTAGTGTCAAGTCTCCGATAGGTCTTGCGGGATTTTTCATCATTTCATCTACTCGATCTTTGTCTATGCCGTTTGATATTCCTATCATTTGTATTAGTTTAGCTTCTTTTTCAGCCACTTCATTGTCGCTTGCCGCCAATTGGATTAGCACATTTAAAGTTTCTTCTACCATTTTTGTTGTATTACGTTCCTGTCGTGAATGAACCAATATAATTAAAAAAATAATAAATCCGTAACTACAATTGATAACTGATGTTTTCAGGTAAGTTATGTGAGAAGTTTAAATACAACTTTGATATTTAAAAATGATTGAAGCCATGCAACCCTAAGTTGCGTCGGTGGTCTTTGTAGTACAATTAAATAGATTATGAGAATATTGAAAATTGCCTTAACACTATTCATCGTTTCTCTTGCCACAGTGCTAATAGCACAATCTGAAAACAGGGATGTTCGTGAATTTGAGGCTATAAAAGCCTCACAAGCCATTGATGTCTATCTCAAGCCGGGAAGCAAAGAAGCTGTTAAAGTGGAAGCTCGTGGTATAGATCTTGATGAAGTATTGACTGAGGTATCTGGCGGCAGACTTAAGATTTATCTGGATGACGGGAGACATAGAAATCATACTGTTAAAGTTTATGTTACTTTCGTCAAGCTTGAAGATATTTCTGCCAGTTCTGCGGCGACAATAATTTCCAATGGAACAATCAAAGGCGATAGATTAGATCTGAGCGTTTCCAGCGCAGCTGATATTGAAATTGATGTAGATGTAGACGAGATTGATGCATCTGCTTCTTCTGCCGGAGATATTGAGCTATCCGGTAGCGCCAAGTATATAAACGCTAGCGCTTCAAGTGCTGGTGGAGTGGACGCGTATGATCTGGAAGCCAAGCAAGTAAGAGCTAGGGCAAGTAGCGGAGGTGGGGTGAAGGTTTTTGCTACCGATGAAATAGATGCTCGCGCAAGCAGTGGCGGCAGCATTCGGTACCGCGGCAATCCTGCACGCTCACAGACGGATTCAGGAAGTGGCGGATCGGTACGGAGGTCAAATTAGTTACTGCTTAAAAAGTTCTCTAATCTTTTCTTCCTGTAAATTTAACTCTAGGTTAAGTAAGGCCTTGTTAAAATCTTTGAGGTAGGAAGTATACATCCTCCTGTCAAAAACATTTTTTATTTTATTCGAAGGGCGTTTAAAAGAAAAATTGATCATTTTCAATTTGGTTTCAGTGGTAACACTATCCGCGTTATTAATGTTCCAACACGCTAATAAAGACACTTTAGAAACCATAATGGTTGCCTTGTGTGTTATTAGTGGTGTATTTAATCCATAAAACATGCTTTTTATTCAATGAAAGTTTCACTCAGAGACTGGTTTAACCATAAGCTGGTTTATCCTATTATTTCATTTTTAAATAATGGGACATCCGCCAGAGGCATAGCTCTTGCTTTAGCTCTTAGTGTTGTTCTAGGTCTTTTTCCCATACCAGGATCTACAACCCTACTATGTTTTTTAGTGGCTATTATTGGTAACTACAATATTGCCGTTATGCAGTTGATCAATTATTTGATCTACCCAATTCAGCTACTTCTTATTATTCCATTAATGGCTTTGGGTTCAACCCTTTTGGGATTAGATATGAGCTTATTTACAGTTTCTGGCATAATTGACTTATTTCAGGAAGACTTTTGGCAGGCGCTAAATAGTCTTTGGAGGTTTCAACTTGCAGGAGTGATTGCATGGAGTATTTTTGTTTTACCTGTGTCTGTCCCCCTATATTATCTATGCCGAGTTCTAATTGATCGGTTTTCCAGTTAGCTATTCTTACCTTTCGCCCAAAAGATAAATTCTAAGCCAGCAAAGAGAATAATTGAGTCGCCCAGTAATTCCACACTTTCTTCAACTGCATTTTTAACATCTCTGACATAATTTTCTTCCATAACGGCCTTCCACATGATAGTTTCACCAAAAAGACGAGAGTAGATAAAGGTCACAAGCATGCCACCTATCATCAGACCAAATGGGTAACTGATCATATAATCAGGAATAGTTTCCAGCAAAGGTTTTCTGGATTGAAAAGATCTATATCCTACAAGAGCTATAACTAATAAAACTAGGGTTTGCCAGGCGCCATCATATACATAAGCGTCAAGCACTGCATCAAATTCTCGAATAAATGCCATTAAGAAGAATCCTCCGAGCAATAAGGACAATGGTGCAGTATTTTTGTAATTAAAAGTGCAGAAAAGATAAGCTAAAACGGTAAGTAAGAACGTTCCCTCCTGAAAATATTCAGTTAATGAATTTTCGTAAAATTTGCCCTCTGTAGATCTTGCATCGTAAAGAAACACAAGGCTAAGGGCAAGAAGGTACGCTGCATAAATAATGATTCGTACCAATGTGAGAATTTGAGCTTTCTTCATTTTTAATGTTTCCGTAATGCCACGAAGTTAATACTTATTGCTTTGATCTACCGCCTGCCGGCAGCTCAGTTTTAACCTGGATTAACGGTCATTGACATGTTCGAAATCGCACATCTTACATGGATATACCCATCAGAAAAGAAATAGGACGCATGGCATTGATATTGCTGAATTAAAATAATTATTCTTTCACAACGTTCCTCTATAGGCAGATAATCCACACATGAATAAAATTAAAACTTTCTTTTGGTATTGCTCAGGTGCTGATATTAAATTACTTAATAAATGCTCAACAGATTCTTCAAAATATGTTGGAATTGGAGCCACCATTTTTTTTACTGGACTTTTTGCCGCGCTTGCGGCAGGGTACGCGCTCTACACTGTTTTTGATAATCCATTTATAGCTACCATAACTGGGGTATTGTGGGGGCTTATGATTTTTAATCTTGACCGATATATAGTTTCGAGCATGCGAAAACAGGGAAATCGTTGGAATGAGTTTGCTATGGCAATACCAAGATTACTTCTAGCTACTCTAATATCTATGGTGATAGCAAAGCCTTTAGAATTGAGAATTTTCGAAAAAGAAGTGAATGCAGAGCTTCAGGTAATGCAGCAGGAAGAAAAATCCAGGCTGGAAAATGAGGTATCCCGGCGTTTCGGAGACTTTGAAATTGGTCTTGAAGAAGAAATAAAGTTGTTAAAAGGTGAATTGAACACTTTAGCAGCAAAGAGAGATGAATTATATGAGATTGCCAGGATGGAGGCTGATGGAACGGGTGGGACAATGAAGCGAAATGCCGGTCCCATCTATCAGATAAAGAAGGCCGATGCAGATAAAGTGCAACTAGAGTTAGATGAATTAATAGAAAAGAATAACTCACTTATCGAGAACAGGTATGAAAAACTTTCACGACTGGATTCCACTCGGCAAGCAGAGATTGCGGCTATAAATCAGGTGCAGCTTGGCGGTGTAGCTTCTCGTTTAGAGGCTCTTGATCGATTGACGACTTCTAGCGATGCCATAAGTATGGCTAGCTTGTTCATTGTACTACTTTTTATTGCTATTGAAACCGCCCCTATTTTTGTTAAACTTATTTCCACCAAAGGGCCTTATGATTACGTGTTGGAAACCGCAGAGCATAAGTTTGAGACCGAAGCCATCAGTGATAAAGCATATATACATGATCAGTTAAAGAAACGAAGTGAGAAACTCGCTTCCAGGGAAAAGGACTTTGTATCTGATGCGTTGGATGTTCGCCTCAATTAAGCCTTTGTTGTTCTACTGGGATAGTATTTTTATTCTACTATTATGATTGAGTTCTTTTATTACTCAAGGCGCTTTTATGACAGGAAATGTTCCTGTTAGTCGGTGTCCCAACCAGTATTTTAATAATTTTCAGTAAACCACTTAAAAAAACACGTTTTTCAGGAATAAAGTATCTAAAACAGTCCGAATCTTGATTTTTTGATCAAAATTTGAAATATGAGTATTAAAATTGCTCATCAGGAGAAAAAATTAATACTTTTGACTCTTAATCAATAAAAATTTCAACCACTATGTCAAAATTACGCTTCAGTGCTATAGAGCAGGCTAATAACAGACCTACTATAGATGTAAAAGCACCAGGGAAGATTTCAGATTTTTATGGCGAGAACGTTTTTGGCTTATCAGAAATGCAGGCTTTGCTTGCACCTGATGTGTTCAAGCAAGTAAAAAAATCAATTGATCAGGGTCTTAAGGTAGATGAAATTACGGCAGATGCCGTAGCTTCGGCGGCTAAAGCTTGGGCTATGTCAAAAGGAGCCACACATTTTACCCACTGGTTCCAACCTTTGACAGGGACTACGGCAGAAAAGCACGATACCTTTTTTGACTACCTTTCAGGCCTAGAAAGATTCAAAGGTAGCGCCCTGGTTCAGCAAGAGCCGGATGCATCTTCTTTCCCCAATGGTGGCATCAGAAGTACTTTTGAGGCAAGAGGTTATACTGCGTGGGATCCAAGCTCACCAATGTTTATTTATGGTGTAACACTGTGTATACCTACCATTTTTGTTTCTTACACCGGCGAAGCGCTTGACAATAAAGCGCCGTTGTTAAAAGCTGTAGAGGCGGTAGATAAGGCCGCAACTAAAGTTTGCCAACTTTTTGATCGAAAGGTTACACGGGTTAAGCCATCATTAGGTTGTGAGCAAGAGTACTTTGTAGTAGATAAAGCTCTTTACAATAGTCGTCCGGATCTGGTAATGTCGGGCCGTACTGTTTTTGGACATAACCCTGCCAGAGGTCAGCAACTTGACGATCACTATTTTGGATCTATCCCGCCTCGTATTTATGATTTCATGAAAGATTTTGAAATTGAAGCTTTGAAGCTGGGTATTCCGGTAAGTACCAGACACAATGAGGTGGCGCCCAGCCAGTTTGAGGTAGCGCCGGTTTTTGAAGATATCAACGTAGCTACCGATCATAATCAATTGCTTATGGATACCATGGAAAAGGTAGCTGAACAGCATTCACTTCGCGTACTCTTTCATGAAAAACCATTCGCGGGACTTAATGGTACAGGAAAGCATAACAACTGGTCACTAATTACCAATACAGGTGTTAACTTGTTTCAGCCTAGTTCCAGCGCCAGGGAAAACCTGGTTTTCCTTACGTTTTTTGTAAACACAATAAAGGCGGTTTACGAATATGCAGACCTTTTAAGGGCAAGTATTGCTTCCGCAGGGAATGATCACAGATTGGGAGCAAACGAGGCCCCACCAGCTATTATGTCCGTATTCATCGGTTCGCAGTTGACTTCCGTTTTAGACGAGCTCGAAAAGAATGGAAACATCAAGGTTGAAAAGGGTGATAACATGTACATGAAATTAGGGATAGATAAAATACCTGAGATCATTCTGGATAACACAGACAGAAACAGAACATCTCCTTTTGCTTTTACAGGAAATAAATTTGAATTCAGAGCCGTTGGGGGAAGCGCTAATACAGCTTCGCCTATGACCATTTTAAACCTGATTGTAGCTGAGCAATTAAGCCAGTTTTACGGCGAGGTAGAAAGAGACATTAAAAAGGGTACGGATAAAAAATTGGCTATTGTTAATGTCCTTCGAAAGTATATTAAGGATTCTAAAAAAGTGAGGTTCGAGGGCGATGGATACTCAGAAGATTGGGTAAAAGAAGCAGAAAAGAGAGGTCTTGAAAATGTTAAGGATACACCAAGAGCTTTAGATGCTTATCTTACTAAAAAAGCCAGAAAAACTTTCAAAGAGCATACTGTTTTGAGCGATATTGAACTTGAGGCAAGAAATGAGATCAGTTGGGAGTCCTATATTATGAAAATTCAGATAGAATCTAGGGTAATGGGCGATTTGATTTTAAATCATATTATCCCAACGGCCATAAACTATCAGAACAAGTTGATCCAAAATGCGAATGGCTTAAAAGGTCTGGGTATCGACAATAAAGAAGTACTCAATAACATCAAGAAGATCACTGACTATATCGATACATTGAACAAGGGTGTTCACAATATGACCGAAGAGCGTAAGCGGATCAATAAACTGGAAGATACCAGAGAAAAGGCCATTGCCTACTGTGATGATGTCAAAGGCAAGTACTTTGATGACATTAGATATGCCGTGGATAAGTTAGAGCTTTTAATTGATGATGAAGATTGGCCTCTGGTTAAATACAGAGAAATGCTCTTTTTGAGATAAAAATTAGTCTAAAGGGGATGACGGAAGTCTCCCCTTCTTTTTTTCTAATTTTAGTATAGCCGCTTTGATTAGCTCCGGCCTGGACCAAGGAATAAAATGGCTCACATCATCTTTGATAACAAGATCTACTTGTTTTGAGTTAATTAACATTCTTTCAGCAAATTGGGCATTTCCAGGCGCCACAAGTCTATCACCATTACCCTGAATTACAATCGTAGGAGCTTTAATTTCAGACCAGTGGGGTAGCATCGTTCTTAATTCTTCCTCCAGAAATAGAATTTCTTCGTTGGTGACCAGGAAAGACGTAGGTATTGCCCAGTTCACGAGTGGACTCTGCATGGGAACACGAAACCAGTCCTCCTCAGGTTCGAGATCCGGATCTATTGAAGGGGCAACCATAATAAGACCATCAACTAAATCCGGATACTCCATTGCTATTTTTGCGATCACAGGGCCACCTAATGAGTGACCAACCAGTATATTAGGTGTATTAGCATATTTTTCTAGCAATGGTTTCATAAGGTAGGCCTGATTTTTTAATGAGGGCTCGACCCTACCAAAGTCTGAGTGTCCATATCCTGGCCTGTCCACTGAAACCAACGAAAACCGGTCTATCAAAAGGCTATCCACCAAAAACTCTTTAAATGCTGACCATGATCCCGGGGCGCCATGAAAAAAAAAGACAGTAGGCTTTTCTTGATTTACGACGCTCACAAAAGTGATGCTTCTGTCACCCACAGCATAGGACTGTCTCTCAGCGTTTACGTTTCTACCTATAAAATAGTTCTCTGTTTCTTTCGGACTCATTCTAAAGGTAAAGCAACTTGACAGTACTTGAAATATAACAAGTGTACCAACTGCTGTTAACCAATAACGCTTCTTTCTAAATCTTTTGAAGATTGACTTCAACTATTTGCCAGATAAAATGGCCCTGTATTCTTGTGGATTCCCCAGAACGGCAATGGCTCGTAAAATGTCCTTATCGCTGTCGAAAGAGCTTTCAATAGCGCCTTTTTCAAGTTGATATCTTGTAGTAATTTCCTGTTCTAAAAGCCTGACTATCTGAGACTTGAAATTGTCGAGGTCATTTTGCTTGCTACGCTCAATAGTACTTTCTAAAGCTTTAATTTGGTCTTTAACGCTTGTGTAATATTTTTCACTCTCTGCGTTTGCGGTGAGTCGTTTCAGGTCACTTTCAACTTTTGTGCTATACGAAAACTCTTTATTGCTCATCCACTTCTTAAAGTCAGCGTATTGAGAACCTGACAATCGAAAGTCTTCAATATCTAGACTTTGGTTCTCATAATAAAACTTAGTAGCGTATTCAAAGATTAAACCTTTGCCAGCTAGAGCGTAAGCTACCGGCGCTAGTCGTTCTTTATCCACCTCAATATCTGGGTCAACACCGCCACCATCGTAAACTATCCTCTTGTTAACAGTCTTAAACTGTTTTTTCAAGCTATCGGCTACCTTACCAACGCTGCCGTCAGCATTACGGTTGCTATAATCTAATGCCTGAATGCAGCGACCGCTAGGAGTATAGTATTTAGCTGTGGTTACCTTTAGCTGTGAATTGTAGGATAAAGGCCTTGGAATTTGAACCAAACCCTTTCCAAATGATTTCTCACCTATAATAATACCTCGGTCATAATCTTGTATGGAACCTGCTACAATTTCAGAGGCAGAAGCACTGCCACTACTGACCAGAATAGCCAAAGGGATTTCTGTATCTACTGGAGAGTTTAAAGTTTTATATACGGCATTGTTTTCCGTTACCTTACCCTTTGTGGAAACCACTTCCTTTCCTTTAGGTATAAATACATTGACAATATTAACAGCTTCAATGAGGAGGCCGCCAGGGTTATCCCTCACATCAACAATGATCTTTTTTGCTCCGGATTTTTTGAGTTCGACGACTGCATTTCTTACTTCTTTCCCAGCTTGCATAGTAAACTCTGTAAGCTTAACATACCCAACGTCTTCAGAAGCCATTCCATAGTAAGGCACATTTTTGACTTTAACTTTTTCTCTTCTAAAGTTCAATGTTAATGGGGTATCGTTACCAAAGCGCTCGACCGTAAGACTGACATTGGTATTCGCCTGCCCTTTCATGAGATCATTTGTCTCTTCTCTTGAAAGGTTTGTTATGTCAACATTCCCGATTTTGATGATCTCGTCTCCTATTTTAAGCCCATCTTTTTGAGCTGAATAGCCCTCCATGAGCATAATCACCTTCACCGCCCCATTGATACGGCTTGTTACTGCGCCAATACCGCCGTATTGACCTGTGCTTTGCGTACGGAAATCCTCAATGTCATCTTCGGGAATATAAACCGTATATGGATCAAGGGATCTAAGCATGGCGTCTATTCCTACTTTGATCACCTTGTTAGGATTTATCTCATCTACATACATTACGTTCACCTCTTTAAACAGGGTAGCGAAAATGTCGAGGTTTTTGGCAATCTCGAAATAGCGTTTACCAGGGTTAGTAAACGAAAAAGCAAATAACGACAAGGTCAGCGCTAGAAATGCTGAAAAGAGTAACTTCTTATTTTTTAACATATTAACCAATCGGGCACTTTTAGAGTGTTAACGACGGATAAACCAGAATGTTGGTGCCTGGCATTAAGATTTTAGTATACTTGCCAAATACGACTTCTCTTTTTCATTGTTCCCCACCTTGTTTTTAAGGTGATTAAGTGCGTTGTGATTCACCTCATGCAAATCACCCAGCATTTTCAGGGTTACACCGGTTTTTGCCGCATGGATCTCGAAATCGTCAATGATCTCTGCTACATCAGGATGAACATACTTGGACTCTCTCGCGTCAATAACAACATCACTTTTTGGAGGGATCACATTCAATGCTTGCATTATTCCCGCCTTATTTAAGAATGTGACATTTTCTGATAGTTTGATCACAATAGGCTGACCCGGTTCATGATTTTCACTGAAACTAAAAGGTGTAGTGAAATTCTTATAAAGAATTAAAAATATAGCTACTGCCAGCCCAATTCCAATCCCTATTAGCAGGTCCGTCAATATGATACCTAATATAGTTATTATAAATGGACAGAATTGTGACCGGCCTTTTAATACCATTTCTTTGAAAAGTGCGGGTTTAGCAAGTTTATAACCCACAATAAAAAGGATGGCAGCTAAACTCGATAAAGGAATCATATTCAGTACTTCTGGAATGAGAAGAGCGCTAAACAATATCATTAGACCATGAATAAACGCAGACATTTTGGACTTGCCACCGGACTGAATATTGGCTGAACTTCTTACAATGACCTGGGTAACGGGCAGACCACCGATCAACCCGGAAACAATATTTCCAGAGCCTTGTGCCAGGAGTTCTCTGTTTGTAGGTGTTACATTTTTATCAGGGTCTAGCTTATCTGTGGCCTCTACACATAGAAGCGTTTCAAGACTTGCAACAATGGCAATAGTCATACCCAATAAAAAAATTTCAGGCGTAAACAGTCGGCTCCAATCCGGAGTAGTAAACAGAGAAGTAAATCCACCGGATTCAGCTGCCAATGGGATACTCACCATTTCATCAGCATCCAAATGGTACCCGGCGCCAGTAAAGAATCTACTCAAAAAAATTCCGGTAACAACCACGACAAGCGGTCCCTGAACAATTTGAAATAATTTTATTCTTTTCATAAAGGTTTGTTCCCATAAAATCAGAATAGCTATTGAAATTGTCGTAATAATTACTGCCGCCGGGTTAATGTCCTGAAAGGATACAAAAATTTCACTGAACGTATTCTCACCATCTGACTGGAAAAAGCCGAGAAATCCATCGGGAATAACATCATGACCTAAGGCGTGAGGGATCTGCTTTAAAATAATAATTATCCCAATAGCGGATAGCATGCCCTTAATGACTGAATTAGGGAAGTAATATCCAATAATGCCGGCTTTTAAAAAAGCTAGAATAATCTGAAATATGCCAGCTATCACAGTTGCAGAAAGGAATAAAGCAAATCCCGCTTCCATATCGAAATGGCCACTGGAATCCGTACCGAGCTGTTTTATGGCATCAGCAACTATAACGGCTAAACCAGCAGCTGGCCCGCTTACCCCAATTTTGGATCCGCTTATGAGAGCTACCACAATGCCCCCTGCCATTCCTGCAATGATACCTGAAAAAAGAGGCGCTCCTGACGCAAGAGCTATGCCAAGACACAATGGGACTGCAACAAGAAAGACTACAAGGCCTGCGGGGAAGTCAGATTTAATTGTCGATAACATATATTATTTATATAAACTTAAAGTAAGGAAAAAACTGGAATTTCTACGTTTGAACGCTAAACAAATTGGTTTAATGGCAAAAGCCGCCAACTGTTCGATTATTAATACTGACAAATATATACTTTTGACTGATGTCGTCAATTAATGAATTGCTAAAGGAAAATTTTCCGGAATTACAAGAGTCAGAACTACTTGCAGAGATGGATCAGGTAGGTCGTATTGCTAGGTATAAGATGGATGATAAAGTCATGGACTATGGTGGTAATATTCAAAAAATGCCTTTGTTAATCAGTGGGTCGCTCAAAATCATGCGTCAGGATGAGCAGGGCAATGAGTTGATTTTATACTACCTTCAGTCTGGGGAAACTTGTGCTATATCCCTTACCTGTTTTCTGACCGATCAGAAAAGTGAAATTAGAGCCATTGCAGAAGAGGACTTGACACTAGTTATGCTTCCAGCTAACCTGATGGACCCCTGGATGCTGAAATATCCTTCCTGGAAAAATTTTGTTATGAATACCTACAGAGCAAGGTTTGAAGAACTACTTAATACAATCGATAGTATCGCTTTTCATAAGATGGATGAAAGACTCTGGAGGTACCTTGTTGACAAATCCACTATTAATAACTCCCATACATTAGAAACAACACATCAAAAGATAGCTGACGAATTAAATTCTACCCGCGAGGTGATCTCTCGACTACTTAAGCAACTTGAGAAACAAGGGAAGATTGAGTTAGGCAGAAATAAGATATCAGTTAGACCATAACTCTCTTTAACATTAGTAACAAATGTTACCAGCCGGAATTTCCGGATCACCTAAATTTGCTATCAAATAGTTAATGTAATTATGAGAATAGAGCAAATATATACGGGATGCTTAGCGCAGGGCGCTTACTATATTGAATCAAAGGGCGAGGTAGCGATTATAGACCCCCTGCGTGAAACAGCTCCGTACCTGAAAAGAGCAGAAAAAGATCAGGCCAAAATAAAGTACATATTTGAAACACATTTCCATGCTGATTTTGTGTCAGGTCATGTTGATTTAGCTCATCAGAGTGGTGCAAAGATCATTTACGGCCCCGGAGCCAAGACGGAGTATAACATTCATGAGGCCCATGATGGTGAAATATTTAAGCTGGGGGCGGTAACCATCAAAGTTCTGCATACGCCAGGCCATACTCCTGAGAGTTCTACTTTTTTATTAGTCGATGAGCAAGGTCATGAGCATGCCATATTTAGCGGTGATACGCTGTTTATAGGAGATGTTGGACGTCCTGATTTGGCAATTAGATCAGATCTTACAAAAGAAGATCTGGCCGGTTTGCTGTATGACAGCCTCAGAAGTAAGATTATGACACTGTCTGATAGAGTTATTGTATACCCCGCTCATGGCGCCGGTTCAGCATGTGGAAAAAATATGAGCTCAGAAACCTTCGATACGTTAGGTAATCAAAAACAAACCAACTATGCTCTAAGGGCTGATATGTCTAAAGAAGATTTTGTTAAAGAGGTGACTACGGGTATACTTCCACCACCCCAGTACTTTGCAAAGAATGCAATGCTTAATAAAACCGGCGCTTTTGATTTTGAGCAAGTACTTGAAAAGGGAAGTGTGGCCCTTGACGTAGAAACCTTTGAATCTATGGCTAATCATGAAGGCGCTTTGGTGTTGGATACACGATCTCCCGAGCAGTTTGCAGCTGCACATATTCCCAACTCTATATTCATCGGAATTGATGGAAGTTTTGCCCCCTGGGTGGGTGCGCTTATTAATGATTTAAACCAACCTATATTTTTTATAGCCCCGGAAGGCAGGGAAGAAGAGGTAGTTACCCGACTGTCAAGAGTAGGTTATGACAATACTTTAGGTTATTTAAAAGGAGGTATTGAAGCCTGGAAAAATGCGGGCAAGGAAACTGATACTGTGAAGTCAATACCGGCCAACCAGTTTGAAGAACGCTATGCTACTTCTTTGACGACAGTGCTTGATGTCAGAAAGCCATCAGAATTTGAGGCAGAACATGTGGAAGGCGCTCAGAATATGCCGTTGGATTTCATTAACGATAACATGGAAGGGTTGAACAGATATGAAAAATACTTCCTACATTGTCTTGGTGGGTATAGGTCAATGATTTTTGCCTCTATTTTAAAAAGTCGTGGTTTTCATAATATAGTAGATATAGCGGGTGGGTTTAGGTCCATTTCTGGAACAAATATTCCGAGGACAACTTTCACCTGCCAGAGTTCAGGTCAAGACTAGCAAAAACGAGGTATAAATACGGAACTTACTACTGATGAGAGTGGTGTAAATATTCAATATCGCTCTCACTAATTACTGTAAAGATAACATTGAGTTGGTATGTCCAATTTATCTCCAAAAAATACAGCGCTTTTAAACAATCAATTCATCTAAGCGAAACTCATATTTTTAAGTAACACTGTACCCATACGTGGGACAATCACTTTATGGCTCAGCTCAGGCCTTTACAGCAAATCAAAATTCTCGAAAAGTAGTCATTTATAGATCAAGTTAGGATAAAAGTAGAAATCCCATAATTACTATGATAAGTGCGACTATAAAACTTAAACTCAGAATGCCAACAAGTTCATGACGGATAGAATCCTCTGATCGTACTTCTTCAGTAAGCCAACTGAACTTTGTATTCTTATCGATCTTCATAACGCTGGTACAGCAAGAATTATGCGGTTATTATGTCATATTATAACTTGCTGATTGTGAAGGCTTACGACTTGCAATTCACTCGTCGTATAGACAACATATTCCCTCTTAGGGAAAGATGGTTCTCTATTAGAGAAGAATAGATATCCATTAAATTGAAACTATGCACGCTCCCTATTTCATAATTCTTAATTTTGCAGCCCTAGAAAAGAATCTGATATGTTCGATAATTTAAGTCATAAGCTAGATAAGGCTTTTCAAACACTGAAAGGTCAGGGAAGTATAACTGAGGTAAATGTAGCTACTACTGTTAAAGAGATTCGCAGAGCTCTTATTGACGCTGACGTTAACTACAAAGTAGCTAAAGAGGTAACGGATGAGATTAAAGGACAAGCGCTTGGTATGGATGTGCTTACATCAGTTTCTCCGGGGCAATTATTGACTAAAGTTACCAACGATCAGTTAACGGCCCTTATGGGCGGTCAGGGGGAGGACATCACCGTGCAGGGTAATCCCGCCATTATACTTATTGCCGGTCTTCAAGGATCGGGTAAAACAACTTTTTCGGGTAAGCTGGCGAAGTATCTTAAAAGTCAAGGAAAATCTGTCATGCTAACGGCTTGTGATATTTATCGACCGGCTGCCATTGATCAGTTGAAAGTTTTAGGTGAGCAGATAGATGTTGAAGTTTATGCTGAGCCTGAGAATAAAAACGCTGTGGAAATAGCTAATAATGCTATAAAGCATGCAAAAGCTGCAAGCAAAAAAGTGGTTATTGTAGATACGGCTGGCCGTTTAGCGGTAGATGAGGAAATGATGGATGAAATTTCAAAGCTGAAGCAAGCTTTGGATCCTTCTGAAACCCTTTTTGTCGTTGATTCAATGACAGGTCAGGATGCTGTGAATACGGCTAAGGCATTTAATGATCGCCTGAATTTTGATGGGGTTGTGCTCACAAAACTTGACGGTGATACCAGAGGAGGGGCTGCCATTTCCATCCGCACGGTAGTGGAAAAACCAATCAAGTTTATTTCTCATGGTGAAAAAATGGAGGCCATTGATCGTTTCTATCCGGATAGGATGGCCAACAGGATTTTGGGAATGGGTGACGTGGTTTCACTTGTGGAGAAGGCGCAACAAACCTTTGATGAAGAGGAAGCGCGCAGGCTTAACAAGAAAATAAGGAAAAATCAATTTGACTTCAATGATTTCCTGGGCCAGCTGGAGCAGATTAAGAAAATGGGTAATATCAAAGACCTCATGGGCATGATCCCAGGCATGGGCAAAGCTTTAAAAGGTGTTGATGTGGATGATGATTCGTTCAAGCCTATTGAAGCGATCATTCGCTCAATGACCAATGAAGAACGAGAAAGCCCAGAAATACTTAATGGAAGCCGAAGAAAAAGAATTGCTACAGGAAGTGGTACTTCTGTTCAGGAAGTTAACAACCTCATAAAGCAGTTTGGCGACATGAAAAAGCTGATGAAAACTATGAACAAGATGGGGGGTGGTAAGAAAGGACTCGCAGCGCTTAATCCATTTGGAAGATAATTAGCTGGTGTACACGTCTAGATACCCTGAAAAGAACAAAAGCAGGAAAAGGACAAAGATACCGGCGGCTATAACCATAAGGCTATTGAAAACAATTGACCTAATCCTGTTTCCAGCATTTCTGTTTCGATTGTATTTGAGGATTTCTTCTATGTTTTCCGGCGCCCTTTGATTACGTAGGTTGGGCATATCTTCCATATTATTACCGTAAACATCCCTTACTTTGCGAAAAGGACCGCTCCTGGAATGCACTTCCTTTCTTAAGTCCATTCTTTAAATTACGAAATTATCTCTTATTAAATATCTTCCTGTAAATGGGCTTACGATAAAGAAACTGGAGGTAAAGGGCGGGATAAAGTAAAAAATCCAGTAACCAAAGAGGGCTGGAATAAGTGATATCGTCAATAATTTCACTCGTGGCATCATCAATTCTGTTTACGATGTGATGGTGATGCCATCGTTTTAGAAAGAATGGAAGTTTAACGCCGATATCAATGAACTGAAAGGTTTTATCATTGGTGAAATCAAAGGTTATGTCGCTGTGCCAACGCTGCTTAAAGAGTAGAAAATTCAGTTCCAGCTGCACTTCATCTCCTTTTTCGCATCCATCGAACTTTTCTAATCTTACAGGAGGAAATGGAGGGTTTAGTGAAAGGAAAAGCTTTTCGCTAAACCCTTCCTTTACTTTAAGATGGGATGCGGCAACTTCAGTGCAGATTTTTAGCCTCATGAAGTAATAAACACTTCACAGGTCTTTTGTTTAAAAATCTTAGGTATATCTCTTTTTATTTGTAAGATACCGCCTTTACCGCCTCTACTGTGCGCTTCACGTTAGGGAGAATGGCCTCTATCAATGTGGGTGCATAAGGGAGAGGAACATCCAGACTATTTATTCTATGAATGGGTGCATCCAGATAATCGAAAGCGTGCTTCTGAATATGATAGGTAATTTCAGAACTGATGGCTGCTAACGGCCAGGCTTCCTCTACAATTACTAATCGATTCGTTTTTTTAACTGACTCTACCACCGTACTATAATCAATCGGTCGTACAGAGCGCAAGTCGATAACTTCTGCGTTGATCCCGTCCTTAGCTAGCGCGTCAGCTGCTTCCATGGCCACTTTCATAAATTTTCCAAAAGAAACAATGGTCACGTCACTACCTTCACGCTTAACATCAGCCTGACCTATAGGGATAAGGTACTCGCCTTCGGGAACCTCGCCTTTGTCGCCGTACATTAATTCGGATTCCATAAAAATTACCGGATCTTCATCGCGAATTGAGGTCTTCAATAAACCCTTGGCATCATACGGATTTGAAGGTACGACCACTTTTAATCCCGGAGTATTAGCATACCAACTCTCAAAATTTTGAGAATGCTGAGAGCTTAACATTCCGGCGTTTCCCGTAGGACCTCTGAATACTATAGGTACGTTAAACTGCCCACCAGACATAGACATAGTCTTGGCGGCGCTGTTAATAACCTGGTCAATGGCAACTAATGAGAAATTGAAGGTCATGAACTCAATAATAGGTCTAAGACCATTCATAGCAGCACCTACACCAATACCAGCGAACCCTAGTTCTGCAATTGGCGTATCAACCACCCTATCAGGTCCGAATTCATCAAGCATGCCCTGGCTTACCTTATAAGCGCCATTATACTCGGCCACTTCTTCTCCCATAAGAAAAACCTTTTCGTCCCTTCTCATTTCCTCACTCATGGCCTCTCCAAGTGCTTGTCTGAATTGAATTTCTCTCATCTGTTGCTATAAATTTTAAGCGTAAAAATAACACCAACTGTGGTAACCGCAAAGCTACCTGTATAAAATAAAAAAGCCCTTTGAAAACTTTCCAAAGGGCTTTTTTAAAATGATTTATTACTTATTTCAGTGCGTTTCTGAAAGCTTCACTTGAAACAAAAGAAGCAAATTCAAGATCAGCAAGTGCATCTTCTTTTAATGAAGGAGTGGCTTGTACAGCTGAACTTAAGTGGCTTACTACGTCTGATTCATTACCCAATCGCGCGCTGGCTATGGCAGCGCCATAATGGGCTATGCCCATGTTAGTATCCTGAGATGCAGCATCATTAAATGAGCTTATTGCATTCTGATAGTCTTTGTTCAGCACTTGAGCAAGGCCTTTGTTGAAAAGATTCACTGCTGTGTTGCTTGCACCGGAAGTCGAACGAACGGCATCACCATATTTGGCAATCATAATTTCAACCGAACCCTTAACACCATTAACACCTTGGGCCATTTCGCCTGATCCGCCAGAAGCTTTCTGTAAATGCTCGTAAGCTTTGTAAGCGTTACCTTTCATAAGGTGTACTGAAGCTAAATTAGCATGTACTTGTGCGGTTGCATTTTTATTAGCTGCGATCTCTAATTGAGCCAGTGCTTTATCACCTGCTGAAGCATCACCTTCAATAGCCATGGCTACATAAGTAGCTCCTAAATTGTTATGTGCATTCCAGCTTCCGCTTTTCTTGGTAGCAGCTAAATAAATAGCTTCCTTCTCGCTTAATGAAGGAGTCAAAGTTGCACCATACATCAATTCCTCTTCAGAAAGTGTGTCAGCAGAAACCGCATTGTTGGCAATTTGCTTCGCTAGAACAGCAATTTCCGCGTCTGTTTTCTTTTCTTTTACTTTAAGTATCTCAGTTTTTGCCACCCTTAGTTTAGGATATAACTCTCTGAATACCTTTTTATAAGTAGGCAGGCTATGAAGTTTATCTTCTTTTTCTTCGTAAGTACCTGGTCCATTTACTATATCCAAGTAAGCTGACTTTTCTTCTGAAGATATGCCATCATAAGCCGACAATGAGTCCTTGAATACTGCCCAGTCTCTAACTACGTCTTTGGTAATGAACTTGATAGAGTCTGCCATACCTGCATAATCATATGATTTCATTTGACGTTGGTAGAAAGATTCGATGGCAGCGGCACGATCAGCTGCAAGTCGAGTGTTGATTCTTTCAGCTCCTTCAGGAGAGTGTGTACCAGTGATAGTCACGGTACGAGTTACATTCTTTTCAGCGATAAATGCATCAAGCCTTTGACCTCTATCGCTTTTTCTTTCCGAGTACTTAAGAACTGAACGACCTTGGTCAAAGTAAAAATTTACTTTAACAGGAATTAGTTCTTCTTGATTATTGTAGCCATGATCTGCATAGGCTGCATAATACACTGGTTCTACCAATTTTGAAGTAGTGATTATACCAGGAGCTACTGCCAAACGAGGAGATTCTTTCGATTTCCCATTTTTTGGGTCAGAGGCTACTCCCTGAACCTCTAGAGATCCACTTTTCATGGCAGGTGAATAAGCGAAGCTGTATTCCTTACTAGCTCTAGGCTGCTCTTCGGAAGCATTTGGATAATCATCCGCTTTGAATTGAATCGGCTCAAGTGCGGACTCGTTATCTCCATATTTATAGAATGTATTTAAGGTATACACTTTACCTTTTTTTAACATCTTAACGGGAAGATTAGCAGACATTTCAAAAGCTACAGTATCAGCGTGAACTTCAAGTGGATTTGGTGATACAGTAAGGTTTTGCTGTTCCGCCATTTTAACCATTTGATTAAGTGCACACCCTGATAGAGTGAACGCAGCAAACAGCGCTATAGCGTAAAATAATTTTCTCATCGGATTTACGTTTAGATGGTCTTGGTAGTTTTTTCTAAATTGTTTCAAATTGATTAAATCAACTGCAATAATAGTAAAAAATTAGGAACGAACTATTCGTTAAGAGATATAATGGGGCTTATATTTGTGAAGGCGCATATTTGTCGATAAGCGTCTAATAATAGCGGTAAAAGCGCCTTGATTCTTGTTGAAAGGATTGTAACTTTACATGCTATTAAATTAAACAATGGAAAGGTTCCAAATATTTATTGAGAAAAACGCTTTTGGTGTTTGTTCTCAGCTAGGTGAAAAACTGGGTATTGCTTCTTCAAGCATTCGCATCTTTTTTATTTACGCTTCTTTTATAACCGTAGGCTCGCCTATTATAATATATTTAGCGCTTGCTTTCATTATGAATATTAGAAAGTACATGCGTAAGCGTGATCCGATCTGGTATTATTGATTATTTAGGTCAGAATACTTTCTAACGCCACGTATATAATAGTCCCAAACTAAACTACCGGTATATATCACTTTTAGTTTTACAGGCTTAAACAAGCGTTTTGAGACTCTTCTTTTCTTAAAGTTTACAGGGAGTTCGAAAACAAAATCAACATGTGCCTGTAAAACTGCCAAACCATTTTTGAATCCATCGAAAAGCATAAATTTAATGGAGGCTACAATGTCTAAAGCTATTCTAATAGGAAGTTTGAAGATGACTTCCCAAACCCTGTAATTTTTATAGAGAAGGGATAATCCATTTCTGAAATTGAGATAGGTTTTTTTTGGATTCGTACGTTCAAGTGTACCGCCACCCACATGATACACGCTACTTTTTCCATTATACATTACCTTATAGCCCATGGCGTTAATTCGCCAGCACATATCTATTTCTTCCATATGCGCAAAGAAGTCAGGGTCTAAGCCCCCTGATTTATGATAAATATTCGCTCTAATAAAAAGACATGCGCCCGTAGCCCAGAAGACTTGATGTATGTCATCATATTGCCCTTGATCTTCTTCAATAGATTGAAACAGTCTTCCTCTACAAAAAGGGTAGCCAAGCGTGTCAATCATTCCCCCTCCCGCACCCGCATATTCAAATTTGAGCCGGTTATTGAAGTCCAGTATTTTTGGTTGCACCGCAGCTACATTCCTGTCGATCTCTAATTGATTGAAGATCGGTGTTATCCAGTTTTCAGTAACTTCTATATCAGAATTGAGCAGGACATAGTAATCTGATTCTACTTGACTAAGTGCTTCATTGTAGCCCTGGCTGTATCCTTCATTTTTAGAATTGCAAATTATCCTTATTTCAGGGAAGTGGGTTCGAAGGAAATCGACTGAATTATCCGTAGAACAGTTATCTGCCACGATAATCTCGTGTCCAGTACTGTATTTTATAACTGAGGGCAAGAACTTCTTAAGGTAGTCGATGCCATTGTAATTTAATATTACGACGGAGAGTTGGGTCATTTACATTAGCCCTCCCAGGTCGAGTCCGGGAATATTTGGGAGAAGCCCTTCGGTACTTTTCTTTAGCTCTTCTTTTGCTAAGATTTCAACTTCAGAAGTAGCCTTATTTACTGCTGCGATAATAAGGTCTTGAAGCATCTCCTGATCTTCCGGCTTTACCAAATCCTTGTCCAGTTCAAGTTTCACCAATTCCTTTTTGCCATTGACTGTAGCCTTCACCATTCCGGCTCCGGATTCTGCTGTAGTAGTTATGTGTACAAGATTATCCTGGGCCTCTTTAACTTTCGCCTGAACTTCTTTCATCTTTCCCATCATCTTCATCATGTCAAACATGGCAGCAATTTTTTTTGGTGGTTAATAAATTGGAGCGCAAAAATGCCCTCGTTATCAATCATTTCAAAGCACTACAGCTATTAATTGCGTATTAGCAACACACTGCCGGCCTTTGTAATTTCCCGACCGGCCTGATCTGTAATGTCTGCTTTGAACGCATAAGCCCCTAAAGGTAAAGGTTTACCTTCTCGCGTACCATCCCAGGCTATGTCTGGACTGGTAGAGTTAAATATCTCTTCTCCCCATCGATTGAAAATCCTAAGATCGTAGCTTACTATAAATCTGCCGTTAATCGCAAATTTATCATTCGTGCCATCACCATCAGGAGTAAAAGCATTGGGATAATAAATGTTATTTGGCTTAATGAGTGTTAAGGTGTTGGAATACACAGGCTCCAAGCTATTGTCAAGCGGGAGGGCTTGGATACGGTAAAAGATGACCTGCTCTGCCGGATTATCATCAATTTCCTGAAATTCGGCAAGTGCACTATTTCCGTCAGGGGCGTCATTATTGGAATAGGACTTTTCAATAATGTAGTTTGCCACGCCTTGACTCCATCCCTCGTATTCGGTCCAATCGAGAGTAACTGTATTATCAGCGGCAATAGCTCCTGAAAGTAACATAGAGCAAGCAATTACTCCATCGGTATTCCTATTTCCGCATTCGTCTAAAGGCGAGATTTGATAACAATATCTGGTTTCATCGGTATTCAGCCCCTCATCAAGGTAGGTGTTTATTTCTGAGGAAGCCAGGCTCACCAGGCTGGAAGTACTAGTGCCCCTGAGAATACTATACTCATTTATAGGTTCAGCGGGTGTTTCAGGCCAATTTAAATTAATACTATTTCCATCCACATTTACTGATAGATCGATGATAGAGGTTGGAGGCCTTGTGTTAAATGAACTGCCGCACACTTCTAAGGATCGACTCGTAGAGTTATCAGCGTAAATAGTGGTTAAGGTATAACAATATTCCTGTTGACAATCAATGTCCGTATCGTCAAATGATAACCCCGTTAAATCCGGGCGGTTTACCGTTTCCGTACTACTTACCCGGGTATAACCAAATGAGCTCGTGGCGCCGCCAACCTGCCATGATAAAGTATTTACGCCATCAAGAAAATCAACATCCAGTAAAGTATTGCATATTTCCGGTGAATTGGCGCTTACAGTATTGAAGCCCGCACATGGATCAATAGAAACAATTCGAAAGCAATAAGAGGTGTTTGCCACATCCAGATTTTGTATGGTATCGGCTATTGTACTAGCATTCAGTTGTTTGAGTAAAGTATAAGGTGCACTTCCCGCTTTGATCTCCAGCCGGTGTTGTATATCGGGTTGGAGATCATAGTACAAAGCAATTTCACCATTATTCAGACTTACTAATGAATCAAACCTTGAAGGTGGAATTGCAGCCAGGGGTATTACGATGTCTTCAGCAGTGTTGCAATTATCCGCGCCATTATCATTAACACCCCTTACCGATACGGTCTTTGAAAGGTTGTCAGCATAACTATGCTGTGCGTTTGGTGCACCACTGGTCCTAAACACTTCGGGCGACCCATCACCAAAGTCAATAATATAGTTTTCAAATTGGGTGTCAGAGATGTTCACCTGTATTTCTTCATTCGAGCAAGAGAAAATCGAAAATTCCGGTGGCTCAGAAGGACTGATATTTATAGCTATTTGATCTACACCGTCGCTAGCGTGAATAATTTGAAGCATAAATTGACCCGGTGTGTCGTAGGTTATTGTACTTGACGTATTTTCAATAGTTCCGTCGCCTGTATAATCAAAGTCGCAACTTCCGGCGCCGTCAAAGCAATCAACGGGGGCACTCGCCGTTGATGCTACTGTAATGGTCAGAGGCACGCACCCTGAAATTTCATTGCCTGTACAGCCACCAACAGGACAACCTTCGCTTACTGTAACTTCAAACCATCCGTTATTGCTAACGAATTGTGCATTAACAATCGAGGTAATTATTGAAAATAATACAAGGGCTATATGAACCTTTTTTAGCTTCAAAGTTTTACTGATTTTATAAAATCTAGAGCTTTCTCCATGTCTTTATGCAATACTCTATCATCTTCAATAAACGGAACCTTTAACCTGAAATTGTTTACTAAATCCTCCAGATAAGGTGATGTTTTCGCCGGACGTCTAAATTCCAGGGCTTGTGTTGCTGTCAGTAATTCTATCGCAAGGATCCTGTAAACGTTGTTTACCACTTTATAGGCTTTGACTGCCGCATTGGCACCCATACTCACATGGTCCTCCTGGCCATTAGATGAAACTATCGAGTCAGCAGAAGCTGGAGTACATAATTGCTTGTTCTGACTAGCGATGGATGCCGATGTATACTGAGCTATCATGAGTCCGGAGTTAATGCCCGGATGCGCCACGAGGTAATTAGGCAGCTGTCGTGCTCCTGAAAGAAGTTGGAAAGTTCTTCTTTCAGAAATGCTACCTAATTCTGACAAGGCAATAGAGAGAAAATCCAGCGCTAATGCCAATGGCTGCCCGTGAAAGTTACCGGCAGAAATGATTTTATCAGTAGCCGGAAACACATTAGGATTATCCGTAACAGAATTAACTTCCGTCATAAAAATATCATGAGCATGCCGCCAGGTGTCCCAGGTAGCTCCATGTACCTGCGGAATACAACGAAAGCTATAAGGATCTTGTACATGTTTTTTAGGTTGGCTTATAAGCTCACTTCCATCAAGCAGCTGAGATATATCTTTTGCGCACGCTACCTGACCCTTTTGCGGTCTCAGCTCATGAACCTCTGGTAAAAATGGATCCATTCTACCATCAAAAGTGTCCAGAGAAAGCGCACTTATAATGTTAGCAAGTTTTATGAGTCTTTCTCCCTCGATTAAACACCATATGCCATAGGCGCTCATAAATTGAGTTCCATTGAGCAGGGCTAAACCTTCTTTGGCTTGAAAGGATATTGGTATTAAATCTAATTGTGCATTTACATCCTGAATAGATACTCGCTTTCCCTTGTAATGTACTTCACCCCGGCCGATCAAAGGTAAGGACAGGTGAGCTAATGGCGCTAAATCTCCCGAAGCGCCTAAAGAACCCAATTCATAAATTACAGGTAGTATGTCTTCGTTGAAGTAATGGACCAGTCTTTCCACGGTTTCCAGTTGAGCTCCCGAATGCCCGTAAGAGAGTGATTGCACCTTAAGAAGCAACATAAGGCGAACTATTTCATCCGGCGCCTGATCTCCTGTACCACACGCATGAGACATTACCAGGTTTTCCTGTAACCGTTCAAGATTATTCTCGGATATATTTCTATCATATAAGGAGCCGAAACCTGTATTTACACCATAAATTGGCTCGACTGTTCCTTTTACCTTTTCATTTAAATAGTCTCTGCACCTTGTGATTTTCGTAATTGCAGATTCCGATAGGGTCAGCTTTAGATTATCATTGAGAATAGATTCAATCTCAAATAAACTGAGCTTTGCATCCGAAATATGGTGAATACCGGACATATGCTAATCTAGCATTTTCTGAATTAGACTTTCTATATCGCCTTTTGTCTCTTCACCGGTAGTTAAATCCTTCAACTTTAATAGGCCGGAATTAATTTCATCTGAACCAATCACGATTACATACGGGATTCCTTTTTTATCGGCATAATTGAACTGTTTTTTGATTTTGGCAATGTCGGGATAAATTTCACATGAGATGCCTTCATTCCTTATTTTGCCAAGAGCTGACAGTCCGTATTGTCTGCTTTCTTCATCAAAATGTGCAATTAACACATTCGTGGTTGTCGTTACTTCTTCGGGAAAGAGGTCAAGTTCATCCATTACGTCGTAAATTCGATCCACGCCAAAGGAGAATCCGACGCCGGAGATGTCCGGCATGCCGAAGACTCCAGTAAGGTCGTCATATCTACCGCCACCGCTTACGCTACCCATTTTTACATTGTTTGTCTTTACTTCAAAGATAGCACCGGTGTAGTAGGAGAGGCCTCTGGCCAGGGTAGGGTCAATTTCAATATGAGTATTCCGTAGACCAAAAGGCTCCAGAAATTCTTGAATCTTATTTAGCTCTGAAATTCCTTCCATACCTATTTCAGAAGAAGACAGGAGGTTGGATAGCGCTTCTATTACCTCACTGTTGGTGCCCTTAATGGAGAGAAAATCCTCAGCCATGCTAATCATGTTAGCGTCTAATCCACGACTCGAAAGCTCTTCCTTGACTTTATCTAATCCGATTTTATCGAGCTTATCGATAGCAACAAGAAAATCTGTTTCATTTTCGCCGGCGCCAATTGCTTCTACTATACCTTTAAGTACCTTTCTGCTATTCATTTTAATGGTGAATTCGGTAATTCCCAATCGGTCAAAAACCTCGTTGATCATTAGGATGATTTCAGTTTCGCAAAGTAGTGATTCAGTGCCTACGACATCCGCATCACATTGATAAAACTCTCTGTATCTTCCTTTTTGAGGTTTATCTGCACGCCAAACGGGTTGAATTTGAAAGCGTTTGAAAGGTAAAGTCACATCGTTCCGGTTCATTACTACGAAGCGAGCGAATGGAACGGTGAGATCATATTTTAAACCCTTATTTGAGATTTTTTGAGTGAGCTTGTTACTACCACTATTGAAGTCATCAATAGAACTTTTAGATAAAAAGTCGCCTGAGTTTAACACCTTGTATAGTAACTGATCACCCTCATCACCATATTTTCCTGTGAGCACCGAAAGGTTTTCCATAGCGGGGGTTTCAATTTGCATGAATCCATACTTGGAGAACACAGATTTAATCGTATTAAAAATAAAGTTTCTTTTAGCCATTTTTTCAGGGCCAAAATCTCGCATACCACGTGGCAAACTGGGCTTGTTACTCATGGTTCAAAGCTACAAAAAAGGTGTCAATAAGGATTTGAACCAATACTGATGACTAGTTTATTTTTTTAAGAAAAATTTCCTTGACATTATTATTATTTTATCTTTGCACCTCTTTTATAAAAAATACTTGGAGATGGCAGTTACCAGACTTAAAAGAAAAGCGAAAAGAAATAAGGCGAGAGCAAAAGTCAGAAATAATAATATTCAACTTCTTAGCGCAAAACCTATTATTAAAAAGGTGGACACGGAAGCTATGAAAGAAGAATTTACAGCTGTTTCAAAAAAGCCGGTGAAAAAAGAGGAGGCTCCAAAAGCTGAGGCTAAAGTGGCTGAGCCAGTAGTTGAAAAAGAAGCGAAAGAGGCTCCTAAAAAAGCTGCTGCTAAAGCAGTGAAAAAGGAGGTAGCTGAAGAAAAGTCAAAGAAAAAGGCTGAACCAAAAGCCAAAAAAGAAGATACGGAGGAGAAGCCCAAGAAAAAAACAGCTCCGAAAAAGGATAAAGAATAGATAAAGTTTTTATACTTCTTAGCCTCGTTTATCGGGGCTTTTTTTATGCCCGTTTACTAAGCTCTATTACTTGCAAGTCCGTTATTTGTGCATTTTCAATAGAGAAGCGCACCAGTGTCTTTACTTTGTGAAAGCCTTGTACTCCTGCTGCCCCTGGGTTTATATGCAGGAGGTTGTGTTGCCGGTCTCTCATAATTTTCAGAATGTGAGAATGCCCGCATATGAAGAGGGCGGGAGTTTTCTTTCTAAAAATGGCTTTTGTTCGGGTGTTGTATTTTGGAGGATAACCACCGATATGGGTAATTAAGACAGTAAGCCCATTCCTATCAAGCCATAGATCTTCCTGAAACTGCTGCCTTAAATTTCTATCATCAATATTTCCATATACAGCTTGTAGAGGTTTAAAAGCGCCAAGCTTATCAGCCAGTTCCATAGCGCCAATATCTCCCGCATGCCAGATTTCGTCGCACTTTTCAAAGTGACTGAATATCCGATCGTCCAGATGCCCGTGTGTGTCTGATAAAAGACCTATCTTCATAGCTCGAGTGCTAATTACTTCGATGTAAACTGTTAATTAAGCATTTTTATACTTGTAGCCTAAACTTAATTAAACTCAGACGTGTTTTCTTTGCGTTTTAAAACAAACTAACATGGCATTAACTCCGTCAAATATGCTTCCGCTTGGTACGGAGGCACCTTTTTTCAAACTACCGGATACCGTAAGTGGTAAAACATTAACGTGGGATGAACTACAATCCGATGTAGCCACTGTGGTCATGTTTATTTGCAATCATTGCCCTTATGTGAAACATATACAACCGGAGCTGGTGAAATTAGCCGAAGATTATATTCCCGAGGGAGTAAAGTTTATTGCTATTAGTTCAAATGATGTAGATAATTATCCGGAAGATGCTCCGGAATTAATGCACGATGAAGCAAAGAAATGGGGGTATCCGTTTCCATACCTATATGATGAAACACAAGCGGTAGCGAGGGCATATGATGCGGCTTGTACTCCTGATTTTTACATTTTTGATAAAGAAAATAAACTGGTCTATCGTGGACAGCTTGATAATTCCAGACCTGGGAATGAAAAACCGCTTACCGGAGAGGACATGCGTGGCGCTTTAAATGATCTGTTAAAAGGTAATCCAATAAGCGAAGATCAGATCCCGAGCCAGGGCTGTAACATTAAGTGGAGGTAGTTAATCCTAAGCTATTTACCCGCTATCTCTAACAGGGAGGGCTACCATTTGGTTGGTTCGTTTTAGACTAGAGTAAAAAGAGGTTGATTTTAGCTTAACTATTTGGAGTTAGTTTAAGCGGATTACTTTCCCTTTTTTCGCGCTTTTGACAGCTGCATCTAATATTTGCATTACCATCATATTATTTTCAAGTGAAGAAAGGTCATTGACCGGAGGATCAATTGTGCCACGAATTACACCTGCCAGATAGGCAAAGGGGTCATCGTAAGGGACCTTCATTTCTTTAAGTTTATCATTTTTGATTTCTGCGTTCTCATTTAGCTGTACCATTAGGTCATTTCGATTTTTCGCAATGGCCATACCTGTCTTGCCATATAGTTCCATGTCCTTTCGGCTTATTGGCCAATTCCAAGAGGCTTGAATAATGGTTTGTGATTTTGGATAAGTAATAATTATGGTGGCCTCATCATCAACTTTAGGGTAAATGTCCGGTTTAATTTGTTGTGTGGTTGCGCTAACTAAAATTGGTTGCTGGTCACCCATTATCCATGTGCTTAAATTAGCTCCGTAACATCCAAAATCAGTAATAGCGCCTCCGCCATTTTGAACCGGGTCGGTAAGCCAGACTAAAAACTCTTCATTAACACCTATTTCCTTTGGACCCCGGTGTCCGTCGTGTACCACTATCTTGCGCACTGAACCAAGTTCCCCCTCTTGCACCATTTTAAAAATTTTGTGATTTGTAGGGTACCAAGTGGTTTCGTAGTTAGTAAGTAGCTGAATATCATGCTTCCTGGCAAGCTTTTCCATTTCTTTGGCGTGAGCCAGACTTACTGCCAGCGGTTTTTCTACCATCACATGAACGCCAAGCGGAGCACATTTCTGTACTACTTCTAAGTGCTCGTAGATAGTTCCGAAAGCTGTCACTGCCTCTGGTTTAGACTGAGTCAACATTTCATCTAATGAAGGATAAACCAGTTTTGGGTCAAGGCTGTGCTGTTTAACATACCTTTCAGCCAGATCTTTATTGGGTTCTGCAATACCAACTATTTCCACATCTCCACGATCAGGCCTGCCCAACAGCCAATGCACGTGGGTATGTGTAAGTCCGGCCACTCCAATTCTGAGCGGCTTTTGATGATTTTGAGCAAGTGTCATTTGGGTACAAAAAAGGATTACAAGTAAGATTATACTTTTCATTTAGTTCTTATAAAGGCAAATTTAAATATAGTGTTTTCTGAAGGCGACTTTGAGTTTATTCAAAGAAAAAGGAAATTGTCTGTAACCATTTCAAAAGGGATCAGTTTCCCTGCTTGTACATAAATTAGGTAGATCTATTTAGGCTTGGATTCAATTTCTGATAATGCATTAATGCTAAGGGTAAAGGAAGGTCAATTGGATTCTCTGGGCTTACTTTTCGAAAGGTATAAGAAAATCCTTTTTGGGTTCTTTTATAATATGAATTTCAATCAGCAATTGAGCGAAGACTTGGTCCAAACAGTTTTTGAGAGAGTTTTAAAGTATCGCAAAGGTTTTAAAGGGGATGGAGAGTTTAAGGTTTGGATGTTTCACATAGCGCGCAACGTGAACATTGACAACTACAGAAAAACCTCTAGGTTCAGGAATGAAGATATTTATGCTCATCAGGAGATTTCCGATGGTAACAGAAATGCAGAGGATACTATGGGAAAAGGAGAGGAGCTGGATATGCTAAACATGGCCCTGAATAAGTTGGATCATGAAAAGAAGGAGGTAATTACATTGAGTAAGATTGAGGAGTTGAAGTATAAGGAGATTGGCAAAGTACTTAAGTGCTCAGAAGGAGCCGTAAAAGTAAAAGTGTTTAGAGCAATGCAATCTTTGAAAAATGAGTTTTTAAAAATTCAAAAGTCAGTTTGACGATGGAAAAAGGAGAAGAAATCAAGGCACTGATTGACGGGTTCAATACCGGTAGGCTGAATGCTCAGCAATTACAAAGACTTGAGCAAATCATTGAAGAAGGTGAAGTGAACTTAACTGAATTCACCGAGCTGCAAGACATTTATAATCGATTGGTTTTTGACGGTTCAACGGAACCATCTGCCGATTTGAATTCCCGGTTCTACTCTATGCTGGCGACACAAAAGAAGAAAGCATCGTGGCTAGCTAAGTTTAATGAACTATGGTATTCAAAGCCGGTGGTGAGATGGGCTTATGGATTTGCCTTGATAGGGTTTGGTCTGGCTGCCGGGCTGTTTCTTAAGTCTAATGATTCATCAAATTCGGAGATCAATCAGTTGTCAGCTGAAGTCAAGGAAATGAAAGAGATGATGATGCTGAGCTTGTTGGAAGAAGAATCGATCAGCGATCGGTTAAAAGCCGTGAGCCTTAGCAGTGAACTTCCGGATGCTAGTGCTAAAATCACTAACGCTCTCTTGAAAACGCTCAATAATGATGAGAATGTAAACGTGCGACTAGGAGCATTGGAAGCCTTAATGCCCTATGTAGATGATTCAAAAGTGCGGATGGGCCTGATATCTTCAATTGCTCAGCAAGAGTCTCCTCTGGTTCAGATGGGCCTGGCAGAAATGATGCTGGCCTTACAAGAGAAGCGCTCTGTTGAGGCGTTACAAGACTTGCTTAAAAAGCAGGAGACACCTGAAGAGGTCAAGGAAAAAATTAATGAAACACTTGAAATACTGATTTGATGAATAAGATAGTAACAGTACTTCTGATTTTCTATATGCCTGTCTTTCTCTATAGTCAGACGCATAATGAGATAATTAAAAAAGAACTTTCATTTGGGAAAGCCAGTAATTCGAATGTATTCCTTTTAGCTAATATCAATGGATCTATATATGCTGAAGGTTATGATGGTGACCAGGTCATTTTAGAAGCGGAGTTTTTTATAGAGGCAAAAACGAATGAACGCCTAGAGAAGGCTAAAGACCGGCTGAGGTTGGGTATAGAGGATAGATATGATTCGATTGCAGTCTATATAAAACGCCTGTGTGACTGTGGAAATGCAGGGCTGAGGTCGTATGATGGTAAAAAATCAAAGTGGGGATACGAGTGGGATGACTGCCGCTATAGTTATGATTTTAAAATCAATTTCAAACTTAAGGTGCCGAGAAGGTTGAATGTTTATTTATCCACAGTAAATGACGGTTCCATTACAGTAAGTGGTCTAAACGGGACGCTGGATCTTCATAATGTGAATGGAGACATTTCAGCAACGGGAGTCAGGAGCTACACCTATGCACACTCAGTAAATGGTGATATTACACTGGATTATAAAAACATACCCGGACCAAATTCTTCCTACTACACGTTAAACGGAGACATTAAAGCCTATGTACCTTCAAATTTCAAAGCGGACGTGACCTTTAAAAGCTTAAATGGAGATATCTATACCGATTTTGAAAGTATTGAGCAAAAGCCCATGCTTCTGGCAATGAACGATGAGCGTAAGGTTAAAGGAACATATTTCAAGGTAGAGGCGAAGTCGGTGATAAGCTTTGGAGGTGGAGGTTCCCAACTTGATTTTGAAACTTTCAATGGCGATGTATTCATCAGAAAGAAATAAGAACTTAAGAACGATTTAAAAAATGAAAAAGATAATAACAACAATTCTAATTGTTCTGGCAATACTAGAACTCTCCAAAGCCCAGGACACTGGCGAGCTAACTATTCCTTTCAGCGATCCCGCAAAGCGCGGTAAGGTGAAAGTAGATATTCGTAAAGGATCAATTGATGTAATAGGCGCTAACCGCAAGGATGTTCTTATAAAATATTCATCATCGAGATCTAAGAAGGACAAGCTTATGAAGGATGGGCTTAAAGTCATTGCCAGTTCCGCTACCGATCTTGAGGTAAGTGAAAGAAATAATTTTATTGATATACAATCCGACTCCTGGAATAGGGGAGTGAATTTGATTGTGGAGGTGCCATCAAATGTAGATTTACATGTTGAGACTTACAATAATGGTGATCTTTATGTCAAAAATGTAAATGGCGAGATAGTAGCTGATAACTATAATGGCGAGATAGTAGCAGAGGAGATATCCGGATCATTGGTGGCAGATACTTATAATGGAAAAATTGTGGCAAGGTTCAACACAGTGACTCCCGATACCCCAATGGCTTTTACTACCTATAATGGAGATGTGGACTTAACGTTGCCCGCATCTTTCAAGGCTTCAATGAAAATGAAAACAGCCCGTGGTGAAGTTTATTCTGGATTCGATTTTACTGTAGAGAAGAATAAGCCTGTCACAAAAACCGAAAAAAAATCCGGGACGTATAAGGTATATCTGGATGATTGGGTACGTGGTAATATCAATGGTGGTGGGGCTGAAGTGATGATCAAGAACTACAACGGTGACATCTATCTAAGGAAAAAGTGATCATATTTTCGTAAAATACACATGGTCAATAATTCAAAAGCTATGAAAAAATTACAACTCGTTTGTGCGGCTTGCTGCATCTTAATTGCAGCCGCGTCCTTTTCCCAGACTACACGACTCAAGGATCTTAACCGATTTAACAAAATTGTATTAGATAAAAAGGTGTCAACAGTAGATGTTGCGAGATCTCATGATGATGTCTCTATATTAATTGAAGGAGCAAAAGAGGAGAACGTTAGCGCTTCCATTGAAGCTGGTGTGCTATATCTCAAAGTTGATGTCAATGATGCTTTGGTTCATGTTTTTAACAGCGAGCTTAAACGAATTGAAGGAGACAATGCTCTGGAGGTTTCGGGGGCTGAGGTAATTGGAAGAAATGGAAAGTTTCTTATCACTGACTTTGATGATCGCTCACATCGTTCATTCACCTATCGGGGAGGCGATCGTTTTGACTTTAACTTTGATCATGACTTTGATATCGATTTGGATCTAGATCTAGATGAATTGGACGATCTCGACTTAAATGTAAGTGTTGATATCGATGATCATGACTGGAATTGGAACTGGGAATGGGAGTGGGACTGGAATTGGGCAGATCATCGGCATGAGTTCCGGAGCCATTCAAAGGACTTTAAGAGAGACTTAAAGAACTCCATTAATGACATTAAGGAAGACCTAAAAGATGATCTTAAAGATCTTAAACGAGAGTTGAAAAGAATAAATTGAGTTGTACCCAATTGAATATGATCATCTTCGATGTATCTTTTCTGTTATTTCCAGCACAAACTATTCTCCGCTAAAATTTAAATCCTGTTCAATTTAATACGGTTGTTGGCGACTTGAGTAAGAATTGGGGCCAGCTAATCGACGTCACAAGAAAGACCGTCTCTATTACTTTTGAGACGGCCCTCTTTTATACTGCCGTTCAATTTAACGGCAGTTCCTGTCTCGGATTTTAGAGAACGACACCGAAACTGAAAGCATTTAATTCCGGACCTCTGTTATCTGCAAAAAGCTCATTCAAATCATAATTGAAAAAGATATCTATGCCTCTAAAACCTATCTGGCCACGTACTCCGTATCGGAAATTATTTAGATAGAAGCCGTCTTTGTCTTTGTCTTTTTCCTTGTCACCATCTTCTTTGGTAACATACTTAGTGTAGCTGGCTATTCTATATCCCGCATACATGCCGGCGCCAATTCTAAAGCCCTCCTCAGCGTTCCAACCCAGGTCCCAATTGTTTCCTCTAAAACCGAACCATCTTCGGTCGTATCGTCGTTTCGATCCAAACTTTAACATTGGAACGACACTTGCATTTACATAAGCCGCTGTCAATTTACTTTTTTGGAAGCTGACATCATCGGTGGCTTGTGTGAACTCGATCATTTCTGGCCCTTCGTTAATCCTTAAAGACTCATCTTCAAACTTGAAGTTGTACCAACTTACATCACCGCCCCAAAGTAAATGAAGTGCGCCTCCAATGTGTGTATCATTTTCGGTCTTGAGCGCCACATACCAGGAACCCCAGGACCGCACAGAATAGGGAGCATTGTTTTCGCTAGGTGACGATCCGTCCTCTAAAAAATTGTTAATGCCGAGATCAACCTTGAAGTCATTATAAGTGCCATATCTGCGTTTCTTTCTTCTGGTATCTTTTTCATCTGCGTCCTGAGCGTAAGCCATCCCTAATATACCCAGTACCAAGGTGGCTGAAAGAAATAATTTCGTTGTTTTCATAATTTTTGAGTTTTCGTTGTTTTTAATTTGAATGTAGTCTTCCTGTCTCGTCTAATGGACGAGTAAATTTTTTAATCAAAAGTTGATTTAGAGTTTCTTTAAAGTATTACGCCAATACTGAAGGCGTTTAATTCCGGTCCTTGATCTTCATTGAAAAGCTCGTTAAGATCGTAAGTGAAAAATAAGTCGGTATCACCAAAACCTAGTTGTGCTCTAAGTCCATACCTTAGATCGGTCATATTAAAGCTGTCTTTATCCCGGTTCTTTTTTTTGTCATCATCGATCTCAACCACCGTTTTACTATAACTGGAAATACGATATCCGATGTAACCTCCTACTCCAATTCTAAAGTCGGATGAATTTGAATCTTTGAATTTCCAACCCCCTATGTAGCCTCTTTTGCCTCGTCTACTACCTACACTCACCATAGGTACCACTGAGAAGTTTACATACGCTGCTGTCAGTTTACTTTTTTTATAATCAACGTCCGGCTCATTGACTTCTATAAAACTTGTAACATCTGCATCTAAAATTCGTGTTGCATCATTTTCGAATTTAAAGTTGTACCAACTTACACTAGGTCCCCATTCAATGTAGAAGTTGTTTCCCAGGTAATTCTGGTTAACAGAGGCTAGCCCTACATACCAGGACCCCCACGGCCTGACGGCATAAAGCTGATTACTCTCTCCGGGAAACTTACCATCTTCCAAATAGTTATTAGTTCCTATTTCTATATTGAAAACGTGGTGTCTGTAGTTTCTTTTTCTCCTTCTTACATAACGTGTGTCACGATCTTCATCCCTGTCGTACCTCCTATCATTATCCCATCGATCATCTCTATCCCCGTAGCGGTCGCTGTTTTTATAATAATTTCCACTATCGTCAGACTCGCTGTCTACGACTACTGTTGTGTCTGATATTACACCGTTCTCAGATATCAACGTTGAATCACCGGTGAGCTCAAGACTTAACCGGTCTAAAATTTGGTTAAGATCATAGTTCTGCAGTTTGGCCAGGTCAGCTTCATCTCGAATAAGGAATACTATTTGACTTTTTCCTACATTCAGAATGAGGGAATCAGTTTTTTCCTGGCCAAGAACCCGGGCGCCACTGATTAAGATCAGGCATGCCGAAATCAGTGTTGTTAGTTTATCTTGAGTTATCATCTTCTTTATCTTTTTGCTTGATTGACAGCAAGTTATTTTTTGCTTCTCGCAATCCACCCAAACCAGCTTCGCCCTCCTTCACACTTTTTACGAAATCAAGTACTTTCTTAAATCCGGATTTCTTTGTTTCCTCTGCTGCTTTATATGCGCTCGTAACTGCGGTTTTTACATCAAACTCTTCAATATCAAATACAAGTGTTGAGCCACTTTCCACTTCCGCCTGATCGATAGATGTTGCATTGCTGTTAGAGGTTGCATCGGTGATATTATTTTCTGTAACTAATACCTTGTTTTCGGCAGCGTTCTGTAAAAGAGGCTTCTGTAACGTACTATCTATTTGGGGTTGCGACTCTTTAGGAGCTACTTTTTTTACATTTTCGGCAAGCGTTGGCTTCTGAACCAAGCCCTTTGTTACGGTTTTTGATGGCTTTGCTTTGTTTTTAATTTTACCGGTATCAAGGGCAGCAGTATTATTTTCCATGACTCGTACTTCCTGAGGAGGTTGTATCTTCTTCACGGAATCTATTTTAACCGTATCAACTACCTGAGTGTCAATAGAACTATTTTGTGATATACTTTTTATCGGAGCTTCAGGTGAATTAGTATTTAGGAGATAAAGACCTGCAAATGATGTGAGTAGTATGATGGCAGCGGCTATTTTTAAGTAAAACCACACACCTTTCTTATTTGTCAAGTGCGCTTGAACAGAATCCCATGCTCCTGCGCTAGGTTCAGGAGACAGGCCTTCGAGTTTACCCCTAAATAGCTTATCTAATTCCTTACCGCTCATTATTGCAGGTTTTGATTTAACGAACGTTCAGACTTCAACAATTGCTTTTGTAGCAGTACTCTTGCCCTGCTTAATTGAGACTTAGATGTATTTTCGCTGATTCCCAATGTCTTGGCTATTTCCTTATGTGAATAGCCTTCAATAGCGTACATATTAAAAACAGTGCGATAACCTGTAGGTAAATCATGTACCAGTTTTAGCAGATCGTTGGCCTCCAGTGAATTGCTCAACGTACTGTAGTCGGGCTCCCGGTCAGCTACTTCTATGTCCACTTCCAGATACATATTCTTATTTTTTCTAATAAATGTCAATGCCTCGTTCACCATTATTCTTCTTACCCAACCTTCAAAACTTCCGTCACCCTTGTACTGATCAATACGGCTGAACACTTTTACAAATCCACCAACCATAACATCCTCCGCCTGATCAAAGTCTCTTAAGTACCTGTTGCAAATCCCTAACATCTTAGGGGAGTACTTATCGAACACTTCTTTTTGTGCTTTTTGATCTTTTTTCCGGCAGTTTTCTATTAGTAAATGTTCTTCAGACTCAGTTATTTTCAGTGTCATTTAGCGCGTTCTCAACGAGTAGATGCGATATTCTTTGAATAGGTTGCATAGACATTAGATTATTTCTCAAATGGATATTTAAGATGAATAAGTTCTCTAATGCTATCCATTTGTTTTAACAGATTTAAGCTGCTTGAGTTAGGCATAACATCACTTTCGGTTTTACCCTTGAGAAGCATATTAGTGACTTCCTGGGCTTCAAAATTATAGCCATTGGTTTTTCTATCGTCTTTAAACAGCTCAATTTTATTATCATCATACCCATGAAGATGTGCCTCAGTACTTTTCCAAAACAATGGAAGCCTTACAAAACCTTTAGTTCCATAAATGATACCAACATTTTCAAATTGATGACCCAGTGAGCAAGACAAATCTGCAGTGATACCATTTTCGAATCGGAGTTGGTACGTATCAGTTAAGTCCACACCTGTATCTGATAAAACTGAGTCGGCCAGTATACGATTCACCTCTGAATTAGCAAAAAGAAGCGAGAAAGCTAAAGGATAAATACCTACATCCAATAATGCTCCACCAGCCAATTCAGGGTTGAAAAGCCGTTTGGATGGGTCATAAGGCGCTTTAAACCCAAAGTCGGCTTTTATGTGCTGAACTTGGCCAATGGCTCCATCTTCTATCCATTCCTCCGCCTTTTTGATGGTAGGTAGAAAGTAGGTCCACATGGCCTCCATAAGGAAGAGGTTTCTCGAATTGGCAACCTGGATCATTTCTTTGAGCTCTTCTGTATTTACACCAATAGGCTTCTCACACAAAACGGCTTTTCCATTTTCTAAGCACAAAATAGAATTTTCTTTATGTAAGTTATGAGGTGTGCTTATATATACAACGTCAATATCTGGGTCTTGCACAAGCTTCTGGTATGACGGGTGTGCATGACTTATATTAAAGCGGTCAGCGAAATTAGAGGCACTGGCTTGAGATCTCGATCCAACCGCCAGTAGTTTAGCATTACCAATTGACTTGAGGTCTTCAGCAAATTTGGCAGCTATTTTTCCTGTTCCCAGTATTCCCCAGTTGGTTACTTTCATTAGTAAACGGCTTTGTAATTAATAACAATTGTAACTTCTGTAACCTCACCTGACTCTACGGTAACAGGGTTTACATTGTTTTCACCATCAAATAAGTTGGCAAAAAGGCCATTATTCTCGCGAGTAAACAAAGAGTATCTGCCTGCAGGAAGATTAACTTCAAATTCGCCTTGTTCGTTGGTTTTGACAATCGCAACCGGCTCAAAGGGAGGTTCTTGAAACAAAGCGTTCTGTCGTTTAAGATCTGAAGTTTTTAGAACATCGTAAAATATGATCTCCCTTACAACAGGGCTTCCTTCATTTATTTTTCTATCGGGTCCAGGCATTTGATTACCTTCCACCCATAACACTTTACCCTTTACTCCCGGCGGTTGGGAACTGATTTGGGTAGTTGCACATCCGCCTATGCCTGAACATAGGACTATGAATAAGAGTACAATTTGTTTCATACTCTAAATTCTGAAACTTTAGTCAAAGAACATGATGATTTTGACATATTGAAGGAATGCCATCATGCCAAGAGATAGCATCCCTAAAGAAAAGAAGGGAGTAAGCGACTCCCTTTTCAGTTTTTATTGGAAAATCTAGTTTCCGTTTCTATCTTTTATAATTCTTGCTCCTCCTTTGAATTTAACATTACTTATGAAGGACTCATCCATAATTATTTCATCAGTTACAAATGCCCTAGCGCTTGCCGCTCCACTCGCATCAATGGTTGCTCGCTTGACCTCATATTCATAAGCATCAAGATTTGATGCTCCCCTCATGTCTGCAGAAAGCTCCAATCCTGATCCCGCTAATTCTATCTCTGAAGCTCCCGAGGCGTCTATTACCAGATTGTCAATCGAAACATCTGCTTTTATATACGATGCACCTTCCGTTTCAATACTTAAATCACGTTGACGTAAATCTTTGATATAGATTTTTGATGCTCCATTTACATCAATTTCATGGAGATAAGGAATAATAACTACAATATCTATCTCTTTTTTCTGAGAGTTGTATTTATTATTATAAGTATATCTACCGTTCCACTCTATTCTGAGAAGATCTCCATCTTCTCTCAAGCGTATTTGATTTAGGTCAGGAGTGCGTCCTTTTAGTAATACTTTATACTCATTGCCCTTTACTATGTCAACGTTAAAAGCTCCCTTGATATAAACATCTTCAAATTCACTAAACCGCATAGTTCTGTCATACCTTTCACCATCAATCACAGTAGAATTATAATCATTATTTTCCTCGCACGAAATGCATACCAAACCTTCTGATTTAGTGAAATTCCAGATATTATCGCCTAGGTCAGAAATACGATAACCATTTACATAGATCGTATTTCTAATGATATGCCTTAGATCTTCATCCATTATAAACCTGCTGTTGTAAGGTATGTACAAATACATTTCCAGCCGTTGTGCCCTGAATGCAGCATCATTTTTAAATTTGATGTTTGAATCAAAATACAAGATAGAGTCCTGCTTATCTACATTGTAGGACACCATCTTTGCATTTTCAATTGCCTCTCTCCGTGAACTTCCCTGTGATTCGAAATTCTTTTCCAATTTGTACTCGCTTCCTGACCAACCGCGCAAGGTGAGAGTTGTGACCTCGTAATCTTCCATGCCCACTTCGTTAAGTCGAAGTACTGCGGTCTTATCCGCAAGATCATACGTTTCAGTCTGGGTGTATTCGCCATCTTCTCTAAATTTAAATGCTATTCCAGGCACGTTTATACTTATGATAGCTATGCTTATAATAAACATTGCAAAGAGTGTCCAACCCGTGGAAGTGCTGAAAACAATTCGTTTGGCAATCATTGAGGACCCAAGTAGCATTAAGAAAATACTTGGAGTAACGATAGCTAAAAATGCTGCCAAGGCCGTCAGCGTTGGGAAGCTGTTCGTCACTAAGTCCAGCGGAAAGCCTAGATCGTTCCAGGCAAAGAAATCAGGATGCCACAAACCTGCGGAGAATATGCCAAGGATTACTCCAATTGTCACGACCATTGAAAAGACAATCGACAAACCTGTAATAATTAATACCAAACCAATTATTACTCTGATGAAATCGATAAAAAATCTAATAAGCGGGCCAAGAGCTCGACCAAGCCCACTAATAATCGCAGCTACCAATCGAAAAGGGAAAAGCAATATTTTAACGAAGAAGTTCTCCTCAGATCTTGTATTATCTTTGTCAATATTGTTCTTGACATTCGTTTCTATATTCGAGAGGGTAACCGGCTCGCCCTTCATTTTTACTTTATCTGTGATGGAAGTAGCCTCGGTAAGCACTATCCACAAGATGATATAGACCAGTAGACCTGTACCTCCGAGAAAAATTGACAGAACAAAAGCCAATCGAATTATAGCTACTTCAACTCCCAAATACGCTGCAACACCTGCCGCTACACCCCCAATTACCTTTTTATCGGGGTCACGATACATTTTCTTAATATTCTTGTCTTCTTTCAGGCGGCTATTACCGGGTATCACTGCCCACATTACTAGGTACGCCAAAAGAATGATTCCGTATCCGAGTAAAAGGATTACAAAAATAAGTCGTATCCAAAGCGGGTCTATTTTGAAATAGTGAGCAAGGCCGGCGCAAACCCCGCCAATTACTTTTCTGTTTTCATCCCTGAAAAATCTGCGTGGCTCAGTTTTAGTTTTTTTACCTGTTTCCGGTTCTTCATCAATTTCCGGTTCTTCAGCAGCCTGGAAGTCGCGAATGCTACCCATGGTGCTGATAAGGCTTTGTACGTCTTCTGTAGTGATAACCTGTTTATCTTCATTAAGCTTAGTAAGGAATATCTCAGCTATACGACTTTCTATATCCGCAATAATCTCTTGATTGTCTTCAAATGTAGAAAAGTATTCATTGATCGAGTCGAGGTAATTTTTCAGGGCTTCATATGCATCTTCTTCTATGTGAAAGATGATGCCACTAATGTTTATACTTATATTCTTTTTCATTGCTTTTTTTCGAGTTTGATTGATCCGAACCTACTTCTTGGCTGTTTTTTTGGCCGTAATATGTCTCGTGGATTTTATTAGATCCTTCCAAGTGGCATTCAGGTTATCTAAAAAAGATCTACCCTCTTCGGTTAACGTGTAGTACTTTCTAGGCGGACCGGAGGTAGATTCCACCCATTTGTATTCTGCCAGACCAGCTTTGCGTAGTCTGGTGAGAAGCGGATAAAGTGTACCTTCCACGACCATTATTTTAGCCGATGTAAGTTCCTCGAGCATATCCGAGGCATAAACCTCGCCTCGAGAAATAATATGCAACACGCAGTATTCAAGAATACCCTTTCGCATTTGCACTTGTGTGTTTTCTAAATTCATACATTTCTCATTTGAGTTACCTAAATCAATCTAGGTAAAGGATTGACCTTTATCAAGTATACGTACAAAGGTACTTGGTGTTGCATAGTACTAAGTAAAAAATGTTAGCTGGTATAATAAACAACTAAATGGAAGCGCTGGAAATTGTTACTTTAAACGGATGTTTTGTATATAAAATGAGTGAAAAAAAGCACTTTTGAGAAATCAATGACGTTCGTGTTGATAATATATAATGATTAAATGTTTTTTTATAACAATACTGCCCTTCTTCATTGCTGCGTCAATTTACGCGCAAACAAGTGCTCCAAAATACAGTAATGAATTCCTGGCCATAGGCGTTGGAGCCAGGGGGTTGGCTATGTCGGGTAACCAGGTAGCTACTGTAAATGATGCTACGGCAGGTTACTGGAATCCGGCTGGCCTATTAGAAAGCGATAATAAGTACGAATTGTCCATTATGCATGCCGAATATTTTGCAGGAATAGCAAAATATGATTACGTTGCATTTTCAACACCAATTGATACAGTTAGCCATTTGGCCGCCTCTATTATTCGCTTTGCTATTGATGATATTCCTGATACGCGCTTTTTGTATGATGCGAATGGAGCGCTTAATTATAACAATATAAGATTCTTTTCATCGGCTGACTATGCCTTTTTACTTTCTTATGCGCGCAAGCTCCCGGTATTAAATGGTTTGCGTGTGGGCGGAAATGTAAAGGTTATACATAGAATAGCCGGAAACTTTGCAAATGCCTGGGGTTTTGGGTTGGATGTGGGCGCACAATTGGATTACAATAAATGGAATTTTGGTGTGATGATCAATGACGTAACCGGCACGTTCAATGCATGGAATCATAATGCCGATCAAATAGTGGATATATTCACCCAAACAAATAACGAAATCCCCGATAATTCAGTTGAAGTCACCTTGCCCAAGGCCATTGTTGGTTTAGCGAGGTACTTTCAAATTCATAAGAATTTCGGAGCTTTATTAGCTTTAGACTTTGTTGCCACGTTCGACGGTGAACGTAACGTATTATGGAAATCTAAATTTGCCTCGGTAGATCCGGCTTTTGGTTTAGAGGCTGATTACAAAAATACTGTCTTTCTTAGGTTCGGGATTGGCGATGTTCAGGAAGTTAAGGATTTTGATAACTCAACTTACCGTACATATCAGCCAAATTTTGGTTTGGGTTTTAGAATTAAGAGCGTTACCATAGATTATGCCCTTACGGATATCGGAGATCAGTCGGAGTCACTTTACAGCAATGTATTTTCATTAAAAGGGGGATTTAATTGAGGCCTTTACTCATATTTTTCATTTTATTCGGGGCTGCGCTTATCTCGGCGGCCCAGCCTTACAGCAATGAATGGATAGATTATAACAAACAGTATTTTAAGGTTAGTGTTGCCGAAGATGGTATTTATCGCATTTCATTCAGCGATCTTGAGAATGCGGGATTTCCTATGTCTGTCGATCCGGGAAGGATTCAAATGTTTCACCGGGGAGATGAGATTTCAATTTACGTAGAGGGCCAGGGGGATGCCGTTTTTAATACTACTGACTTCATTGAGTTTTATGGCATTCGTAATGACGGGACGCTGGATGCAGATTTATACCAACCCTCTTCTTCTCAGCCCCACTCGTTTTATAACCTATTCAGTGATTCCTCAGCTTATTTTCTAACCTACCTGCTCACGCCAGGTGATGGAAAAAGAATGTCGTCATTTTCAGAAAACAACGTTAGTGGACTCGCCGCCGAAGCTTCGCATAATGGGAACATTCTGGATCTAAAAGTAGATACTTATTCTCAGGGTGTGGGTTTTGCAATTGACGAAGTTGTTAAATTTACTTATTTCGATGTGGGTGAGGGCTGGACTAGCCCGGCTATACAAGAAAACGAATTCCAAGACTTCACAGTAGAGAATGTAACTTCTGCTGCGCAGTCCGAAGGAGCGCCTCAGCTGGATGTACTCTTGGTTGGGAGAGATAATTTAAATCATATAGCAGAAGTACTAGTAGGACCTGATTTGTTTTCACTGCGGTCATTGGGTACGACTACATTTACCGGGTTTAACACCACCTTATTCTCTTCAGGCCTTCAGTGGAGTGATATTGACCTAACATCGGGCAGTATGGAAGTAAGAGTTGCTGCGCTTGGTTTTAATGACGGGAACGACTTGTTAAGTACTTCTTATATTCGCTTGACCTATCCGCAACAATTTGATGCCGCGAATACAAATAAAACATTTTATCTGGAAGGTAATCCAGGTGGAAAGTCCTATCTGGAAATCAGTGATGTGCTATCAAATAGTGGATTTTATGACATTACCGACCCCAGTAATCCGATACGAGTGGGGTTTAATCTTTCCGGAAGTGATGCGGACTTAATTATTAATAATACCAATGTATCGCGCATCTTGTACCTAAATAATGGAGGAGGTTTTGCAGCGCCAACCATACGGAAAACACCTTTAAGGCAACTTGATCCTTCCTCTCCGAATTATATTATTATAAGCAATAAACTGCTCATGCAACCGACAGGAGCTGTAAATAATCCCGTCAAAGCTTATGCAGATTACCGTGCGAGTCAGGACGGAGGAGGTTTTGATACTCTTGTTGTTGATATGGATCAACTTTATAACCAGTTCAATTTTGGGGAAACAAGTCCAAGGGCGATTTACAATTTCATGGAGTTCATGGTTGAAAATGGCAGTCCTGAGTACTTGTTTCTTATCGGTAAAGGGCTAAACCCACAGATTAATTTCCACCGAAACACTGAAGGATTTATTTCTGTAACAAAGACAGAGATCGGTGAAACTTTTCAAATTCGGGATTTAGTACCACCAGCCGGTTTCCCAGGTTCTGATATTGCTTTTACTGCCGGTCTGGCAGGTACGCAGTTTGAACCGGCGGTATCTGTAGGTCGCTTGCCGGCTAAGTCCAGCGTAGAGGTACTGTTCTATTTGAATAAAGTGATTGACATGGAATCCAGACCTTTTGATGACCTTTTCAGAAAGGAGTTATTGCACTTAAGTGGAGGGCTCCGTGAAAGTGAGCTCCCTCGTTTTCGCAGCTATGTTGATGACTTTGCTGAAGTGGCGGTTTCAGACTTTCTTGGAGGTCAGGTAACCACTATTGGCAAGCAATTGAGCAGTCCGGTCGAATTGATAAACGTTGCTGATCAGGTCAATCAAGGCTTAGGTCAAATTACTTTTTATGGGCATTCGGCGCCGGATGTTACTGATATTGATATTGGATTTGTATCTGATGTTACGCAAGGGTACGATAATCCGGGAAGATACCCTACCATACTTGTTAATGGCTGCAATTCCGGTGAGTTTTTTCAAGCAAACATTCTTTTTGGTGAAGATTGGATTCTGGCAGAAAATAAGGGCGCCATTCATTTTATAGCCCATACTTTCTTTGGTTTTGAGAGTACACTAAGGGAATACTCAGATATATTCTATGATGTGGCATATGGTGATTCAACATTCATAAACGAGCCAATCGGGGATGTGCAAAAGGAGGTAGCCAAAAGATATATTGAACGCAATGGTGAGTCTCCAACGAATATCACACAGGTACAACAGATGTTACTACTTGGCGATCCTGCGGGCAGATTGTTTGGAGCAGGTAAACCGGATTATAGTTTAAGAAGTGAGGATATATTTCTTGAATCTTTTTCTGATGAGCCCGTAACATCTGCTTCAGATTCGTTTCTATTAAAATCCATAGTAAAAAATTATGGTATAACTCAACTGGATTCGATTACTCTAAGTGTTACACGAACATTAAATAATGGCTCAATACTGGAGTATGATAGTATTTTTCGGGACATCCGTTATCAGGACACTCTTTCTGTTATAGTAAGAAGATCTTTTGAAGATGCTTTTGGTAATAACAGATTTCAAGTTGTAGTTGACGGGACAAATGCAATTGATGAATTGAATGAGCTAAACAATACTGCGATTCTGGATATTTTCATTCCTTCATTTGGTACCAGAAATGTTTTTCCGGTAGATTTTGGAATAGTAAATACCGAGCAGGTGGCGCTGGTGGCACAGGCATCTAATGTTTTTGAAGGCGAACGAGAATTTATATTTGAGTTAGACACATTAATTACTTTTGATAGTCCGTTCAAACAAACGCAAAACATTACCGCAAAGGTTTTAGCGGAATGGGAAGCCTCAATTTTATCTTTTGACAGCGCCGTATATTTTTGGCGATCTCGTTTTGTTGACCCTCAGCCTGGTGAGAATAATGACTGGGTCACTAATTCATTTACTTTTATAAATGGAGGTACTAATGGATGGTCTCAAAGCGTATTTGAACAAATCGATCAAAATCAATTGACCGGACTTACCGCCAATCCGGTAAATGAAAAGTTTGAATTCAACAGAATACCATTGACCCTGAGTGTTCTTACCCTCGGGGCAGATAATGAGCTTTTACCTGATGGTGGCGATCCAAATAGTTCCGACTCTTTGTTGAATGTTATGGTAGCCTTTAATAACATACAATACATCATTGACAACGGATTTCCTTGTCGCAATAATTCAGTTAATCTTGTGGCATTCGACAGGAACACTACTGCACCTTACGTTGGTATTTTTCAATCCATTGGTAACGTCAGGACATGCGGGCGCATTCCTCAGGTTATCAATAATTTCAGACCTAATGAACTGGATGGAGTAAATGGAATTTCAGATTATATAGACAACGTCAATCTTGGAGATTCGGTTTTACTATTTACGATTGGAGATGCGGCATTTTCAGGATGGTCGTCTGATGTTAAAAGTAAGCTGTCAGAGATTGGTCTGGATATGTCGGTTATTAATGATTTACAAGATGGTGAACCTTTCATAGCTTTGGGCCAGAAGGGGGGAGGTTCCGGCAGCGCCATTGTGGTAAGATCGGATCAGTTGCCCTTAACCGAGCAGCAAATCGAATTAAATGAGACTATTACTGGCGTCGAGCCCGAGGGAGAAGTAGCCACCGACTTAATAGGTCCGGCGGCTGGATGGAATCAACTTTTTCAAATGCAGGAAGTGGAGGCAGCAGATGAAACTACTATAGAACTGATTGGCATTTCATCCGATGGCAATGAAACAGTCTTATTGCCTAATGTCACTGAAATCGCCAACGACCTAAGCTTTATTGATGCTGGTGTCTACCCATTCCTACGATTGAAATTTAGCCCTTTGGATGAGGCGGATCTTACTGCTCCACAACTAAAAACATGGCTTGTTTCCTTTAACCCTGTTGCTGAAGGGTTGATTATACCTCTTTCTGATGCGCCTTTGACTACGAACCTTCAGGAAGGTCAGAAATACAATCGTGAATTTGGATTCTGGAACATCAGCGAATTACCGTTTTTAGATTCCTTGACAGTTCAATCCTCTATCTTCAACTTAGATAAGAGAGAATCCCTTGCAAAGAACTTTAAAATATTGCAGCCTGATCCTGGAGATACCACCGCGTTTAGTATTAGTGAAAATACAATAGGAAAATCCGGAAGCAACGGGCTTACAGTTTTTGCAAATCCAAGACTACTCCCTGAAACCTATTATGAAAATAATGTCATAAGTATACCAAATGCAGTACAGGTAACCTCAGATAATATTAACCCTTTAATAGATGTAGTTTTTGATGGAGAATATATTCTTGACGGTGATATTGTATCTGCATCGCCATTAATATCGATTAAAATTAAGGATGAAAATCAGTTTCTTTTTAAGGCTGATACTACTGGTACAGATATTTTCTTAAAAGAGTCATGTGAAACCTGTAGTTTCGACAGGGTGAGTTTTAGCTCTGATGAGGTTAGCTGGTTCCCTGCGAGTGAAACAGAAGATTTCAGTATAGAATATAGACCAGGTAAACTTGATGATGGAACGTATACATTGAGAATCGAGGCAGATGATGCCAGTGGAAACGCCTCAGGAGTGGAACCGTACGAAGTGAATTTTGAAGTTATTAACGAGAGCGCCATTACTAACTTCTTTCCTTATCCAAATCCCTTTTCAACCAGTACCAGATTTGTGTTTACGCTCACGGGTAGCCAGATTCCTGATCAAATTAAGATCCAGATAATGACCGTTTCAGGTAAAATCGTTCGTGAAATAACGCAGGATGAACTTGGCCCGATAAGAATAGGTAATAATATTAGTGATTTTGCCTGGAACGGTAAAGATGAATTTGGGGATCAATTAGCCAATGGTGTTTATCTTTACAAAGTTCAAGTTCGTCAAAATGGTCAATCTCTTGACCTAAGAAGTACCGCAGGGGATAAGGCTTTCAAAAAAGGAATAGGTAAATTGTACTTATTAAGATAATCCCCCGAAGAGGGTGAGTAGTCTAATCTTTTTAACTTTCCGGTGATTTCATGAGGTATTGTACACTCTTACTTTTTTTAACCTACTGGCTTTCGACCGGACCCCTGCTTTCTCAGAACTACAACTTCATAAATTATAATATTGGTGATGGATTAGCTCATGAAAAAGTCACAGACATAACCGAAGATTCATTTGGTAATTTATGGATTGCTACCCTTGGGGGAGGGGTTTCCTGTTTTAACGGTATCGAATTTAAAAACTATACGGAAAAAGATGGGTTGTCTAACAATATAGTCAGGCAGGTTACTGCCGATGCCAGAGGAAATGTATGGGCGGCTACATCGAACGGGATATCCGTTTTTGATGGTGTTAACTTCAAGAACTTTTTAATTGATACAGTTCAGTCTATTTCTTCTGTAAACGTTATTGCCGGTGATAAAACGGGTAACGTTTGGTTCTCACATCCGGCAGGAGGATTGGGTAGAATCGATTCAGAGTTGAAATTAGAAAAGATCAAATTAGATCATTGGATACCTAATGATAAAGTCATTGATATTGAATGCGACAGCGCAGGAAAGGTGTATTTTGTGACAGCTATTCAAGGCCTCTTTGTGTACGAAAACTCTGTTTGGAGCCCGATTCTAACAAATACAGAGTTAAGGGGATATTTATTGGAGTTTCAAATTCAGAAAAATGGCATAATAGTTCTAGGTTCAAATAAAGGTTTAGTTTTTGTAGATCCTGCAAAACCGGAGAATTTTGAAATTAAACGGCCAGGTAATTTCATAACTTCCAGTATAAGTAAAAATGACACCGAGCGCTGGTTAATTTCTGGTGGTAGGGCCTTCAGAGAGGTTGATCAGAAGTTCTCATTAATTGATGATAAAAATGGGTTTACAGAGTCTCCTGTATCAAGAATATATTGTGACAGAGAGCAAAACATTTGGTTCGCAACAGACGGAGATGGTATTATTAAGCTGGGAACCGATGTTTTCGAATTTTACAATCAGAGCCACGGGCTGTACGGCCAACGCGTAACTTCAATTACGCAAGATTCGAATGGATTGCACTACATCTCTAGTTTCGGTGCAGGAGTCCAAATATTAAACAAAGACAACGAATTTATACCGCTTAAAAGCCCGCTGCTTACCCATGTAACAGCGAGTACTACTGATCTTACAGGAAACATATGGTTTGGCACAAGAAACCAGGGAATTATACGATATGATGGAAGTGAATTTTTGCAATTAAGTACTGAAGAAGGACTCATGAATTCACAAGCTCGGATTTTATATGCTGATTCATTTAATAGAATCTGGGTGGGAACTTCGAGTGGCCTGAGCATTTACGATGGCGTCAAATTTGAAAACCTAAACATGGCAGATGGCTTAACTGATAATGTGATCTGGGGAATATCGGAGCCCCAAACCGGGTCGGTTTTGGTAACTACACGTAAGGGAGTTTGTAAATACTCTGAAGGTAGAATTGAAGTTGTGGACTTGGACCCGAAGCTGTTCGAGAAAAGAGTAAATATAGCGCTGCAAGATACTCTTGGAAATTATTGGCTAGGTTACTCAGGACACGGAATAGTTAAGACGAAACCAGGCGCTGCGAACAGCACCTACTACACTTCTGATAACGGCCTATCTTCAGATTTAATCTATAACCTTTTGTTCGATGATAATGGCGATTTAATTGTAGGTTCAGAGAGAGGGGTAGATAAATTATTTCTGGATGATAATTTTGAATTAGAAAGAATAAAGTCGTACGGCAGAGTTGAAGGTTTGTATGGTATAAGAACGTTGTATAATTCAATATTTAAAGACGACGATGGTGATGTTTGGTTTGGTAACAGCCAGGGACTTATTCGTTATCGTGGGAATAATGAACATACAAATTTCCAACCGCCTATCACCTATATATCTGAAGTAGCTTTGGATTATCAAAGAATGGATTGGCAAGATTGGACCATACCTGCGCTCAAAAAAGTTCCAGAAGCTATTAAGCTTGAATATGATGAGAACAATCTCATTATTTCATATTTCGGCAATAGCCTAACTAACCCGGGCGCAGTAACTTACCAATATAGACTACTTGGGCTTGATGATTGGAGCCCTAAAACAAAAAAGAGAGAAGCTGTATATACTAACCTCTCATCTGGCGACTATGTATTTGAGATTCGTGCTGCAAATAGTGATGCTGTATGGTCTGATAGTCCGGCGCAAATGAAAATCAGCATTGTGCCTCCGTATTGGCAAGAAGTGTGGTTTTACCTTATAATCGGGCTGATCACAATTTTTGTCATCAAACTTTTCAATGATTATCGTATTAAAAAGAACCTGGACAAGGTACTTACAATAGAACGCATAAGGGCCGAGGAACTGGTAAAAGTTCGAAAACGGATGGCTCGTGATTTTCATGATAACATGGGAAACCAGCTGGCTAGTATTACCGTTTTTACGAACTTAATCGGTCTTAAGTTAAAAGATAAGTCTCAGGAAATTAACGATCTGCTTGAGAATATCGAAAAACATACCAAATCGCTTTTCAATGGGACCAAAGATTTTATATGGTCCATTGACCCTGAAAGTGACAATTTGAATGAAATATACACCTATATCAAAGATTTCGGAGAGGAACTTTTTGAAAATACAACGATAGAATTTTATTCATCTACCAAAGAGTTTGGTGATTTGCCGTTACCTTCGGGATGGAGTCGCCAAATTGTATTGATATTTAAGGAGGCAATGACCAATACATTAAAGCATTCAAATGCCTCAAAGGCACACTTGGACTTGAACCTGATTCCCAATGGATTCGTAATAAAGGTATGGGACAATGGTGTTGGAGCCCAACTGGACTCTGTCAGTCGAGGCCATGGATTTCGTAATATGAAGAGCAGAGCGGATCAGATTGGAGGAAACCTGGACATACATCAAGGTAACGAGGGTGTTGGAATTTGTATTGAATTTAAAGCAACTATTCGATCAGAACTGAAGAATAATAAGGTCAAAATTTTTTAATCAACATGACATGAACAACTATTTTAGATCTCGAATAGTCATCGTAGAAGACAATGATGCTGTAAGGGAAGGCTTTGCTCTGATTATTAACAGCGTAAGCAATTATTACGTGGTAAACTCCTATGACAATGCTGAAGAAGCCATCAAAAATTTAAAGAAAGACACTCCTGAAATTATTCTGATGGACTTGGAATTACCAGGAATGAATGGGATTGAGGCAATTTCAATTATTAAGAAGTCGCATCCAAACATTGAACTTATAGTAAACACTATTTACGAGAATAGTGAGCTAGTATTCCAGGCATTGGTAGCGGGGGCAAGTGGTTATATTACTAAAAACACCAGCCATTCGCAGTTGTTGGATGCCATCGATGAAGTAAAGAATGGCGGGGCGCCAATGAGCTCTAAAATTGCCAAGATGGTAGTTAATTCATTCCAAAAAAATCCGAATTCCCCACTTTCTAACCGGGAAACACAAGTTCTGGAACTATTATCTAAAGGCAAGAGCTATAGCATGATTGCGCAGGAGCTATTTATAACAAAGGAAACAGCCAAATCACACATTAAGAATATCTACTCTAAGCTTCAAGTGAACAGTAAATCCGAAGCTATAGCCAAGGCTACCAAGGACAAACTGATCTAAATCGGTAGCGATATTCCCCTATTGCACTCAATTTGAGGTATAAACTCCCCCAAAATACCCGTCATTTTGGGGGAGTTTCTTTATCCCCCCCTTGCTCACCTTTGAAGTAAGGTCTGTGTTGACTTGTAGGCTTAATCTGCCTTGAGTTTTCTTCAGACTGAAAATTCAATTTTAACTTAATCAAATCAGTATGAAGAAGTTTTTACTCTTTTGTTTTGTCTTGCTGATTGTTGGTATTTCCAACATTCAAGCTCAAGATCGAACAGTTACCGGTAAAGTGACCTCCAGTGATGATGGACAATCTTTGCCAGGTGTTAATGTGGTGTTGAAAGGCACATCAATCGGTACAGTTACCGATATTGATGGAAATTATGCCATTTCTATTCCACAAGGCGCTGGAACCCTAGTTTTTTCTTTTATCGGGCTAAGTTCGCAAGAGATTGAGGTAGGGAACAGATCGGTTATTGATATCCAAATGGCACAGGACATCACTCAACTTAGCGAGGTGGTAGTTACGGCTCAAGGTATAGAAAGGAATGTTAAAGCATTAGGATATTCCGTTGCGAACGTGACTTCTGACCAGGTACAGCAAATATCAGAGCCTGATGCCGTTAGGTCTCTTCAAAGTAAGGTGCCAGGGGTATTTATTCAAGGCTCAAGCGCTTTACCCGGCGCTTCTACCAGAGTCACTATTCGAGGAAATTCTTCGGCTCTTGGTAACAACGGGCCATTGTTCGTGGTAGACGGCATTCCCTATGCTTCAGGTCAAAGCTCTACAGGTAGTCAACTTGCTAATGGAGCAGGTTATTCAAGTAGAATTTCCGATCTGGATCCAAACACTATAGAATCTATGACAGTCCTCAAAGGTGGTGCGGCAGCAGCGCTTTATGGTTCAAGGGCTGCCAATGGTGTTGTTTTGATTACCACGAAAGGGGCTTCAGGCAGAGCATCGAGAAAAGGGTTGGAGGTTGTTATCAATTCTTCCTATTCCTTTGAAGAGGTAGCCAATCTACCCGATTATCAAAATAATTACGGCGCGGGCTCAGATGGTGACTATGGAAACGTTAATGGCTCATGGGGACCAAAATTTTCTGATTTAGATTCAATCCCACATTGGTATGGTGGATCAGCCGGTCTTCCTAATGCATTCCCCCAATTTTCCACTTTTGATGAAAACGGAAATGTGACGGGTGCAGTTAACGTTCCATATCAAGCTTACCCGGACAATGTTGAAGATTTCTTTGATACAGGATACGTGCTGGAAAATAGTGTAGCTATTAACGCCGGTGGCGAAAAGGGAAATATGAGCTTGGTACTTTCAAGAACCGAGCAGGATGGATTTATCCCTACCACAGAATTTGATCGTACTACAATCAGTCTAGGTGGCAGATCAATACTGGATAACGGTCTTATTGCAGGTGGTAATTTTTCTTATACACAAACCAATCAGGTTAGCCCGCCACTCTCGGGAAACGCCGTAGGCGCTACATCTTTGACCTCCCGTCTTTTATGGTTGAACAGAGCCTGGCCAATTCAGGACTTTGATGTATTACCATTTACAAATCCAATAACTGGGGGTAATGCATTTCCGATAGGTGCGGATAATCCTTACTGGACCCTTGAGAATAGTAGCTTCACAAGCGAGGTACATAGATTTGTCGGCAATGTTAATTTTTCTTACGACATTACTGATTGGCTCACAGCCAGCTACAAAATTGGTATAAATCAATATACTGATAACCGTTTTCAAGAGGTTGGAGCGGGTTCTGTTGGTCGTAACGGTGTAGGTGAAATTATTAATGATAGGTATTTCTGGCAGGAAATAGAATCTAACTTTATACTAACCATCAGTAAAGACATAAATGAAGATATTGATGTTAATGCTACAATAGGTCAGAATTTCAATCAAAGAAGGTTTGACAATCAAACGGTTACGGGTACAACCATTGTTTCTCGTGGTATCACGGATCTTGCGAATACCTCAAACCTCGTTAGCCCCGGGGATCTGGGTAACAGTAAAAGGCGACTAATTGGCCTTTTTGGAGACGTCTCGATAGGTTATAAAGATTACCTCTTCCTCAACTTGACTGGTAGAAATGACTGGTCTTCCACACTTCCAAAGGAAAACCGTAGCTTCTTCTACCCGGCCGTTAGCTCTTCCTTTATATTCACAGATGCATTTAATATCGGTGGTAATATTCTGAGTTTTGGTAAGATACGAGCCGGTTGGTCAAAAGTAGGAAATGATGCGGCTCCTTACAGTATAGATCCAATCTTTACAACTAACCCAACTTTGGGAAATAACGCGAATGGTCTTGCATTTCCACTTAATACCGCAACTGCAAATAATGTTTCTGCAGCCTCTCAAGGAAATGTACTTGGCAATCCTGAGTTGACTCCGGAATTTACTAAGGAAATTGAACTTGGAACCTCGTTAAAATTCTTTAATGATCGCATTGGATTGGACTTTACGTATTACGACCGAAAAACAACGGATCAAATTGTGTCTGTGACGGTTCCTGCTGAGTCAGGATTTACCAGCCAGGTGACGAATGTAGGTGAGATTACGAATGAAGGTGTTGAAATAGGACTTGATTTAGTGCCCATAAGCACAAGTAAAGGCTTTACGTGGGACATCTATGGAAACTTCACCCACAATAAAAATGAGGTAGTTGATATTGGTGATAACCAACAGCTAGTTATAGCCGCAGGTTTTGGAAACCCTAGAGTGGTTTTGATCCCCGGTGAACCATATGGCGTATTACAAGGGTCTCTTAATGCCAGAGATGACGAGGGGAATCTTCTAATTGACCCTGCAACAGGTTTCAAAATTGCCTCAAATGAGACTGGAATTGTTGGTGATCCTAATCCGGATTTTATTTTAGGCTTAACGAATACTTTTACCTATAAAGGGCTTAGCCTAAGAGTACTTTTTGATTGGAGAGAGGGCGGAGACCTGTATTCCAGCACGGTAAGATCACTATTTGGAAGAGGAGTAACAAGAGACACGGAGAATCGTGATGCTTCGGTGATAATACCAGGTGTATTCGGAGATGCGAACACGGGAGAGCCGTTACGAGATGCTGAAGGAAACAAAACTGTTAATAACATCCAGATTAATACAAATGATCTCTATTTCAACAATTATGGATTAGGAGGACAAGCAGAGGATGATGTTTATGATGCTACAGTATATAGGTTAAGAGAAGTAGCGCTTTCCTATAGGCTTCCGGATAAGTTACTTGAATCACTGCCTTTTGGTTCGGTTGAACTATCTCTTTCAGGACGTAACTTGTGGTTCTTTGCACCCGGCTTTCCGGAACACATGAATTTTGACCCGGAAACAAATACATTCGGCGCTACCAACGCGCAGGGTTTTGAACAAAGAACGTATGTTCCTTCCACCAGAAGGTATGGTTTTAACGTTAAGCTCACCTTATAATTCAGGAAAGATTATCATGAAAAAAACATTAAAAATTATAGTAGTCGCAATGATGATGCTAGTTGGTATATCTTGCGAAGATGGTTTGGACATCAACCAGGACCCTAGTAATCCTCTTGATGCTCCGCTTACTCAGATACTACCTGCTGGTCAGGCTGGAATCGCTTTCAGGTTGTCACAAGTGACCGGTGGCATCAGCAACGCAGCATCTGTCTTTTCGCACCAAATGGTAAATTTCAGAGTAGATCAATATGCTCTTACAGGAAATTCTTTTACTAATGACTGGACTTTCTTATATGCCAACGGCCTTAGAGACCTGGAGTCTGTAATTGAAAAAGGAACTGAATCGGAAGCCTGGCATTATGTAGGTGTCGCGCAAGTTCTGAAGTCTTTCACGTTTGGGGCTATGGTAGATGTTTGGGGGGATGTACCCTATTTCGAAGCTCTAAAAGGAAGTGAAAATTTCAGCCCTACATATGACAATGGGCAATCCGTTTATACAGATTTGTTCCTGGTGCTTGATGCGGCTATTGAAAATTTGAATAAAGAGTCCACCTTGTCACCTGCCGGCGATGACGTATTTTATAATGGAAACATTTCGCAATGGATACGTTTGGCGAATACAATTAAGTTAAAGCTTTATCTTAATGTAAGGCTGACTTCAATGTACGATGCGAATGTCGTAAATCAAATAATTGCAGATGGTAATTTCATTTCAAGTTCTGCGGATGATTTTCAATTTAACTATGGTACAAGTCAGGCTCCGCAAAACCAAAACCCGGCATATCAAACTAACTGGGCGGCGGCAAGCAGAGAAATGAGTATTAGTCCGTTTTTCTATCAAAGGATGCAGTCATTGAATGATCCAAGAATAAACTATTACTGGTTTAATCAACTAACATCCGGTAGTACAGCCCAAAATCCTACAGATTTCCAGGATGATACGGAGGATGGTTTGTTTGTTTCCTTTCGCTTTGGCGCCGTTGGTCCTAATGCAAGTTTTGCACAGCAGAATTCACAAGCTCTACTTGGGCTGTACCCGGCAGGCGGCCTTTTTAACGATCAAAACGGAGGAACAGGTGGCGCCACGAGTTCCTCCGGAAATGCGCCCGAAAGGTTTCTTACGAACTACGCGGTAAAGTTTATTCTGGCAGAGCTGGCCCTGGAAGAAGGTGCCACAGGCGACCCTAGGGAGTTATTTTCTGAAGGCATTCAAGCAGCTTTTGACAAAGTGAACCAAGTTGTTGGTATAGTAGGAGCTGGCGATCCTACGATTGCTCAAGCGGATATAGATACATACATAGCAGACAGGCTAGCTGATTATGATGCCGCTGACGATGCCGGAAAGTTAGACCTTATTTTACAACAAAAGGCTATTGCCAGCTTTGGATGGGGTATTGATAGCTACAACGATATAAGGAGGACCGGTATGCCTGAAATTTATGATCCCAATGCTGATGGCGATGTGAATACCACGAGTAGCAGAAGTTTTGCGGTTAGCTATACGTATGTCGATACCCAGCTATCTGCAAACCCCAATGCACCCTCTCAAAGGCTACCGGCAATTGATAAAGTATTTTGGGATGTTAACTAAGATTAAAAATTTAGACATGAAAATTTTTCAAATAAAATATATAGCATTCCTGTGCATCTTGATTGGTATAGGGGCTTGTGAGACAGATGTAGAAACCGCGCTTGAGACTGTCGAAAGAGGCGGTACGGTAAAGGCAACGGTAGATCCGGAACATTCTTCAATAAATCTACTGGCCGATATTGAAACTTTGACCGTGGAATTTGATCTTCAACCGTTCGATGCCAATGGTAATGACGGAGACCTGATTGATAGATTGGAAATATCACTTCAGTTTACTCCAAATGAAGGAGCTACTACAACGCCTGTAATAATTTCTACCGAAACGGATTTAAACACAAGGATTGTTTATCAAGTGACTGATATGGTTGATTTGGTAGAAGGCCTTACTACCGACGACCTGGGGCCGAGTGATGTCTTTACTTTGAGCTTTAATGTTGTTATGACCGATGGAAGGGAATTTGGTCCTGCGAATACGGCTGCAGCCATATGTGGAACTGCCGGTTCAAACGGGACTTGTACCATCAATGTCCCGGTAATCTGTCCTTCAAATACTGAAGAATTTGTAGGCTCATATTCAAGCGAGATCACCGCAAGTAACTTTGCTGGTTTTATAGGCAATACAAATGATGTAACAATTACATTTTCTGGTCCAGAGCCTTTTAGATATACAATCTCCGATATTTCAGCGCTTTCATATGCGCCCTTTGGGGGAACGGAATATCCCGGAGATATTTTCGATATATGCGGCGTTCCTCAAATGCAGCCAACAACAACATTTGGACAAACCACCGATACAGGTGGGGGAACGTGGGATCCGGTTAATGGGGTGCTTACACTCAATGTTTTTGAGGCCTTTAATGGACTAAGCTGGACTATTGTATTTACAAAAAAGTAAAATTGATAAGATGAAAAGAATATTATATTTTATGTTATTAGCTGCGATAGTACCTTTTTCATGTGATGATGAGACATTCACAGCGCCTCAGGTGTTTTTGGATTCTCCGTCATTTGTGGCTACCCAATCAGCAGACACGCTATCTGGTAGTGATGTGCTTACCATCAATGTAACTGTAACGGATGCTCCTGCAGGAGTAGATTCTATAGCGGTAAGTACCACAAATGATTTGGGATCATCCACCGTAAATGAAAACGGCATCATGGGCCAAACCGAAGGTAGTTTTTCCGTTGATGTTGAAATACCATTGATTTATGAAGGTAAATTTGATATCACGGTTGAGGTTTTTGATAGTCAGATTGATGAAACCACGGGAGATCCTGTTCGAAAGTCATTTAGTCAGACGTTTTCTGTAGAAGCCGAATTCCAATTTGATGCGCCGCAGTTTACGGTTAGTTTCGATGAAACGAGTTTGAATTCAGGCGAAAGCTCTACTTTTACCATAGATATTACTGATGTTCCTGGAGGAGGAATTGAATCTATTGACTTATCGGCTGTAGCAGGCACCATAGAATTTGATCAATCAGATATCGATAATTTGATTGGACAATCTAGTGGCGTATTAAACGGTACATATACGGCTGGTGGTGTTACTACTACCGGCTCTATTACGGCAACTATCAGAGACGCATCACAATTGAGGTCTAACGCTGCTTCTGATGAGGTTTCTACTATTTGCCCCTCAAACACTGATATAAGTGGGACCTATAGATCTATTGCGCATGGAGTAACTCGTGACGGTGTGGAATATAGGGCTATCGAAACTACTGTTACCTTCACCATGGTGAATGATGGACAGTTTACTGTTGATGATCAGTACTTTGGCGAATATACGCAGGTACGTGGAGTAGATACTTTTTCAGGTACGTTGAACATATGTGGTGATCAGATAACTGCTCAGGAAGGTACGTTTGCTCGTCATACAGGTGAAGTTATGGTTGATGGCGAGGATATCACAATAGACCTGGAATTCGAGAATAACGCCGGAGACACAGGTGTTGTCCGACTTTATAAAGAATAGCTGAATTTAAAATTTACCGTAAGAATTCATAATGAATTCTTACGGTTTATCGAGTATGAGAAAAGTAGTTCTTTTAATTGTATTACTTATTAGTGCGACAGCTTTTGGCCAAAAAAGTACGGGTCAACTGACAATTATGGATGCCAACGTGGATCCCGGTGGTATTATAAATGAGTTACCCTTGGCCCCGCCAGGCACGGTTGGATCCACCTATATCTATGAAGACTGGCGATCGGGAGAATTGACCTTAAAGAATGGAACGAAAATAAGTGGCTATAACCTGAGGTATGATCTGGAGAGCGACGGTCTCGAAATTCGATACCAAGGGGAAATAAAAATTTGCCCTTATAAGATGATAGATATGTTTACGATTTCAAATCCGGAGTCAGGTCTTGAAATGAAATTTATTAGTTCCAAGAAATTAAATCTGGTCTCAGCTGCCGGACTGTCAAACGTAGTTCAGGTATTATCAAAAAATCAGGGAACGCTATTACTAAAGTCTTACAGTATCTCGGTTAAGGAATCTACTTATGTACCCGCGCTTGACATGGGTGATCATGAAAATAAGATCCAAGTCAAATTTAAGTACTACTTTGTGATGAAGAATGAAATTAATCCGCTTGATAAAAGGCTTAAGAAAAATAAAGACCTCTTTTCTTCTAAATATCCTGATATTGAAGAATTTGTTAAATCAAAGAGATTAAAGCTTAATAACGATTCAGATGTAGTGATGCTTTTTAGTTACTACAACAGCTTGTAATGATCTGTTTCAGACTTTAATTAAGCGCTGACTTGAGTTGATCAAAACTTATCTGGACTCTGAATAATCTTTAACACTACCTCGTGAGGATCGCCATCCTTATCCAAAAGGTAGAATTTAACTATAGGATTATCAGCAGATATCTTGTTATCAATTTTAATGACCTCGTTATCGGGCAATTTCTTTTCGATTTGAGATTGTAAATCTTCAATTGCCTGCGCAAAGGCTACTTCTAAAGAGCTTGGATTATATTGTATTGTTTTCATTATAAGTCAATGGCTTAAATGCTAAATTATTTCCATCTTATCAGGGCAGAGGCCCATGTAAAACCACTGCCAAAAGCTGCAAGGCAAATTACTTGATTTTCTTTGATCTTACCTTCTTCCCAAGCTTCACTCATTGCAATAGGGATTGAACCGGCTGTTGTATTACCGTAGCGCATTATATTGTTGTACACCTTTTCATCCGGTAAGCCTAATTTTGCTTGGATGTAGTTGCTTATTCTCAAATTGGCCTGATGCGGTATCAGAAGATCAATTTCTTCTTTGGTAGCACCATTTGCGTCTAAGGCCTCATTTATAACTTCCATAAAGCGTACTACCGCATGCTTAAATACTAAATTTCCATTCATATACACTTTAAATCCCGAGGTATCTAGAATCTGTTCCGCCTGGCGTTCTTCGTGCGGTCTGCTGCTGCCCGGATCTTTCACGTAAAGCTCCTCCGCGAAGCGTCCATCTGAGTGTAGATGCGTTGACAATACACCGGGCTGATCGCTTGCTTCAAGAACAGCTGCCCCCGCACCATCTCCAAAAATTACAGCGGTTCCACGGCCACGGGTAGTTAAATCCAAGGCCGTAGACTGAATTTCTGCACCTATAACAAGGACTTTTTTATACATACCTGTTCTTATGAACTGGTCCGCTGTTGAAAGCGCATATATAAATCCTGAACAGGCGTTTTTAATGTCCATAGCCGGAATACTCTCCAAGCCCAATTCTCGCTGAAGCAATACTCCGGAGCCTGGAAAATAGTAGTCAGAAGTGATAGTCGCAAAAACAATGAATTCTATTTCCTCGGCTTTTACGCCTGCACGATCAAGCGCCATGCGACTGGCTTTGGCAGCCATATTAGCAACAGTATCTTTTTCAGGGTCGATAAACCTACGTTCCTTGATCCCTGTGCGTTCTGTTATCCAGTCGTCATTAGTATCAATTATAGTAGAAAGGTAGTCATTGGTTATTATTCTTTCAGGTACGTGATGACCAATACCTGCTATGCGAGAATGCAACATACATATCCAGTTAAAAAGCTCAAATATAGGTATTTGTAACGAATGTTAGTTAGGTTAAATAGGCTGTTTTAAGAATTCTGGATATAGGTCAACTATGGTTGAAAATTACGCTGCTGTTATGCAACCTTTTTCAGTGTAAGTAGTCTTATACTCGTATCTCTATATTTTTTACATTTATGGAAAATATATTGTTCCCATAAACAAAAACATTGAGTCTTAGAGATATGAAGTTTTTCTTATAAAGAAGATATAGTTAATGACAGAAGCTCCTCCCAGATGGATTACAAATTTACTCTCAGCGCTTTGTCCTGAACACCTTGGTGATGAAATCGAAGGTGACTTTTTTGAACATTATGCTCATCTCAGAAAAAACAATTCAAATTTTGGGGCTAATCGTAAAGCCTTTGGATTTGTACTTTTTTCAGCTCCAAGACTCTTATCGAAAAGAAAATTTTACTTACCTACTAATATGGATATGATACGTAATTACGCAATTGTCGCTGTTCGTAATTTGAGGCGGCAGCTGGGCTATAGTCTGATCAATATTTTTGGTTTAGCCGCCGGCTTGGCCAGTTGTTTTTTAATCGCTCTTTATATTCAATTCGAAATAGGATATGAGGGGTTTCATGAAAATAAGGATGCTATTTATCGTTATATTCCCCGCTATAAAAGTGAAGACGGCACGGTTCGTATGCAGACATGGACACCGCCAGGGTTTGCCCCTGCCATGACCGATTACTTTCCTGAAATAGAGAGATTTACCCGCTACAGTATATTCGAGGAAGAGCCGCTCTTAAAAAATGGGGATGTAGTGCTGCCCTCTGAATACCTAGCTCTCGGTGATCGGGATTTTTTTTCTATCTTTTCTATTCGCTTATTACGTGGAGATGTTCAGAAAGTACTTGCTGAACCCTTTTCAATAGTTATATCCGCAGAGGTTGCTAATGACTTTTTTCCAAATGAAGATCCACTTGGTAAAACGATCAATTTTGATAACAGTTATGACCTAACCATCACCGGAGTGTTTGAATCCATTCCCTCTAATTCTCACCTACGGTTTTCCTATATGGTACCCTTCGAAACCATTGGAGATGTAGTCGAAAGTCAATTTGACTACCCTAAAGATCAATTCCTCTCTAGTCTGGATAGCTGGAACTACTCCTCCTACTTTCTGATGAATTCTGCAGTAGTGTCGGGAGAACTTGAAAAGAGAATAGACAAGTACTTCACGGAGTTGAGAAAAAAGGTATACAATCCTGATGTCATGGGAGATTGGCTTCAACCGCTGACAGAGATTCATTTCACGCAGGGAATAAGAGGAGATGAGGCCTCGGGAAACATAAACAACATACGGATTTTTGCCATAATAGCGATCTTTATTTTGACTATTGCATGCTTTAATTTCACCAATTTGGCTACGGCTCGGGCTACCAAAAGAGTCAAAGAGGTAGGGGTTAGAAAAGTAATGGGAGCTCAGAAACCACAGCTTGTATATCAGTTTTTAGGTGAGACGATCTTACTTACATCGATCTCCTTAGTTTTCTCTATTATTTTCATTGAACTGGCTCTGTCTATTTTCAATGGGGTCATGGGGCTATCCCTAAGCTCTTCTTATTTTGAAAATGGAAATATTGTCATATTGCTAGGTATAGGGCTGCTTACAGGTATTGTGGCCGGAGTATATCCCGCATTTTACCTTTCATCGTTTAAGCCCTCTACGGTCTTAAAAATTAGTTCAGGGCATTCAGCTAAATCTACCTTGCGCCAGGTACTTATCGTATTACAATTTTCAATAGCTGCTTTTTTGATTATTGGTGCAATTGTGGTGAGTCAACAGACCGATTACATGAATAGTAAGCCACTTGGCTTTGACAAAGAAAGGATAATTCATTTCTCCCCACCGTCGTCAGTCATAGATAAGGTAGGCATATTCAAGGACCGTTTAAAATCTTATGCTACTGTGGTAGGAGTAACACAATCCAACGGTGTACCCGGTTATACAAGTTCACATTGGACGTATGAAATACCTGAGATAGACAATCGCATGAATATAAATACCATGATTGTAGATTTCGATTTTATTGATACTTACAATATTGAAATTGTTCAGGGGCGAGGTATTTCAACAGAATTTGCAACCGATTCGTCTGAGGCCTATATGATCAATGAAACGGCGGCGAAAATGCTGATCATGGGTGATCCCGTCGGAACTGATATTAGAGTTGTAAGCAATAACTATAAAATGGGAAAGGTTGTGGGTGTAATTAAAGATTTTCACTACAAATCGCTGCATCAGGCGATTGAACCATTAGTTGTTCGCTATGATCCGAGAAATATTTGGACCGTGTCGGTGAAGTTCGATCAAAGTGACCTGCAACACAACCTTGCTTTAGTGGAAGAAGAATGGAAAAAAGTAGCTCCGGATCACCCTCTTAATTTTGAATTTTTGGATGAAGACCTGAAAAATCTCTACCAGGCTGAACAAAATGCCAGTTGGCTTATTGGTATGTTTTCGATGTTAGCCATAATCATTGCTTGCTTGGGTTTATTTGGGCTTACCTCATTTGTAACGGAACAGAGAAAAAAAGAGATAGGCGTGAGGAAAGTTCTTGGGGCATCGGTGACAGCAATTGTAGCACTGTTAGGTAAGGATTTTATGAAACTGGTAGGACTAGCTTTTGTTATCAGCATTCCAGTTTCTGTTTGGGTTATGAATAAATGGCTGACCGATTTTGCTTATAAAATAGATATTAGTCCCTTATTCTTTATTTTGGCCGGATTAGTTCTAGTCATTATCGCTTTAGGAACGGTCAGTTATCAATCCTATTCAGCCGCTGTAAATAATCCATCAAGAGTTTTAAGAGAATAATCAGGAGGATGGTTATTACTAGTCATGCACAAGTCAATTTCATACAATCTACCTAGAACATGAAAGGAACTTATTTAGGCGAATTTGAGGAGATCATTCTACTTACTGCAGCGGTCCTTGAAGAGGCGTATGGAAACGCTATTCTGGAAGAAATAGAACTGCGCACAACACGAAAGGTCAATCTAAGCGCTGTGCACAGTTCACTTCATCGATTGGAAAAAAAAGGATTTTTAAAATCGAGAAAAGGAGAGGCCACACCAGTACGAGGAGGCAAAAGAAAAAAGTATTATGCTATAACCCCTTTTGGTGTAAGCGCTCTTGAGGATATCAAGAAATTAAGAGAAGGTCTGTGGTCGTCGATCTCTCCGGGGTTGCTAAAAAAGTATAATCCATGACAGAAACCCCTCCCAGGTGGATTGCTAACATACTATCAGTCCTTTGTCCTGAACACCTTAAGGATGAGATTGAGGGAGATTTTATTGAACATTACCATCATTTAAGAAACCATAAAAACAAGTTAACGGCCGATAGGAAAGCCTTTGGGTTTGTACTTTTTTCGGCGCCTAAACTAATATCTCAAAGAAAGTATTCTTCGCCTAACCATTTAGATATGCTCAAAAGTTACATACTCGTAGCCTTACGAAATCTTCGCAAACATATGGCTTATAGCCTTTTGAATGTTTTAGGCCTTGCCATAAGTCTCACGGCCTGTTTACTGATAGGATTATATGTCTATCATGAGTTTAGCTTCGATAAATTTCATAAGGATGTAGAAAGGATTTACCGGGTGAATATGGGCTTTAATTCATCACAAGGTTCTGAAACTATCTATTTAACACCCACTGCAGTACTCCCGGCCCTTAAGAGAGAATTTGATGAAGTTGAGGAGGGGGTACGTTTATATTATATTGGGGGTTTTAGTGCAGTTACCGTTCAAAAAGATGAAGATGTTAATCAGGAGAAGCAATTCTTTTATACCGATAGTACCTTTTTCTCTGTTTTTGACTTTAAGCTTATTTCCGGTAATAGAGAAGAGTGTTTAAAAAAACCTCGCTCGATGGTAATTCCTGAGGATGTCGCTTTACGATATTTTGGTTCAGTAGATATTTTAAATGAGACGCTTAAAGTCAATGGGTTCGATTACACTATCACTGGAGTTTTAGAGAATATTCCAGATAATTCTCATTTTCAATTTCGCTTTTTGTCAAGTTTTTCTACACTCCGCCAGGCAAAACAAGAAATATGGGGCAGCGCCAATTACTCTACTTATGTCAAATTAAAAGCAGGTGCGAATAAAAATACCATTGGGCAGGAGTTGGCCAATAAGGTGAACGAGCAACTTAAGAATGATCTTGGTGGATATTCACTGGATTTTGAACTCGTGCCGGTTACTGACATACATCTATACTCTGAAATCGCGGATGAAATGCAGCCACAAAACTCTATAGGTTATATTTATGTGTTGTTAATTGTGGGGCTGATGATTCTGGTTGTGGCCTGTATTAATTATATGAATTTAGCAACTGCTCGATCCATGGAGCGCACGAAAGAGGTAGGAATGCGTAAGGTTGTGGGGGCACAAAGAATCCAGGTTTTTAATCAGTTTATGGGTGAGTCTACCATTATAGTACTCCTATCCACCATTTTGTCTCTGATCCTTGCCAGTTTAGTTCTAGAACCTTTTAACAACCTGGCCGCAAAGAGTTTTACTTTTGATACCATAATAAGCCTAGAAGTCCTCAGCGTACTTGTCTTAATTGTTATTTTAGTGAGTGTTCTGGCCGGCGCTTATCCATCAGTAGTTTTGTCCTCCTTTTCACCTGAAACAGCGCTAAAAGGAAATTTTCAGGTATCCAGAAAAGGATCGTTTACCCGTAAATTACTTGTGATTTTTCAATTCTCGATATCCCTCTGTTTGTTGGTAGGCAGTATCGTTGTAAAGAGTCAGTTAAGCTTTATGCAGAATAAACGATTGGGTTATAATCGAGCTAACGTCATTGTGCTACCAGCCGGTAGATTCGTAACGAACAGGTACGAACAAATTAAGACCGCTTTGGAACAAAAGGCTGAAGTTACGGGGGTATCCATAGCCACGGAAAGCTTAGTGAATGTCGGAGGAGGATATTCCCTTGATGTTCCGGGAATGCTGGATAATAGTCTTTCGGTAAACGCTGTAAGTACGGGTATAGATTTTATTAAGAATATGGAACTCAATTTGCTGGCTGGTCGTGAATTTAATGCGGCAGATTTGGTAAATGTCCAGGTGGAAGAACGTGATAAGCGCAAATACGCGTTCGTAATTAATCAAGAAGTTTGTAGAAATCTATTTCTCGATCCATTGGACGTCATAGGCACGAAAGTAAGTCTGAATGGGCGAGAGGGTGAGATAACCGGTGTTATTGAAGACTTTCATTCTACTTCCTTACATCGGGCGATAACACCAATGGTGTTATTTGTAGAGGCCGACTATTACAACGCTTTGTTTGTCCGAATTCAGCCCGAAAACATTCAAAATACGCTTTTGGCGTTAGAAGATACTTGGAAGGAACTAGTACCTGAACAACCCTTTATATTTGAATTTATGGATGATCAATACGACGCCATGTATAGAGCCGAAGAGCGGCTTAGCAATGTGTTTTTTGTATTCTCTACCTTGGCTGTGATCATTGCAGGTTTCGGACTTTTGGGCTTGGTCAGTTTTTCTGTTCGACAGCGAAGTAAAGAAATCGGAGTTAGGAAAGTATTAGGAGCTTCTGTTCTGAGCATAATAAGTTTATTAAATAAGGATTTTGCTAAGCTTGTTCTGGTCGCCTTTATACTTGCTTTGCCTTTAGCATGGTGGGTAGTCAATAGTTGGTTACAAGATTTTGCTTATAAGATCGAATTATCACCGGTTAGTTTCATTTTGGCTGCATTTATTTTATTAGCAATGGCGGTTATAACCGTTAGTTTTCAATCTTTTAAAGCCGCCAATACCAATCCTACAGAAACATTAAAGTCGGAATGATTTAAGTTGCTGCACACTGAAGGTAAATTGGTTATTCCAGGTTGAAGCGTAACCATTTTACTTAAGATAAGTATACATGATTATTACATTTACATTTATGATGATAATAGATGAAAGCTACAGAACTCGGTGATTTTGAAGAACTGGTACTCATGGCTATTTGTGTTATAGGAAGTCAGGCTTATGCCGTAAATGTGAAAGCTGAACTAGAGAATAGACTACAAAAAAGAATAAATATCAGTGCCATACACACCGCGCTCTACCGCTTGGAGGACAAGGGTTTTTTGAAATCGGAAATAGGAGGAGCGACCAAGGAACGCGGAGGGAGGCGAAAACGCTTTTTCATGCCTACAGCAGCCGGTAAAAGTGCAATTGCCAAGCTAAAGGCAGTTCGAGAAGGAATGTACAAACTGATTCCCGATATTTCGAATGGATAAAAAGGAAAAACTTTCACCTCCGAAATGGGCTGATACCCTCTTATCTTGGTATTGCCGCAATGATCGTTTTGAAGAGATCCAGGGAGATCTCCATGAACTTTTCCAGGAACGTATCAACGAGTATTCTATGCGAAAGGCCAGGCTACTTTATTTCTGGGACGTAATCAGATGCTTTAAATCCTACGCCATAAAAAAACGAATCCATTCTTCATCAAGCCATATAGCCATGTTTAAAAACTATTTTCTTATCGCCCTCAGAAATTTGTTGCGGTATAAAACCTACTCTGTCATTAACATCTTCGGACTCACACTAGGCATCGTGTGCTTTACCTATATCTTCCTATTTGTTAAGCATGAACTCAGTTTTGATAAATTCCATGAAAATACAGAGAACGTTTACACCGTACCCTTAACGTGGCATTTTGGCGCTACCGTACTCCCAACGGCCAGAGCTACATCCCGAGTGGGGCCACTCTTGAAGGAGAGTTTTCCTGAAGTGACTTCTTTTTTGAGAATTAAGAATCCTGGTAAAACTATAGTTAAAAGTTCTTTACTTATCTCACAGGAGCATCAAATTTTCTACTCTGATTCGTCATTTTTTGATCTGTTTACTTTTCCGCTGTTGGAGGGTGACCCACAGACGGCCTTAATAGAGCCTAATTCAGTTGTCATTACTTCTTCTTTAGCTCAAAAGTACTTCGGTAATGACTGGCAGGCACTTTCATTAGTAGGCAAAACACTAAATATTGAAGGTATAGAATACGAAATTACAGGCCTTGTACAGGAGCCGCCTTCAAATAGTCACCTTCAATTTACAGGCCTTATGTCATTCTCAACATTGCCTGAATCAAAGGGCGGAGGGGATTTTAGCGGCAGTAGCTATATGACCTACATTAGTACTCTGGGTGGTGTCAATTCCTTAACCTTAGACCAAAAAGTGGATACTTTGATGGCTAATATGTTTGAGGAGGGTACTAGTGTAACGCTGGATATAACACCATTAAAAGATATTTATCTTGAAAGCGGAATGGAGACTGGTTTGGGACCCATTAGCGATGTGAAGTATATTTATATCTTCAGCTTGATCGGCCTGGTAATAATCTTAATTGCCTGTATTAACTATATGAACCTTTCCACATCCAGGTCGGTGGAACGGGCCAAGGAAGTAGGTGTCCGTAAAGTCATGGGGGCATTAAGAAGACAGTTGACCACTCAATTTCTAAGTGAATCTGTCCTGATCACTTTGATGGCATTAATCCTTGGGATAGCCTGTATTTTCCTTTTGCTCCCCCTATTTAACCAGCTTACTGGTAAAACTTTTGCGGCAGTCTCACTTTTGAATTCTGATTTAGTCTTAGCGCTGGGCCTTATTTGGGTGAGTGTATCGCTTCTTGCGGGAATATATCCGGCTTTGATACTATCAGGGTTTAAGGTCAATAATATCCTCAAAGGGAGTTTTAAGTTCAGTACGAGTGGTTCATGGCTCAGAAGGTCTTTGGTTATTGTTCAATTTACAATTTCCGCTACGCTCATTGTGGCCACAGCAGTTATCCACCAACAACTGAATTTCATCCAAAATGAGAATCTCGGTTTCGATCAGGACCAGGTAATTGCCATCCCTTTTAGCGATGACGTAAAAAAGGGACTAACTACGCTCAAAAATGAGTTGGGTAATGTTGATGGTGTACTTGACCTGGCCGCGACTATGCAGCTCCCCGGAAGAGTGCAATTTGAATCTACAATGGCTCATAAAGAAGGTGAAGAAAACCGCCATCTAATGCGCCTTATTCCAGGCGATGTAAACTACATCAATACCTTATCATTAAAACTAATGGCTGGTGAAGATTTTAACGACCTCCGGGATAAGGAAAAGTATCAATTTATTATAAACGAACAAACCGCCAAGTTTTTTGAATGGGACCTGGAGGAAGCCCTAGGTCAACCACTTAAGATTTGGAATAGCGAGTGGGGAACGATTATAGGTGTTGTAAAAGACTTCCACTTCGCCTCTCTACATGAAGAGATAAAGCCACTAATAATGTTTTATCAGCCTGAGGAATACTTTATGCATAGAAACTTAATGGTAAAACTAAAAACTAGTGAGCTGGCAAAAACAATTGAAGCTGTTGAAGGTACTTGGAAGCGGTTGTATCCTGAAAAACCGTTTTCGTACACCTTTTTAGATGATTACTTTGGAAAACTCTACAGTAAAGAAGAGAAACTCAGCGAGATGTTCACCCTTTTTTCTGTCATAGCCATATTTATTGGTTCCTTAGGCCTTTTTGGGCTGGCTTCTTACACTGCTTTTCAGAGATCAAAAGAAATTGGTGTTCGTAAAGCGCTGGGAGCCACTGTTTCTTCTATCACTTTTTTGCTTTCTGTCGATTTCACAAAACAAGTGATCATCTCACTTTTATTTTCTTTGCCTCTTGCTTATTTCTTAATGGATAACTGGCTACAGTCTTTCGCTTATCACGTGGAAGTCGGTTGGGGAGTGATGTTTTTTAGCGCCTTGCTGGTACTTTTTATCTCCTGGGTCACTGTTGGATATAAATCTGTTCGCGCGGCCCTGACAAATCCGGTTGAGACCTTGCGTAATGAGTAATAGTCTTTTAGATTCATCCAACCTGATTTTCAAAACAATTTATTAGTACGAAAGTTAGAGCTAATGGATGTCTCAGATCACGACCATAACTTTCTTCAAATACCGTAGCTTTACAAGTAAGCTATGGGCTTTCATAATGATGCAAAATGCCCATAGTCACCTAACTCAAGTGGCAGGTTTGCAGTTTTATAAGTTAATGGGTAGCGGGAAAGGAGCCGGTTTTAATCCGTTACCTGATTGGTCTGTTTATGCGTTAATACAGGTTTGGGAATCTGAAGAAGAGGCCATGATGTTTTTTAACAAACATGAGCTCATGCATAAATATCGAAGAAATGCCTCACACATCTGGACCATTTTTATGAAATCGATATTATCAAAAGGAGAATGGTCTGGAAACACTCCATTTATACCTCATGGGGAATTAGATGATCAAAATAAGTGTATTGCTGTCATTACCAGAGCTACTATTAAATGGAGTAAAATGATCAGGTTTTGGAGTTTTGTTCCAAAATCTCAACGCCCTTTAAAAGAAGCTTCAGGACTGATATATACAAAAGGTGTAGGGGAGGCCCCTCTTGTACAAATGGCTACTTTTAGTATCTGGAAAGGGATAGATAAACTACATGATTTTGCCTACTCTAGCGAAGAGCACCAGAAAGCTATAAAGTTTACCAGGGAGCTAGGCTGGTACAAGGAAGAACTTTTTGCACGTTTTCAACCTTACAAGACCAAGGGTTCATGGGAAAGTGGCAACCCTCTAAAGCCAATAAAAGCCATTACTAATATTTAATTGTATCTTTTATTAATTATAAAATAAGAATTATTAATGCTAATAAAATAATTAAGGTTATAAATTACTATTTTAATTCTTTAAACTATTGGTGATCTTAAGTATGGTAATCATCGCTAAGTGTATTGCATATGACAATAAAACAATGAACAAGACCTAGTTAACCTTGTTTGCCTATTGAAAATGAATATTACCAGTATGAATGACTTCATCAATAGGAGAATTATAAAAATAAGGTGTTTTATGGGAACAATAAAAGTTCTGGTTTAGTGAACTTGTTCTAAAAATCTAAAAAAAGAGAGCAGTCGCTGCGCTATACCAAATGATGTGGAGTAAGTTAGGCATATGCTTGGAGCTAGTCTATATCAGCTCGGCTAATATACTTTTACCTGATTCAAGGGTTAAGCTGACGGGCATAATACTGGCTATATACTTACCTTTTTCAACACTAGCTGCTAGCTTTTCTCAGGAAAAACCGGGAACTCTTCTTGTAGACAGTTTAAATAATCGTGCCGCTAGCTTTAGATTTATTAATATAACGTGAGTTCGATATAAAAACAGGGGTATTAAGTCGCAAAAAAGGCAGGAAG
>ERZ1740070.31-NODE-31-length-114834-cov-15.091742_pt1 | contig 114834 bp, 101 predicted proteins | sample MGYA00581734_ERZ1740070 | MGnify/ENA primary metagenome ERZ1740070 (study PRJEB43018, sample SAMN04849744) | marine metagenome | isolation source: floating plastic debris | place: Pacific Ocean | collected 2008-09-01 | study: EMG produced TPA metagenomics... | reverse complement strand
TAGCTGTTTTTCAGACTGTTGGAGTTCGCCACTTGCGGTGGCGCGGAAAACGGGACTATTGGAATGAGCTACAATGATTTAATCTTTAAAGCAGGCACTCCTGCTACCATAGTTTTTTGGGGGACATCTTTAGTGACTACTGAATTTGCACCTACTATTGCGCCATCACCTATAGTCACCCCTGGAAGAATGGTTGCATTCGCACCGATATACACATTATCCCCTATTTTTACCGGTAAAAATTCGGACTCCTGTTCATAGTAGTTTTTTGTTCTGTCAGAATAGCTGTGCTGATGGGACAAGATACTTACACCTGCAGCAATTAATGCGTTATCTCCGATAGTGATGGTTCCTGCCGAATATATTACACATTTTTGACCAAAAAAAACATTGTTACCACATTCAAACCAGCCTCTATCATCTGACCAATCACCGCCACAATTTATGATTGTGTCGTTGCCAATGGAGGTATGAGGGGCGAAAGAAACCTTGTCAATTTTTTGTATATCTAGCCTTTTTCCAAATTTGACTTGGGGAAACTTTTTCTGAAGTTGGTATAGATGCAGAATATCGCTTAGCTCTTTCCTTAAATAGTTATAAACGAATTTTAGCTTTCCCATTATCGCCCTAGGATTGAATTGATTGGATGGATGATATATTTGTTGAAATTTGACCGATAAGTTAACATAAAGTGGCGTCTTACTTTAGGGCCAAAACCAGCTTTGAATTTCTCAACGGATTCCAGTCCCTCACTTGGGCCGTAATCGAATATTTTATAATGATTTTGGGTGTAGTGTTGTAAGGCTGTATATAAAAGCCCGTTGTTAGCGCTAAGCTTAGAAAACTCTCTATTCACTACACCAGCCCAATAATAAACCCATTTTTCATATTTTAGTATAATTATTCCGCCTAGAAATGCTTCATCCTTTTTTGCTATCCAAAAATCTACCTTGTTAAGGTGAATAAGCTCCTTAAAAAAGTTTAAAGGGTAAGAGTTATAGTCTTTTCGCCATTTACTCACATTTTGCATGTAGTGCTCAAAGTAGGCTAATATGTCCCCTTCGTCTTTGGATTTCTTGAAGTCAATACCAGATTTCAAGGCTTTTCTGCATTGGTTACGTGTCTTGGAAGAAAAATCGGTTTGAAATATTTTTTCAAAATCGCCTGCTGATAGATCAGTATAGTAGCTCTTTACACTGAGACATTTAATATTCATGTGCCGATCAAAAAGTTTTGGCAGATCCAATTGCTCATACGGTGGGGATGCGAAAGACATGGTCAGGATGTTACTACCTATTTTTTTTGACAGTAAATCAATCTTACGAGCGATTTTATGGTCAGAAGATGAGTATAAACATCCGTTCCAGTTGTACGGTAGGCTATTGGAAATCATCTGCCTGGAAGCTATTCTAACCAATGGAATATAAATTTGCTCTTCATCTGAGAACTTAAATTGCCATACTTCAGCCCTGTAACCATTAAAAGTATTCTGGAAGATACTTGCAATCTTAACTCCAAAATGAAAATCTTCTGAAAGCTTATAACTTTCCCATTTAGCATGGTTAACCGAGTACTTTTTTGCATAGGTTATATGCATCTCTTAAGTTTTAGATTAAGAAGCAAATATACTATTGTAGGGTAGATTTTTATATTTGCCCTGCATGAGTGTGAATACGCAAAAAGAGCTAGTTCAATTTCTGAAAAAGCATCTGGTTCAAGAATCAAAATTTTACAATTTAAAAGCTGATGAGCTGTTCTTAGATGCTTTAACTGAACGATGGGGTAGTGAAGAGAATATGATGGAGAGCCATCGAATTGCTTTATTGAAATCAATTCATTCTAAGAATATCGAAGAGCTAAATGTACTTGATATGGCTGCGGGATGTGGTAGTTACGTCTTGCAATCATTGAAACAGGGATTTAATACCTATGGTGTAGAACCTGAAAGCTGGAAACATGAGCTTATAGACATGAAGTTTGATGTTTATGACTTAGACCCTGCATGGCGCAGTCAAATTAGAAATGGGGTAGGTGAGCATCTACCCTTTGAAAAGGCCTTTTTCGATGTTGTTGATAGCTGGCAAACCTTTGAGCATGTTAATGATGTTGATAAGTGCTTTAGTGAGATTTATAGAGTTTTAAATAGTAATGGCATTGCTATAGTTCGAGCTCCAAGCTATATGACTTTTTACGAAGGGCATTACAAATTACCTTGGTTACCAATGATGCCCGCTTCACTGGCAAAGGTTTATTTGAAACTTCTGAAAAGACCTCTGGAAGGGCTACAGACATTCTCAAATATTTGTTTTGAATCACTCCGGCGAAGCGCTCAGAGTGTTGGTTTTAGCGTGATCAATTTAAATAAATTGATGTACGTCAATCACCTTTCTAAAAAGTTTCGTATGAAGAAAACGAAGTTTATTGTACCTGTTTTTGAGATGATATACTACACGAAAAATGTACTTCTAAACTTTAAAAATGTATTTCGTACTGAGCGTTATATTCATATCTTACTGGTTAAGAAGGGGGCAGATCCAGGGATTTTAAAAGATAGTCATAAAAGGCCGTATTTGTAATTGTTAATGTCTGGGATTAAGGGGTTTTTAACGGAAACAGCCATTTATGGCCTTGGGTCAGTCATTTCCCGGCTTTTTGCCTTTTTTCTTATCCCTATTTACATTGAGGTACTTGGTAAATCGAATTATGCCAATGTTATCTTGATCCAACTGGTTTTTACCCTAATTACTTTCTTCTTTGCTCTTAATAGCGGTGTGTTTTATTATTACTATGAGTACAAGAGTAAGCAATTAAAGCTATCAATTTTTACGAGCTGGGTGGCTTATCAGTTGGCTTGCCTCCTATTACTAGCTTCAGCCTTTTTTTTTGTTTACCCATACATCCATATCTTTTTTGACAATTCTACTTCAGAAACATCTATTGATAAGGCCTTATTCTATATGGTGGCAAGCCTCTTGCCATACATAGTTAATAACACTTATTTCAATAGCTGTCGCATTCGGAGGAGGCCGATTAAGGCAACGGTTACAATTATGGTTGAGATTCTACTACTAGTGCTGTTGGTTATAATGTTTTTGAAATATTATAATTTAGGAATCGAAGGCGTTTTTCTAGCTCAACTTATTTCACGTGGTATAGTGAGCATAGTCATCTTGATTTCTGGATTTGGTACGGTGTTGATCTCGGGGACAATTTCACTGAAATTAATAAGTCGGACCTTAAGTTATTCTTGGCCGTACTTTTTGATAAGCTCCTTCTTTTGGTTGATCAACAGTGCCGATAAATTCATTGGTACTCAATTGTTAAGTTCCCATGGAGATGTAGCCTATTTAGTGCTTGCAGGGCAAATCACACTCCCAATTGCCGTTTTAGTAGATGTAGTGCGGCAGGCATATGGTCCTTACGTAATGTCCATTCGTAAGGAGGAGTCCGCTAGCTCAACTTATTCGGCAGTTTTTTCATTCGTTATCTATTGTGGTGCTCTTGTTAGTGTTGGAATAATGGGGATAGGGCCGTTATTAATCAACTTACTGGCCAATGAAGAATTCTATGCGGCTATGAAAGTGATCCCGTTGTTTGCATTAGCGGCTACAATTAACTTAATGATTGGACAATTTGGGTTAGGCTTAAATTTAACCAAGAACAACATATATATTGCGGTGGGGGTAATTATAGGTGGGATTATTGGTGTTGTATTAAATTATTACCTACTGGGTGTCTTTCAGATAGCAGGAGCGGGAGTTGCTCAAATAATTTCCTTCACGGTGAGTGCATCCGTCATTTATTTTTTCAGTAGAAAAAAAATGAAAATTGAGTATGAGTTTCGATGGACTCTGTTTGTTATGATAATGCTTTTTTTGTCGGTAATTGGGTCCTTTTCAACAAGTTTTTTCTCTGGATCAATCATTTATTCAAACTTGGGTATTAGTTCTTTTACCTTGTTGATATTGTTTTTTTATGGTAACCGTAAGTTTAATTTTCTTCAACTATTGAGAAAAAGTGGCGAATAAGAAAGTGCTTATATTGGCTTACGACTTTCCTCCGTACAATTCAATTGCTGCACAACGCCCGGCCAGTTGGGCGAGATATCTGCCAAAATTTGGTATTGATACCACCGTAGTTACGTTGCATTGGGATAATGAAATTCGTGACGATCAGTCGTATATTATTCCATCCTTTAAAAAAACAGTGTTAAAAGATAATTTATATTATGCCCAAGTTTTCCGTGTTCCATTTAGTCCGAACCTGAGAGATAAGCTCCTTTTTAACTATGGATTCAATAGATATGTACTACTACGCAAAACACTGTCCATTTTTTACTTCGTATTGAAATATTTTTGGCTTAAGGCAGATAATACAAGACAAATATATAAGCATGCGGACATGCTATTAAAAAATGAGCATTTTGATATTTTATTGGTCACCGCTGAGCCATTTATTCTTTTTAAGTATGCCAATATTTTGTCAAGGAAACATAAAATACCTTGGGTGGCAGATTATCGGGATGCCTGGACAAACAATCCAGCCCTTGAAATGAGTGTTGGCTTAATGAGCCGGTTAAATGAATGGGTTTTGAAGCCATTGGAAAAAAAATATATTTCCAGCACCAGTCTAATTACTACGCCTTCGCCTTCATATAAAAAGTTGATTCAAAGGCTGTTTCCGGATAAACCGATTAGTGTGGTATATAATGGTCATGATATAAAAAACATAAAGGAACTTAATTCCATTCCTCAATCAAACAAGCAATTTACAATTGCTTATGCCGGGAGAGTTTATGCCCATCAAGATTTGGAAGTTTTTCTTGAAGGATACCGTTTATTCCTTGAAGGTTATGAATTTAATGTCGATACCGAAGTAATTTTTTATGGACTTAATTTTTATCACGACAATGTTCAAAGGGTTTTGTCTTTTGACAAAACGCTGAACCGCTACATCAAAATAACCGATCGTTTGCCATATCCTGCGCTCACCCGTAACTTATGTAGAGCCAATTTATTTTTATTGCTATCTACTAAGAATGCCAGGTGGCTAAATGCCAAAATATTTGATTACCTACCACTGCAGCGTAAGATTATCTTGGTAAGAAATGACCATGGAATTCTACATTCTATTTTGGAAGAATGCCAGGCTGGCCATGCTGTGGCAAGCGCTTCTGAATTGGCAGTACTACTAAAAAGATGCTATGAAAGCTTTGTGACTGATGGTAGGGTAAAACATATCACCATTGGGTATGAGAAATATTCCAGGGCTACTCAAGCTGAATTTCTGGCTAAACTATTGACGCAATGTGTGGAATAGCAGGATATATTGCCAGGGGTACTCAAAATTTGCGTAACGAGTTGATCCGTATGACTGACTCACTTGCACATAGAGGCCGCGACGCAAGTGGTTTGTATTATAATGATGGAAAAACTGTAGGACTAGGTCATAGGAGATTGAGTATTCTTGATTTGTCAAAAGCAGCCAATCAACCTTTTTACTCAGCGTGTAGGCGGTACGTGATGGTGTACAATGGCGAGATTTATAATTACCGGGATATTTCTAAAGAACTTAACATAAAGCTCAAGACCACTGGAGATACGGAAGTTGTCGTAGAGGCATTTGCACGATGGGGCCCAAAGTGTGTCCATAAATTCAATGGCATGTTTGTTATCGTAGTCTATGACACACAGGAAAACTGCTTACATATTTTACGTGATCGGATTGGGATCAAACCACTTTATGTCTATCAGGATAATACTGTCGTTTATTTCAGTTCGGAAATAAACGCTTTTAAACAAGTTGAAAGCCTAGCACTTGAAATTGATTACTCTTCTATAGGAACTTATTTGCACTTGGGTTATTTGCCAGAAAATAAGTCCATTTATAAGAACGTTTTCAAATTCCCTTCCGGTCACACAGGTAGCATCGGAAAGGAACTAAAGTTGCGATTGGAACCCTACTGGAGTCTGAAAGACAAACTTATTAAAACAAAAGCTTATCACGATCCAGTTGGCGAGCTAGATGCCCTAATTAATAAGTCCGTTGCAAACCGACTCATTAGTGACGTTCCATTCGGAACATTTCTTAGTGGGGGAATTGACTCCAGTTTAGTATCAGCCATAGCGTCAAGGCTTTATCCGGGCAAATTAAAAACCTTCTCTATTGGATTCAGTGAAAACTCTTCTGATGAAAGTAGGTACGCAAGAAAAGTTGCAGAATTCCTTAAGTCTGACCATAAGGAAAAAATACTACATAGTGATGACGCCATATCTTTGATAGTAAAAATGTTGGATATATACGGTGAGCCCTTTGCAGATTCTTCAGCTATTCCTACTATGCTTGTATCTAGCCTTGCCAGCGATGACGTGAAAATGGTACTTACCGGAGATGGAGGCGATGAGCTATTTTTAGGATATGGTATGTACAAATGGGCGCATCGCTTAAGTAAAATCACTGCAACTGCCAAGAAAGCTCTACGGTTTTCATTAAACTTTGGAAGCAATAGATACCAAAGGGCTTCTAGCCTTTTTGAGCCTCAAGCTCCTGGCTATGAAAGATCCCATATTTTTTCTCAAGAGCAATATCTCTTCTCAGTAAGAGAAGTACAAAGACTTATTGGAGAACACCAAATTGCGCCATATTTTGATCCCGTTCTTTCAATCAAAACTGATAGCCGTGAGAAACAGGCTTACTATGATATTAATCATTACCTAAAAGATGATTTATTGGTAAAGGTTGATAGAGCCAGTATGAGATATTCACTTGAAGCCAGAGTACCCTTATTAGATCATCAAATAGTGGAATGGGCAGTAAAACTTGACCCTAAGCTTAAGAGTAGTAAGGGTGTAAATAAGCGTATATTAAAAAAGGTATTATACAGGTATATACCCTCTACATATTTCGATAGGCCAAAAGGTGGCTTCAGCATTCCCCTTGCACATTGGCTGAGAGGAGACTTAAGCTACCTAATGGAAACTTATTTATCTCAAGATTTGGTAGATGAGCTAGAGGTTTTTGATTATCAAATAATAGAAATGTTGAAATCAAATTTCTTGGGGGGCAAACATTATTTGTACAATAGGCTTTGGACACTGATTGTCTTAGTTAAATTTTTAAAAGAGCATTACAAGCTTTAATTGATGGAAAGTAATTCAAATATCACCTACCATTTCAAGTATGTAGAGCACTGTAATATGTGCGGTTCACCTGCATCAGGTCATAAAATACTGGGGAAACGATTGAATAGATCTCAAGGACTCAATCCAAGAAACAAGATAGGCATAACTACTACCATTCAAAAATGTAAAAAATGTTCGTTAATATATGGCAATCCAATGCCGGTCGTTGACAGTTTGCAAGATCATTATGGTGTAGTGCCAAACGACTATTGGAAGCCAGAATACTTTGACCTGGATGAAAACTATTTTAAGGCACAGATTGACATTTATAAACAGTTAAAAGGTGATTTGAATGGTCATATTGCATTAGATATTGGTGCGGGTATTGGTAAAGCTATGATTGCCTTAGGTAAGGCTGGTTTTAATGCTTATGGAATAGAACCTTCTGAACCCTTCTATGAAAAAGCTATTGAGCAGATGAAGATATCAGGTGATCATTTGCAAAATTGTGCAATAGAGGATTATAAAGGCATGGATAACTACTATGATTTTGTGACTTTTGGTGCTGTCTTAGAGCACTTGTATTATCCATCAGAAAGCATTCAAAGGGTGTTAGGCTGGCTAAAGCCTGGAGGATTGATACAAATAGAGGTGCCATCTTCGGCTTGGTTCACTAATTCAATATATAATTTTTTATATAAGGTGCAGGGGCTTGATTACGTAGGTAATATCAGTCCCATGCATACTCCCTACCACCTATACGAGTTTGCTCTTAAATCATTTGAATTAAATGGAAAAAAAAATGGATATCAGGTCGTAAAACATCGATATATGGTTTGTTCTACCTATTTGCCAAAAGTTATTGATCCGATAGTCAAACCTTATATGAAACTGACTAATAGGGGTATGCAGCTTGAGGTTTGGTTACAAAAACTATGAAGGTACTTTATATCTCTTATGATGGGATGACTGACCCTTTAGGTCAATCGCAGGTCTTACCTTATCTGATAGGGTTGAGCAAAGAACATCAAATAACTATACTAAGTGCCGAGAAAGAAGAAAATCTAAAACTTCTTTCAGCTGAAGTAAAGTCGTTGCTTGCTGAAAGTAATATTGAATGGCAGTATATTAAATACACTAAAAGCCCACCCATATTATCTACTGTCAAAGATCTCTGGTACATGTTCAAGATTGCCAGAAAGTGCTGTTTCAATTCTGGAATTCAAATAGTCCATTGTCGGAGCTATATTCCTATGATGATAGGTTTAAAACTAAAGGCGAGGTTCAACGCCAAGTTAATTTTTGATATGCGAGGGTTTTGGGTGGATGAGCGTATCGAGGGTAAGATTTGGAATAAGTCTTTTGTTTTGCATAAAATCCTATATAGATATTTTAAGGCAAAAGAAGTTGTATTCTTAAATAAGGCTGACGCCATAATTGTTTTGACGAACAAAGCCAAGCAGATAATTGAAAATTGGCGTGTAACTCATACAGGTATAACTATTATACCTTGTAATGTTGATCTTCGTCATTTTACAAGGAAAAGGACACTAGATCAAGCCGCTATTAAAACGTTAAATTTGATGGACAGATCACCTATACTCGGATATCTGGGGTCTTTGGGTACTTGGTATATGATTGATGAGATGCTTTGTTTTTTCATGGAAGTGAAAAAAAAATTCGAAAAATCGATATTTCTTGTCATTACCAAAGATGATCCTAAGATCCTACTAGAAAAGTCAAAAACATTGGGGATCAATTTAGATGATATACGTATTACTGCGGCTACTCGTGCAGAATTACCCGAGCTTTTGAGTCTCTTTGATGTATCAGTCTTTTTTATTCAATCAACGTTTTCCAAACAGGCATCAAGCCCTACAAAACAAGCTGAGCTTTTAAGTATGGGCATACCTATAGTAGCGAACGGTGGAGTGGGTGATAGTGACGAGTATTTTGAACAAGACCCTCAAATTGGTATACTGATTAATAAATTTAGTAAAGAAGAATATAGACGAGTGATAGCACAAATGAATAGTATGCTGATGACCGATAAAGAGCGAATACGTGCTGTGGCAGAGGAACATTTTGATTTGGAGAGAGGCATTGATATGTATAATAAAATATATAATTCACTTACCTGACGATTACCTCTTTCATGGTAAGGGTATCTACTTTTTAGCCAGTTAAAATTAAATGAGTCTAAAGTATTGGTTTCTAATCTTTTTTCTATTTGCCGATTTAGAGCTTTTTGGTCAATGCCTTAATCTGGATTTTGATGCCAAGACAAATGTTTGTACGGATGAAATATTTCAAGTATTAAATACTTCTACTGAAGGTAGCAATTATGCCTGGGATTTTTGTCCGGACGATTTAAGTAGTGTTCCGGAGGTAATCGACCTTGAATCGACCACAGCGTCAGGGGTTTTGGATTCGAAATTGATATATGATGGTGTTGATTATTATGTATTTATAGTCTCCAGAAATACTACCAAGCTGTTTAGGGCATATTTTGGTCCTGATTTAAATAGTTTGCCCACCATATCGGAGGTCAATGTGGTTGATAATAGTAATGGAGCGTATGACCGATTGTGGGCGTTAGATATAACTCAAAATGGTGACGGTAATTGGGTTGGAATAGTTACTAATGCAAATGGCTCGAGATTAGTACTCCTTGACTTTGGAAACTCTCTCTCAAATGACATAGTTGCTACAGAAATAAATAAACCTACAGGTGTTTCTATTGCGGGACCAACAGATGTTGATATCGTGGAAGAAGATGGTAATTATTATGCATTCATTTCTAATATATCCGTTCCAAGGGTTGCTCAGCTGGAATTTGGAAATCAGATAAACAATACGCCGGCAGGAGAAGATTTGAATATTTCTTCGGGTTCACGATTGTATAGCTTTGCAGTCTTAAAAGATTGTGATGACTTTTATGGATTTGGTACCAGTGATAATAATGATGACGTTATACGGTTTGATTTCGGTTCGAGTGTTGATAACATACCGATTCAAACAACTTTATCACTTAATGGGGTAGGTGGTGCAGTATTGAATCAGCCCGTTGGCCTAGAGGTATTTTATCAGAATAGCGAGTTTCAGATTTTTATAGGATCCTTTTCACTAAAGCTATTCAGAATCAATATTGGTTCAAGCGTCACCTCCAATACCGTAGATTTATACGAAGTTCCTTCCTACACGACAGAGAATATACAATACAGCATAGATTTTATAAGGAATAATTCCCAATATGTAGGTTTTGGCGTTAATACCACTGGTCTTCTTAAGAAAGTGATTTTAAATGAGAGTTGTCCAGCTTCTATTGATTATACCCTGTCCGATACTGATGTGGAGGTAAGTTATAATGCTCCTGGTACTTATCCAATTCAGTTGGAATCGTTTAGTCTGGAGGGTACCCGTGATATTTTTTCAAAGTCTGTTACAGTAACGTCCAACGTAGCCCCCTCCATCTCCTACACCTCACAAAACATCTGCCTGTCCTCACCTGTCCAATTCACCAGCGAGTCCCAGTCATCGGGCCTCGTCTATTCCTGGGACTTCGGGGATGCCACTACATCAATCGAAGAAAATCCTTCTCATACCTATGCTGCGGCGGGAGTGTACGAAGTAACACTTGAAGTATCCAATGGCACATGCGGAAACTTTACACGGCAGACTATAACGGTATATGACGAACCTGTTCCGACATTCAGCGCCCCAGGGGGCCTGATCTGCACTAACCAAATGCTGAATATCACGAATACGACATTAGGAGATTTTGGTGATAATGAAACCTGGGAATGGCAGATTGATGGATCAACAGTATCCTCTGAGCGGGATCTGGAATTCACTTTTCCAACGGGGGGTATGAAAGAAATAAAGCTCATCGCCAGTATTCCTGGTTGTTCTGCAGAATTAATACAGAATATTAATGTTGAAGAAGGTCCTTCACCTGCCTTCGTTGCCGAAAATGTTTGCGTTGGTACTTTAATGCAATTCAACAATGCGTCTATTGGTCAAATTGATACGTACTTATGGGACTTTGATAACGGCTTTACCTCAAGTCTTGAAAACCCTTCTTTTGAATATGCAGAGCCAGGATCTTATAACGTTTCGCTAACGGTTGAAAATAGCGCAGGCTGCATTACTACTTATGAGACTTTGGCTGTGGTTTTTGCCTCCCCGGAAATACAATTTAGCAATGACCTCAGCTGTGAACGGAATGTTACTCAGTTTAACGATCTTTCTGAAGTTGATAGCGCCAACCTTGTTCAGTGGCAATGGAATTTTGGCGATCCGGATTCCGGAGGAAGTACGTCGTCGGAACAAAATGCTACGCATGTTTTTTCAAGATCAGGAACTTTCGACGTTAAACTCGTGGCTACGTCTGGTTTCGGATGTAGAGATTCTCTCACACAGACAATAAGTGTACTATCAGCGCCACAAGCAGACTTCACTTTTGACAAAGCCTGTATTGGCGAACCAATACAATTTCAAGACACTTCCGTACCAGTTGTTGGTGAATCTATTACTTCCTTTGAATGGGACATAGCAGGTGTTTTCAGTAATCAACAAAACCCGGAGGTAACGTTAGGAGGCGCAGGTAATTACGACGTTACCCTATTTACCACTTCTGAAAATTTGTGCCTGGGAACTGCTAATAAAGTTATTTCTATTGCTCAACCTCCAAGCTTAATGATAGGAACTGGCGCCAAATGTGAAAACGAACCGGTTAAATTTTACGACTTATCAGAAACTAACGGCGATGCTATTTCATCATGGGAATGGAATTTTGACAACCAGGGAAGCTCTTCCGACTCTATTGCATTTTTTGATTTTGAGGAAGCAGGTTCGTTTAATATAGGGCTTCAGGTAATTACCGAAAACGGTTGTGAATTTGGAGTTCAAGAACAGGTTACGGTTAACATGGCTCCCCAGGCTATTTTTAATGTATCTTCTATGTTCGGCGCCCCACCACTTCAGATAGACTTCGAGAATTTATCTCAAAATGCAACAAACTACCTTTGGAATTTTGATGGAGAAGCAGAATCCAATGCTTTAGAACCACAATTCATTTTTAATGAGCTAGGAGAATATAACCCACAACTGATAGCTTTTAGTGAAGACGGCTGTACAGACACTACTTCGCAGCAGGTATTTGTACTTATACCTGAGATCGCAATCCAGTTAAACAGCCTTATTCTGCCAGAGGACAATAATTCTCCAGTTATTTTAGGAATAAGCAATAATGGTACTCTTAGTGTGATTCAATTAACGGTGGTTATTGATTTAGGTGGACAAGTTGAATTAAAAGAGGTTATCACAACACAACTTGCTCCGGGACAAACCATAAACTATCCTTTGGAATTGACCATCTCTGACAGAAATATTGATTATATCTGCGTCGAATTGGTGAGTGAGCTTGAAGGCATAACTGAATCGAATACTTCTGATAATTCACTTTGCGAAACCTTTTCCCAAAACCCAATTACCATTTCGAACCCGTTTCCAAACCCCACGACACAGCTATTGAATGTTGAAGTAGTTTCAGCAGAATCAAACACAATTGTGCTAAGAATATTGGATTCTACGGGGGCATTGGTCAAGGAGTTTAAAATACCAGTTCGTCAAGGTTTTGAAACCATTGAAATGGATTTAAGGGAATTGGATCAAGGTATTTACTTTTTACAAATTCCGGAATTGAATAGAACTCAAATGATCCATATTATACGTTAAGCTATTGATATAATTTTGGTCTCATCGCCGTTCCGAGTATTTTTGAACAAAATTTATTAGCTCATGAAGGCTCTAGATAGCACAGACAGAAAAATACTTGATATATTACAATCTAATGCAAAAATTACAAATGCCCAGTTAGCCCAGGAAATTGGTTTATCTCCTGCTCCTACCTTGGAAAGGGTAAAAAAACTGGAAAATGCAGGCGTAATAAAGAGCTACCATGCTAAATTAGATGCCGAGGTTGTCGGTCTGGGTGTCAATACATTTGTCATGGTTTCTTTAAAGGGCCATAATAAGGAGAATATAGAGAAGTTTATCCAAAGTATCGATCGTATAGAGGAGATTATAGAGTGTCACCACGTAACCGGTTCCAGTGATTTTATACTAAAAATAATCTCAGAAGATATAAGCAGCTATCAAAAATTAATGTTAGAAAGAGTCAGTAACATTGATGTAGTGGATAATATGCAATCCATGGTAATTCTATCAACTTTTAAGGACAGCAAAGTATTACCACTGCCTTAATGGAATCGCGTACCCTTATTCTGAATGAAGTTCAGATTCAGCAAAAGATAAAAAGGATAGCCTTTGAGATTTACGAGAATAATTTCAAGGAAAAAGAACTCGTAATAGCAGGGGTCAAAGATCAGGGATATAAGCTGGCGGAGCTTATCTGTATAGCGCTTAAAGATATTTGTCCAATTAAACCAATCCTGATAAGCATCACGCTTGATAAACTTAAACCTACTCAAAGTGAAATCCTTTTTAGTGAAAAGATAGATCGGTGTAAAAATAAAAGCATTCTTTTGGTTGATGATGTATTAAATACCGGTCGAACGTTGGCTTATAGCCTCAAACCGTTTCTGAATGTAAGAGTAAAAAAAATTGAGGTTGCAGTGCTGGTGAACAGGAGTCATACGGAGTTTCCAATTTCAGCCAAGTATACTGGCTTTGAATTGAGCACTTCTATCATGGAGCATGTGCAGGTTGTTCTTCAAGAAAAAGAGTCTAGCGCCGTGTACCTTCGGTAGCGAAAATGCACTTGTTTTAAAAAAACACAAAAACTAACTTTCGGAAGTTCAAGTTAAGACTTCTAATCCAACTAAAAATAAACAAGATTAGCTCATTGTCAACTCAAGAAAATCTTTTAACGGAACTATCAAAGAATCAGCTACTTGAAAAACTCGAAAAACAAGAATCGAGATACAACGGTCTTTTTCAGAATTCTTTAGTTGCTATGATGACCTTTGATTCCATTAAAGGTAAGATTAATAACGCCAATGAGAAGTGTTTGGATCTGTTAGGTATTAAAAACATCTATTCAAGAGATTTTTATTCATTTCTTAAGGATTCGGATCGCCAAAAAATAGAATTTTCGTTAGCTAAAGATGGGGCAATCGATAATATAGAGCTTGAAATTCAAATTAATGGTAATAGCCGATGGCTTTCCTGTAGTGCAAAAATTAACGTGGATAACATTACTGCGGACTGTCTTTTGCAAGACGTTACTAAGAATAAGGAGAGCCTTCTTGAACTTCAAAAGGTTAATTTTGAACTGGATAGTTTTGTTTATCACGCTAGTCATGATTTAAGGTCTCCTTTGCGTTCAATCCTTGGGTTGATCGATGTTTATAGACTTGAGTCAGACGTTAAGACTAAATCAGAATGCATAGAAAAGATTGAAGGAAGTGTAAAACGGCTTGACGATTTGGTAATGGAGTTGTTGAGTATTTCAAGAAATGACAGAATTAATGATCCTCATATTAGGATTAACTTAATGCAAGAAATTAATAACTCGGTTTCAAGTTATTATAATGCATCTGATACTGAAGGTCTTGAAGTAAGAGTTGATGTAAGGCAACCCATCGTCTTTAGGTCTGACTTGACCAGAGTAAGAATTATCCTGAATAACCTCATTTCAAATGCTATAAAATACCGAAGCTTTAGTGAGGGCAACAGCTACATAAGTATCAAGGCGGTAATTGATGAAGTCGAACTTGTACTGACTGTGGAGGATAATGGAGAGGGAATCGAGCAAAATAAACTCCCTCATATTTTTGATATGTTTTATCGTGCCACTGAAAGAAGCGAGGGCTCGGGTTTAGGACTTTACATTGTTAAAAAAGTGGCAGATAAGCTAAATGCTTCTATACAGGTAGAAAGTTATGAGCTCGAGGGGACTACCTTTACGATTAAAATACCTAATTCAAATAGCTACTGACGTGTCAGTTCATAAAGCGGATATAAAAAAAATCACAACGCACCAGTTGCAAGAAATGAAAAATCGCGGCGAGAAAATTTCGATGCTCACCGCATATGATTTTTCTATGGCCAGAATTCTGGATGGTGCAGGTATCGATGTGCTGCTTGTTGGAGATAGTGCATCAAATGTTATGGCCGGAAATGAGACTACCCTTCCAATAACGCTTGATCAAATGATCTATCATGCTACCTCGGTAGTGAAAGGCGTGGAGCGTGCCTTTGTTGTAGTTGATATTCCATTTGGGTCTTATCAGGGGAATTCCTCTGAGGCGTTAAGATCGGCCATAAGGATTATGAAAGAATCGGGCGCTCATGCCGTGAAGGTTGAGGGTGGAAATGAGATAAAGGAGTCTGTGATAAGAATATTAAGCGCCGGAGTGCCGGTTATGGGTCATTTGGGACTTACACCTCAATCGATTTTTAAATTTGGCACCTATACTGTACGTGCTAAAGAGGAAGCCGAGGCCGATAAGCTGTTAGAGGACGCTCAGATATTACAGGACTCTGGATGCTTTGCCATTGTTCTCGAGAAAATTCCAGCGAAGCTTGCTAAAAAAGTTGCCAAGCAAGTAAGTATTCCAGTAATTGGGATAGGTGCTGGAGGCGGTGTTGATGGTCAGGTGTTGGTGATGCAGGATATGCTTGGCATTACCAAAGAGTTTCAACCCAGATTTTTAAGACGCTACGCCGACCTGGATAATATCATTACCGGGGCGGTAAAGGCTTATGTTAAAGACGTAAAGTCCAGTGATTTTCCTAACGAAAAGGAACAGTATTAGATTGTAATTGACAACTAGCTGTTTTTACAAGGCTTTTCACTATCTGCCAACTGACCGAACCATACCACAGCGTATTCTTTATAAATACCTACGCCTATCGCCTTCCATTCAGCCTGCTTCCAAGTGCCTGAGTTAATCAGAAGTGGATTATGACCTTTGCTTTTTTTCCATCCTGCAAGTCCTTCCTCGGCAGAAGCTCCGGTTGAACTGTAATAGGCTATTTCATAACCTTGACTTTCATAACCAGCTATCTCCTTCGGCTTGTTCCACATACATTCAGCTTCCTTATGATCATTAGTATAGCAGCATGCACTCCAGTTGCCGTCATCCGACCAGCTGTGAGGATTGCATTTGCCATCTGGATCAAAATAGTACTGCTCTGCCAAGTCTCTTGCATGTATTTGTGCAACAAGCGTAAGTTTTTTAGAAACTGGTATGGATGATAAGCGTTTGATTTTTCTATATTTATTAATGAGGGTGATAAGCTTCGCTTCTTCCTTAGATAAGCAAACTTCTAAAGTTGAGGTTTCCGTGTTGATAGGGAATAGCGATATTAAATAGATGATGAGCGCATTCATAGTCATGAAAGTTAACGTTCATTTGAGAAGGTTAGTTTAGATTTTTTAATCAAGGTTATTTGCATGCAATCAGACATGTTAAAGCCCTATACTTTTATTAATTTCACAACCTAATAATAAGAACTCAGAACAAAACAGAAATGTCAGAATCCACATCAAAAATTATTTACACTAAAACTGATGAAGCGCCTGCATTGGCAACATATTCTCTATTACCTATAATACAGACTTTTACAAAATCTGCAGAGATTGATGTAGAAACCAGGGACATTTCTCTTGCGGGCAGGGTCATAGCTAATTTCCCGGAGTATTTGTCTGGGGATCAGCAAATATCTGATGCGTTGACTGAGTTGGGAGAGTTGGCCAAAAAACCTGAAGCTAATATTATTAAACTTCCAAATATTAGCGCTTCCGTTCCTCAAATGAAGGCTGCTATTACTGAATTGCAAGCTCAGGGCTACAAGCTTCCTGACTATCCAGAAGAGCCATCAAATGCTGAAGAGGAACGCATCAAGGCTAAATACGATAAGATCAAAGGGAGCGCCGTAAATCCGGTTTTGCGTGAAGGTAATTCTGATCGTAGGGCGCCAAAAGCAGTTAAGGAATACGCTAAAAAACATCCGCATTCCATGGGCGAATGGGAGGCGACTTCTAAGACACATGTATCTCATATGGAGCGTGGTGATTTCAGGTCAAACGAAAAGTCGGTAACTATTGAAAAAGCGACATCAGTATCAATAGTACATACTGATACCAATGGTAAAGTAGCGGTACTCAAGGACAACCTTTCACTTTTAGCCGGCGAAATTATTGACGCCACGGTAATGCAGAAAGAAGCGCTTATTGATTTCCTTACCAAGGAAATTGAAAATGCTAAATCTGACAACGTTTTACTCTCGCTGCATATGAAGGCTACGATGATGAAGGTCTCTGATCCAATTATCTTCGGGCATGCTGTAAAGGTTTATTTTAAGCCTGTTTTTGATAAGTATGGAGTAGTTTTAGGTGAAATTGGCGTCGATGTCAATAATGGTTTTGGAGACTTAGTTTCTAAAATAGAACAGCTTTCTGCGGATAAAAAACGAGAAATTCAAACGGATATTGATGCCTGCTTTGAAAATGGGCCTGATTTAGCGATGGTCAATTCAGACAAAGGCATCACAAACCTTCATGTACCCAGTGACATAATTATAGACGCTTCCATGCCAGCCATGATAAGGACCTCGGGTCAGATGTGGGATAAAGCGGGTAATATGAAGGATACCAAAGCACTCATCCCGGATAGTTCATATGCCCATGTTTATCAAACGGTGATAGATTTCTGCAAGAAAAACGGAGCGCTGGATCCTACTACTATGGGTACGGTTCCAAATGTTGGTCTCATGGCCCAAAAAGCGGAGGAGTATGGTTCGCATGACAAGACATTCGAGATCCCTACAAGTGGTACTGTCAGCGTTAAAGACACTAATGGTGTAACGCTTATCGAACATAGTGTAAACGAAGGAGATATATGGAGAATGTGCCAGGTCAAGGATGCCCCGATTAAGGATTGGGTAAAGCTTGCTGTTAACAGAGCACGCGCCACAAATACTCCTGCGGTATTCTGGTTAGATGAAAATCGGGCGCATGACTCAGAGTTGATCAAAAAAGTCGATGCCTACCTTCCTGATCATAACCCAAGGGATTTGGATATTAGAATTTTAGCGCCAGCAGACGCCACCAAATTATCATTAGAACGCATTGTACAGGGTAAGGACACCATTTCTGTTACGGGAAATGTACTAAGAGACTATTTGACTGACCTTTTTCCAATTTTAGAAGTAGGCACAAGCGCCAAAATGCTTTCAATTGTACCTCTTATGAACGGCGGTGGGCTTTTTGAAACCGGTGCAGGCGGTTCAGCGCCTAAGCACGTGCAGCAGTTTAATCAGGAGGGGCACCTGCGTTGGGATTCTTTGGGAGAGTTCTTAGCCTTAGCAGCTTCACTTGAACATCTAAGCAATACTAATAATAACGCTAGGGCTAAAGTGCTGGCTGATACTTTGGATTCGGCTACAGCTCGTTTCTTGGATGAGAATAGGTCGCCATCCCGGAAAGTGAATGAGTTGGATAATAGAGGTAGTCATTTTTACCTCGCGATGTACTGGGCTCAGGCCTTGGCGGATCAAAAAGAAGATGTTGAATTAAGTGTAAGGTTCCAAACATTAGCAACGGAGTTAGCTTCAAACGAAGCTGAGATAATTGATCAGCTTAATGAGGCTCAAGGCAAACCTGTATATGTAGGTGGATATTACAATCCTGATGTAAATATGGCATCAGTAGCCATGCGGCCTAGCGCTACGTTAAATAGAGTCTTAGGAGTCTGAAAAACTGTTTTAGAATCCAAGCATTTTAATAGCGGTTATCGCAGCTTCATCACCCTTATTTCCATGTTTACCGCCTGCGCGGTCGAGTGCCTGCTGTTGACTATTTGGAGTCAATACCCCAAATATTACAGGCTTATTGAATTTGAGACCGACATTAGTAAGACCATTAGCCACCGCATTACATATAAAGTCAAAGTGTTTGGTTTCACCCTGTATAACACAGCCAAGGCAAATGACGGCATCGATATACTTTTCATTAGCCACCCATTGGGCGGCTAAACTTAATTCAAAACTTCCGGGTACATTTTTTCGAATGATATTATCTTTTGGTACTCCATTTTCCCTAAGCGTATTGTAGGCGCCATCATACAACGCTTCTGTTACACTGTCATTCCATTCAGAAACGATAATGGCGAAACGCTTATTCGTCATATTGGCAATATTACTTTCTTTGTAACTGCTCAAATTCTTTTCGGATGAAGCCATAAACTTTAAACTTAGGTATTTACCAAAAATAAAAAAGGGATAAGAAGTTAACCTTATCCCTTTGTAATATCTTACTAGAATATTTAAGAAGCGCCTTTAAGACGTGCTTTATACTTTTTAGCATCCTGAACTTCAGCTGATTCCCAATATTCTTCAATAATTATTTCGTAGACAGCTATGGCAGCCTGGTTATTATTCAATTTTTCGTAAGCAAGCCCCTGCTTCATTAAATATTGCGGTGTAAAAAATTTATTAGGCCTGTAGTTTGCCGCTTTTTCGTAATATGTTGCTGCCTGCTCATAATCACCTAATTCCATGTTAGCATCACCCACTAAGCTGTATGCTCTGGCTTGAACCAGATTATCACTTGAGCTAAAATCTTCCAAATATAGAATCGCAAGCTTAAACTTACTTTGCTTTAGGTAAGCGCTACCAGCATAGAAGTTTGCTAAATTACCCGCATCGGTCATTGAGTAATCACTTGAGATATCAACGAATCCTAAGTTATTTCCATCGCCGTTTAAGGCAAGATCAAGACTATCAGATTCGTAATAATAAATCGCTTGAAACATTTCCGATTGAGCCAAATCATTTTGAGACGTAGTGTAATAGTTCCATCCAAAGAATCCGGCCACAATTAGAAATAACGCTCCCGTAATTCCAAAAACAAGAACCTTGTTGTTTTCAATGAATTCTTCGGTTCTTGATAGTTGTTCTGCCAATACCTCGGAATTCTCTAAGGCTGAAGTAGATTGTTCTTCAGACTTTTTCTTGATTTTGCTTGCCATGGTCGAAAAATTAGGCTGCAAATCTAATAATTAATATGAGAATAAGAAATTTGATCTTAAGTAAAAATTAGTCCACAATATATGGATAATCCTCTTGAGCATAAACATCTCTCATGGCCTCGGAAGGGTCAGGGAAATTAGATTCTTCAGCGAATTTAACGCATGCTACTACCTCTTCTTTTATTTCTGAATCAATAGTATTCAAATCATCTTCTGACGCATACTTTTTCTTAAGAATAACCTGTCGTACTTGTTCGATAGGATCTCTTTGTTTATATTCTTCAAGTTCATCCTTAGTTCTGTATTTAGCGGGATCAGACATAGAATGACCTTTATAGCGGTAGGTTCTGAACTCGAGTAATACTGGCCCCCCACCATCTCGAATGCTCTTAGCAGATTTTTCTATTGCTTTATGAACAGCCTCTACTGACATAGCATCTACAGGTTCGGATGGCATACTGTATGCTTCTCCAAGCTGATACAGCTCTGTTACATTTGAAGTACGACTGACAGAGGTACCCATTGCATAGCCATTGTTTTCAATTACAAATATGACAGGAAGTTTCCAGGTCATTGCCATATTCAAGGCTTCATGAAACGCTCCTTGTCGTACGGCCCCGTCTCCCATATAACACACGCATAGATTATCAGTGCCATTGTATTTCTCTGCAAAAGCAATGCCTGCGCCCAATGGAATCTGACCACCAACAATACCATGGCCTCCAAAAAAATGATTTTCCTTGTCAAACATATGCATTGATCCTCCCTTACCTTTTGAAATTCCTGTTTCCTTCGCAAAAAGTTCTGCCATTATGGCTTTTGGGTCGCTTCCAAGTGCAATGGGGTGAGCATGATCTCTATATGCAGTAATATACTTATCTCCTTTTTTTAAGGCAGATACCGCTCCTGCAACACAAGCTTCTTGACCAATATACAAGTGGCAGAAGCCTTTTATTTTTTGTTGACCGTAGAGCTGCCCTGCCTTTTCCTCAAACCTCCTCATCAGGAGCATACTTTTAAACCAGGCCATATATGTTTCCTTCGAAAATGTATCTTTGGTTGTAGTATTTTTAGATTTCGCTGTAGTTGCCATGCCTCTAATTTATCTTCATTTGGAGTGCGAAAATAAATAAAAAAGTTTAATGCACGTTGTAAAATTGAGTTTGATTAACTTCAAGAACTATGCTGAAATCACACTTGATTTTTCACAACATATCAATTGTATTGTAGGCTCAAATGGCGCAGGAAAAACCAATTTACTTGATGCTATACATTACCTTTCACTAACTAAAAGCGCCTTCAACTCGGTAGATTCGCAAAACATAAGATTTGGCCAGGATTATTTCATGGTCAAAGGTCTGATCAATAAGGATGGAGATGGAGAGACTGAGGTACTTTGTGCTCTTCAAAAAGGGAAAAAGAAAACATTCAAAGTAGATGGATCTGAATACGAAAAGTTCTCCGATCATATAGGTCAATTTCCGGTGGTACTAATAGCCCCTGATGATTCAGAAGTAATTAAAGGTTCAGGAGAGTTGAGGAGGAAGTTTTTTGACTCTATTATAAGTCATATAAATAAAGCGTATTTAGACGATTTAGTAAGGTATAACCATTTTTTAAAGCAGCGAAATGCCCTTTTAAAGAAGTTTAATGAAGGGTTCAGGTTTGATGAAGATTTATTATTTCCATATAACAAAGAACTCATAAGGTTGAATAAGAGGATCCATAAAGAGCGTTTAGATTTTTCCCATCGCTTTAACTTTTTGTTTGAACTCATATACCAGGAATTGTCTATGGGTAAGGAAGTTGCCCGTGTGGTGTATGAGTCATCAGTTGATACCGAAAACCTGGAACGGCAATTTGAAAGTTCCCTTGAAAAAGACAGGGCGCTAGAGCGTACTACATTAGGAATTCATCGCGATGATTTTAAATTTCTTCTTAATGATAAATCGGTGAAAAAGTTTGGATCGCAAGGACAGCAAAAATCCTTTCTATTGGCTTTAAAAGTGGCTAACTATAAATTAATAAAAGAATTCAAAGACTTTAACCCCGTCCTTATGCTTGATGATATTTTCGACAAACTAGACGCTCAACGGATTTCAAGGCTATTAAAAATTATCTCTAAGGATGATTTCGGGCAAATCTTTATTACCGACGCGCGTAAGGAGAGAACTGTCCAATTATTAAAACAACTTAACTTAAAGGCAACTTTCTATTCAATAGAATCCGGGTCGTTAGTAAAATAAAATGTATGGACGAGAACAAAAAGGGCAAAAGAAAATCTAATCTATCCACGGTTGGCGAAGCTCTAAATGAAATGATGCGTGCTTACCAGCTAAAACCTCGATTTGATGAGATGCAACTGATTGCAAAATGGGAGGATTTTATGGGTAAGATGATTGCCAACAAAACAGAAAAGATTTTTGTGAAAAATGATGTGCTAATAGTGGAAATAAATTCTGCTCCTTTAAAGCACGAGCTTAACATGTCCAAGACCAAGGTTATGCAGAGAATTGAGGAAGAGTTTGGCGCTGGCATAGTAAAGGATATCATCTTTATTTAAAGGGGCTTAAGGCACCTTCTTTGTGGGGGACACAATTTATCATAAAAGCGAAGGATATTTTTTTTCAATTGCTTGAATAAAATCAAAAAGAGTATAATTTTGCACTTCCTTTGAGAAACCTGCCCTGGCGCAGGTTTCTTTTTCAAAGGGAGGTTCATTGTAATAATTGTCTTGGGGGGATACCAAAGCGGCCAACTGGGACGGACTGTAAATCCGTTGTCTTATGACTTCGCAGGTTCGAATCCTGCTCCCCCCACGGTGTCGACCAAAGCTTTAGTGTAGGTCGGCATTATATTGAAGTTTTGGTGTTGTACTTGTACGCCTTAATCAAAACTTTGATGCATAAGCGGGAGTAGCTCAGTTGGTAGAGCGACAGCCTTCCAAGCTGTAGGTCGCGGGTTCGAGCCTCGTCTCCCGCTCAACTTTTGAGTTCTCGGTTCAGAACTCTGATTTCAAAGTTGTTCAGGCAACTGAATTTCGAACTGAGAATTTTAAAGCCGAGATAGCTCAGGGGTAGAGCGCTTCCTTGGTAAGGAAGAGGTCGGGGGTTCAAATCCCCTTCTTGGCTCACGATAAAATTGGTGTTGTAAAAAAGAATAAATTATAAACTAAACTTAGGGATTTTCAAATATGGCTAAAGAAACCTTCGACCGCTCAAAACCCCACGTTAATATTGGAACAATCGGTCACGTTGACCACGGTAAGACAACCTTAACTGCGGCAATTTCTAAAGTATTGGCAGATAAAGGTCTTGCTGAAACTAGAGACTTTTCTTCTATCGATAATGCACCTGAAGAAAAAGAAAGAGGGATTACTATCAATACTTCTCACATTGAATATCAAACAGCAAACAGACACTATGCGCACGTTGACTGTCCAGGTCACGCGGATTACGTAAAAAACATGGTAACTGGAGCTGCACAGATGGACGGCGCTATTATCGTAGTTGCAGCTACTGACGGTCCTATGCCTCAAACAAGAGAGCATATACTGTTATCTCGTCAGGTAGGTGTGCCTGCACTGGTAGTATTTATGAACAAGGTTGACTTGGTTGATGATCCTGAGTTACTTGAGCTTGTTGAGATGGAAATCAGAGAATTGCTTTCTGATTATGATTTTCCAGGCGATGATATTCCTGTAATCCAGGGTTCTGCGTTGGGTGCTCTTAATGGAGAAGCTGAATGGGTAGCTAAAGTTGATGAACTAATGCAAGCTGTTGATGAATACATTCCAATTCCGGAGCGTCTTGTAGATAAAGATTTCTTAATGCCTGTTGAAGATGTATTCTCAATTACAGGTCGTGGTACAGTGGCTACAGGTAGAATCGAAAGAGGTGTAATAAACTCTGGCGACCCTGTTGATATTCTAGGTATGGGAGCTGAAAACCTCAAGTCTACTGTTACTGGTGTTGAAATGTTCAGAAAGATCTTGGATAGAGGTGAAGCTGGTGATAATGTAGGTCTTCTGCTTAGAGGTATCGAGAAAACTGACATCAAAAGAGGAATGGTGATTTGTAAACCAGGTTCTGTTACTCCTCATCAGAAATTTAAGGCTGAGGTATACGTTCTTTCAAAAGAAGAAGGTGGACGTCATACTCCATTCTTTAACAAGTATCGCCCTCAGTTTTACTTAAGAACAACTGACGTTACAGGAGAGATCATGTTACCAAGTGGTGTTGAAATGGTTATGCCTGGTGACAATGTATCTATAGAGGTTAACTTGATCAACAAAGTAGCCATGGAAAAAGGACTTAGGTTCGCTATCAGAGAAGGTGGTAGAACGGTAGGTTCCGGACAGGTTACTGAGATCTTAGATTAAGCGTCAATAAATTCTAGTTTAAAGCGTTCTGATTTTTCGGAACGCTTTTTTTTCTAAAAACTTTACACTATCTTTGCAGACCATTTTGGACTGGAAGGCACGAGTTTCGGCAAAAAAGTTCAAAAAAAGAACGGCTGGAGGAGGTTAGGAGATTGATTTTAACTCGTGTAAGTAGTTACGGGTGTAGCTCAATTGGTAGAGTAGCGGTCTCCAAAACCGTTGGCTGGGAGTTCGAGTCTCTCCACCCGTGCAAAAAAATAAATTGTAGAAATGCAAAAATTGAAATCGTTCGTTCTGGATTCGTATGATGAGATGAAAAATAAAGTCTCATGGCCGAAATACAGTCAATTGCAAAATAGCTCAATTCTGGTTTTAATAGCCTCTTTGATTTTTGCATTAATCATTGGTGCGATGGACTACGTTTTTCAAAACGGCATGGATTTATTTTATAAAGAATTTTAACCTGCTGAGCTGTGAGTGAACTGAATTGGTACGTCGTTAGAGTTGTCAGTGGGCAGGAAAAAAAGGTTAAAGCTTATCTTGAAACAGAGGTCGACAGGGAAGGTTTGACCGAATTTATTCCTCAGGTGCTTATACCTTCTGAGAAGGTGTATGAAATGAGGAACGGAAAGAAAAGAGTACGTGAACGTAACTTCTTTCCAGGATACGTATTGGTTTCGGCAGATTTGAGTAATGGAGAGGCCAATCACCTTGTGACAAGCATACCTGGTGTAATAGGTTTTTTGGGTAACAATGGAACAGGTTCATCAAAAGAGCCGGTTGCATTGAGGCAATCGGAGATAAATCGGATTCTAGGTAAGGTAGATGAGATCGATGAATTCGAGGAAAAACTGGATACGCCTTACATCGTGGGTGAGTCTGTAAAGGTGATGGATGGTCCGTTCAGTGGATTTTCCGGAACTGTCGAGGAAGTATTTGAAGAGCGTAAAAAGCTCAACGTTATGGTAAAGATATTCGGTAGGAATACCCCTGTTGAATTGAATTATATGCAAGTAGAAAAATTAGATTAAGAGATGGCTAAGGAAATTAGTGGATACCTGAAATTACAAATACGTGGAGGAGCGGCGAACCCTTCACCTCCTGTAGGTCCTGCACTGGGTAGTAAAGGGCTTAACATTATGGATTTCTGTAAGCAGTTCAACGCTAGGACTCAGGAAAAACAAGGCCAGGTATTACCGGTATTAATTACTATTTATACTGACAAGTCTTTTGACTTTGTGATCAAAACCCCTCCCGCCGCTGTGATGGTGCTGGAAGCTTCAAAGAAGAAGAAAGGATCTGCAGAGCCCAACCGAAATAAAGTAGGTAGCGTTACGTGGGACCAGGTGAAAACAATAGCTGAAACTAAAATGCAGGATCTCAATGCATTTAAAATCGAATCTGCGATGAAGATGGTTGCAGGGACGGCAAGAAGTATGGGAATAAAAGTAACAGGTACAGCTCCTTGGGGCAACTAAGTATAGTTCGATGGGAAAACTAACAAAAAATCAAAAAGCTGCTGCTGAAAAGCTAGATTCTGCAAAGGAATATTCTATTGAGGAGGCATCTGCTCTATTAAAAGAAGTCACTTTTTCAAAATTTGATGCATCTGTAGATATAGACATTCGTTTGGGTGTAGATCCTAAAAAAGCAGATCAAATGGTGCGTGGTGTAGTTACACTTCCGCACGGAACAGGAAAAGACTTGACCGTCTTGGTGCTTTGTACTCCAGATAAGGAACAAGAGGCAAAGGACGCAGGAGCGGATCATGTAGGGTTAGATGACTACATTCAGAAGATAGAAAAGGGCTGGACGGATATAGATGTTATTATCACTATGCCTACAGTTATGGCTAAGGTTGGTCGTTTGGGAAGAGTATTAGGACCTCGTGGTTTAATGCCTAATCCTAAATCTGGTACGGTCACCCTTGACGTGGCAAAAGCGGTTAAAGAGATCAAGGCTGGTAAGATTGATTTTAAGGTAGATAAATTTGGTATTATTCATACGAGTGTGGGTAAAGCCTCTTTTTCGCCGGATAAAATTCAAGAAAATATCATGGAGATGGTACAGATAGTGTCTAAGCTAAAGCCTTCTTCTGCGAAAGGGACCTACTTTAAAAGTATCAACGTATCCACAACTATGAGTCCTTCAATTACGATAGATAAAAGTTCAATTTCAGGCATATAATTATGACAAGGCAAGAAAAAGCGACGATAATAGATGAACTAAGGTACAAATTAGGTAATAATAACCATTTTTATCTAACGGATGCATCTGGTCTTACTGTAGCAGAGATCAATGCCTTTAGAAAACTATGTTTTGAGAAAGGACTAGAATATAAAGTGTATAAAAATACACTTATAAAAAAGGCTCTTGATGCCGTTGATAGTGATTTTTCTGATCTAGACCCAGCATTGAAAGGTCATTCGGGAGTAATTTTTGTTGAAGAAACAGCAAATCTTCCGGCAAAGACAATAAGAGACTACAGAAAGAAACAAGGTGGTGAAAAGCCACTTTTAAAGGCTGCTTCCATTGAAAACGATATCTTCCTTGGTGAAGAACACTTGAAAACATTGAGTGAACTCAAGTCTAAAAATGAGTTACTTGGTGAGGTTATTGGTTTACTTCAGTCACCTGCGAAAAACGTTATTTCTGCTCTCCAAAGTGGAAAGAACAATATTGGAGGCCTGATAAAAGCACTAGCCGAGAGAGAAAATTAATTTGAACAAAAAACGACTATTTAAATAAAACGAAAATGGCAGACGTTAAAGCAATCGGAGATCAACTTGTTGAACTAACAGTTAAAGAGGTAAACGAGCTTGCAGAATACTTGAAGGAAACCCACGGCATTGAGCCAGCTGCTGCTGCTGCAGTTGCTGTAGCTGCACCTGCTGGTGGTGGTGAAGGTGGCGATGCTGGAGCTGAGAAGACAGAATTTGATGTTATTCTTAAAGCAGCCGGTGGCGCTAAGCTTGCAGTAGTTAAACTGGTAAAAGAACTTACTGGTCTTGGACTTAAAGAAGCAAAAGAAATGGTAGATGGCGCTCCTAAGGCCATCAAAGAAGGTATAGCTAAAGATGAAGCTGAAGGCCTCAAAAAACAGCTTGAAGAAGCTGGGGCTGAAGTAGAATTAAAGTAAGCCTTGACGACATTTTGAGTCGTCAAAAAAACTAGACCCTTATCTCGATGGTTTTGCTGTCGAGATAATTAGGGTCTTTTGCTGTTTGTAGTCATTTACTACGCGGCACGTTTTACACCTAGTTGAAACAAAAATTTTAAAGCTTTGGCTAATATAGTAGAAAACTCAAGAATTAGTTTTTCGTCCATAACAAAGGTGATCGACTATCCGGATTTTCTTGATATCCAACTTCAATCATTTAAGGACTTTTTTCAATTAGAAACCCCTGCTGAGAAAAGAGAGCAAGAAGGCCTCTTTAAGGTGTTTTCTGAAAATTTTCCAATATCAGATTCGAGAGAGAATTTTGTTCTCGAATTCATTGACTACATCGTTGATCCTCCAAAATACTCTGTTGATGAATGTATTGATAGGGGTCTAACGTATTCCGTTCCTCTGAAGGCAAAATTAAAATTGACTTGTAATGACGAGGATAATGAGGATTTTGAAACAATAGAACAAGAGGTGTTCTTAGGAAATATCCCCTACATGACTAAAAAGGGATCATTTGTTATCAATGGCGCCGAAAGAGTTATAGTTTCACAGCTGCACAGATCCCCTGGAGTTTTCTTCGCCCAAAGCAAACATACCAATGGTACTAAGCTTTATTCTGCCAGAATTATACCTTTTAAGGGGTCTTGGATTGAGTTTGCTACGGATGTAAACAACGTAATGTATGCTTATATCGATCGTAAGAAAAAGTTTCCGGTAACCACTCTTTTAAGGGCAATTGGCTATGGTACGGATAAAGATATTCTTGATCTTTTTGGTCTGTCTGAAGAGGTAAAGGCTACTAAAAAAGACTTGAAAGGAGTTAGTGGAAGAAAACTGGCGGCCAGGGTACTAAGAACGTGGACTGAAGATTTCGTTGATGAAGACACCGGTGAGGTTGTTTCTATCGATAGAAACGAAGTGCTTCTTGAAAGAGATCACATAATAACAGACGAGGACGTTGAAATCATTGTCGATTCGGGAACAAAATCGATTATTCTTCATCGGGATGACGTAAATGTTACCGACTATACCATCATATTCAATACTCTTTCTAAAGATAATTCGAACTCCGATAAAGAAGCCGTAGAGCAGATTTATCGTCAGTTAAGGAATACAGAGGCGCCAGATGAGCAGACGGCCAGAGATATTATTCAGAGTTTGTTTTTTAGCGAAAAACGCTACGATCTTGGTGAAGTTGGTAGATATAGAATCAACAAAAAATTGGGGCTTGATCTGGATACGGATCAGAGAGTATTAACTACCGAAGATATCATACTTATTGTGAAGTACCTGATCGGATTGATCAACTCAAAGGCTGTGGTTGATGATATTGATCACTTAAGTAATAGAAGGGTTAGGACCGTAGGTGAACAACTTTATACTCAATTTGGCGTGGGTCTTGCAAGAATGGCAAGAACGATCAAAGAGAGAATGAACGTAAGAGATAATGAAGACTTTAAGCCCGTTGATTTGATCAATGCCAGAACGCTTTCTTCAGTTATCAATTCATTCTTCGGAACCAACCAACTTTCTCAGTTTATGGATCAGACAAATCCACTTGCTGAGATTACTCATAAACGCAGAATGTCTGCTCTTGGACCCGGTGGTCTCTCAAGAGAGCGAGCTGGTTTTGAGGTACGTGACGTTCATTACACTCACTATGGCAGACTATGTACCATTGAGACGCCGGAAGGTCCCAACATCGGTTTGATATCTTCACTTTGTGTTCATGCTAAGGTGAACCATATGGGCTTTATTGAGACTCCATATAGAGAAGTAAGTAGTGGTAAGGTGGATATGACGGGCAATGTAAAGTACCTAACCGCCGAAGAGGAAGATACTCACAATATTGCACAAGCAAATGCTCCTTTGAGCGATAAGGGTGATTTTGAAAATGAGCGGGTGAAAGCTCGTTTTGAGGGTGATTTCCCTGTAGTTGAACCAACTGAGGTGAAATACATGGATGTGGCTCCTAACCAAATTGTGTCGGTAGCAGCTTCTATGATTCCTTTCTTGGAACATGACGATGCGAACCGTGCGTTGATGGGATCAAACATGCAGCGTCAAGCGGTTCCGTTGATGAAGCCGCAAGCTCCAATCGTGGGCACTGGTTTAGAAGGACGTGTTGCACTTGATTCCCGGTCATTGGTATTGGCTGAAGGAGAAGGCGTTGTTGAATTTGTTGATGCCACACGCATAGTAATTAAATATGATATGGGTGAGGATGATCTTCTGATTTCATTTGATGAGGATACCCGTTCATACGACCTGATCAAATTCAGAAGAACTAACCAGGATACTTGCATTAACTTGACTCCTATAGTTAAAAAAGGAGATAGAGTAATAAAGAATCAACCTTTGGTTGAGGGTTATGCTACTGCCGGTGGTGAACTTGCTCTTGGAAGAAACCTTCGTGTAGCCTACATGCCATGGCAAGGCTACAATTTTGAGGATGCTATTGTTATTTCCGAGAAGGTAGTCAGAGATGATGTATATACTTCAATACATATTGATGAATTCGAATTAGAGGTACGAGATACTAAGCGTGGCGAGGAAGAATTAACTTCAGAAATACCTAACGTGAGTGAGGAGGCTGTTCGTCATCTGGATGAGAACGGAATAATAAGAACTGGCGCTGAGGTAAGAGAAGGAGATATCTTAATCGGTAAGATTACTCCTAAAGGAGAAACTGATCCTACTCCGGAAGAAAAACTCTTAAGAGCAATCTTTGGAGATAAGGCTGGTGACGTGAAAGATGCGTCATTAAAGGCTCCACCATCTTTGAGAGGCGTAGTTATTGATACTAAGCTTTTCTCTCGACCTAAAAAAGACAAGGAACTACGTGCTAAATCTAAAAAAGAAGTAGAAATCCTAAAATCTAAATATAGTAAGCAGCTTTTGGAACTAAGAAGTCAAATGATTGAAAAGCTTACTAAGCTGATTGCTGGAAAATCAAGTCAAGGCATCAAACATAAATTTGGTGATGAAATGATAAGCAAAGGGGTTAAGTTCAGCGCTAAAAATATTGAAGAGAACTTATTCCCTGCCAAGAACATCTACAAAGACGAGAGTACCTATAATGTACCAGAAGAAGTCAACCTTATTTCTGATGTTAATCTAGATAATTGGACTACTGATGAAAAGATAAATGAACTGGTATTTAAATTAGTTAAGAGCTATAATATAAAGAGGAACGAGATCGCCGGAGACTTCAAGCGTGAGAGGTTTACACTTGAAGTGGGCGACGAGCTTCCTGCAGGAATCGTTCAGCTGGCTAAAGTTTATATTGCCAAAAAGCGCAAGCTGAAAGTAGGTGATAAAATGGCTGGTCGCCATGGAAATAAAGGTGTAGTGGCCAGAATTGTTCGTGAGGAAGACATGCCATTCCTTGAAGATGGAAGACCAGTTGATATTTGCCTGAACCCACTAGGTGTACCATCAAGGATGAATCTTGGTCAAATTTATGAAACCGTACTTGGGTGGGCAGGACTTGAACTTGGCAGAACATATGCCACGCCTATTTTCGATGGAGCTTCCATGGACGAGGTTGCTGGCGAACTCAAGGAAGCTGGACTACCAGAATATGGAAGAGCGTACCTATATGATGGCTTGACTGGTCAGAAGTTTGATCAGCCGGTTACTGTAGGGGTGGCTTACATGCTGAAATTGGGTCACTTGGTAGACGACAAAATGCATGCAAGGTCTATCGGACCATACTCTTTGATTACGCAACAACCTCTGGGCGGTAAGGCACAATTTGGAGGTCAGCGATTTGGAGAGATGGAAGTTTGGGCGCTTGAAGCCTTTGGAGCATCGAACGTACTTCAGGAAATCTTGACCATTAAGTCAGATGACGTGATTGGTAGGGCTAAAGCGTATGAGGCAATTGTGAAAGGTGAAAATATGAGAAAACCCAATATTCCTGAATCCTTCAACGTATTGGTTCATGAACTACGTGGCCTGGCACTTGAAATTACATTAGATTAAAATGAAGTTTCGGCTTCGGCCGGACCTCTGGATATTTTAAAATATAAATTATGTCGTTCAGAAAAAACAAGAAGTTAAATAACGATTTTTCTAAAGTTACGATCAGTCTTGCATCTCCTGAATCCATTTTGGAAAGCTCACATGGAGAGGTAACGCAGCCTGAAACCATAAACTATCGGACATATAAACCAGAAATGGGAGGACTATTCTGCGAAAGAATATTCGGCCCTGTTAAAGACTGGGAATGCCATTGTGGTAAATACAAACGAATCCGTTATAAGGGTATCATTTGTGACCGTTGTGGTGTTGAAGTTACAGAGAAGAAGGTACGTAGAGAGCGTATGGGCCATATTGAGCTTGTGGTTCCCGTAGCTCATATTTGGTACTTCAAATCACTGCCCAACAAGATAGGGTACCTTCTTGGTCTGCCAACTAAAAAACTTGATCAAATCATTTATTACGAGAGGTACGCTGTTATTCAGCCAGGTATCAAAGAAGAGGACGGCTTGGCCTATATGGACTTTCTGACAGAAGATGAATACCTGGATATAGTCGACAAGCTTCCGAGAGAAAATCAGCTTCTTGATGATGACGATCCGAATAAGTTCATAGCCAAAATGGGAGCTGAAGCTTTAGAAATGCTTTTGGCTCGCATTGACTTGGATACTTTGTCTTATGATTTACGTCATCAGGCGGCTACTGATACCTCACAACAGCGTAAAGCTGAGGCATTGAAGCGATTGAAGGTTGTAGAAGCTTTTCGCGATGCAAGAACGAGAATTGAGAACCGCCCTGAATGGATGGTAATTAAGATGGTACCGGTAATTCCTCCCGAATTGCGACCTTTAGTACCTCTTGATGGTGGTCGTTTTGCTACTTCTGATTTGAATGACCTTTATAGACGAGTGATCATTAGAAACAATCGTCTTAAGAGGTTAATTGATATAAAGGCTCCGGAAGTTATTCTTAGAAATGAAAAGCGTATGCTTCAGGAAGCTGTGGATTCACTTTTCGATAACTCAAGGAAAGTGAATGCGGTACGTTCTGATGGAAACAGAGCTCTTAAGTCTTTAAGTGATATGCTTAAAGGTAAGCAAGGCCGTTTCCGTCAAAACCTTTTAGGTAAAAGGGTTGATTATTCCGGTCGTTCAGTGATCGTTGTTGGTCCTGAACTTAAATTGCACGAATGCGGCCTGCCAAAAGATATGGCAGCTGAGCTTTTCAAGCCGTTTATTATCAGGAAGCTAATAGAACGTGGTATTGTAAAAACGGTTAAGTCTGCTAAGAAAATCGTTGACCGTAAGGATCCTGTCGTTTGGGATATTCTTGAAAACGTATTAAAAGGACATCCAGTACTATTAAATAGGGCTCCTACGCTTCACAGGTTGGGTATTCAGGCATTTCAGCCAAAACTTATAGAAGGTAAAGCTATTCAATTACACCCTCTTGTATGTACAGCCTTTAATGCCGACTTTGATGGCGACCAGATGGCGGTTCATGTACCACTTGGTCAGGAAGCGGTATTAGAAGCTTCGATGTTAATGCTTTCATCGCACAACATACTTAACCCTGCAAATGGTGCCCCTATTACAGTTCCTTCTCAGGATATGGTATTAGGGTTATACTATGTTACAAAAGGAAGGAGAGGTACCAAGGAATCTCCGGTTCAGGGAGAAGGAAGAATGTTTTACAACGCTGATGAGGTAGTTATTGCGTTGAACGAAGGAAAACTTTCTAAGCATGCCTACATAAAAGTAAGAACCCAAATCAGAACGGAGGAAGGTGAGCTTGAGACGAAAGTTATAGAAACGGTAGCTGGTAGAGTACTTTTTAATCAGCATGTACCGAAAGAGGTTGGGTTTGTGGATGAACTTCTTACTAAAAAGAAACTTCAGACTATTATATCGGATGTTTTCAAAATCACCGGTATGGCCAGAACGGCTCACTTCTTAGACGATATTAAAGAACTTGGTTTCCAATCCGCGTACAAAGGAGGGCTATCTATGGGCTTGAATGATGTGGAAGTTCCACCGGAAAAAGAAAAACTGGTAGCTCAGGCAAAAGAGGAAGTTGACGCTGTTTGGAATAACTACCTTATGGGTCTTATCACGGACAATGAACGATATAATCAGGTAATTGATATCTGGACTAGAATCAATACTCAACTTACCAACACGTTGATGACACGGTTGGAAGATGATGACCAGGGCTTCAATTCCATTTACATGATGATGCACTCAGGTGCGAGAGGTTCGCGAGAGCAGATTCGTCAATTGGGTGGAATGAGAGGATTGATGGCTAAACCACAAAAGAACCTTGCTGGTTCGGTGGGATCAATTATTGAAAACCCAATCCTTTCTAACTTTAAAGAAGGTCTGGATGTTCTTGAGTACTTTATTTCAACTCACGGTGCACGTAAAGGTCTGGCTGATACAGCATTAAAAACTGCTGATGCCGGATATTTAACGAGAAGACTCGTGGATGTGGCTCAAGACCTTGTGATCACAGAGGATGATTGTGGAACCCTGCGTGGTTTGACAGTCTCAGCCTTAAAAGATAATGAAGACATAGTAGAGCCATTATCAGAAAGAATATTAGGACGTGTTTCTGTCCATGACGTTTACGATCCTATCTCAGATGAATTGATCTGTGCTTCCGGTGATGAAATCACTGAAGATATTGCCAAGCGCATTGATGAGACAAGCATAGAGGAGGTTGAAATACGTTCTTTATTGACTTGCGAGACTAAGCAAGGTGGTTGTGCGAAATGTTATGGTAGAAACTTATCTACAGGTAAAATGGTGCACGCCGGCGAGGCTGTTGGTGTAATAGCCGCACAGTCAATTGGTGAACCTGGTACTCAGTTAACACTAAGAACATTCCACGTGGGTGGTACAGCTTCAAATATTGCTGTTGACGCAAGTATTTTAGCCAAATTTGATGGTTTTATTGAGTTTGAAGGTGTTCGTACCATTAGCACAATTAATTCTGAAGGTGAGAATGTTGAAGTAATAATGGGAAGAACTGGAGAGGTGAAAATTATTGACTCCAAGAAAAAACAAGTTCTTATCTCTAACCATGTCCCATATGGTTCATTTTTAACGGTAAAAGAAGGGCAGAAGATTTCTAAAGGAGATCAGATGTGTTTCTGGGATCCTTACAATGCGGTAATTCTTTCTGAGTTTGACGGTACTATTGAATTCGACTCTATCATAGAAGGAATTACATATAAGGAAGAGTCAGATGAGCAAACAGGCCACAGAGAGAAGGTAATCACGGATACTAAGGATAAAACCAAAAACCCTGCAATCGTTGTAAACGCGAAGGATACGTCTAAGGGATACAACATACCGGTGGGCGCCCACCTTGCAGTGGAGGAAGGAAAGAAGATCAAAGCGGGACAAATTCTTGCCAAGATTCCTAGAACAATGGGTAAATCAAGGGATATTACAGGAGGTCTTCCAAGAGTTACAGAACTATTCGAAGCTAGAAACCCCTCTAACCCTGCGGTAGTAAGTGAGATTGATGGTGTTGTAACCTATGGAGGAATTAAGAGAGGGAACAGAGAGATTTTTATTGAGTCTAAGGACGGAGTAAAGAAAAGGTATCTGGTATCTCTTTCAAAACACATCCTTGTCCAGGATAATGACTTTGTAAGAGCCGGTTATCCATTATCAGATGGTGCCATCACTCCGTCTGATATCTTGGCTATTAAAGGCCCAACGGCTGTACAAGAATATCTCGTGAATGAAATTCAGGAAGTATATCGTCTTCAGGGTGTAAAAATTAATGATAAACACATCGAAGGTATTGTTAGTCAGATGATGCAGAAAGTTCAAATTCTTGATTCAGGAGACACTAGTTTCTTGGTAGGTGAGAATGTGGACAAATTTGTATTCGCTGAAGAGAATGATCTGGTTCTTGATAAAAAGGTAGTTACTGATGCAGGTGATTCGGAATTTTTGAAGCCTGGTCAAATTATATCGGCAAGGGAACTTAGAGATGAGAACTCTACTTTGAAAAGGAAGGACCTCAAAATAGTAGAGGTAAGAGACGCGATGCCTGCGGTTTCAAAGCCGACACTGCAAGGTATAACTCAAGCCTCATTGAAGACAGAAAGTTTCTTGTCTGCTGCGTCTTTCCAGGAAACTACTAAAGTATTGAGTGAAGCTGCCATTCGTGGTAAAGCGGACCAACTGCTTGGATTGAAAGAAAATGTTATCGTAGGTCATTTAATTCCTGCCGGTACAGGTCAACGCAGATTTAATAATCTAATCGTTGGATCTCATGAGGAATATGATAGCCTGGTAGCAGCAACTGAGGAGCCAAGTACAAGTCGTGAATTACAAGAGGAGAATTAATGGCTGACGAGAAAATCGATAAGAAGCCTGGTCAAAATCAGATTAATATTGAATTATCTGAGGAAATAGCTGAAGGTGAATATGCCAACCTGGCTATGATCGCGCATTCTAATAGTGAGTTCGTTATTGATTTTATCAGGTTGATGCCTGGTGTGCCCAAAGCTAAAGTGAAATCACGTATTGTGATTACACCTGAGCATGCTAAACGATTGTTGGGAGCATTAAATGATAATATTCAAAAGTACGAGGATACATTTGGGCCTATTAAAAAAACCGATGAGGCGCCTAAGTTTCCTATTAATTTCGGTGGTACAATTGGCGAAGCTTGATCAAAGAAACCACAATTCAGATTGTGATTTCTTTTTTTAATAATATAACCCTTCATAATTGAAGGGTTTTGTTTGTTTAAAATATGGCTTTTAATATCTTTGCAGTCCGAATTTTGAAAAGGATAAAATAAAAGAAAAAATATAGATGCCTACTATACAGCAATTGGTAAGAAAGGGTAGAAAAAACTTGGTTTCCAAGTCGAAATCACCTGCTTTGGATTCTTGCCCCCAAAGAAGAGGGGTTTGCACCAGAGTTTACACTACAACACCGAAAAAACCTAACTCAGCTATGAGAAAAGTAGCTCGTGTCAGGCTTACAAACGGTAAGGAGGTAAATGCTTATATACCGGGTGAAGGCCATAATCTTCAAGAGCACTCTATCGTACTGATAAGAGGAGGAAGAGTTAAAGATTTACCGGGTGTTAGATATCACATAATCCGTGGCGCTCTGGATACAGCAGGAGTTAATGGTAGGTTACAAAGAAGATCGAAGTACGGAGCCAAGAGGCCTAAAAAATAAACGCGTAAAGTAGAATGAGAAAAGCTAAACCTAAAAAAAGGTATATTCTTCCTGACCCTAAATTCGGTGATACCTTGGTGACTAAGTTTGTGAACTACCTTATGGTAGACGGTAAGAAAAGTATTGCATATAATATTTTTTATCAAGCGATCGATATTGTAGAAGGTAAGTCTGAGGAGAGTGGCCTTGAAACTTGGAAGAAAGCATTGAATAATGTGATGCCTTCTGTTGAGGTAAAGAGTAGAAGAGTAGGGGGCGCTACATTCCAGGTTCCTTTAGAAGTTCGACCTGACAGAAAAATCACACTTGGTATTAAGTGGATGATCCGCTATGCCCGGCTAAGAGGGGAAAAAACGATGAAAGATCGTTTGGCAGGTGAAATACTTGCAGCTGCTAAGGGTGAAGGTGCGGCCATCAAGAAAAAAGACGATACGCATAGAATGGCTGAGGCAAACAAGGCATTCTCTCATTTTAGATTCTAATAATTACAGATAATGGCTAAAAGAGACTTAAAATATACGCGTAATATAGGTATTGCCGCGCATATTGACGCTGGTAAAACTACCACTACCGAGCGAATTCTGTATTATACTGGGATGAGCCATAAAATTGGAGAAGTTCATGATGGTGCGGCTACCATGGACTGGATGGAGCAGGAGCAGGAGAGGGGCATTACCATTACTTCAGCTGCTACTACTGTTTTCTGGCCGTATAAAGAGAACGATTATCACATCAATATTATTGACACTCCGGGCCACGTTGACTTTACTGTAGAGGTAAACCGTTCTCTTCGTGTACTTGATGGGTTGGTATTTTTGTTTAGCGCCGTTGATGGTGTTGAACCTCAATCTGAGACCAACTGGAGACTTGCTGATAACTATAAAGTAGCAAGGATCGGTTTTGTCAATAAAATGGACAGAGCCGGCGCGGATTTCCTTAATGTCTGCAAGCAGGTAAAAGAAATGTTGGGCACCAAAGCAGTTCCCTTGCAGTTACCAATAGGCGCTGAAGATAATTTCAAGGGTGTCGTTGATTTGGTTGAGAATAAAGCTCTTGTTTGGAATGAGGAAGATAAAGGTATGACCTTTGAAGAGGTTGAAATACCAGCTGATATGGTTGACGAGGTGAATGAGTATCGTGAGAAGCTTGTTGAGTCTGTGGCCGAATATGATGACGGATTGATGGAAAAGTATTTCGAAGATCCTGATTCAATTACAAAAGACGAGATAATCGAAGCGCTTAGAGCCGCTACAATTGACTTGGCATTTGTGCCGATGCTATGTGGTTCGGCCTTTAAGAATAAGGGCGTTCAAACGATGCTCGACTATGTGATGGAATTACTTCCTTCACCACTAGACAGAGACAACATACCAGGTACTGACTTAGCTACTGAAGAAAAAGTGAGCCTAGCTCCGGATCCGGCGGCTCCATTTGCAGCTTTGGCATTTAAGATTGCAACGGATCCATTTGTCGGTCGTCTGTGCTTCATACGTTCATATTCAGGTATGCTTGATTCAGGTTCTTATGTCTTTAACTCAAGAACTGAAAAGAAAGAACGTATCTCGCGTATTTTCCAAATGCATGCTAACAAGCAAAATCAAATTGATCAATTACATTGTGGTGATATAGGCGCTGTAGTTGGATTTAAGGATATCAAAACTGGAGATACGCTTTGTGACGAAAAAAATAAGGTCGTACTTGAGTCAATGATCTTCCCGGATCCTGTTATTGGTTATGCTATTGAGCCAAAGACCCAGGCTGATGTAGATAAACTTGGAATGGGTATTGCTAAATTGATAGAGGAAGACCCTACACTCCAAGTTGAGACAGATCATGATACCGGGCAGACTATTCTTAAGGGAATGGGTGAACTTCACCTCGATATTATTATTGATCGTTTAAAGAGAGAGTTCAAAGTAGAGATTAATCAGGGAGCCCCTCAGGTTGCATATAAAGAGGCGCTTAGAAAAACTATTGAACATAAAGAGGTATACAAAAAGCAGTCTGGAGGTAGAGGTAAATTTGCTGATATTGTATTCGAAATTGGTCCTAAAGATGAAGATTTTGAAGGTTCAGGATTGCAATTCCAAAATGACATTGTAGGTGGCGTAATCCCTAAAGAATTCATTCCTGCAGTTCAAAAAGGATTTGATCAGGCGATGACAAATGGACCTTTAGCAGGTTACCCGATTGACCATATGAAGGTTCGATTGTATCATGGTTCTTTCCATGATGTGGATTCGGATTCATTGTCATTCGAATTAGCTGCCAGAATAGGCTTTAAGGAAGCTGCAAAAAAATCCAGCCCTGTCCTTTTAGAGCCTGTTATGGCTGTTGAGGTTGTGACCCCTGATGAATACACTGGGTCAGTTACTGGTGACTTGAACAAGCGTAGAGGTATTATGAAAGGTATGGATACCAGAGGCGTAGCTCAGGTAATTAAATGTGACGTCCCCTTATCAGAGCTTTTTGGATATGTAACGGATTTAAGAACAATAACTTCAGGGCGTGCTACTGCGTCACTAACGTTCTCGCATTATGATCCGGTTCCTCAAAATATAGCAGAAACAGTTATTTCTAGTGTAAAGGGCCAGCCCGCTTAATATTTTAGACATGAATCAAAAAATAAGAATAAAACTTAAGTCGTACGATCACAATTTGGTAGATAAGTCTTCAGAAAAGATCGTGAGAGCGGTTAAAACAACGGGCGCTGTGGTTAGTGGTCCCATACCATTGCCAACTGTGAAAGAGAAATTTACTGTACTGCGTTCTCCACATGTGAATAAAAAGTCAAGAGAGCAATTTCAGTTATGCACCTACAAGAGGTTGGTAGATATTTACTCAAATAGTACTAAAACTGTAGATGCATTGATGAAACTTGAATTGCCAAGTGGTGTTGATGTTGAGATCAAAGTTTGATTGGAATTTACAGCTATATATCAAAAGCCTTTAGTGATAACTAAAGGCTTTTTTTTTAGCATTACTTCTGTAAAAAAATTATTTTAAGGAATAATAATCTCATACCAATAAATAATACATATGCCTAAGTTATACGATGAAGTACCGTCCTTAGATTTAAATGATTTTGTGAATGGAAACGATGAAGTTCGAGCTTCATTTGTCCAGAACTTAGGTGATGCATATAATAGTATTGGCTTTGTGGCCATAAAAAATCACTACCTTACCAACGAGCTTTCAGAGAAGTTATATGAGGCCGTAAAGTCTTTTTTTAGCCTCGAAGAAAATCTCAAGGCAAAATATGAGATTGAAGGTCTCTCAGGACAACGCGGTTATATAGGTAAGGGGAAAGAACATGCCAAGGGCCGAACAGTAGGTGATTTGAAGGAGTTTTTTCACGTTGGACAAGAGGTTACCGATAATGACCTGATTAAAGAGGAGTACCCTGATAATGTGTGGGTAGATGAGGTTCCTGAATTGAAAGAAATAGGGCTCGATGTTTATAGACGATTGGAAAAAACAGGAATCGAAATGTTAAAAGCCATCGCTCTTTATTTGAGTTTACCAGAAGATTACTTTAATGATAAAGTAAGAAACGGAAATAGTATACTACGACCAATCCATTATTTTCCAATTGAAAATGTGGATGTTATCCCTGATGACGCTGTGAGAGCGGCAGAGCATGGTGATATCAATTTGATAACTTTATTGATGGGTGCAAGTGCCGACGGGCTCCAGGTTTTGCGCAAGGACGGTAAATGGATTCCTATAACGGCATTACCTAACCAACTTGTTGTCAATGTCGGCGATATGCTTGAGAGGCTCACAAATAGCAAGTTAAAGTCTACTATTCATCGTGTGGTAAACCCGCCTAAAGAATTGCTAGGAACCTCAAGATACTCAATACCTTTTTTTATGCACCCCAGATCTGAAATGAAGCTTGACTGCCTCCCTGAGTGCATTGATGAAGAAAATCCAAAAAAGTTTGAAGATACTACTGCAGGTGAATTTCTTAACCAACGACTCGCAGAAATAGGACTTAAGAAATAGTATCGCATGTTCAAACGGGTACGATATTACATTTTTCTTAAAGATGTTTTTATCCTATCAGTTTCAGCTTTTGGAGGACCCCAAGCGCATTTCGCTATGTTTTTGGATGTGTTGGTTCAAAAGCGTAGCTATCTCTCTGAAGAGGATTTAATTGAGCTTACAGCGCTTTGCCAGATCCTTCCTGGCCCTACTTCTACTCAAACCATTACTGCCATTGGCTATAAGCTGGGAGGTCCTAATCTGGCTTACTTAACCCTACTGATATGGATGTTACCCGCAGTCATAACTATGACAACGGCTGGAATTGTTTTTAGCAATCTTGATGAAAAGGATGTTTCAATTGAATTTACCCGTTATATTCAGCCGATGGCAGTTGGTTTTGTGAGTTATGCAGCGTTAAAAATGGGACTTAAGGTGATAAAGACTAAAACTGCTGTTGCTATCATGATTATGTCGGCTGTGGGTTCGTTTTTGCTAAAATCACCCTATCTATTTCCACTACTGCTGATTATAAGTGGGGGTATCACCGGTTTGAAGTATAACGCACAACCCATTGAAGAAAAGGATAGGGTGCACATCCAGTGGTCAAATTTTATTCTGTGGGCTCTGGTGTTCATTAGCGCTGCAGTTCTGGGGGCTTTAACAAGGGATAAACCTGGGCTTTTGCCATTTAGATTATTCGAAAACTTCTATAGAAGTGGGTCCTTAATTTTTGGAGGTGGGCAGGTGCTGATCCCATTCCTTTATACGGAATTTGTTCAATTTAAAGGCTATCTAAGTTCTGAAGAATTTCTTTCCGGGTATGCCATCATGCAATCTCTTCCGGGGCCGGTTTTTTCGTTTTGTGCTTATATCGGTTCCTTATCAATGAGAGCCTTTGGTATTGGAGGTGAAGTTGCAGGTGGTTTTGTTGCGGCGGTTGGTATTTTCTTACCGGGCACATTCTTGATCTTTTTTGTTATTCGTTTTTGGGAGCAATTAAAAAAGTATAGGATTATTAAAGCCTCATTGGAAGGAGTTAATGCAGCCAGTACAGGAATGGTAATTGCAGCAGCAGTTCTCATGTTCATGCCACTTGATAGAACAGTTCAGGATGTCTTTATGGTACTGGGCACATTTTGCATGCTAAACTTCACTAAAATACCATCTCCGTTGCTAATCGTAGGAGGCTTAATAGCTGGATTTATAATTTAGGATTAAGCCGATTTTAAGCAAATAAAAAAGGCTCAACATTGTTAGCGTCAAGCCTTTTAATTATTAATCATTTTTGCTTTCTTATCCTAACTTAAATGTAATAGGAAGTATAATTCTTTGTTTTACTGGTTTACCACGTTGCTTTGGTGGACTCCACTTAGCTGCACCTTGAATTACCCTAACGGCTTCTTCATCACATCCGGCGCCTATCCCTTTTACAGCCTGTACATCTGTTAATGAACCATCTTTATCCACAACAAATTGTACATATACCTTGCCCTCAATTCCCATCCTTCTGGCTTGCGCAGGATATTTCATTTTTTTGGCTACATAATCGTAGAATGCCTGATAACCGCCAGGAGGCATCGCGGGATCTTCAACAATCTGGAATATTTCGTCTGCAACCTCTTCTTCAGGAGCTTCTTCAACAATAATATCTTCTATAACTTCATCTTCTGTCACTTCTACATCAAGATCTACTTCAATTTCTTCCTCAATTTCCTCTTCATCCGGGACTTCAATTATCTCCGGTTGCTGAATTTTTGGTGGTGGTGGTGGTGGCTGTTCCGTAGGTGGTATTTCCAATAGGTCCTCGAAGTCATCTTGTACCTGGCCAAGATCAACCAAAGAGCCATCATCATATTTACGGTATTCGAAAGCGAATACAACGATAAGCATTGAAGCAAAGAGCCCTATGTTGAAAAATAAGCCTCCTTTCTTGCCTAAATCTGCTTTTTCAGTTTTTTTGGATTCCATTAGGGATGGGTTTATTACGTATACTTATTGAAGTAATAGTAAATATACAAAAGTTATAGTATAATAGTTCATCGTCTCCAAAGGTTGTTTTGTAAGTAAAATAAACCCACGCCACATAAGGCGCCTGCAATATTCGCCACGGCGTCATAAGCCTCCATACCTCGGTCAGGAATGAACTCTTGGGCATATTCTATCATAAACCCGTAAAGAACAGCGCTTACAGATCCGATGAGAATATATTTTTCCTTTGATCTAGTCTTTGATTTGAGATACAGACCTGTTATTAACAAATAGGATTGTATAAGGAAGATACCTGCATGACCCAACTTATCGTAATCGAAAATTGAAAGATTGGGTACTGACTTTCCAGGGGTAAGTGTAAGTACTAGGATCAATAGCGCCCAAAGTATGGCGCCGGTCAAATACTTATTCAAAAATCAAACGCCCACGAGCTTTTTATAATCCTCTGAGGAAATTAATTCATCAAAATCCGCTCCGTCAGCCAATTGAATTTTAATCATCCAGCCTTTATCATAAGGATCTTCATTGACGACTTCAGGTGACGATTCAAGCTCAGAATTAAATTCAGAAACGGTACCACTTATTGGCATAAACAGATCAGATACTGTCTTAACAGCTTCAACGGTTCCAAAAACCTCGCCTTGATCTATGGTTTCTCCTTCGCTTTCAATTTCAACATATACAATATCGCCCAATTCACCTTGTGCAAAGTCGGTAATACCCACTGTAGCTATGTTTCCATCTATTTTGATCCATTCATGATCTTTTGTGTATTTAAGGTTCTCAGGTACATTCATAGGATTATATTTTAAAGCCAAAAATACATGGTTTTTTTAACTCGGAAAATTTTATTGTGCTAAACTGAATCTTACTTGAACACCCAGCCTCGTAGTGGCCCTGCGGAATGAGGTAGATATTTTAGGTTCGTTAATATTTCGTTCAAAATAAAATTGCAGATTCAATTTTTCGTTAAGTACGTAACTAACGTTGGGTCTGAACTGAATATTTAAAGCGCCGTTTGTGACGGTATTGATCTCGTCTATTCTTCGCTGTATGGTTTCAGTGTCACGAATTGTGAAGTTCATTCTAAATGTGAGGTCGTTTTTTAATGTAATTACTCTGCCCTGAGATTTAAAAGGGAGCCTGAAATTGGCCTTGGTGAAACCCATTTCTAACACCACATCATTGCTATTTACCTCAGTGACTTGTGCGTTATTAATGTTTAGCGCAATATCACGCTTGGTTTTATACTCTACTTTAGCGGTAAGCCTACTTTTGGTTCTTACACTTATGCCGATTAAAGGACTAAACTGCTCGCTGATCATTACCTGACTTATGTTATAAATTGGGATCAAATTACCGTCATTATTAGGGTCACTGGCAAAAACACTGGTATTGTATTCATCCAGCCCATTCGTTAGTTCTAATCCATTTTCATATTCCAGGTTACTATTATAGTTGGTTACAGAATAGCTTGATTGATATGCGTGAGTAATACTAACCGATTGAAACTTTTCCTGAAGGGCAGGTATTTTTCCTAAACCGGCAAAATCGATTCTCCAGTTTGGAATAGGAGTTTTAGGGAAAGGACTTAAGCTTATATCACTGGCATCTTTACCGGAGTACGCCGCAATAAAAGCTGGTATCAGTATGTCTTGTGAGTTTGTATCATATTCAGGATTGATTTCTCTGAATCTTGATAAAATTTCCAATCTGTTACGCTCAAAGTCCTCAAAAACAGGCGAGTTGTTGTCGTCATCACTTCCTTTAAAAGCAGTTGCTATCGTTAAGAATGATATATTGTAGGCTCCCGACCTTGACGGATTTAATGAGCGAAATTCGCCGAGATCCTCGTCGAAACGAAAGATTTCTTCAAAAGCAGAATTTTTTGTTTTTTTTGCGTTGAGTTGAACCTTAAAATCTTTGAAGGGTTCAAGATCCGCCCTAATATCTATTGTTTCCGTTTCCGTTTGAGTAAATGGGGCGGTAAGATTTGGATTTGTACTTAGTAGATTTTTACTCGCCAGACGATTTCGAATATCAGGATTTTGGGAACCTAAAATAAAACCCCAGCCAGGCTCATTAAAACTACTGTCCATACCGAATAAATACACACGTGGCGTAAAACCGTTCAGTATAGTACCTTCCCTAAGTGAGTAGGTAGCATTTACGGACCGGAAGGACATCAGGAACTTGAGGAAACCCTTGGCTAATTTGTTTTCTCTAGTTTTGGTTGTGACGGTATCGGCTGGAGTGTTTTGCCTTAAGCTGCTTCTACGAGTATTCCTGGGAGGTGAATTGATTTTCTTCAGGAACCCTACTTTATTATACAATTTTACCAAATCAAGTTTCCCACTTATTGAATTATCTCTGCTGTTTTGAATTGTATTTCCAAAGCCCAGGCTGTCGGCCAGGTTTTGGTCAGAGTAGAATGGTCCTGCAGTCCAGGCATAACTTACTTGATAACGATAGTCACTGCTGATCCAATCGGTTAAAGGTATCTTATCTAATGGAAGCCGATAATTAGCGTTGATGGATTGATTGAAATTCTTCATACGTCCCAGGCTCTTCAGGTTAGACCATATTGAATCCCGGTATTGACTTCTGGAAATAAATCGTAATGAATCTGAAGGCTCCAGGCTTTCACCACCAAACGGGCTGCTATTAGGTTCGTCAATTATTGCCTCCGCTCTTGCCGCATAGTCAATAGATATACTTTTTGTCAGATCCCAACGAACATTGTAATTTCTATTAAATGTGAAAAATTTCTCGAAATTTTCAAGATTACCGTTATTATCGTTTCTATAAATACGCTGAACAAGTTGTCTATCTAAATCCCAGCGCACTGAAATATTGGTGGGTATCGGATTAATGTTAAATTCCTTTAGCAATTTGAGGTACTTCTTATCAAGTAGTTTCGAGTTTTTGAAAGGTTCCCAGGGCTCATTTGTAGGGCTATAATTATAAGCTATTGAACCGGACTGATTTTCTCTCAGAAAACGTTGAAGGTTGAAATTTGTCTGAAGTACTTCGCTGAAAGAGTAAGAAAAGCTGAAGTTTTCAAAGTCATAGATGTGCTTTTTTGCGTCTTCTTTAACCTTTACCTTCCTGACATTTATAAAATTAATGCTTCTTCTTGTCTCAGTGTCCGTTACGATATCCTCATATTCATCTCTTTCCTCCTGTGTTTCGAATGATTGGAGTGCGGCTTCAACTGTTATGTCTGGATTAGCCGGGTCAAAACGTGGTTTTATGGTTGTCTTCTGATAGCCAACAAACATAGGCACTTTTAAGCCCAGGCGCTCAGGGAGAAGTTTGTCCAAAGTGATATTCGCAGAAATATCATAAGAAGTGGTTTCTTCCCTGGTTCGCTCAGCAATTCTGGACTGAATACCCCCAAAACCAAAGGTAGTATGCCTGACGGTCGCTGTAATATTGGCCAGGTCGGCAAGCTTTGCGTTTAGAGTTGCGTTAGTTGCCCACCCTTTAGTTCGATCGAAATCTGTAACTCTCAATTCATTTGCCCATACACATGCGGATTGAGGTCTGCCATCTGCGGACTTGGGATTTCTAACTCCTATGGTCAGCCATTCTACCGCGCTTAAATCAGGATTACCCCGGAGCCTGATTCTGTGCTTCCCTACCACTTTGGAGCTATCTCTTGGGAAAATAAGTCTTTTGTTTAAACCAAGCCGGTCTCTCTCACTTTTAAGTGCGTAAAGCTGATTAATGTCGAGATCGATTTCATTGCTATCAGGCCAAATTTCGGATACTACCTCAGATCCTGGAGGCGTTATTTTTAATGGGATTTCGATTTCATAATAGTTTGAATCTACATCAGTACCCAGGCGTAAAAAAGCGGTAACCTCCCCATCTTCTTCGGCCGTTTGGCTGTCAGCGTGTAGAAACATTTTAATACGACCATAATTGATTAAATCCAACCCAACCTGTTTTACTACGGCTCTTGCTTGCCCGTCATCAATGTCTTCTACACATACCTGTAGTGATTGCTCATTAAGCCTTCTTTCCACGGCGGAAGTATTATCTCTATCCCTGTCAAAGCCTGGAGGAAGCACATAAGGCGATTGAGTGTCTGTTCCGGCTCCGTTTTCCTCAATGTTTACCACGGAAACAGTAAAATCGTCGGGAACGGCATCTCTATCTCCACGTGCGTCAAAATTTGCTTCTTCAAATCTTCCCGGGTCCCTTCTCCAGCGGCTGGCTACAAATCTGAAGTTAGCTAAACGTAATACTACAGGCTCTTCAAAATCAGTCATATACATACGCATATAGCGGATACTTTTAAAGCCTGAAATATTTCCAAAGCGTGCATCAAATTGGCGAATGGGGATCCTAAATAAATACCAGGTCACCTGGTCTCCACTAGTGAGATCTGTATCTGCTGTGATCTGATCCACCACGTATTTGTTGTTTGACAGTTCTCCGGGCTCTAGATCCACTTTGTATTCATAGAATTCTTCCAACTCACTAAGTGTATTGTCATCATTGAGGTCTTCGTTGTCAGGTAAAGTGGTGCCTGAAGGTGTGAAGAGAGAGTTTTGACTTGTGACCACCGGAGAATTATCTTCCAATCCATTGAAGTTTTTATAACGCTCAAGGATGCCGGCATTTCTCTCATCCAGGTCATCGCCAAGAAAATAAGTGAAATCGTCCGCCGAAGGATCATCGAAATTAGGGTTAAAAAAAACTTGCTCATCGACATTATTCAATCCGTCAAGGCCAATGTCCTGATTGTCTCGTGCAGATTCTGAATTATCAAATGCATTTGTCAAGAAGGGTTCACGAGTGACGAAACCCCACTCAGTGCTATCTACAGCTTCGCGGTTACTAGCAACACCGTTAGGTGGCAACCCGTTCTCAAATCCATGCCTATTGTCTGGGATTACGTCTTCTGATATACTACCTAAATTGAAATACAAATCTCCGCCTCTTGTAGTTCCGGGATTTCCGGAGATATTCACGTTTGGGCTCCCTGGGTTTGAAAGCTGTAAAAACGGATCCATCATCCAGAATTCAATATACTCAACATTTGCCTTGTCAAAATCCACCTCAGACCGGATGGCATTTGTGATACCGCCCCAGTTCTGCTTTGGGTTTGTAGTTAGCAACATTCCATCTGCTGAAGTTTGAGACGTGTAGTTGTACTGACCTCTTTCGTTTGGATAATAGGCAAGATCGAATATTTGCTGAAAGTTTATAATGTTAGGATCTAACCCGGGAAATATTTCCTGTGGTGTGACTGCCCTCACAAAATGATTGTCTAATTCTTCATCAGTAATAACATCTGGAGTTCTTCTGTCATTTCTATAGAAGAGATTATCTATTTGGTACCAGGCTAATTTTGCTCTAAAATCATTTTCACTTCGTATACCCCCAGTTCCATGAAAGTTCGGTTTGAAACGAACATCTGGCGTTGAAGCTAATCGCCAGTTGGCAGGGTTGTTCAAGGAAAACGGAGTTGCCGAGTTTTCAAAATCGTCAATATATGAAGTGCCTTCTCCGTCTACAATGTTAGAAGTACCTGGAATTAACTGTGCAAATTCCGCATTGAAATTAATAGTTGAAGGTTCTTTGGTCTGAAGCAAGGGTAACTTATCAAGCATTTTGGTAATAAACCTTGATTCTTTTTGCAAGTTGATATCGAACCCGTACTTGGTATTTCTGGTTGGTTCATTTCCTACACTAATTCTTGTAATCAAAGGCCGTTCATTAAGCCTTAAAATAGTAGCTCCTAAATTTATATCATCGTTAACCTTATAGTCGAACCGGGCGCCTAAAAGCGTTCTTGATTGAAAATTGAATAGATCAGCTTTTTCATAAGAAATAGTGATCTTCTTGCCGGAGTTTAAAACACCTTCATTAATGATACTGACCTTTCCGAAGGTGTAATCCACGCGGTAATCTGTATTCTCCACCAATGGAGATCCTCCTGCAAAAACACGAACTGAACCTTCGGCAATGTTAAACCCGGGAATTACAATCTCATTGGAAGAGCCGGATTGAAAAGACCCCTGAATGAAATATTTATTTTTACTAGAAACCAGTTGGGCATCAATTAATGTCCTATTATATAATTCGTCGTATGAATACTTGGCTATTAGATCTTCTTCTCGGGGGTCGTCGTTGAATTCATTGGTCAGGGCATCGCTAAAAGGACGAAGAAAAGGAAAAATAACAACACCTGTTTCCGTGTCAATAGTTATATCTTCAACAAAGTCAAAGTTTCCATCGCGTTGAGGGTCATTGTTTGGGTTAAGCTTATCTAATCCTAATATTTCAATAAGCGGTTTTGTGCTGGCTGTGACTCCTTCCTGTAATTGCGGATTGTCGATTCCGGTGTTATCGTCTCTGTATATGACCCGTAATTGAAAACCTTCGGGATTAATGTTGGATGCGTTAAGCGCATAAATATTTTTCATCATCAACTCCCAGGTGGGGACCCTTATCACAGGTAGTGAATTGTCATTGGGATCCAAAGAAGCATCAATTCGGATTTGCCTAGGGCGCAACAATTTTAAGAACACTACCTTGTCTTCTTCCAGTGTGGTATAATCCCTGGATAACTCACCTACTGTGTAGGACTGTCCATTGAAGCTATATTGATAAGATACCGCCAACGCTTCGTCATTTTGGAGTTTTCTAAATAAGGATATATACCCAAGTTTTGAGTTGATGGTGTATTCGTTAAAGTCCAGTTTTCTTGCACTTGTGATCTTTTCAAAATCGAGACCTTCCTGCAGACCTTGATTTTCAAGAAAATTATTTATCTGGTCGGAATTTCGCTGGGTACTGCTTTGTTCAGGAAGTATCTGGCCTGGTCCGTCAAAAAGGTTATTGGCTTCGTTGCTATTGGTAGTCTGACCTGTGTTTGGAGTAACTACGGCATCTCTAAAAATATTTTCAGAATCAGGTTCTGCTAAATCCATTAACCCAACAACATCCCTAAGCGTTTCTGTATCATTATTTCGATTTACTACATATACTTCAACATTAGTAACATTTACTCCGGAGCTAATTAAAGGAACACCCGCTACCCAACTTTCATAATTTTCTCGGAAAAAATGTCCCAGAAAAAAGTGACGATTTTCGTCATAGTTCGAGGCCAATACCTCGAATTCTCTTCCTTGTGTACCTCCGCCTTCAATTTCAATCGTCTCTGATTTACCACGTTGTGTTGAAGCGACAGTAGTTACGAAAAGATCTCCAAATTGAAGTTGGGCTTTTACGCCAAACAAGTTTTGAGCGCCTGTAATTAAACTATTGTTCAGCGGTAAACTGACATTACCTATTTCCAGTTTTTGAAGAATATCCTCTTCAAAGCCGGTATATTCTACTTTCAGATTGTTTTCAAAGTCGAATGAGTTGTTATTGTCAAAATTGGCGGTAACTTGTAACTTCTCACCAATTTTACCGGTCACGTTCATACTGATTTGCTGGTCAAATTCAAAGCCTCCGTTTCTCTGCTGACGAATAGGTATTTGGGGATTATTTATTCTTTGCCATCTACCGCCAAAATCAAGAGTTACAAAACCTCGGGGAATGATTTCTACATAAGTACCCCCAAAAATTCTATCAAATATGGGGCTAATATAAATGGGTGGGATAAGGCTTCTTCCACTCACAGCGCTTTCTCCATCTAATCCGGCGCTTCTATTCTTCCAGTAGTCTTTAAGCATTTGACGCTCCTGGTATTGCTTAAACTCCTCAAAACTCATCGAAGAAGTAGGACGGTAATTCAGATCACCTATTTTTTCGTAGATAGTGTAATTTAAGCCTGTGTCAATGGCAACGTCAAGCTTTAGACTCGCCGGGTCTTTTAGCAGTAGAGGTGACTTACTTAAATTATTGCTAAACGGATCACCAAGTCGGTCTTTAGGTTCGAATATAGGTTTTCTTGAAGGTTCATAGGGTTTATCTACGGTATCTGCTTCCGTTGTATCTGGCAGTGGGTAGAACGAAGAAAGATCGACATCCGTTAAGCGCTGTGACCGAGGGCTCACGGTAAATGCAAGGCCTATGCAGCCTACGCAAACAGCAATAAATGCCCATAAAGAATAATTGAATCTACGGAATGTCAAAACGTAAAAAAATTATCACGCGTTTTTGAGGGCAAGCTTGATCAATTCCTCCAATGTAATTGTATTTCCTGAATTTTTCAGGATGCCATCAATACTTTTTTCGGCCGCGTTTTTATTGATTCCCAACGTTACCAAAGCAGATAACGCTTCACTCTTCACCGTATTGCGCGGGGTAGAAACGATTTCTTTTCCCGCAGTTTCAAAGCCCTCTTTTCTAATTTTATCTTTGAGTTCCAGGATTACTCTTTGAGCGGTTTTAGCGCCTACTCCCTTAACACTTTGGATGGTTTTTACCTCTTCATTGGCAATCGCTTCTTTTAGTTCTTTGCTTGATAACGAAGATTGAATCATTAATCCGATACTCGGCCCTATACCTGAAATAGAAATAAGGTGCATGAACATGCCTTTTTCACTTTCATCACTAAACCCATACAATGTGTGCGAGTCTTCTTTTACATGCAAGTATGTATGAATTAAGGTGTTCTCCTTGTCTTTCAGGTGACTGTAGGTTGATAAGGATATATTAACGTGATATCCTATTCCACCCACATCAAGCAAAATATGGGTTGGCTCTTTTAAAACTAACTTACCTTTTAAATATGCGATCATTTGCTTTTCTTCTTGTCAAATGTTTGCGCATCTACGACAGCGATGGCTGCCATATTCACTATATCGCGAATAGAACTGCCAAGCTGTAAGATGTGTACCGGCTTTTTCATACCTAAAAGAATAGGGCCTATGGCCTCTGCTCCACCAATTTCCATGACCAGTTTATAGGCGATGTTTCCGGAAGCCAAATCAGGAAAAATAAGGGTATTGGCTCCTTTATCGGCCAGGTTGCTAAAGGGATAATTCTCCTTTTGAATACTCGTATTAAGAGCTACATTAGCTTGAATATCACCGTCGATTATAAGAGTGGGATTCCTTTCCTGAGCAATCTGGACTGCCGTTCGGGCTTTATCGGGAACATAGCCTTTAGATGTTCCAAAGTTAGAGTAAGAAAGAACGGCCATCCTTGGTTCAATATCAAAAAACTTTACCCCCCGTGCTGTCATTTGTATAATGTCAGCCAGTTCTTCCGGGTTTGGATGTACATTAACGGTAGTATCTGAAAAGAAGAATGTGCCATTTTTATTCATAATAATGTACATTCCTGCTACACGGCGATGTTCCTCACTCGTACCTATGACCTGTAGTGCAGGTAAGATAGTTTTGGGGTAATCTTTGGTGAGCCCTGAAATAAAGGCATCCGCCTCTCCATTTTCCACCATCATACAGCCAAAATAATTTCTCTCTCGCATCAACTTGACAGCATCATATTTAGTGAGGCCTTTTCTTTTGCGCTTTTCGTAAAGAGCATCAGCATAAATATGAATTCTGTCGTTTTCATCATAATTATCAATAATCTGGCATTCGGTTAATTCTAAATTGTGCTCTTCAACCAGCGACTGGATGACATCTTTTCTCCCTAGTAGGATAGGTTTTGCAATACCTTCATCTTGTATAGTTTGTGCCGCTTTTAGTATTTTTAGATCATGAGCCTCGGCAAAAACTACGCGTTTTGGATTTTTCCGGGCTCTACTGATCACCCTGGACATTAACTTTTCGTCAATACCTATTCGCTTTTGCAGTTCAACATGATAATTTACCCAGTCTGATATGTGATTTTTAGCCACACCAGTAACCATTGCTGCTTTAGCTACAGCCGGGGAAATTGTGGTTATTAATCTTGGGTCAAGGGGTTTGGGTATCAGGTAATCTCTACCGAATTGGATGGTGCTGTCACCATATGCCTTGTTTACCATTTCTGGAACAGGTTGTTTAGCTAAATCTGCCAGCGCTCTTACTGCCGCTAGTTTCATTTCTTCATTAATGCTAGTGGCTCTTACATCTAATGCACCCCTGAAGATATAGGGAAAGCCAAGCACGTTATTTACTTGGTTTGGGTGATCTGACCTTCCTGTGGCCATTATTATATCTTCTCGGGTATCCATGGCAATGTCATAGGCTATTTCCGGATTTGGATTAGCAAGAGCAAACACAATGGGTTTATCAGCCATTGTTCGAATGTCTTCAGGGTCTAGGATATCAGCTACTGAAAGTCCAAGAAAAAAATCAGAGCCCTTAATGGCCTCTTTGAGGTCGGTCAAATCTAGATTCGTTGCAAACTCACTTTTCACGGAGTCCAAATTATCACGATCACTTCGGATAACACCCTTACTATCACACATGATAATATTCTCCTTTTTAGCTCCTAAAGAGCAATATAATTTAGTGCAGGCAATGGCTGCAGCTCCGGCTCCATTTACTACTATTACAATATCTTCGATCTTCTTTTTAACAAGCTCAAGAGCATTTAGTAGCGCTGCCGCCGAGATAATGGCCGTGCCATGTTGATCGTCATGCATAATGGGAATGTCCATTTTCTCGCGAAGCTCACTTTCTATTTTAAAGCTCTCCGGCGCCTTAATGTCCTCGAGATTAATACCGCCAAATGTTGGCTCAAGGGATTTAACTATAGCAATGAATTTATCGGGATCTTCTTCATTGATCTCGATATCAAACACGTCAATTCCTGCAAACTTTTTAAACAATACGCCTTTTCCCTCCATCACAGGTTTAGATGCTTCAGCTCCAATATTTCCAAGACCCAAAACGGCCGTACCATTGGATATGACTCCAACAAGATTTCCTTTTGAAGTGTATTTATATACATCTTCTTTATTCTCAGCAATATCCTTACAAGGTTCAGCTACACCTGGGGAATATGCCAAGGCTAAATCTAACTGAGAGCTGAGGGCCTTGGTAGGTACAACCTCAATTTTTCCAGGTTGCCCTTGTTGGTGATAGTTAAGTGCGTCTTGTTTTCTTATTTTTATTGACATAATTCTTCCTAAAAATCAATCGGCTAAAATAAGAAATGCAGGCCAGTATCCTGCCTGTTTCACAAGAAGTTGGGTAGGTTATGAGCCGAATTGGTTGGAAGTTCGGAATGTAGATAAAATCACTTCCATTTCTCTCATAAATTCTCTTTGGTTTTTTCCCGGACTGTATACAAAACCTTCCACATAGTACAGTCTACCTAGCTCTTCGTCTACGAGAGCATATCCTACAAATGGGCCACCCATAGATATATTAGCCGTTTTCCAAAGACCTCTCATTTCCACGGCGTAGCTACCATTGAATGTGATTACCTCTGTTACTACCGGTATATAAGGAACCTTCGTCTCTGTTAAAATATGAGTATCCGGATAGTCCGGATCTTCAAAAAGTTGTTCACGCGCAACGGAATCGCGAAAGGCTATAAGATTATCTTTTTCAAATTGGGTTTGAGACTTATAATCCTTGTAGGTGATGAAAACATTTTTATCACTTTCATCATTTATTTGCCTGAACCATACAAAACCATTTTCGTTAACCACTTGCTGGTATCCAAAAGGTAAGGTCATAGAACAGTTGTGATCTTTTCTTAACAGATCACGAAGTCCAACAGGAATTTTAGCCTTATACAAACCTGCTTTCAAGCGTTCATTTTCCGCTTGATTGAAGTAGGTCTGAATTAGCTCTTTGTTGGTCTTCACTTTTTCTGTTAAAGCTTTTTCTGTACTGCTAAATAGGTACATTATATTCTGACCTTTGGCATATTCATCTTTAACCGTATGCACAAAAATATCAGGGTCTTTCTTGATGCGCTCAATAGACGATTCAGTGAAGTAGCTTTTCAGGGCTCTGGTTTCAGCCGACCTGCTGTCCAAAGCCATCACAAAAACTAAATTTTTTACCCCTTTTAGCAGGTCGTTTAATTTCCTTGGGTCGACTCGATTTACCTTAAAAAGATATTCCTCCCGTGGTAGGCCGCTAACTTCTTCCCTAAAGGTTTCTTTTAGAGCCTTTCCCAGCTCTCCCGCCCAGTGTGCAGAGTCTGTTACTATGATCATTTCACCAGCTCTTCCGGTTGCTTTAGGCAGTAATCTGCTATTACTATCTCCACTTTTATCGCCGGTGCATGAAATTATAATAGTCGAAACAAGAATGAAAAGGACTGATAACCTGGAGCTCATAAATATTTATTTTTCATAATTCGATCAAACCTAAAAGTCACTAATAATGTATGGAAAAGCTTTGAAAAAGAAGTTTAAGTGCCAATAATAAGCTTCTGACCCGGTTTGATTTTATTATTATTCAGCTTGTTCAACTGTTTTATTTTTTCAATACTTAATCCTTCAAACATTCTCGATATATCCCAAAGTGTATCCCCCGGGCGTACGGTATACGTTTGCTTTCCGGCCAGTACTATCGTCGGCTTCTTTTTTTTAGCCGATGCCGTGGGGGCTCGGTAATTATTTCTTTGCCAAATACTTAAGCGTTGCCCTATTCTAATGGTATTCCCTCTTATATTATTCCATTTTTTTAAATCTGAAACTCTTACACCGTAGCGTTGGGCAATAGTGCCGAGAACATCTCCACTTCTTACTCTGTATACTAATTTATTACGGTCATAGGTACTACCAACACTATTTCTGGCAAGGTATTCCAACTTTTTCTTTCCTACCTTTCCAGCGCTGTCTAGAATCGAGGTTCTTTCTTTTGCCAATAAAATTTTAGCATCTGCAGGTATTCGAAGTATTCGTGCTTTTCCGGATTCAGGCAGTACACCCTGTTTGAGCCCGGGGTTAAGTTTTTTTAAATCATGTTCGCAGATACCTATCTGATTGGCCAGCGTTTCCAGGTGCACATACGACTTCAATAATAATGTATCGGATTCAACCGCATATTCTACTCCATTTTCATAAAAATTGTGTTCTTCTGCATAATTCATAGCATAGATCATTGCTACAAACTGTGGTAAGTAACTCCTTGTTTCGCGATATAAATGCGGATATATCTCCCAGAATTTCTTCTTATAGCCAGACCTCCTTATGGCTTTCCTAACGTTGCCAGGTCCGGTATTATAGGCAGCTATGGCTAGTTCCCAATCGCCAAACATACCGTAGAGTTGCTTTAAAAATTTACAGGCGGCTTCAGTGGATTTTTCCGGATCCATGCGCTCATCCGAGTACCAATCTTGGTGCAGGCCATATTGACGGCCTGTGTAAGCCATAAATTGCCATAAACCTACAGCTCTGGCTCTGGAAACTGCTTTTGGGTTTAATCCTGACTCGATTATCGATAAATATTTTAATTCATCAGGGAGCCGGTACTTTTTCAAGTATTTCTCGAACAGAGGAAAGTACAAATTTTTCCTTCTAAGCATCATTTTTGTATACTCTCTGTCTTTTACGGCAAAATAATTGATAAAAGCATGGACCCGTGTGTTAAAATTTAAAGGGATTTCTTTTTGAATGCAGCTCAACCGATCAGCTGTCAGGTCATAATCGAGTTCTCCAGGTATATACTCGTATGCCGACTCATTTATTTCATATTTTATGTTAGTAACTTTGTTATTGGTCGAATCAGAATCCGCACCTTGGAGAAGCCTGAAACAAGTTAAAAAAATGAGTGTAAATAAAAATTTCATTTATCTAAGTTTAAAAAATAGCTGGAAAACTCAAGTAAGTTGGCCTCTTTAAAATCATTTGCCATCACCTGAAGTCCAATAGGCATATTCTTAGAACAATAGCCACATGGTAGCGATATCGCCGGTAAACCTGCTACCGATGCCTGTACTGTATATAGATCTGCCAAGTACATTTCCAAAGGATCACTTGTATTACCTATCTTAAACGCTGTAGAAGGCGTAGTTGGTGTTAAGATAAAGTCATATTTGTTTAAAATACGTTTAGTTTCTTTACGAATCAAGCTTCTCACTTTCTGTGCTTTAGTGTAGTATGCATCGTAGTAATTGGCGCTAAGAACAAATGTTCCCAGCATGATTCTACGCTTTACCTCCTCACCAAACCCTTCTGTCCGGCTTTTTTTGTATAGGGAATGAACGTCGGTAGTCATCTTACTGCGGTAACCATATCTAACACCGTCGTAGCGTGATAGATTAGAGCTGGCTTCTGCCCAGGTGAGGATATAGTAAGTAGGGAGTACATATTCAAGGAATGGAAAATCTACTTCTTCAACAATATGTCCTTCTTTTTTAAGTATTTCAATTTGGGTCTTAAAATTGGTCTTAACATCACTAGAAATGCCTTCACTCTCTAAAGTTTCTTTAATATAAGCTAATTTATATTTAACGCCGTTTGCTGATTTTATAGTATAAGCCGGCACTTCCCTTTTGGAGACCGTACTATCGAAATCATCCGTTCCTGCAATTGCTTCAAGAACCGTTGATAAGGAATCTATTTCTTTTGAAAAAATACCTACGCAGTCAAATGAAGATGCGTAGGCGACTAGTCCATGGCGAGATATTCTGGAATAGGTAGGTTTGAGACCTAAAATACCGCAAAAAGCAGCTGGTTGTCTTACTGAACCTCCTGTGTCCGAGCCCAGCGCTACTAAGCACATATTCATTTGAACACTTACAGCCGCCCCCCCAGATGAGCCACCGGGTACACGATCCGAGTCCAAACCATTCTTAACAGGACCAAAGGCAGAATTTTCATTGCTACTGCCCATGGCAAATTCATCGCAATTGGTTCGCCCTATAATTATCGCATCTTCAGCGATTAATCGATCAATAACCGTAGCATTAAATTGGGACTCAAAATCACCAAGGATCTCGCCGCTGCATTGGAGAACATGATCTTTGTAGCAGAAGACATCTTTTATGGTGATCACCATACCTGCAAGTTTGCCTGCTTTGTTTTGATTTAATCTGGCGTCAATAGATCTGGCTCGGGCGACCGCTTCCTCTGCATATACCTCTGTTATGGCATTTAAATACTGGTATTTGTAGATATTATCGAGATAATCCTCAACAAGTTGTTTACAGCTGATAGACCCATTAAGCAAATCCTTGCGGATGAGATCTAATGAAGTATACATGTTAAATTGTGAGGTAGACTACTTTTTTACAGTCTCATCCGTCGAGCTGGAAGACTCTTCAATGTCTTTTTTTATTTCCTTAGTGGCATCCTTGAACTCGCGTATACCACGTCCTAAACCTCTTGCCAATTCAGGAATTTTCTTTGCCCCAAAGAAAATCAGAACTACTAATATTATTATGATCCATTCCCAACCTCCTGGCATTCCTATAGCGAACAAGCTATGCATATTTGTAGTATTAGATGGTATTGTACTTTCTTAAATCTATGTAAAGATAGATATTAATTGATCAACCAGAAAAGAAGATGTTTAAGCAGTAAAAATAATCGCTGAACGGCAAGTTAGCTTTGACCACGGAGCCACTGTTGGGGATCCAAAGGCTTTTCATTTTTTCTAATTTCAAATTTAAGTTCTGAGACGCCTTCTTGATTTGTAAGAACAGTGCCTAATTCTTGCCCTGTTATGATTTGCTGACCTCTTTTTACGAATACATCCTTCATACCGGCATAAACGGTAAAATAGTCTCCATGGCTTACCAATAATGTGTTTCCTAAATACTTTATAAACGCCACTTGGCTTACTACTCCATCAAAAATTGATTTCACGGTTTCATTCTGAGTTGTTTGAATCTGAATACCAGTATTTTCAAGTACAATACGCTTCAATACAGGGTGATTCTGTCTACCAAACTTTTGTGCTACAAAACCTTTAACCGGCCAAGGCAGCTTAGATTTATTCTCTGCAAAATTGTTGGATAATCTCAGGGTCGCTTCGCTATCTTTTTTTTCTGCCAGCCTGGATTTTTCCATTTCTTCTTTGATGATATCATTGATATATTTTTCAAGTTTAGCCACTGCGGTTCGTCGGTTTTCCAAATCTGACAAGAGTTTTTTCTCCTCTTTCTGGAGGTTGGCCACAAGCTTATTTTTTGAGTCTTTAAGCTGGCTTAAACTTTTTCCTTCCTTTAGTTGCTCGGCCAGTAAGATATTCTTTTCAGACATCCTGCTTTGAATGATTGTGATCTGGCTGGTAAGGGTTTCTTGTACTTTTTCAATCTGTTCTGTTTGTTTTTGTCTGGCTTCACCATATTGCTCCATATATTTCAATCGCATTAAAAATTGATTGAAAGATGATGCCGAAAATAAAAAAGTAAGTTTATTGAAACCTTGGTTTGCCTTATATGCAGAATAGACCATAGCGCCATATTCCTCTTTCAACTTTAAGACATCTTCTTCCAGAGTGTTAATGATCAGATTATTTTCATCGATCTCACCATTGAGTAAAACCACTTCCTTGCGTATAGAACCTATTAAAGCTTCTTGGGTCTTAATTCTTTGGCTTAATGCATTAAGCTGTCCAATTGTATTCTGTTTTTGACTTTTTGTTTCAGCAAGAATTTTTTCAGCCTCTTGAATTTTTTTTAGATTCTCCTGCTTTTCTTTTTGAAGTTGTACCTTCGTTTTTTGAGCAAAAAGTGTGGTAGAGCCAGCTGAAATGAAAAAGAAGAAAAGAATAGGCAAGAGTCTACCTACGAACATATTTTTTTGGAATATTGAATGGGAATCTGAGTTCTTTGTCTTCAATTTCTGCCTTGTTATATTCGAATTCAATAAGCGTGTTTAGCGTTTTATTATCAGCCTTGTAAAATAATGAAATAACCGCTGAAAACGGAAAAGCCTGATTTTCGACCATTTGAAAGTCGTAATAGTTAATGGTGGCAGAATTCTTTGATTCGTTTTCGATCATATGAACACGTTCGACTTTCATCGTCTGAGGGTTAACGAAATTATCAATGACCACAGAGCCTGAATTCTGTTTAAGAATGAAAAAATCATCAGTTTTTTCCACGTTGTCCTCTTTACCGTTTACCTGAACAAGATTGCCCATAGCAGCTGACTGAATGGATTCAAAATCAATGTTGATATTAAATTGTTTACTTAGAGAATCGTACTCGTAGACATAATATTCTTTTTTGAACAGATTGACAATGGTTACAGAGTCCTTATTTATAAGACATCTTGCTCCCTGAATACCAACCGCCGAGAAGGCTATCCAGATGACACTGTCCTTTTTCATCCTTACATTGGCCTTTGCTTTAATATCTAACTCACTGTCCTTATAATTTATTTTAGCCTTACCTGAAAAATAGTCGAAATCCACTTGTTTAACAGCCAGCGTATTAGAATCATCTACAACTCCAATACCTGCGATTTTTTTACTACAAGCGCCTAAAGTTAGTAATAGCGAAAAGGCAATAAGAGTCGAATACTTGTTAATCATTCAATTTACGATGAGCTATTTTTTGATCAATAAGTTCTGCATTCGGGTTCATACCTTTTGCAATTTTCCAATTCTTTACAGCTGCATCAACATCGCCCAGTTTAAAAAGTATATCGCCAAAGTGCTCGTAGTGAATAGCCGATACGTTGTCGGGATCTTTATCGAATGCCCGCTGCATTACTTTTTTAGCCTCTTTGTACTTCCCTGTCATGAATAGAACCCATGCGTAAGTATCAATGTAGGTAGCATTTTCAGGATTATTTTTAACTACGCGCTCCGCCATTTTTTCAGCTTTTTCTAGCTTTTCTTTCCTTAGGGCCAGGTAGTAACTATAATTATTCAGTATGCCATCATTGTCAGGGTCAAAGTCCAACGCCGCTTCATACGCGAGGTCAGACTTTTCATACTCTTTGATGCCATTATATGCATCGCCCAGCATACCGTTAAATGCGCCAACAAGACCAAGGTTTGCCGAGGACAACCGTTTACCTTGCTCCAAAATGACTATGGCTTCTTCGTAATTTCTTTTTTGGAGATTAGCAACACCATTATAGTAAAAAAAGGCGCTTTGATTAGGAAAGAGTTCAAGTGCTTGCTCAGAAAAATAAATGACACTATCAATTTTATTTGCATCGAAGGTGAGTTGAATTACATTTTGCCAAACGGTGAAATTGGATTGATCATAGTTAAGACCTTTAATGTATTGTTGCCGGGCCTCTTCTGACCTTCCTAATGCCTGCAATATATCACCATACATGGCATACGCGCCAGCTTCTTCATTATGTAATTCAATTATTTTCTTTGAAAGAATTACTCCTTGTTTTTCCAGCTGACTTTGACTCAGGTAAGATATGTACTCAGCTAGTATTTGAATTTTACCTTCATAACTTAACTCACTATTACCAAAGGCTATTTCTAACTCTTTTAGTGCGCCTTCAAGATCGTCGTCCTTTCTTTTTATTTCAGACATCACTAGTCTGGCTTGTGCACTATTTGGAGATCCAACCAGGAAACTGTCAAGTTCATTTCTTGCCTCACTTATTTTGTCATTGGCGATCAGAATTTCGATTTGTTTTAGCACATAGGACTCTTCTCCCGGAAAAGCATTAATTAGTTTTTTGCCTTCGATCAAGGCGTTTTCAAGGTCATTATTTTGTAAGTGTATCTTTTGTTTTTGAAAAATCACCTCTTCTGTCAAACCGTAAGCAGCTTCTATTTTATCATAACTCTTAAGAGCATCATCATATCGACCTTGGTATAAATACAGAGCCGCCAGTTCAAATAGATATTGTTCAGACTTTTTTATACGGCCAATCATTTCTTCGTAGGTCGCTGAAGCATTTTCATAGTCCCCAAGCTGGGTATATATGTCAGCTTGAAGTATATAAAAGTATTTATTATTGGAATCTAAGGCGATTGCTTTTCTCGCACTTTCCAGGGCTTTCTGAAGTCCGCTACCCCGTGAAAGTATTTGAGCTATTTTATAATGTACAGTTGCATTCTGGTCGTTAATCTCAAGAGATTTTTGAAAAAGAACCAGGGCCTTTGCGAAATCTTCGAGTATATAATATTTTTCACCCTCAGTAAAGAAAAACTCTGCTTCTCTCAGCCTCTTTTCAGTAAGTTTTTCCTTTTTCGATTTACTTTTTTGAGCGTGCAGATTAGTGGCAAACAGACTTGCCGTTAAAACGATTATAACCAAAAGGTAATTTCTAATTCTGCACATTTTCTCTCAAACGAATTTTATGTCAATACGTTATAATCTCCAATGCTAACGTCTTTTGCAGCATTCTCGTATTTAACAAAGTTTCCAATCATTGAGTTTTTTATGTTAACATTATTCAGCTCACTGCTTGTTTGAATGATTGAATTTTGCACAATGCTACCCTTAATAGTACTATTTTTACCAATAGAAACGTGAGGTCCAATTACACTATTTTCAATCGTTACATTGTCACCAATATAAACAGGAGGCACTATAACTACATTCTTTTTTGTTACACTTTCAGATTGCAAATTCTCATTGCTAAGGTATTCCAGATAACGTTTATTTGTATAGACCGTGGCGTTCTTATTGCCACAGTCTAACCACTCGGAAACCTGGCCCGGGGTAAACTCACAACCTTTGAGCTTCATGTTCTCCAATGCGTCTGTAAGTTGATATTCTCCATTAACGATAATCTGATCATCGATAAGTTTTTGGAGTTCATCCCTTAGAAATTCACCGTCTCTGAAGTAGTAAATACCGATTATTGCAAGGTCTGAAACAGGATCTTGTGGTTTTTCGACAAAACCTGTTATTACATTATTGTTGTTCACTTCTACCACGCCAAATGATGAAGGGTCGTCAACTTGCTGTACCCAAATAATACCATCTTTAGAGTTATCGAGCACAAAATCGGCCTGAAAAAGGGTATCTGCAAATGCTACCACCACGTTACCTTCAAGCATGGTCTGGGCACACAGAATGGCATGAGCTGTTCCTAATTTTTCATCTTGATAGTAGATATGACCTCTACTACCTGCGCTGTCAGCGATGACCTCGAGTTCATTTTCAACTTCTTCACCAAAACCTCTGTCAATTATGAAACCAATGTTATCCACAGGTCCATTACATACTTTTACAATATCTTCTACTAACCGTTCTACAATAGGCTTACCGGCAATCGGAACTAAAGGTTTAGGAATCGTGAGTGTGTGTGGCCTTAAACGAGTACCTCTACCCGCCATAGGTATGATTATATTCATTAAAGAAGCGCCTTGATCAAAAACAAAAAACAAAGCTAAGAAAATTCAAGAGGTTTTAGTGGTCAATTTGTTTTTTTCAATCAACCAAAGTGCGTAAACCAACACACCTGAGATTGCTACTTTAATGACTATATCTGCCAGGGTTATTGGGTGTTTCACATAATAACATGTAATTACAATCAGCAATGAAATGATGAAATAGGGTAAAGTAGCGATGAAATTATAAGGGATTGGGAAGTATTTCCTCCCGTAGATATAACATAATATGCACATTACTGCATAGCTGCACATTATAACTATCGTACAACCCAGTAAACCGAGCGTTGGAATCAAGATGATGTTGCCAACCACGGTTATTACTACTCCAACAAGACTAAAATACAGGCCATATTGAGTTTTGTTTTTTAGTTTAAACCATATGCTTAAGTTTAAATAGATACCATAAAGCAGCTTTCCAAACAAAAGCAATGGTACGAGGTAAAGTGCGACTCTAAATTCTGGTTTTCTAAGAAAGATGTAAGCAATTAAGTCTACATTAATACTTACAAGCACAAATAGAAGAAGGCTTGAGATAATAAAATAATGCATGACTCTAGCGAACAACTCCGGAGCGTTTTTGTCTTCTGCTTTTGAAAAAAAGAAAGGCTCTCCGGCATATCGAAACGCTTGCACTGCCAACATCATAAATATACCAAGCTTGAAGGTTTGTCCATACACTCCCAGGGCCGCAGCGCTATTCATGTTTTCATAATACGTATCAGGTAATATATGCTCAATCAATATCTTATCAAGTTGCTCATTGAGCATACCGGCAAGGCCCATAAAAAAAATAGGCGTGGAGTAAACTAACATTGACTTAACTATCCGAATTTCCAAGTGAAAGCGTAATTGCTTGATTTCATTAAAGAAGAATAGGAGGATTGAACCGTTGGCTATCAGATTGGCAATAAATATATGGCCGATCGAGATGTCAAACGCTTCGAAAAGTAACGGAAGTAATTGAAGCAGACTAAATTGAATGACTATGTTTAGGAGGATATTAACGATCTTAATAAGTGCAAACTTTTTGGCCTTATTTTGAAAACGCAACTTTGCAAACGGAATGGCCAAAAAGGCATCGATCCACATGATTATGCTGATCCACCTAACGAAGCTACCGGCTTCCTGATACCCAATTTCATTTGCCAGCTCATCAGAAAATAGATAGATACCGATAGTTAAAACTGTGCTTATGAAAATAACCGTTATTGTAGCAGCCTGATATGTTTTTTCAGGGGCTTCTTTAACATATCTGAAAAAGGCCGTTTCCATTCCGTATGTATATGCAATCATAAATATTGCGGTGTATGCATATAGCGCTGTAACCACTCCCAACTGTTCAGGAACAAAGACAGAGGTGTGCAGTGGCACGAGGGCATAGTTAATAAGCCTGCCCAGAATACTACTTACACCGTACAGGGCAGTTTGACTCGCTAAGCTCTTAAGCTGACTCAAGTTACTCGCCCTTGAATTGAGGCTTTCTTTTTTCTATGAATGCGGTCGTTCCTTCTTTGAAATCCTGGGTTTTAGTACAATGCGCAAAGCTATTGGCTTCTGTTTGATAGCCGTTTTCTTCCGGGGAATAATACGCATTAACAGAATTTATAACCATACCAATGGCTAATGGCGCTTTGACCAATATTTTCCTTATTAATTGTTTTGTAGATTGCTTCAGTTCTTCCTGACTATCAACAACCTGATTCACTAAACCAAGACGAAGCGCCACTTGCGCAGAAATCATGTCTCCGGTCATCATAAGTTCCAAGGCTTTCCCCTTACCCACTAAGTTGGTCAAACGCTGTGTACCCCCATAACCGGGAATAACTCCAAGGTTTACTTCCGGCTGACCGAATTTTGCATTAGCAGATGCTATTCGTAAATGACAAGCCATAGCTAGTTCACATCCACCGCCCAATGCAAAGCCATTCACAGCAGCGATAATGGGTTTTTCGCATTCTTCTATCATAGAGAAAACCTCTTGGCCGTTTTCGGCAAACTTTCTCGCATTTACTTCATTTAGCTCAGCTATCTCCCTTATATCTGCGCCTGCGACGAATGCTTTTTCACCAGCCCCAGTGACAATTGCAGCTCTTATATTTTTGTCATCATATACGAGCTGAACCGCCTCACGAATTTCTGCAATAGTTTGGACGTTAAGTGCATTAAGACTTTCTGGCCTGGAAATGATTATTGAGTAAATGCCTTCTTCAAGGTCAGTTTGTAAATTTTTATATGTATTCATTACTTAGCCTCTTATTAGTCAAATATACAAGACTATATACATCAGCAAAATGATTACTTCTTCGTTCTTGGTAAGTTTAACCAAGCAGCTAAATAGTTACTTGACTTTTGAGACCCTGCAAAATGGTCTTCGTCATTTTGTCAAGATCAAAAGAATGTTGCCAGCCCCAATCGTTACGTGCGGCAGAATCATCAATTGAACTTGGCCAGGAGTCAGCAATAGCTTGTCTGAAATCAGGGTCATAATCAATTTGAAAACCCGGAATATGCCTGTTTATTGATTCAGCTATATCTTTTGGAGAAAATGATAATGCACCTACATTGTAACTTGATCTTATCTTAACGGAATGTTCTTCTGCCTGCATAAGCTCTATTGTAGCGCTTACTGCATCTTCCATATACATCATAGGTAGATAAGAATTTGCCTTTAAGAAGCAAGTATATCGTTTTTCTTCGAGTGCTTTGTAATAGATGTCAACCGCATAATCCGTAGTGCCCCCTCCCGGTTTTGCCTTGTAGCCAATTAAACCCGGGTACCTTAGACTTCGCACATCCACCCCATACTTTTCATGGTAATACTCGCACCACCGTTCCCCGGCCAATTTGCTTATCCCGTAGATAGTATTTGGGTCCATTATGGTATGTTGTGGGGTATTTTCCCTTGGCGTATTTGGCCCGAAAACAGCTATTGAGCTAGGCCAATAGATGCGATCAAGTTTCTTTTCCTTTGCTATTTCCAGTACATTGATCAGACTATTCATATTTAAGTCCCAGGCGAACTTTGGGTCACTTTCGCCCTTGGCGGAAAGTATGGCAGCCAAATGGTAGATTCTTGTTATACCGTACTTATTTACTATCGCCTCTAGAGCCTGCTTATCCAATACATTAAGTTGCTCAAACAGTCCATTTTTTATTGTAGGTTCTCGCAAATCTGATGCTACAACATTATCTTCCCCATGCAGTCTCCTTAGCGCTTCTATAAGCTCAGATCCCAGCTGGCCAAGAGCCCCTATTACCAATACTTTGTGCATTCCTTCGGCATAATATTCAAGAGTCGCGAAAATAAGAATTTCGATACTCGAAAACCAATTTCGAAATCGATTGAAAGCATCTAAAAGGCTGTTTTAATGTTATATATTTGCGTTCATGCTTTGGGAAGAATATTTGGTGGCCAAAAAGATAGATTCCGGTAAGTTTAAAAAGAATGAACCCGAGCTTTGGAGCTCGTGGAAGCTGCTTTTTGAGCAGATGCACCCTAATAGCTTCACAGCTCAAAAGTTATATTTGATTAATTCCACCAGGCGAAAATACTTTTTGCAACAATCAGAACTACCAAAAAAGGAACCGGTTAAAAAGCCGATTCTGAAGCCTAAGCTTAATGAAACAAAGCTCAAAGCACCGAGACCTAAGATGGCTAAACCGAAGCCAGTATTTAAGAAGCCTAAAACAGACTGAAATAATGTATAATAAACTACAACCCAAACTTCAAGCAGAACTAGAATCCATCAAATTAGCAGGCCTTTATAAAAGTGAAAGGGTAATAGCCACGCCCCAGGGTGCAGACATAGCTACTGCAGACAGCGGTAGCGTCATTAACTTTTGTGCGAATAATTATTTAGGGTTGTCGTCACATCCTAAAGTTATCGAGGCCGCCAAAAAGACCATTGACACTCATGGGTTTGGCTTATCCTCGGTTCGCTTTATTTGTGGTACACAGGATATTCACAAAGAGCTGGAAAGGAAAATTTCAGACTTTTTAGGTATGGAAGATACTATACTTTATGCTGCGGCTTTTGACGCTAACGGAGGTGTTTTTGAACCCCTATTTGGTCCTGAAGATGCCATTATTTCTGATGCACTTAATCATGCCTCAATTATCGATGGGGTGCGGCTTTGTAAAGCTATGAGATATCGATATCAGCACAATGATATGGCGGATTTGGAAAAACAGCTTCAAAATGCCGATACGGCCGGAGCAAGACAAAAGATCATTGTGACAGACGGTGTATTTTCTATGGATGGCACCATTGCGCAGCTGGACAAAATATGTGATTTGGCGGATAAATACAATGCTCTTGTTATGTCAGATGAATGCCATTCAACGGGTTTCATGGGCAAGACAGGTAGAGGCATTCATGAGCATTGCGGAGTTATGGATAGGGTAGATATTATAACTGGCACATTGGGTAAAGCGTTGGGAGGGGCTTCGGGTGGATTTACTTCGGGTAAGAAGGAAATTATTGAATTGCTGCGTCAGCGTTCACGCCCTTATTTGTTTTCCAATACCTTGGCCCCATCAATCACTGGCGCTTCGATAACCGTTATTGACATGCTCAGTGAAACTACAGAACTGCGTGATAAACTTGAGGAAAACACTAGATATTTCCGTAGCAAAATGATGGAGGCGGGGTTTGATATTAAGCCGGGTGAACATGCCATAGTACCCATTATGTTGTATGATGCGCCCCTTTCGCAAAAATTTGCTGATGCGCTACTGGAGAAAGAGGTTTACGTTATAGGTTTCTTTTACCCCGTTGTTCCTAAGGGTCAGGCTAGAATTCGTGTCCAAATTTCTGCTGCTCATGAAAGAAGTCATTTGGATGCCGCAATAGCAGCTTTTATTAGTGTAGGAAAGGATCTGGGAGTGATTTAAATACCAGCTTTCACTTCACTACTTGGGATGGTAGAGGAAGATTTCTGATCTTGACTTGGACTTTCTTCTACCTCTCTTAAATTTCTTCTTGTGTCCGTAAGGTACTCATTTATCATTTTACGCATCTCAAGCGGAGATAGATTATGCCACAACCTCCCGTTACGCGCTATTGAAAACTGACCCGTTTCTTCTGAAACAATTAAAACCATGGTATCTGTAATTTCAGACATTCCAAGAGCAGCTCTATGTCTGAGACCAAATTGTGCTGATAAGTTTTCGCTCTCTGAAACCGGAAGTACACATCTGGCTGCTTTAATTTTCCCCTTGTAAGTTATTACAGCCCCATCATGCAGTGGGCTATTCTTATTAAAAATAGCCATTAGAAGGCGCTTTGAAAGATATGCATCTATCAAATCTCCGGACTCCGCATAAAATTTTAGCTCAGAATCACGAGAAAAAACAATAAGGGCTCCTGTGTTAGTACCACCTAAAGTTTTAGCGGCTTCTATAACTGGAGTAATATTAAATCCCTCAAGTGGGTCTCTCTTTTTCCAAATAAAAAGGTTCTTAAAAAAATTATCTTTATTGAAATCGGTCGTTTTTCCGATGAGTAATAAGAACTTACGAATTTCGGGCTGGAAAAGAATAATGGCCGCTAAAACTCCAACACCCATAAACTGACCTAAGATCAGTCCCAAAAGCTCCATCTGGGCCGCACGAACTATGAGATAAACAAGGTAAAGGGATAGAATGCCGAGAAATATTTTCACCGCAACGCTTCCCCGCATCAGTTTATAAATTTGATATAATAATATGCTTACGAGAAGCACATCGATTACATCTACCCAACTGATCTCAAGAAAACCTATGCTGAATGAAAAAATCAATTACCTATTCCTTTTTTATGAAAACGTTAAATTAAACAATTTGATGCTCTCTGCCGCTTCTTTTACATCATGAACCCGTAAAATGTCGGCTCCATTATGTAGCGCAATTGTGTTCAAAACGCTGGTGCCGTTTAGAGCGCCTTCGGGGCCTAAGTTTAGTGATTTATAGATCATCGATTTTCTTGATATACCCACAAGAAGAGGCGTTCCAATTGTTTTTATGAATTTCAAGTTCTTTAATAGCTTGTAGCTTTGTTCAGCAGTTTTAGCGAACCCGAATCCAGGGTCGAGCATAACGTCTTTCACCCCTAAGGACCGAAGCTTGCTGTGCTTATTTTTTAAGCGCCGATGTACTTCTAAGGTCACATCATCGTAGTCAGTCTTTTCTTTCATGTTTTGTGGCGTTCCACGCATGTGCATAGCAATATATGGAGCATTGGTTCTGCGAAGTAATTCAAACATCTCGTTATCCAGGTCACCAGCTGAAATATCATTGATAATATCAGCGCCATTATCCAGCGCCTCTTTAGCTACCTTAGCACGAAAGGTATCAATTGAGATATATAATTCAGGTAGCTCTTTGCGTATGTTTTTGATATGCTCGATTACTCTCCTTAACTCTTCATCTACACTTACGTCATGAGCTCCGGGGCGCGACGAGTATCCGCCTAAGTCTAAAAATAAAGCTCCATTTTCCAGCATTTTTTCTGCGCGTTTGAGTACTATAGTTCCTACACTAGCCCGACTTGATTCAAAAAATGAATCTGGCGTAAGATTGACTATCCCCATGACCTTCTGAGTATCTAAACTGACCAGATCACCGCGGAGGTTTAGTGTTTTTTTATTTGAAAAAGCCGTATCTTGCACCACTTTTATTCGTATAGCTTAAATCCAAAGGAAGCATATTTTGATTAACAAAACAGTAAGCGAATATAAGGAGGTGATTGAGGAGTGTAAAACTCTTTTCAAAAAGAAAACGCAAGATTACGGCACCGCCTGGCGAATTTTAAGGGTACCCTCGTTAACTGATCAGATTTTTATCAAAGCCCAGCGCATCCGAAGCATCCAGGAAAAGGGAGAGCAAAAAGTAGATGAGCATGTTTCAGACGAATTTATAGCCATTGTGAATTATTGTATTATGGCCATAATGCAGTTGCAACTTGAGCCTAACAGTAAGCTGGAAATGTCAATAGACGAACTGCTGCCTTTGTATGAAAAGATTTCTGATGATACTTTGGCCTTGCTGATAAATAAAAATCATGACTATGGCGAAGTCTGGAGAGATATGCGTGTGAGCAGTATGACAGATACTATTTTAATGAAATTGTTGAGGGTAAAACAAATTGAGGACAATCAGGGGAAAACATTAGTGTTAGAAGGGATCAATGCTAATTATAGGGATATGGTAAATTATGCGATATTTTGTCTCATCAAATTGAGAGAGGAGTAGTCATGTTTAGAACAGCGATTGACCTGTTTTCCAGAATTTTTGTTGGTGGACTGTTTATATTCTCCGGACTTATAAAGCTGAATGATCCTATAGGAACAAAAATAAAACTGGAAGAATACTTTGAAGTCTTCAGTAGTGATTTTGGGTCTTTTTTTGAGTGGTTTATACCATTAGCGCTTCCACTGGGTATGTTCCTTATCGTTCTGGAAGTAGTTTTAGGAGTGGCGCTATTAATCAACTACAAAATGCAAGTCACTACCAAAATCCTTTTGGGACTTATGATATTCTTCACTTTCCTAACGTTCTATTCTGCCTATTTCAACAAAGTAACGGATTGTGGATGCTTTGGAGATGCTATACCCCTTACACCGTGGCAGTCTTTTTACAAAGACGTGATTTTGATGGTGTTTATTCTGCATTTGTTTTGGTATAGAAGCAAGTATGAAGCTGTTTTCAGAACGCTACCTTCAAATGTTATTGTGGGGATTACCACAGTTGTCTGCCTTATCCTTGGTAAATATGCTATTGACCACCTTCCCTTTATAGACTTTAGACCGTATAAAATAGCTGATAGCATTCAACTGAATATGATAGCTCAGGAGTCACCTAAAGTGGAGTATACATTTATCAAGAATGGAGAAGAAGTTACGTCTACAAATTTTTTAAAGGCCGATGACGGCTACAAGTATGTATCGTCAAGAGTGGTTAACGAGAAGGCCTCTACACCCAAAATCACAGATTATCAGGTTATCGGGGTGGACGGTCAAGATTATACTCAAAAAACATTTGAAGGCTATAAATTATTACTTGTAATCTACACTGCTGATGCCAATACTAAATACATTAATGAAATTAAGCAGTTGGTCGACAATACAACGGCCGAATCGATGATACTCACCTCTTCAGCGGAGGAAGCCTTTGAAAATTTCAGACACGAGCATCAGTTAGCTGTTCCTTTCTATTTCACTGATGCCACTGTGCTTAAAGCAATGATACGCTCGAGCCCGGGGATTTTGCTGCTCAAAAATGGTATTGTGTTAGATAAGTGGCACTATAATGATGTGCCCACATCAGAGGAGATAAATCAAATCATTGGCTAAGGTCTATCTTTTAGGTATGCCTGGGTCAGGTAAATCTACCTTGGGTAGCAAGGTGGCCGCTAATTTGGGGGTTGACTTCTTTGATTTAGATACACTTATCGAAAACCATGAGAAATGTAGTATAGCTGAAATCTTTGAACAGAAGGGCGAACAACACTTCCGTGAAACAGAGAGAAAGTTGCTTCAAGCTGTTATTGAAAATAGTGAAAATTTTATTTTGGCAACAGGCGGCGGAACGCCATGTTTTTATGATAATTTACACAAGATGAGGTCGTCTGGAATAACAGTTTTTATTGATCCTAGTCTTGAATCTATTGTAGAGCGATTATCCAAAACAAATATTGATCAACGACCTAAGCTCAAAGATGTAGACCTTAAATCAACCTTAATTGAAACTTATCAGATCCGTTTACCTTTTTACAGTAAGGCAAACCATACGTTTTCCGGAGTATCAGCTAATGAGCAAAGTCTGATTAAATATATAAAATCAGCAATTTAGAAGTTTACACCGACGGTTAACGTCACCCTTATCGTGTTTTGTTCAACTACTGCTTGTGGAGCTCCGGGGTAAGGGCTTATTCTGTTCGCGAAACCATCTGAATGCACAATAGCTAGATCACCGTAGTACTTTCTTTTTCGAATACCCAGCCCGAAAGAAAATTGTGTTTCATCTTGTTCCAGATTGTTTTCCACAGGGTCTTCAATATAAGCGAAACCTCCACGTACTCTAAATATCTGATATCTAAATTCCGCTCCGAGTCTGTAATTCAAAGCGTTATTGAATCTATCTATTGTATTGTTCTCCTCTGAGAAGGAAAACCCGTCACTCGGTTGTGATAAATTAGCTCCACTGTAATTTATTCTTTCTACTTCAGCGGTAATGAAGCCACTCTTATTCAAAAAGGCCGTCACTCCACCTTTTAGTCTTGATGGTGTTGTGATATTATAATCGAAGTCTTCGTAAATAATACCTTCAGAAAAAATATCACCAGTGTTATAAAAAGCGCTAAGCTCAATTTCCTGAATTTGTGAGGCTGAATAATAAGTAGGAGTAGTATAACTTGCTCCTAGCAGTATTTGATCTATTGGTCTTATAATTACCCCTAAAGTACCGTTTATTCCTATACCACTTTGCTCATACTCGTCCAAAAGCCTCAACTCGTTTAAATCAGTTTCTGTCGGTCTTTCGATTAGAAGTCTTTCTACTTCTTTATTGAAACTGGCTATACCGATGCTACCACCCAGGTATACCTTGTCATCATAATTGGCTCCATAAGCGAGACTGAACTGATAGCTTGCTCCACGAACGTCTATGTTTTCTTGTGTTTGTACAGGAAATTCTTCATTTGGATATCCTAATTCACCTGTGTTAACGTCAAAAATGTTTCGTTCAGTAAGTTCGAGGGTTTCTCCAATATTGGGTATTCTTCCAAAAACGTCTTCAACTGGAAACAATTGATCATCAATCAAAATTTCTGACTCTCCATTGTAGGTGAAATCAACTGTAGTAGTTAGATCGACCTCGAAGGCGAGGTCTGTTAAATCTGTGAATCCATCAAGGTTGTCTTGTTGTACTGCATACCTTATAAAGTCGTAATTCGAATTTAATCCCTCATAGGTAACTTGATTTTGAAAATCGGCGGTTCTATTCAGGCTAACTCCAAAAGACTGGCTTTTCCATTTCCCTTTACTCTTAGCAGTATTAATAACTGCTCCCAAGTTTGGGATATTGAAATTTAGCCTTGAGTCTTCTATGGTAGTATTCAGGTAATCTGAGCTGGTATTGAGTCCATTAAACTGGGCGCTGAAACTAAACTCTGAACGATTAAAAAAACCTAAGCCTGCCGGGTTGGATGAAACAGAACTGATATCTCCACCAATTGCTGTTTGAGCTCCCCCCAAGCCCAGAATACGCGCACTACCGCTGTTATTTGTTCTGCTAAGATCTAAAATCAAGCCCGGAAAATCGCTGGCGTCCTGACTGATGGCAACATTTTGGCTTGCACATACCACTAACAGGCTTACTATTGCAAGCTTTAAACTCCTATTCATAACGACGAGATTTTAAGTTGCTACAAACCTTTAGTTTCCTCTTCTACCGCTACTTCGGGAAGATGAGCTTCTGCTTCCAGAACTACGACTTGATCCGCCACTAGATCTGGAAACTCCACTACTTCGACTTCCGCTACTCCTGCTGCCAGAGTAGCTTCTGCTTCCGGAAGATCGCGATCCACTAGATGGTCTGCTGTAAAAGCTTCCTGACCGTGATCCGGAAGATCGATTATAACCTGATGATCTTGATCTACTACTTGAACGATTATATCCGCTGGACCTGGAGTTACCTGATCTGCTATATCCACTTCTGGAGCCAGGCGCAGTTGAGCGGCTACTTCTGGAATAGTTTGACGAAGAACTCGAGTTGCGGCTGTTACTAGTGTAACTCCTGCTGGACCTAGAGCTTCTTGAAGAAACGGATGACTCATCATTTCCTCTGGATCTTCTGTAGTATCTGCTTTGACCACCATCAGCAGAACGCCTTGATGAAGAGTATGCGCTTCTGCCAGATTCACGCGAAGAGCGGGTGCTGTTACTAGCTACTCTGCTGCTAGACCTTCCATTAGAGGTGGAACTGCTCACCACTCTTGAACTTCTGCTCGTACCGGTTCTACCGGCTACAGCAGTTCGGGAAGGGGCTACACCTCTTCTGATAGTTCTGTTAGCTCTTGACTCATAGTTATTGATAACCACTACATTATTTCTGAAAGGTGTCGGGCAGAAGAATGGATCATAAAACCAGGGATCGTAGAACCCGAAGCCCGCGCCTCCAAACCAGGGATCATACCCCCAGCGATTACCCCAACCGTATCCAAAGCCTACATTCCAGGAGTTAAATCTATTCCAGCGATTCCAACGGTTCCAACCAAACCCAAATCCTACGTTTACAGTTAAACCAGGTCCAAATCTATTAAAGCCAAATGGCGAATAGAATGGATCGAAAACCGTGCCTCGGTAAAAGAGTGGATCACTCCAATATACATCTCTTGCATCTCTGAAGTAGGTAGTATTGCCGAAACGGTCCTGTATTACAACATCTGCGTTATTTTGAAAGTTGTTGACAACTTGATCTTCGCGATAATCCTCGTTGAAGTACTCATCTTCCTCAAACTGGTTACCGCTGGTGTTTTGCTCTTGGTCAGCTCTGTACTTTGCAATATATTCAGGGTTGACATTTTTTTCTGAGAAACTTTCATCTAAGTCAGTTGATGCTTCTTCGATCTTGGCGATCTCAGCATTTTTCTTAGTTGTTTTCTGTTCCTTAACTTCTCGATCTTTAGAACTGAAATACATATCATCATATTCTTGAGCAAATACAAGTGATATGGAACTGACTAAAACTAATAAACTTAGGGCGGACGACTTGATGCGGGTTTTCATAATTCTCCTGTTTAGTTCTATAAACTTAACTATATAACGCCAATTGCAAAAAACAGATTCATTATTCTATCTATATTTGCTGGCTTATTACTTTTCTGAATTAAACAAAAAACATACCAATATTTCTCAAATGGCGAAGTCACTTCCAAAAAGGTCTGAAGATTACTCCTTATGGTATAATGAAATAGTAAAGCGGGCAGATTTAGCAGAACATTCTGCGGTCAGAGGGTGTATGGTAATTAAACCTTATGGCTACAGCATTTGGGAAAAGATGCAGGCCGAAATTGATCGTATGTTTAAAGAAACCGGCCACACTAATGCATATTTTCCATTATTTGTACCCAAATCATATCTGAGCAAAGAGGCTGATCATGTGGAGGGTTTTGCTAAAGAGTGCGCTGTGGTTACGCATTATAGACTAAAGAATGCCGACGACGGTTCCGGTGTGGTAGTAGACCCTGAAGCGAAACTTGAAGAGGAACTTATAGTAAGGCCTACCTCTGAAACTGTAATTTGGAATACCTATAAGAACTGGATCCAGTCCTATCGTGATCTACCAATTTTAGTTAATCAATGGGCAAATGTGGTCAGATGGGAGATGCGTACCCGTTTGTTTTTAAGGACCGCTGAATTTTTATGGCAAGAAGGTCATACAGCTCATGCTACAAAGGGTGAGGCCGAGGCTGAAACAAAGCAAATGCTGGATGTATATGCTGAATTCGCTGAATGTTTTATGGCCATGCCGGTCATTAAAGGAGTGAAGACTGAAAGTGAGCGTTTCCCTGGGGCGGTGGATACTTATTGTATAGAGGCTCTTATGCAGGATGGAAAAGCGCTGCAAGCTGGTACTTCACATTTTTTAGGGCAAAATTTTGCAAAGGCATTTGATGTAAGGTTCGCCGGTAAGGACGGCAAAGAAGATTATGTGTGGGGCACATCCTGGGGGGTGAGCACTCGGCTGATGGGAGCGTTAATCATGGCGCACTCTGATGATCAAGGACTTGTACTTCCTCCCAAGTTGGCGCCAATACAGGTAGTAATAGTGCCAATCTACAAAACAGACGAGCAGTTGAAGTCAATAAGAAAGGTTGCCGATCAAATAGGTACGGAGTTAAGGAGCTCAGGCATTTCTATAAAATTTGATGATCGAGATACTCAATCTCCAGGCTGGAAGTTTGCTGAATATGAGCTAAAAGGTGTTCCGTTAAGAATAGCTATTGGCCCCAGAGATATTGAAAATGGAACAGTGGAGATTGCCAGAAGAGATACTAAAGAAAAGGCTACATACCAAACCTCCGCAGTGTTTGATGCTATTAGGGGTCTTTTAGACGAAATTCAGTCCAACATTTATAGAAAAGCTTTTGACTTTAGATCAGACTTAACTACTAAGGTTAACACTTATGATGAATTTAAGGAAGCGCTTGACGGTAAAGGTGGCTTTGTAATGGCTCACTGGGATGGTACAGTAGAAACTGAGGAAAAGATAAAAGCAGAAACAAAGGCGACAATTAGATGCATTCCGATGGATCAGGAGGAGGAGAATGGCCATTGTATATACAGTGGTAAGCCTTCTAAAGGCCGGGTGGTGTTTGCCAGGGCCTATTAGATACTTCCTGCATTGTCTTTCATATGACCAACACAACTGCTTAATTAAATCTAGTTTTGTGCATTTATCAAACTAGCGGATGAATCCGATTGTAAAAGTTATAATTCCTGCATTTAATGAGCAGAATGGTGTGGGTAGTGTTATTCGGGATATTCCTAAACATCTGGTAAAAGAAATTATAGTTGTTAACAATGCTTCCACTGATGAAACGGAACGTGTTGCGGAATCTGCAGGAGCCACGGTTTTAAGAGAGGAAATTAAAGGATATGGCCGGGCCTGCCTAAAAGGAATTAATTACGTCTCGGATTCTGTTGATAAAGCGGATATAATTGTATTTATTGATGCTGATTATTCTGATTATCCTGAGGAAATAGAAAAACTGATGGCGCCAATAATTTCTGATAAAGCGGATCTTGTCATTGGTTCAAGAGCTTTGGGGAATCTAGAGAAGGGGTCTATGACACCTCAGCAGGTTTTTGGCAACTGGCTGGCAACCAGGCTTATCAAATTGTTCTACAATATAAAATTCACGGATTTAGGGCCGTTTCGTGCTATTAAATACAATAAGCTAATCGAATTAGGTATGGTAGACACTACTTACGGATGGACTGTAGAAATGCAGGTTAAGGCGGCAAAGAAAAAGTTCAATTGCGTAGAAGTACCAGTTACTTACAGGAGAAGAATCGGATTTTCTAAGATTTCAGGAACGGTTAAAGGCACAATCATGGCCGGATATAAAATCTTATGGACCATTTTTAAGCATTTATGATACTCGAGTATTTAGTCATAGTTTTTTACTCTTTGAGCCTGCTGTTCATTTTTATGTTCAGCTTAGGTCAGTTGCATCTCACCTGGCACTACCTAAGAAGCAAGAAAACGAGCAGACTAGAAAACGAGCATAATACCGAGCTACCTACTGTTACCGTGCAACTACCTATTTACAACGAGAAATATGTGGTAGCAAGGTTGATCGATGCGGTGTGCAAATTTGACTATCCTGCTGAACTTCTCGAAATACAAGTTTTGGATGATTCCAGTGATGATACCCTAGTTATAGCTGAAAAGAAAATCAACGAATGGAGCAACAAGGGTATAGATATCAAACATATTCGAAGGCCGGATAGAAAAGGCTTTAAGGCAGGCGCACTTCAATATGGACTTGAAAGAGCTAAAGGTGAATTTATTGCGATTTTTGACTCTGATTTTCTACCCAAGCCTGACTTTGTGAAACGGACAGTTTCAGAATTCACTAATGAAATTGGGCTTGTTCAGACGAAATGGGGTCATCTTAACAGAAATTATTCATTGCTTACCCGGCTTCAGGCTTTCGGCCTCGATGCCCATTTTTCAATTGAACAATCCGGAAGGAGCCATGCTGGGAGTTTCATTAACTTCAATGGTACCGGAGGGGTTTGGAGAAAAGCAACGATTATTGATGCGGGCGGGTGGTCTGCTGATACATTGACTGAGGACCTGGATTTAAGTTATCGTGCACAGATTAAAGGCTGGCGGTTTAAATTCCTTGAAGACTGCATAGCTCCAGCAGAACTACCGGTAATTATGCCAGCCATTAAGTCTCAGCAATATCGCTGGAATAAAGGTGCGGCTGAAACAGCGAAAAAGAATCTTGGTAAAGTCTTTAACTCCAAAATCAACTTTTCAAATAAGCTACATGCTGTCTTTCACTTGTTCAATAGCTCCGTATTTGTTTGCCTGCTTTTGGCCTCAATACTAAGTATACCCATGCTCTACATTAAAGATGCAAACCCTGAGTTATCATTGCTGTTTGATTTAGGGAGCATATTCCTGATAGGATTCTTTTCTATTGCCTTCTTCTACTGGGTGTCAAGTAAAAATACTTTCCCTCATGATACGGCCAAGCAGTATTTGAGAGTATTCCCGATGTTTTTGATTGTATCCATGGGATTATCACTGCACAACGGGTTAGCGGTTTTAGAGGGGTTACTAGGGTTTAAGAGTCCCTTTATTCGTACCCCAAAATTCAATATCACTGATAAGAAGGAAAGCTGGGAAGGTAATGTATATATTAAACCAAGTTTTACCTGGCTCACCTTTCTGGAAGGCATGCTGTGCCTCTACTTTATTGGTGGTATAGCTGTAGGAATTTCTTTGCATGATTGGGGATTAATAATTTTTCATGTCATGCTGGCAATAGGTTTTGGGAGTGTGTTTTATCATTCTGTCAAACCCATTCGCCATGCGGGCTGATCAACATCGGCGTTTACAGTACCTGTTTATTACCCTTTCAGGGGCGATCTACATTTACCTTTCCTATTTTGCTCAGCGCTATAATAGCGTTCCACTTATTTTCTCATTTGCGGTCCTCTTTTTTTTTTATTGGTATATATATCAAAAGACTATTATAAAATGGAAGCAATTGATTCTCGTAAGCCTGCTCTTCCGGCTACTATTGCTGTTTTCGGTTCCAAATCTTTCTGATGATATCTATCGATTTATTTGGGATGGTAAGTTGCTCGGTGAAGATATTCATCCGTTTGCTCATTTACCTAGCTGGTTTGTAAATAACGACCGGCTTCCCAAGTCCTTGGATCTCTCATTGTACAATAAGCTTAATTCTCCCGATTACTTTACTATTTACCCGCCTTTTGCCCAGTTGGTTTTCTGGTTATCGGCTTATTCAGACAGTATAATTGGAAGCGCCGTAATCATTCGACTTTTAATCATCGGGGCGGAAGTTATATCAATTTTTTTCCTCGCTAAGCTTTGCGAAAGCTATAACATTCCAAAAAAACAAGTCTTACTTTACGCCTTGAACCCTTTGGTTATTTTAGAACTAACCAGCAATTTACATCTGGAGGCGTTTATGATAGCCTTCTTTGTTCTGGGGATCTATTTTTGTAAGGCCAGAAAACCGATAAGCGCGGGCGTTGTACTTGCTCTTGCGGTAGCTGCCAAACTGATACCTCTGATTCTTCTGCCTGCATTTTTACGGAGGCTTTCTTTCAAAAAACTGGTTTTACTTTTCTTAAGTGTTCTTGTTTTTTTGATTATTCTATTTTGGCCATTATACGAACCCGCATTAGTTAAAGGTATGACCGAGAGTATATCGCTATACTTTCAAAAATTTGAGTTTAATGCCAGTATCTATTACTTGGTTCGTGAGATTGGGTTTTATGTGAAGGGGTATAATATTATAGGCGTTGCAGGCCCGTGGCTATCAATGATCACTTTTATGTTGATTATCGCCATAGCTTTACTCGCTGATCCTAAAAAGGTCAGTACACCTTCCGTATGGCTATGGATCTTATTTGTTTATTTCGCATTTGCCACAATTGTACATCCATGGTATGCCACTTCTTTAGTGGCTTTATCAGTGCTTACTACTTTTCGATTTCCTGTTGTATGGTCAGGGTTGATATTTCTGTCCTATTTGGGCTATTCTGAAACAGGTTATCAAGAGAATATGTTAGTAGTGATACTAGAATACGGGCTGTTATATATTTTTATAGTTTATGAACTTTATTATGCATTTGGCAAAAGAGACTTTTTTAAGAAAAAGAAGTTACTTAAATAAGCTATTGGTTTTATTCGTTTTTATTCTTCCATTCAGATGTATGTCGCAAAAGAACTTTGATAAGAAAATTAACGCACTTTTGAGCCATTCGGTACCTTTAGTCCATGAGAATGAACTTAATGACAATTTTCAAAATGGTGAATTTATGCTGTTAGATACGCGTTCGGTTGAAGAATATGAGATTAGCCATTTAGAAGGAGCACATTTTATTGATTATGATGGATTTAATTCAGAGATGGTAAAGGATATAAATAAAGATCAGCCTATTGTCTTGTATTGCTCTGTGGGCTACAGAAGTGAAAAAATAGGAGAGAAGCTCCAAGAACTTGGCTATACCAAAGTTTATAACCTTTACGGGGGTATTTTCGATTGGAAGAATAAGGATAACCAGGTTATTAACTCTCAAAATCTGCCAACCGATAGTGTTCACACCTATAACCGAAATTGGTCACAATGGCTGGAAAAGGGCATCAAGGTTTATGACTAATCTGCTAATAGTATTTTGTAAGAATCCAACACTAGGCAAAGTAAAAACAAGACTAGCCAAAAGCATTGGGGATGAAAGGGCTCTCGCTGTTTATAAAAAATTATTGGAGCACACTCACAAGGTTGCAAATGAATGTACCAGCGACTATGCAGTATACTATTCTAACTATGTGAATAAAAACGATTTATGGGCCGAGGCTAGTTACAAAGCGCTTCAATATGGAGATGATATAGGTGAGCGAATGAGCAATGCTATTTCTGACGGGCTGACCAGAGGTTACAGTTCAGTAGTATTAATCGGTGCAGATATCTATGAATTAAGTTTGGAGGTCATTGATAGTGCATTCTCTGAATTGAAGAGCAACGATGTTGTTTTAGGACCCGCAAAAGATGGGGGATATTATCTTATTGGCATGAAAAAACCTTGCTCTGAATTATTTCAATTGAGGAAATGGAGCTCTTCAGTAGTACTGCGTGATACTGTTGAGAGAATAAAAATTCAAGAGTTAAACTATAGTCTTGTAGACCAGCTTAACGATATTGATTTTTTGGAAGATTTACACGCTACCGATTTAATAGAGCTTATCTCAACTCCTCAAGATCTCGAATAAGTATCTTTCTCCTGTCGAAATATATAAGATTACTTTCTTTTAATTCGTTTAGTATGGTAGTCACCGTTTGTCGTGATGTACCCGTAAGATTAGCGATGTCTTTATGAGTTAATTTGGTGGGTATCATAGTTTCAAAGCCTACTTTTTTACCTTTCCAGGCGGCGGCATCTTTCAGAAACTCGATGATCCTAGTACGGGCGTCTTTAAAAACCAGTGACTCTATTTTTCGTTCCAGTTTTTTTATTCTCAGACCGATAAGCTTATATATTTTAAAACTCAATTCTTTGTTATCCACCATAAGCGCCTGCATATCCTCCAGACTAACCGGACACACAGTGGTGTTATCATCCATGGCCTGGGCAAAGTCTGTGCGAACTTCTTCACCGGTTAAAACAAGTTCTCCGAATATCTCACCCTCACCTAAGATAGCCTTAACCACTTCTTTACCTTCATCATTGTAATGCCCGATTTTAATTCGGCCATTGGCAATCATGTAGATGTTTTTTGCCTTCTCATTGGTAAAATACACAAAATCATTTTTTTTGAAATAGTTGAATTTGTGCCTTTCTGCCATGGTCTTGACCTTGTGCGGGCATAACATTTCAAATAAATCTACATCTTGAAAATACCAAAGATTAGTAGCTTCACTCATTTTTCTATTCTTAACTTCTAGCGGATTATTACCTTTAAGTTCCTAATAAAGACATAAGATAAATCAAATGCAACATTATAAGCTTTCTGATATTTATATCTACCCGGTCAAATCATTAGGAGCTATAAGAATAACTAACACCAAAACCACTGAAAAAGGTCTCCAATACGATAGAAGATGGATGTTGGTTGATAATAATAATCAATTCATGACTATCAGAAAATACCCAAATTTTTTGTTCTTCCACCTCTATGGACACAAAGAAGGGTTTAGAATTTCATTTAACGCTAGTTATTTAGACATTCCGTTTTCAATAGCATCAGGTGATTTAATCCAATGTACTATCTGGGATAGTAAAGTAGAGGCCATTAAAGGTGATGAAAGATGGAGTCGGTGGTTTTCAGAGCAGCTAGGAATACCTTGCTCCCTTGTTTACATGCCAGATAAAGCGGATAGACGGATAAAACCATTATGGGGAGGTACAACGGTAAGTTTTGCTGACGGTTATCCTTTATTAATAACATGTGAGGCATCGTTAACTGATTTAAATGAGAAATTAGATGAACCGGTTGAAATGATGCGGTTCAGACCTAATCTAGTTTTTAATGGTGGAGAAGCTTATGATGAATTTAGATGGGGTAGTTTTAATATTGGGCACACCAAATTTCAGGGCTTAAAACCATGTACACGATGCATCGTCACAACGTATAACACCATCACAGGAGAGAAAGGCAGGCAGCCATTACTTGCGCTTTCAAAGCAAAAAATAGATAATAATATTGTTTTTGGTCAGCATGCTAAGTCGTTGGAGTCAGGCGAAATTAGGGTTGGAGACACTTTAGAAATACTGAATTATAAATCTGATCCTTATGCAGCAATTCCAGGACTAAGCCTTTAACTTCGAACATGGCTTTTTATTACCTGAAGGCGCTTCATATTATATTCATTGTGACTTGGTTTGCAGGACTTTTCTATATTATCAGGATCTTCATTTATCAAACAGAGGCCAACGAAAAAGCCGAACCTGACAAGTCCATCTTGACAAAAGAATATAAGAAGAATGCCAGACTCCTTTGGTTCGGTATTACCTGGCCGTCTGCGATTCTGACCTTAATATTTGGTTTTGCTGTGCTATGGCATGTACCCGCCTACCTTTCTGAAGGTTTCATGCATGTTAAACTTGGGATGGTATTTCTTCTGTATGTTTATCATGGCATATGCCATAAGATATTTACTCAGCAGCGAAAAGACTATTACAAGTATTCTTCTGCACAATTAAGGGTCTGGAATGAAGTGGCTACCATATTCCTTGTTGGGATCGTATTTATCATTGTATTGAAAAATACTTTGAGTATGGTGTGGGGGTTTGTGGGGCTGTTATTATTTACTTTTGTACTGATGTTTGCGATAAAAATTTACAAAAAAATACGCGAAAAAAATGAAGAATAAGGGTTCGATTTTACTTACATTTTTAATAGCAGTTATAGCGCTTAGTTGCGATCTGCAAACTGACAAAAAACTCCCCTATTTAGGTAGAAGACAGATTGCTAACGGCGACACTATTTTTCATACTATTGCTGATTTTAAATTCGTAAATCAGGATAGTAACTATGTTACTCAGGAAACATTCGCCGGTAAGATCTACGTAGCAGATTTTTTTTTCACATCATGTCCTACCATCTGTCCTGTTATGAAAACTCAAATGTTGCGTGTGTATGAAAGGTATAAGGATGATCCGCAAGTAAGTATTCTGTCTCATTCTATTGACCCTCAGCATGATACCGTGGCTCTGTTGAAGTCTTTTGCAGGGCGCTTAGGTGTTGAGAGCAATAAGTGGCATTTTATTACAGGCGATAAGGAAGAGATATACAAAGTAGGGCAAACCTCCTACATGGTAAGCGCCGTGGAGGATCCTACAGAGCCAGGTGGCTTTATCCATAGCGGAGCATTTATACTTGTAGACAAGCAAAGAAGAGTCCGTGGCATCTATGATGGAACCTTATCAGACCAGGTGGATATACTTATGTCTGATATGGATCTTTTATTAAAGGAATATGACTAAAATAGTTATTGCTTTTTACACTGCTGTTATTTTGGTATCGTGTACAGGTAAAACAGGGGAGTCTTCAGTTTCAGCTTCAGAACAGGTTAAGTTAGAACAATACCTGGTTGAAGGTCGTACCCTATACCTGCAGCACTGCAGTGCATGCCATCAAGCAGATGGAAAAGGTTTAGCCAGGTTATATCCTCCGCTAAGTCAGTCTGACTACCTGGAAGGCAATGTAGAAAAAGTGGTTTGCAATATTAGGAATGGTCTCAATGGCCCCATAACAGTCAATGGCATCGAATACAATCAGGCGATGTCTGCAAACTATAACTTAACGCCATTGGAAATAGCAGAAATAACTACCTACGTGTATAATTCCTGGGGTAGATCTGATGGCTTAATTAGTGTGTTGGAAGTTGAAAAGTATTTGAAGAACTGCTCTAAAGACTGATTACAGGATTGTTTTCATTTTCACTGTTGTGGAGGTAACTTCGTTTTTAATATCAACGCACGTATCTTTAAAACTTGGGGGTCCAAAGTTTCCAAAAGACTTTTTAGAAAAGCCAAAAGGTTCTTTGGGAATACCAGCCCAGTTAGTATCTAATTCACCGTTTTTATTTTGATCATGAATAACGCTTACGGAGTAACGTCCTGGAGGTAATTTCTCAAATTTCACCGGTCCGTTTTTGACTTCTTCCAATGTAATGATTTTGTTACGATAGAACTTCTTAAGAAAGTCGTCTTCATTGTCAAACAAGGCCACTATAAGTACACCCTCGTCAGACTTTATGTTTTCAATATTTACTAATATCTCCCCAGTATCCGCGGCCCTGTTGGGAAAACCTAGAAAAAGCAATGAGGCTAAAAACTTTAAATACATCAGCGATTTTTAAATCGGACGTAAAGTTAATGCCTAAGACTGAAGTTTTACGCCATTATTACCTAATAAAATAGGTTTTCCAAATCTTCCTTCCTCGTCTTTTACTTCCAGATTAAGTACGCCTCTTGGGCAAACAGAAGAACAAACTCCGCAACCTACACAAGATGAACGGACTATATTTTGTCCCCTTTGTGCATACCATCTAACGTCAATGCCCATTTCGCAATAGGTCGAGCAATTACCGCAACTAATACACTGACCTCCATTAGTCGTGATTCTAAATCTGGATTTAAATCTTTGGACCAAGCCTAGGTAGGCAGCTAATGGACATCCAAAACGACACCACACTCTATTGCCCATAATAGGATAGAAACCAGTACCTACAACTCCGGCAAATCCTGCCCCGATCCAGGCGCCATATACTGAGCGTACATCATAGCTGCTCACACCAAGGATTTGACTACTGCCAGTCCAATAGGTATAGAGCACTCCGCCTGTCATTACAACTGCAAAAGCAAGTACCGCATGGATCATCCAGCGTTCAATTTTCCACGCTTTCACTGACTTATCGGAAAGTTGACGATAAGGATCTCCCAACGTTTCTGCAAGGCCGCCACAACCGCAGACCCATGAACAATACCAACGCTTACCAAAGAAGTAAACAAACACCGGAACCCCAAGGATTATTAATGCGATGCCCCATCCTAACATAAATATGCCTAAGCCTCCATTGGCCATTAGGGTGTTGAGCTCGTTGTCAAAAAAGAAGTCGTAATCTAAAGGCCAGATATTCTTAAAGTCAAAATAAGGCTGATTAAGCCTAAGCAAGATTTCCGGGATCAAAAAAGCAAAGGCCGTTTGAAAAAACATTACCGACATAGTCCTTACCATTTGGTACTTGCTATGTCGATATTTTATGATCATTCTTACCCCCATCACCAGTATGCATAGTGTGTAGATGAAGCCATAGAGGAAAAACCGTCCTGCATCCGATCCTTTCAAAAACTGGCTTACCGGATCAACGGTAATGATCCAACTCGTCATGTATTCAGGATAGAAATAAAGTATGATATAGAAAAGAATTAAGAATGTGCCTGTCAGTATGCCAAGCCATCCAACGCTGGTCATTGCTTTATGAAATAAGCCGTTATTCTTGATGCCAGGGGGGGCGTCTTTAATTTTTGGTAAGATGTAAAGTAAAGCTCCAACAATACAAACTATATAAGTAAGGAACAGAAATAACCCAGGGCTGCCGCTAACCAGACCTGTACTAGAAGCTTTGGTCAGCGAATATTTTAGATCCTTCACTTTGTATTTATCAAACCCTTTTTCATTCACTATTTGATAGAGTTTTATATTATTAGCAACATTAGCTATTTGCTGTTGCATTTCTTCTTTGCTTCCAAATTCTCGGCCGTCTAACCAACCGCCATAATCCCTAAAGGTTTTCTTTTTGTATGTGCCGGTTTCACTATCATCGAAAACCTGATCTAGACTTGATATTTCAAAGCTACCCTCGTTCTGCACGGCAATCTTATTTACTTCCTTATCCGTTATTCCAAAAGCGTCAAGCTGCACTTTGTTAACTGCATTAAACGCTTCATCTAAATCACGAACCAAGGAAAAACTATTCGAGAAAGTCTTTCCCACAACATCACTGTTGCGTTTGACCAACTCTGCTTTATCTCCTACTCGATTTTGTAAGAGGTTTTCGGTTACAACATAAGATTCTATGAAAAATGATCCTATGAAGATTCCAAACCCTATGATGAAAAGGACTAATCCTGTTGTTTTTATTGCCTTCATCCGAATATTGCTTCTAAAAGTGATTTTTTGCCCTTGAGCTTTATAGTATTATCAGGGTATTGTTTATTAAATGCTTCTGCTATTTGTTGTTCATGCCTATTGAAAAACTCGGGATCGAAATTAGCTTTTCGGAGGTTTTCAAGCACATGGAAGATATCTCTCTTTTCAGTCAACCATTTGTCGAAGCACTCATGTCGTAGCCTAATTCCAAATGTATTAACTCCTAAAAAGAGCTTAGTCTCCCTATCGAAAATGAAATGCATGCATTTCTTTCCACTTTCGTGCTCCCAATAAAATTCCTTCTCATTATCCTTCAATTGGTTCCAAACCCAACCGTAAGTTTGGTATTCAATATCGAAAAATTTGGCTGAGTTGAACCAATTCCCAGGCTTATAAGCTGTTTTATTCTCGGTAATTGTCTGAGCCACAGTCTCACCCATCATTCTGCCAGTGTACCAGACCTGCTCAATAGGTCTTCGATTCGGTAGAGGCTCTCTACGCTCGGCGCAGTCGCCAACAGAATATACATCTTTCACACTGGTCTCTAGGTACTCATTTACTAAAATACCACGACCAGTTTCTATTCCTGAAGCTTTGGCTAAGTCAATATTAGGTTGCACACCTGCTGTCAAACCAACAAATTGGCAAGGTATTTCATCGCCCTCCGATGTTACGACAGCCTTCACACGGCCATTTTCATCCGGTAATATTTCCTTGAGTTCACTGCCTAATCTCAGGTCGACATGATGTTCCTTTATATGATTGCTGATGATGCAAGCATCTTGGTGTGGCAGTACATTGTTCCAGAACTTTTTTTCGCGTACTAGAAAAGTAACGTCTATATCTTTAGATCTCAGCATTTCTGCCAACTCCACACCAATCAACCCCCCACCTACGATGACTCCCCGTTCTATGCCTTTCGTGTACTTTTCTATATACCGCAGGTCTTGGTAACTCACCATACCACTTACACCTTTAAGATCTTGACCGGGCCACCCGAATTTATTTGGTTTTGCTCCAGTGGCTAGGATTAAATGATCATAACTAAATCCACCCTTCTTTTTCAATTCTAGCGACTTCTCTTGGGTGTTGATTTTCTCTACATAATCATTGACCAGGTTGATCTTGTTCTTTTTCCAAAACCAATCTTCATAGGGCTTGGTATGTTCAAATTTCATATGACCCATGTAGATGTACATAAGAGCTGTCCTTGACCAAAAATGATCTGTTTCAGCAGAAATGATGGTAATCTCATAGTCACTATTTTTCCTTATATGTCGAGCAGCTGTGACACCTGAGATACCGTTTCCAATAATTACGACGTTTGACATTTTGTATAGATAAAAACTCAATTTGGATATTTTTACGGGGCTTTCCTATTGATGTTTTGTAAACCTTCTCACATGTCTGAGGATTGACAATTGATTGCTATTCCTAGCTCTGATATGTATTAAAAACACCGCTCATTTGTTCTAAACACCTTTTTGTCTGCTTTAAGACACAACCAGATATCTACAACACCGTTACTTGTCTTCAACCAAACGTTAAAAACATGACAAGAAAATTGATTATAGTACTTGCTCTTTTTGCGATCGCCCTGCCATCTCAGTCAGCAGACCTGACTTCCTTCTTTGGCGAGGCAGATGCTTTTCTCAAGAAGTTTGTCGACAATGGTAAAGTGCACTATCAAGATATCAATACCAACATAACTGCCATTGAAAACCTTTACAACGATATCGGATCCATGGATTTATCCAAAGCTAACCCTGAAGCGAAAAAAGCATTTTTCATCAATGCTTACAACCTGATCGTAATCTATCAAGTTGCTAAATTCTATCCGTTAAAATCACCTTTGGATAGAAGTGGTTTTTTTGATAGAGTGAAGCATACCGTAGCGGGAGAGTCCATTACATTAAACGCTTTGGAAATCAAAAAGCTGGTACTAACTTATAAAGATCCAAGAATACATTTTGTACTTGCATGTGCCGCTGTGAGTTGTCCGCCTTTAGCTAGTTTCGCTTACCTCCCCGGCAAGTTAAACGGCCAGTTGGATACCAGAACAAAGCTTTCAGTGAACAATAATAACTGGTTGAAGGTAAGTACAGGTGCCAAACAGGCGTCTATCTCAAAGATATTTGACTGGTATAAAAAAGATTTCACTATGAATGGAGAAAATACGGTAATCGAGTTTATTAACAAGTACCGAAAAGCGGCTATTCCTGCATCTTATTCAATAGTACATTACGAATACGATTGGAGTTTAAATGAAGGATGACTTATTATTTGACCGGGTTTAACCATATTTTCGAGGGAGCCAAACTGGGCTCCCCTTTTATTTTCCTCTAAGGTTTGTTCTTCCAATTGAATAATCTTTATGCGTTTATGAACCTCATCGCTTGCTGCGAATCCATTTTGTTCAAGCGCTTTTTTTAACCGGTATAAATAACCACTTTCCAATAACTTTAACAGACTCTTTTGAAATGATCTTATCGAGATAGCCTGTCTTTAGATCAAAATCTTTAAGATTAAACACTTCATCAATTTTCCCGCTAAGGACAAGATCTTGCGGGAAGCCTTTGATCATTGTTTTATCAAAACCAACAATCCACAGTTCATCTGCGGCCTGTAGCGCTAGATCAAGTTCATGCGTGGCTTCATTTTTTGTAATGGGTAAAGTTTTGGTACCTTCGGTCAACTTGTTGATTTCTGGTTGATAGCCAATCTACAAGAACTAAAATGGGAATTTCGCGACTGATTTATTTTGGATTCGAAAGCTGTACTCGCAACTGTAAGCTCTTTTATACTTGTTAACATTCGTCGCCACTGTTTCGATGGTTAGAGAAATGGGAAGGTGTTAACAATGTAGAGCGAGCCAGGAGACCTGCCAGTAAGTTTTAAATAAGCTTTCGGGAGTTAGGGCTTGGGCTAATTTCGGTATTTTCCGTGTTACCCATTTTTTTGAAAAGATTTGAAATGTATAACGGTCAAAGTAGTGAGGATAGTAATTGACGGGTTTTCTTGTATTCTATATGTTACTGGGTTGCTGGATCTTTTAACCAGTTCGTTCTAGATACTTAAATCCCAACTTTAAGTCATGATACATCTAATAACAGGGGGTGAACGTTCGGGTAAATCATCTTATGCACAGCATTTGGCTCTTGAGGCGTCCAATGCCCCAATTTATTTAGCCACAGCCAAAGTCTGGGACGATGACTTTAAGCAACGGATAGATCGGCACAAAACTGAACGCGATGAGCGTTGGCAACTGATCGAGTCTGAGATGAAGTTATTTGATCCACTACCAGAAAATAGCAGTGCAGTGGTAATTGATTGTATTACCCTTTGGTTGACCAATTTTTTCTCACACTTTAAGAGTGATAAAGAGAAGACGCTTGAGGCAGCCAAAAATGAAATTAATCAATTAACTCGGTACTCCGGGAATCTGTTCATCGTAACGAATGAGATAGGCATGGGTGTACACGCGCACAATCAAGCTGCTCGTGATTTTGTGGAATTACAAGGATGGACGAACCAATACCTAGCTAAAAAAGCCATCAGAGTTATACTTATGGTTTCAGGAATACCCATGCAAGTAAAGTAACAAACGATTAATTGTAATGAAGGAAGCGAAAAAGGTAAAGCAGAAGAAACTCTATTATATTGAGGACGAATTATATGTGTTTACAGAGCCTATCATTTACAAAGAGGTTACTGCTGTAAGAGTGGTTGCAGGCATTGCCCATACGGATTTAAAGAAAAGGTTTAGTTAAGTATGAGACCATTTGATGAGGAAGGATTTCGGGTAGCGTTACAGAAAAAAATTGATACTAAAACCAAACCATTAGGAGCGCTGGGTAAGCTCGAGAAATTGGCCTTTCAAATTGGCATGGTTCAAAAGTCCTTAACACCAGAGCTTAGGTCACCAAAGCTCTTTATTTTTGTAGCAGATCACGGCATTGCACGGGAAGGTGTCAGCGCTTATCCGGCTGAAGTAACTCACCAAATGGCGCTTAATTTTTTGAGCGGGGGAGCTGCTATCAACGTATTTTGTAAACAACATAATATTGCGTTGAATATCGTGGACGCAGGTGTTAACGCAGATTTAACTTATGATAATGGTTTCATCGATAAAAAAGTGGCCTTTGGCACACAAAATTTCTTGCATACAAATGCTATGACCATAGAACAGTGTCAACAAGCCTTTGTCTTTGGTCAAAGCCTAATTGATTCGGATAAGGCGCCTTCCATTTTTTGTTTTGGTGAAATGGGGATTGGCAATACTTCTTCTGCCAGCATAATCATGAGCCTGCTTTGTGATGAGCCTATTGAAAATTGTGTTGGTAGGGGCACGGGTCTCTCTAATCAGCAGCACAAACATAAATTAGCAGTTTTGAGCAAGGCAATTAAAAAACATCAAATAAACAGAAAAGACCCAATGGAGGTACTAACTACATTTGGGGGTTTTGAAATTGCCATGATGAGCAGTGCAATGTTAGCCGCCGCCAAGGGAGGAAGGTTAATAGTTGTGGACGGTTTCATAGCCACGGCAGCTTTTTTAATAGCGCATGGCTTGAAACCGGAGATAATAGATCATGCGATTTTTAGTCACGTGTCTGATGAGCATGGACACCAAAAAATGTTAGATTTTCTGGGCGCTGACCCATTACTAAAACTGGATTTGAGGCTAGGTGAAGGCACAGGTTGTGCCCTGGCCTATCCTCTCATAGAATCAGCAGTCATTTTTTTAAATGATATGGCGTCCTTTGAATCGGCGGGTGTGAGTAAAGAAAGTAATGATTAAACAGGAGCTAAAAATTTTCTTTACAGCGCTTATGTTTTATTCTCGTATTCCATGTCCTAAATGGGTAGACCATTCACCCGATATGCTGAATAAAGCCACTCGGTATTTTCCATTTATTGGTTGGATTGTAGCCGGGGTATCAGCAGGTGTCTTGTATGGGTTCTCACAATTTTTACCTATGAGTATTGCCATTCTTTTGTCAATGATAGCTGCTATTTTGACAACAGGCGCTTTTCACGAAGATGGGCTGGCCGATGTATGTGATGGGTTTGGAGGAGGTTGGACCAAAGAGCGCATACTGGCCATTATGAAAGACAGTGTAATCGGTGCATACGGAGTAGTGGGTATGGCGCTCATTTTACTGTTGAAATACATTACTTTGGTAGAATTAGCTGGTATTATGTCGGCCCTGTACCTGATTACCGTCTTGTTTTCCGCACATGCTCTTAGTCGTTTTATGGCGGTGGTGATCATTAGGTTTTCTAAATATGCAAGGGATAATGAAGATGCAAAAGCTAAACCAGTTGCCAAAAAACTACCATTTACTTCTTTTTTCGTGGCTGCGGTCTTTGGGTTAGTTCCCTTATTCTGTTTTCAGTCTTTTTATGTTTTGGCTGCCATCGTTCCACCAATATTGATAACATTTTATCTAAAAGGATATTTTAATAAATGGATTAATGGCTACACCGGTGATTGCCTAGGTGCAGTTCAGCAAGTGACGGAAGTGGTATTTTATTTAAGCTTTTTGGCGGTATGGACATTTATTTAGTGCGACACAGCACACCGGATATTCCAAAAGGAGTGTGCTATGGTCAGGCCGACATAGACGTGACGGATAGTTTTGATCTTGAAGCATCGCGTCTTAAGGGTATTCTTCCAGAAAATTCCCAATGCTATTCAAGTCCGCTCAAAAGATGTATCAAGATGGCCGACTATCTCTCAAGCGACTATCAGGTAGATGACCGATTGGTGGAAATGTCTTTTGGGGAATGGGAAGAAAAGGAATGGACGACCATAGATCAAACAGCGCTTAATGAATGGATGACGAATTTTGTAAGTAGCAGAGTGCCAAATGGTGAATCCTTTAATGACCTTATTAGCAGAGCCATTGATTTTTGGGAAGAGCTCACTGAAACCAGGGCTTCAGGAAATTATATTATCTATACGCATGGAGGGTTCATTCGCTCTATTGTTACACATCTGTTATCAATGCCGCCTGAAAAGGTCTACAGCTTTCATTTAGACTTTGCCAGTGTGACTAAGGTTAGTATTCACAATAAACAGTTTAGACTTGAATACCTTAATCGATAACCTTGCGAAATTAATACGTGATAAATGTGAACATACAGGAGCTTCATGTGTTTGCTCTTCTGTGAAGAAGAGAGGCGTTAAAAAATCAAACGATAAATTGTATTACATAGAAAACGGCATGTACGTTTTCACAGAAGCATATCATTTGCAAAGGGGGTACTGCTGCAAAAGCGGCTGTCGCCACTGTCCGTATGGTTTCCATGATAAAACCAAAAATTAGTATCAGTTGGAGCGGTGGTAAAGACTCCGCTCTTGCCTTGTATAAACTGTCGCAATCTGATGAGTTCGATATAGATCATCTTCATACTGTTTTAGACGCTGACAATCAAAGAGTGAGCATGCACGGTATTCATGAAGACCTAATTCAAATGCAAGCAGACCTTATGGGATTCCCTCTCAGGAAGCTATATCTGACCACCGATAAGACCACCATGGCCTACGAAAAGCTCATGCTTTCTTATTACGATCAAATAAAAAACCAAGGGATTGATTATGTGATGTTCGGAGATATATTTCTTGAGGACTTAAAAGATTTTCGTGATTCCATGTTGAACAAGGGTGGATTGAAAGGGATATATCCAATTTGGCAAAATCAATCCGGGGAACTGTTGAGAAAATTCTTTGATTTTGGGTTTGAAGCTATCATGTGTGCTGCTGATGATGACAAATTAGATAAAACGAGGGTTGGGAAACCCTTATCGAATGAACTGCAAGGATTGGATATTGATCCGTGTGGTGAGAATGGTGAGTATCACTCCTTTGTTACCTTAAACCCAATGTTTAAGCGGAGTTTTGATATCCAGGTTGGCGAAATAAAGTCTAAAAAATATGAATTTGATTCACTTACTGAATCCGGAGAGATGAAAACTCACCGTTCAAAGTTTTGGTTTGCCAACCTTGAACTAACCTAGATCAACAAGCTTGCGAGCGGCAGAAAATGGAGTGATTTGGCCAACCTTCACCTTCTCCTCCATAGAATTCAAGTGTTTTAGAACTTTAGGCGATGCATAAAAACCTGTTTTCAATAAGTGGCTGATACTTTCTTTCATCCAGCTAACATTCTGATTTTGTCGTTGAAGTTTTAACCAGTCCTCTCCAACGGAATTAAAGTATTCCAAAATCATTGACCAAACCTTTTCAAGTCCTGTATTTTTAACTGAAGAGCAGAGGTTAACCTTGGGACTCCATCCTGATGAGGAGAGGGGAAAAAGGTGCAGCGCATTTTCGAATTCTATTTTTGCTTTCTTTGATGCTTGAATATTGTCACCATCGGCTTTATTTATCACAATGGCATCAGCCATTTCCATTATTCCCTTTTTTATGCCTTGCAGCTCATCGCCGGCCCCGGCGAGTAAAAGTAAAAGAAAGAAGTCCACCATACCCTTCACAGCAGTTTCAGATTGGCCAACGCCGACAGTTTCGATCAATATGATATCAAAACCTGCCGCTTCGCACAGCAATAATGTTTCACGTGTCTTATTGGCTACTCCTCCCAGGGAATCACCGGTGGGCGAGGGGCGTATATAGGCATTCAGATCATTGGAGAGGGATTCCATTCTGGTTTTATCTCCCAATATGCTGCCCCCGGTTCGCTGACTACTCGGGTCGACGGTCAACACAGCAAGATTATGGCCGCTGCCGGTTAGTAGTCCTCCAAAAGTTTCAATAAATGTGCTTTTTCCAACTCCCGGTACTCCCGTAATTCCTATTCGTTTTGAACCGCCTGTATTTGGGAGAATAGTATTAAGTATCTCCTCACCAAGTAGAATATCCGGCGTTGCACTGCTTTCTATAAGCGTAATAGCCTTACTTAGCACAACCCTATTGCCACTAAGGATGCCATCCACATACTCACCTTTAGAAAGTCTTTTTCGCTGATATTGGGTCATGCCAAATCTAAAATACTAAGCATGCTTACAATTCAAGGCTAAATTGTGCTTTTTTTAATATAATGCGTATTTTGTCTCTTCTAATTACACTCAAGAATGGAAAAAGAGCATGGAAACATCTGGCTTGATAGCTTATTCGGTACTATTTTCATTTATCTCTTTATGTACGTCATATCCTTAATACCTGCATTTAGAATTTTTGAGGCATTTGATGCTGTGGGGCAGGCGCTTGCAGATTTTGAAATGACAGATATAGCCTTTAACAAACTCAGAGAACCACTTCCGCCAGATACTACGATCGTACTTGTAAATATGGGTAATCTGGATCGTTCAGGAATTGCTCAGCAAATTCGAATTGTAGATAAATATGGCCCTAAGGTTATAGGTATGGATAGCTTTTTCAAAGGTTATAATGAGGATACATTGGGTTCTTTGGTATTGGCAGGAGCCTTGGCCTCGGTGCAATCTGAGTTGGTTATGGTTACCAAAGTGGAACAGACCGATTCATTAGCAGCCTTACATGAGGGAGATGAGCTATATGACTATTTATACACTTCAGATAGTATGTATACCTTCAATGCTCATCAAGCTATTGCAAATCTAGATACTGATGCAGAGTATCAGGATGATGTAAAGATCTGCCGTGCCTTTCCTCCTAAGCGTACAGACCTTTCTACTGGGATTGAACACATGGCGTTTGGGGCAAAAATGGCGGAATTATATAAGCCCGGGATTACCAATCAACTTATGGATCGTGATAAAGACTATGAAATTATTAATTACCGCGGCGATTTTTTAAACTTCTTTGGCAATGGGGATAAGTTTTCAACTAGGTTCTATGCATTGGACTGGGACCAGGTATTGAACGAGGATTTTGTACCGGAACTATTAAAAGACAAGGTTGTTCTCTTTGGTTTTTTAGGAGCTTATTTTGGAGCGCCTGAGTGGGAGGATAAATTTTTCACACCACTAAATCCAAAAATTGCAGGCAGGGCTAATCCCGATATGTTCGGTCCTGTAATTCATGCGAATATTTTGTCGATGATCTTGAATGAGGATTATGTTGATACCTTTTCAGAGACAATAGATACTATATTCGGGGTAATACTATGTTTTTTCAATGTGTTGCTCTTTTCCTATATCTACAGGAAATATGGCGTTTGGTATGATGGACTAACAAAACTGATTCAGGTCTTTGAAGTAGCCATTATTCTTTTTTTAATTATTCAGATTTTCTCTTCTTCAAGTTTCAAACTTGAATTGACCTACGGATTGATTGCTTTAGCTCTTGCCGGAGATTTGTTAGAGGTGTATTATGGGGTGGTTAAAAATCTATTTAGCCAAGCCGGTAGAAGATTGATGTTTAAGAAAACTAAAAAGCGGAAAGTGCGGTTAAAATAACCTAAGTCCATGCTTATTAGTAGTTTAGTGTTTAAAAATAGTGGGGTAACATAAAAAAATGGCAGGATTTCTGTTTACCTGCCTTACCATCGACGTATAAACAATTAACCATAACTAAAAAATATTATTCAATATTAGATGCATTAAATAATTGGTGAGTATCATGAAAAAGCATTTTATCTTGACCTTGGTCATTCTTCTAGTAGGGAGCCAGGTCTTTTCTCAAGGTTATACTTTTAAGGTTCTGGCGAACAGAGGTGAGAATAAAATAAAAACAGGTTCTGAAACAAAACCTTTGAAGACGGGCGCCTCGCTCAAGTCTGATGATGAACTCATAGTTTCGAGCAACGCTTACCTTGGTTTGGTCCATTCAAGTGGTAAAACTATGGAACTAAAAGAGGCCGGAAATCACAAAGTTTCCGAGCTGGCTCAGAGGGTTAGCCAGGGTGGAAGTAGCGTAGCCAGCAAGTACGCAGATTTCGTACTTAGCAAGATGTCCGCTGAGGGTAAAAAGAACAGGTTAAGCGCTACCGGAGCAGTTCATAGAGGACCAGAAGATCCAATAAGTGTTTTTCTCCCCTCTATTTCAGAGATCTATGGAGACAGAGCGCTAATACAGTGGGATAGTTCTCAAGTAGCAAATGCGTATAAAGTGACGATAAGAAATATGTTTGATGATACGCTAATGGAAATTAAGACCAATGAAAACGGTATTGAGGTTGATATGACTGATGAGAAGCTTGCAAAGGAGAATGTTCTTCTTATCGAAGTATCAGACGGAAACGATCCAACAAGAAAGACCGAGTCTAAAGCGATTAGGCGATTATCAGAAGATAAAACCACCCAGGTTAAAGATCAATTAGATGCATTAATGGAAGGTGTTGAAGAGGTAACTGCTCTCAACAAGTTTATTCTGGCCGGATTCTTTGAAGAGAATAACTTACTTGCCGATGCACTTACAGCATATCAAGAAGCCATTAATATGGCGCCTGAGGTCGATACTTTTAAAGAGGCCTACGAAGAATTTTTATATCGAAATGCAATGTTGAAGTCCAACTGATCGAAATAATATCAAGAAAAAAGCGGTTCATTTGAGCCGCTTTTTTTGTATCAGCATAAAACAGCTAAATTTTTTGATTGTGTTGGAATACATATATTCAGGAGTTAAAGCATTTGATTAGAGCGCGTATCAACAATCTTCTAAAAACCCTGGGTCCAGGGATTATTTTTGCCGGCATGTGTATCGGAGTATCGCATTTGGTACAATCAACACGTGCCGGCGCTGATTACGGCTTTTCTCTTCTACTGGTGGTAGTGGCTGCCAACCTGTTTAAGTATCCATTTTTTGAATTTTCATCTCGATATACAGCTGCCACAGGCAAGAGTATTCTAGATGGTTATGCAAGTGTTGGCAAATGGATTTTATGGGTTTACGGTGCGGTTACGTTTATTAGTATGTTTATAGTAACTGCTGCAGTCACATTCGTCGCTGCCGGCTTATTAAGTAATTTATTAGGTCTTGATATCTCTACGGATATTTGGGCAGCAATTATTTTCTTCTTTTGCCTGATACTCCTTTATACAGGGAAATATAATGCACTTGACAGCTTGCTGAAAATAGTTAGTACAGTTCTGTTAATTTCTACCGTTACAGCGGCTGTTGTGGCATTTATCAATGGACGCGTGCCGGCAGCGGATGGCTTTATATCTAAGGAAGTACTATCTCCTGAAGGAGTTATCTTCTTAATCGCTCTTATGGGCTGGATGCCAACTGCGGTCGATATGAGTATCTGGACCGGTCTTTGGGCGGAGGCACGGATTAAACAAACAGGGTATAAGCCGACAATGAAGGAGACATTACTTGACTTCAATCTGGGCTATGGCATAACAGCCTTATTGGCCATGATCTTCCTTTCACTTGGGGCTTTGGTACTATTTGGAACGGGTATAGAATTGTCGAATAGTTCGGCTGCTTTTGCCGGTCAGCTTATAGGTATGTATACCTCATCTATAGGAGAATGGAGTCACATCGTTATTGCTGCAGCGGCTTTTAGCGCTATGTTTAGTACTTCAATAACTGTGTTGGACGGTTATGGCAGGTCGATGGCTAGAATTCAAAAATTACTTATATCAAAGGAGCAAAAATGGTCATACGCCTTTTGGATCATAATTGTTAGCCTGGGCGCTTATATTGTGATTTCTCAGTTTCTTAACGATTTAAAAAGCTTGGTGGATCTGGCCACTATACTTTCATTTGTTATTGCCCCTTTAGCTGCTTATTTGAACTATAAAGTAATTCTTTCTAATGAGGTCTCCAATTATTACCAACCACCTCGTTGGCTGAGACTATTAGCTATAGCAGGTCTGTTGTTCCTTGTTTTATTCACAATAATCTACTTTGTGGTACTAATGCGGTAGGACAAATATTTTTCGTTTTCTTCTGTTGCAAATTAAAAAGTCAAACTCTAATATTGCAGTCCATTTGAGAAACACTCCCCCTTAGCTCAGTTGGTTAGAGCGGCTGACTGTTAATCAGTAGGTCCTTGGTTCGAGCCCAAGAGGGGGAGCTTTATAATCAGCCACTTATTTGAATCATTAATAAGTGGCTTTTTGTTTTAATTATGCTTTCAGCTATTCTTTAAAAACTATATCTAACCCCAAGGTTAAAGTTCCTCTCTGCTGCGGCCCATCCAAAACGATCTACATAGTCTGTATCAAAAATGTTATTGATGCTTCCCGAGAGGGTTAGCTGATTAAATGTGTAAGATACAAAACCGTCGAAAAGGTCATAGGATTCTAATGTGATTTCATCGTTCTCAGGAACTTCACCTACATGCAGGTGTGTTAATTTAAATAGTAAGTTGTCAACCGGACGCATTGTTGCACTGAAACCGAATTTTTTTTCGGGTACCCTGCGCAAGATGGCGTCGTCTGTTAACGATCTGGTATAGGTGTAATGTCCGGCCAGGGTAAGCTCTGGCGCGATGATGTAGCTAAAGTTAACTTCTACCCCATCTACCTCAGTTTCACCTTCTACGTTTTCATAGCCGCCGTCAAAAACACCACCTTCGAACGTAGTGATAAAATCAATTAAGTCCTTGTCCATTCTGTAGAAGTAGACGCCACCCACTTGAAAATTACTTTCACCTAGCAATTCAAATCCAAATTCTACCGTTTCAGATTCCTGAGGTTCAAGATCAGGATTCCCTGCATCAGAAGCCAGGAAACCAAAGTCTCCACTATACAATTCATTTAATGAAGGAGTACGAAAGGCGGTGGCATAGGACGCCAGCAACTTTAGCTTTCCTGCATCCACATCGATCAAATAGCTTGGATTTATATTCCACACAAAGTTTGAACCATACAGATTATGGTTATTTAGACGACCACCCACTTGAAGATCGAAGTTTCGAGAGCCGTAAATCAGGGATACATAGGGGTCAACCATCGTGAAGTTTTCAGTATCAGCGCCTTCAAACTCGCTGGAGGGTCGCTGAAAGTTTACTCCGCCCAGCAGTTTTATTTCATCTGTCAGATTTTGATCTACAATTACATCAGCCTGGAGCGTATGACCATTAAACTCGCTAATGTCTCGTTCTCCAGGATCTCCCGGCAGATCAAATGTACGATCATTGCTGTGGTACGATAAGTTTGCCTTTAAGCTACCACGGCTCCATTTATAGCTTGGTGATACAGCCAATCTCAATTGATTCTGGTCTAATTTAGAATCGTTATCCCGAAAACCTCCACCATCAAAATCGTTTTCGATGTCATCGTAGGCGGCGGTTAAGTCTACTGTAAATCGATCCGTAAACTCATAGCCAAACTTCCCTAAAAAATTCAGATTTTGAATTCCGTCATCATCGAAATTCTGGTTTCCTAACGTATCTAATGCTGCTGAAAAACCATCAGAAGACCTGTATGAGCCACTTAACATATAGTTGAATTTGTCTATCCTGCCAGAAACATTTGCGTTGGAAGTAAAAGTATTAAAGCTTCCGTATTCAGTATTTAAAGTGGTTTTTATCGTTTCCTGCGCCGCTTTTTTCATGGTAATATTTATCACCCCGGCTGCTGCTCCCGTACCGTAAAGAGAACTAAGTCCACCTTTCAAAACCTCTATCGATTCCACCTGATCAAGGTTCAGAAGCCGTAAATCAAATGTTTGTTGGGTGCCTGTAGGATCGTTATAAGGAATTCCATCAATAAGGATTAGGGTTTGCTCACTTTGAGCGCCCCTAATTCGATAGCCAATATCCGTTCCTGGCGTTGCAAAGTTTCCATCAATTTGGACGCCGGGTATTTCATTGAGTAAATCTGTAATGTCCTTACCTCTGTTAGCTTCTATTTGCTTTCTGTCCAGTTTATAGATGGTTTTTCCTGATTTTTCAATCGTTGTTTCTACTTTGTTTCCAGTTACCACTACATCTTCCAACTGAACAGTTTTAAGGGAGTCCTGAGCTTTTGCACTCAGACTTAGGCAAACGAATGCCACCAATACATAAATTTTTTGCATAATTTTTAGTCATAAATGAGCTTCATTGCTGTGTAGAGCATGCTATAGCCTTCACTTCAACTTTCACCCGAAGTTTAGTTTGAAATAAATTTCTTCGGCAGGTCTCCTGACTTGTTCAACTTGGGCTTCCTTCCCATCCGACAGTTGGCGGACAGTGGAATTAGATTTGAACCAAGCTTACTGAACTTACAGTTGCGGGGACAGTTCTTGATTTTCACAAGATTCCCTTTTAAGCCCATATAATAAAGATTTACAACATGGACACCGAATTCATCGCAAATGTATAATTATATATCTATTCAAATAGAAAAGCACTATAATTAAGTTTTGAGGAAGGCGGGATTGTATATATTAAATCGGAAGATAAACTTACTTTTACTTTCGAAATAAGGTGCATAAGCATAAAAGGGAATCCGGTGCTATCCTCAAAATGGATAAATTCCGGAGCTGCCCCCGCAGCTGTAAGCCGAACTCAGCTATGCTGAGGGGTTTTATATCTATAACCACTGTCCGCCAACTGGCGGATAGGAAGGCCTAAAACCTGGTAAGCCAGAAGACCTACCTGTTTCACTAGTAATAATTCGACGCTTAGGGGATGGAGCTATCGAATGCGAACAATCTATTGGTTTGGAAACCTATGTTCCATTCATTGGTCATCATTCTTAAGAATAGTATTTTGGATTAATGATCAAAGAATGAAAAAGAGTGTATTAGGAATCATTATTTTACTGATTGGTTGTCAGCCAACCAAAGATCAATCGTCAGACAATGAAACAATTGATCTGGTAACAGAGTCATTCTCTTTTACCCCCAAGGTAAAGTATGCGAAGCACTTTAGTCTACGTAAATATGGGGACGTTAAAGCAATGATTGTTAAAAATCCCTGGGAAGAAGGAGACACATTAGTGTCTTATGCTCTATACCCCAAAGGAACTCAAGAGCCTGCTCTGGAATGGGCAGAATTTAAGATTCCAGTACCCATAGATGAAGTGGTTGCCACCTCCAGTCCCCATATTGGGTTTATTACTTTGATCAATGAATTGGAAAGGATTACAGGAGTAGCGGATGATCGTTATATTTTTGATTCGTACATCTATGATAAAATAAGCAGGAGACAGATAGCTCAAGTGGGTTCGCTAAGAGATAGTAATCTGGAGGTTTTATTGGATCTTTCCCCAGATTTAGTCATGAAAACGGGTGTTGATAATGTAAGAAATGAGGACGCTCGTTTAACTGAGGCTGGGATACCTATTTCATACAATGTCGAGTGGATGGAAACTAATATGTTGGCCAGGGCAGAATGGATCAAGTTTGTTGGGGCTTTTTTCAATAAAGACGAAAAAGCCGATTCTATTTTCAGCAGTGTTGAAAAAGAGTATCTCAAGGCACTATCAATCACTTCTGATATTAGTGATCGCCCCAGTATTATGACCGGGAATAACTTTAAAGGAACCTGGTATATGCCGGGTTCAGATAGTTATTTGACCAAGCTGATCCACGACGCAGGGGGAGATTATTATTATAAGAACGAAAAGTCGACTGGGAGTCTGCCACTCAGTTTTGAGGTAGTGCTAGATGACCTGATAGACGCGGATTATTGGATTGGCCCTCGAGCTGAATCCTTGAAAGAACTGGAGATGATGGATGAAAGATATACCCTTTTTAAAGCTTTTAAAACGGGAAATGTATATACATCCAACAAGAGAATGAGTGAAAATGGAGGCAATGATTACTGGGAAAGCGGTATGTCTCGACCAGATCTTATTCTTAAGGATGTGATTAAGATCTTCCATCCGGGATTACTTCCTGATCATGATCTTTATTACTATAAAAAGCTGCAATAGCAATTTGGATTGGCTGCTATCAATAGTTACATACTGAAACCCTGGCTGGTCGTAGTGATCGGAATTGGTCTTATCATTAGTTTATTTCTACTGGATTTAAGTTTGGGTAGCGTTAAGATTTCCGTAGAGGAGTTGCTAAACATCATTTCGGGAAACCCTTCCAAAAAATCCTGGGAGTACATTTTTTTTAGTTTTAGACTGCCTAAAGCTATTACCGCTATTTTAACCGGAGCCGGTATCTCGGTAGCAGGTTTACAAATGCAAACCCTTTTCAAAAATCCGCTGGCTGGTCCGTCGGTATTAGGAATTAGCCATGGAGCGAGCCTTGGCGTAGCTGTTTTTGTACTTTCTTCAACGGCTATTTTTGGAGTGACCACCAACTTTCAGGAAGCATTGGGTAGCTGGGGACTTGTCCTATTTGCCATAGCGGGATCATTTTTGGTGCTTTTAAGTGTCCTATTTGCCTCCGCTAGAATATCTGACGGGGTTACCGTCCTCATCGTAGGATTGATGTTTGGTTTTATGACAGGAGCTGTAGTGAGTATCTTACAATACTTCAGTGATCCTGAATTGATTCAAAACTTTTTGGTATGGACATTCGGTAGCCTTTCCGGCGTAGCGTGGTCTCAATTGCGGGTCATGGGACCGGTGATAGCGCTGACACTACTACTCTCTCTATTGTACTCCAAACAGATGAATGCCTTGCTTTTGGGGGAGAACTATGCAACTGGGGTAGGTATCAACGTGGCTCGAACCAGGTTGAAATTGATCCTGACAACCAGTGTCGTGGCCGGTACGATTACGGCATTTACAGGTCCTATTGCATTCATAGGGGTTGCAGTACCTCACCTCGCACGTCTACTTTTCCGTACTTCAAATCATAAAATACTGATTCCTGGAACCATGATGTCCGGAGCGGTGATTATGCTTATTTGCGATATTGTGTCACAAGTACCAGGCGCTCAAACTACACTGCCGTTAAATTCCGTTACCGCACTTTTCGGTGCACCGGTTATTCTTGCGATTATCATTAAAAACAAGAAAATGAAAGGGGCATTCTAATGGAAAGCATAGCGACCATAAACCAAGAAACTGCTCATTTGACCAGACCTATTCTTTATACACAAGGGTTGACAATAGGTTATAAAACAAAGCGAAATACATTAGAGCTTGAAAAGGATTTAAATATAAAAATCCGCAATGGTGAGCTCGTGTGTCTCATTGGACCAAACGGTTGTGGTAAATCTACACTCATGCGTACCATCGCAGGCCTGCAGAAGCCATTGCATGGAGAAACATTTATTGCCGAAGTAGACGTGAACAATATCAAGCCCCATCAATATGCAAAACTCTTGAGCCTGGTACTCACAGATAAGGTCAATGTGGGTGCCATGACGGTGATGGATATTGTTTCCATCGGGCGTTATCCCTATACCAATTATTTTGCGAGGCTGAAATCCAGTGATTATGAAATCATTGAACGTTCGTTGGATAGTGTTCATTTGACTTCCTATAAAGATCGATTTTTTAATGAACTAAGCGATGGAGAGAAGCAGCGGGTGCTTATTGCCAAAGCGCTGGCCCAAGATACACCTTTGATCCTATTGGATGAACCTACTGCACACCTTGATTTACCGAATCGTGTTGAGATCATGAATATCTTGAAACGTTTGGCTAAGGAGACCAATAAGGCCATCTTTCTATCCACGCACGAGTTGGATCTGGCGTTGCAAACGGCAGATACGATCTGGTTGATGAACCGGGAAGAAACGTTGAAAAGTGGTACACCGGAAGACTTGGTACTGTCAGGCATGTTTGAACGAGTATTTAAAAGCAGCGCCTTTACGTTCGATAAGCTTTCCGGCTCGTTTAAAGTGGTACATCCTACGAAAGGAAAAGTCTCACTATCGGGAAACGATGTTCATAGCACCTGGGCCAGGCGTGCGTTGGAAAGAGATGGCTATCAGGTAGTTCAGGATGCAGATTGGCCGATTAGCATTCTCCATGAAGAAGATCGTTGGAAGCTGGAAATGAATGGCAAAACATTTCAATGCCAGGATATCGGTGAGCTGCTGTCGACGATACGTGAAGCTAATTGATGTTAACGACTAACGCTTCTTCTTCCGCTTGTATAAGAAAAGATTCCATTTTTCCTCAGCCACACCATGCTTATCCATCTCGGCTCGTGCCAACGTGAAAAATAAGTCAGATAACCGGTTGATATATGCAGTTACGTATTCTTCTACACAGTCCGGATCTTCATCCACCAGACTGAACAATGCGCGTTCCCCACGGCGAACTTGTGTTCGGCAGACGTGACACAACGCAGAAACTTCATTTCCTCCCGGAAGCAGAAAATAGTCGGAAGGGCTGCTCATGGCATTTTCCAATGCATCGATCCATGTTTCACAAAAAGTAGCGCCATCAGTAGGTCTTGGGTTGGGGTTTTCTTTGTGGGTATCCGAAGGCCTCGCGAGGTGAGACATCATATCCATAAAGTCTTTTTGGATGCGGTGGAGGTTGGGCTGCCACTCGTGATTTGCCCCAAGCTTAGCGCGGAGTAATCCGATCGTACTGTTGACCTCATCCAGTGTCCCAATGCACTCAATTCGTGCGCCATTTTTAGGTTCTCTCTTTCCACCAAATACACCGGTGCTTCCGTTATCTCCTTTTCTGGTATAAATTTTCATATCTGTTCAAGTCAATTAGCAGGTGGTAATCTTTAGTTGTTTGTAGTACCTGCGCTTTTTACAATCTTTCGAACGAAATTAACTCTTCTCTTGACAGTATCCTTGGGGAGCTGAATAATATCAAATCCTTTTTCGCCATGTGTTTTTAGCAGCGCCTTTTCTAACTCGATGCAGTAATCAAAGGGTTGTTGTCGCTGCTGGTCTTTGTGATAGATGTCCTGCCAGGTGGGAGCAAAGAATACCTTTTGACTAAATTTATCATGGTAAGGGAAACGGTCGATCGATGAAGGAATGGATTTGCCTGCCACTTGAAGGTAGGCGATCAAGTCAAGCAGGGAACGATCGGTAAATACAGCGTGAGGATTGGCATCCAATTCAGCGATGAAGGCCGTGTAGACAAGTTCAGTAAACCTGCCCAGGTCGTGCCAGGGCGTTCCGTTCCCACTGTTTTTTTGCTCCATTGTGATCACCTTTCTGGACACTTCATGCATACAAGGATGTTCTTTTTCCAAGGCATTGATCAAAGTTGTTTTTCCAGTACCAGGCGCACCGGTAATGATGTATTTTTTAACGAAAGGTATCATACATCAGATAAAAAATGATGCAATACCCCAAAATGAAGAGTATGCTACTTGCCCAATTTACATACGTGGCTGTTTTCAGATCCCGATCTGTAAGGATCCTTTGGTTACCGCCAATGTAGGGTTTATTGACAAGCTTTCCCTGATACGCATTAGGCCCCCCAAACTGGCAATTCAGAATATAGGCAAGGGCTGCCTCCGGATATCCTGCGTTGGGGCTTGCATGTTTTTTACCTTCTCTAAAACTAAAGGACAACCCTTTAAGTTTCACGGTTACTACTAACATGAGGATAGCCGTAATCCTGGCCGGGATGTAGTTCGCTGCATCATCCAGTTGAGCGGCAAACTTTCCAAAGGATTTGTAGCGGTCGGATGTATAGCCGATCATGGAGTCAAGTGTGTTGATCATTTTATAGGCCACTGCTCCCGGAACACCCAGGATAAAATAGTAAAAGAGCGGAGCGATTACTCCATCACTCAAATTTTCTGAGAGTGTTTCTAAGGTGGCGGTACGGATCTGCTGCTCATTTAGTTTTGAGGTATCCCTGCCCACAATCCAGGACAGCCGCTTCCTTCCGGCTTCTAATCCCGCATCTTTGAGCGTATGGAAGACCGCTTTTCCTTCCTCGATGAGTGTGCGGTTGGCGAGACAATAAAATAGTAAGACAACTGCAAATATGTCTCCCAGTAAAAGATTCACACTCCTCATCCATACCAACAGGAGGAATGATCCTGCAAAGGAGACAGCAACCAATGAGACCGTTAGGATAGCGCCCTTTAGAAATCTACTTGATCCGTGGTTCAATTGCCTTTCTCCTTTTGAAATTGCCTTGCCAAAAAGTACAATTAAGTGCGGCATCCAACGTGGATCACCGAGTAATGAGTCCAAGATAAAGGCAATAAGCAAGATATAAATAGGGGCTATCTCCAAGATTTGAGTGCTTTTATAAGTGCAGTGTTCGCTTCTTGACTTTGGGTAGCCAACCGGATGTATTCTCCCTTCAACCGTTTAAAGTTGGTGGCATCGCGAATCAGTATTCCATGTTCGTTCACCAGATATTCTTTTAGTACAGAGGCAAAGCCACGATCCAATTTAGCGAGAAAGTAGCTGGTGCGGGTTGGCTTTACCTGCAACCAATCTATGGTCGATAGCGCTTGGATAAATGCATTCGTTTCAGCCAGCAGTTCTTCCACATTGAATTGCCATTTTTCATAAGATTCGAACAGTTGTAACCCGGCTGTTATGGCGAGTGCATTCACGCTCCATGGCATCTTTACACTAAGAAGTTTTTCAATACTATGAGAAGAAGCGATAACGTACCCAAGTCGTAGCCCGGGAATGGCGAAAGTTTTGGTTAAAGATCGAACAACGATCAGATTATCCAAACGCTTGACCAAAGGGGCAAGAGACTCAATTTCGTTAGTGAACTCAATATAGGCTTCATCGACGATAAAAGTGGTAGAAGGGGTTTCTTTAATCAGGCTGACTAGCTTTTCTGATGCTATAACACTTCCATCCGGATTATTGGGGTTGCAAATGAAAACAAGCTCATACTCGGAGGCGATCAAATCTTCTTTATCGACGAGGTCATAATCTAATCCGTGAATCTTACAAGCATCTTCATATTCAGAAAAAGTGGGGGAGACAATGGCCGCTTTCCCTTCAGTGAAAATCTGTGCAATTAAATAAAAGGCTTCGGTGGCGCCATTTGTAAATAGGAAATAGTCATTGGATAGATCAAACTTTTTGGAAGCCGCATCGCTCAACTCTTTTGCAGCAGGAGAGGGGTAGTTTTGAATAGTATGGGTGAGAGAAGCTATTTCGGTTAGAAGCTCAGGTGGGCAGCCTTTGTAATAAACGTTGGAACTGAAGTTGTAAATAATTTTTCCATTATATAAATGGATGTTATCTCCATGCCCCTCAATCATTCTTCTTGCTATTTTCTACGATCACATCCATGTCCAGATGCAGGTCAATCCAGTTGGCCAATTTTTCGTATTGTGTTTCTTTGAAAGATAAATAGTCTATAGCTTCTGCCTCTTTGTATTTGGTTCTAAGCAATTCGTTTACGACTACCTGATTATCTAAAATGCCGTGCAGATACGTTCCCCAGCTTTTATCTCCATCAAAATAGCCTTCAAGGGATCCATCAATTATGTTTAGATGCTTGCTATTCGGAGCTTCTGTTTCACCCATATGGATCTCATAACCGATACAGGTTTCCAAATGATTTTTGAATGTAAAGTTTTGCTGCACTACCGTCTTTTCTTTGGTCAGCGTAGTGGTGATGTTAAATAAGCCCATACCTGTCTCTTTGCCACCGGCACTTTCTACTTGAAATGGATCCTCTATCCATTTTCCCATCATTTGATATCCGCCACAAATTCCTATAATAGGGATATTGCCATACAAACTTTTAATGGTCTCATCGATTCCATCCTTTTTCAAGGAAACCAAATCCTCTATGGTGTTCTTTGTTCCGGGGATAATGATTACGTCCGCTTTATTTAGCTCCTTTCGATCTCTTGTATAATACAAGTTGATCAATGGTTCCTGTTCTAAAGCCTGAAAATCCGTGTAGTTTGAGAGGTAATGGAGATGCACGACCGCTATGTTAAGTTTATCTTTTTCAGCGGCGGTGTTTCGCTTTTTAAGCGCAACGGAGTCTTCTTCTTCCAATACAATATCCGAAGTATACGGCAACACACCAAGCACGGGTGTTTGTGTAATTTCTTCCAGCATCTTTTTCCCCTCTTCAAAAAGGGAGATATCACCCCGGAACTTATTCACAATGATGCCTTTAATCAATTTTCGCTCCCAGGGTTCTAATAGTTTGAGGGTTCCGTAGACGCTTCCGAATAGGCCGCCTTTATCAATATCAGCTACCACGTAAACACAGGCATTAGCGGCTTGCGCCATCCGCATGTTTACGATATCACGATGCTTTAAATTTAGCTCGCTGATACTTCCTGCTCCTTCCATCACCACGGGGCTGAATACATGGTTAAGCGTGTGAAACGCTCTCTTTGCCTCGTCAAAAAGGTCACTCTTATGGTTTGAGAAGTACTCTTTGGCGGATTGAGTACCGATCGGTTTTCCATAAAGCACAACTTGAGATTTGTTTTCTGATGAAGGCTTGAGCAAAATAGGATTCATTTCAACCCTGGGAGCCAGCTTGCTGGCGGCTGCCTGTACCGCTTGTGCACGTCCAATCTCAAGGCCATCGGGTGTTGAAAAACTGTTGAGGGACATGTTTTGTGCTTTGAAAGGTGCAGGATCAAAACCGTGGTTTTTCAACCAGCGACAGATACCCGTCGTTATCCAGCTTTTGCCTACATCGGAGCCGGTGCCCACCATCATGATTGGTTTCATTTTCCCCATATACTATCAAACTGCAACGTAACGCTAAGATGCGTTGAAATTAAAGGAAACTAATGATTCAATACTTTTACTTTATACTTTGACAAGCTTTGATCAGTGCATTAAGCTACTTAAGTCATAAATAAATGCTACTTTCACTTAGTTTTTGGTGGATTCCTTTGGTAAGGAACCTTAAAATGGGAATCCGGTAAACCGCCGATTGGCGGTAAGCCCGGAGCTGTACCCGCAACTGTAAGTCCATAAAAGATTCTGAAAAAGATTGTCACTGTCCGCCGGTTGGCGGATGGGAAGGCATCAGAAAATGGACGAGCCAGGAGACCTGCCCAAAACTACCGATATCACGGCTTTCGGGAACAGAAGCTCATGATACACCCTGCAAATCAAACGCTGAGTTATTACGGTCTTAGTTTGCGATGTGTACTATGTCTGAATCTTGAAAGTGGATGTGATAAAAGATTAAGATTATAGTATAGGGAATGAATATTGATTTAGTCCTCATAAGTCTGCAAGCACTCTTTATTACCCTTTATGGGGTCTTAGGAATCATTCAATCTAAATCCTATGGACAGAGACGTTGGGTAATAGTCTTGGTAACCTACCTGGCCGTGTCTATGCTATGTTTCTTTTTTCCGGATCATGTAAAAGGAAACATCCAACTCATCCTTTTTTTTCTGCTGCTTTTGGATTATCTCTTTCGATCACTTGTCTTTTCTAACAGATGGGTGAGAGTTGTAGTGTTAAGTATGTTACTCTTTTTAAGCTATGGGTTACTGTACTTGGAGGTAGAGAATAGGCTTGCCTGGATCGCCGTGCCATTCATATTTGGAGCTTCTTTTATGTGTATGAAGAAATGGCAAAGCGGGTTTGGAAATGTGCAATCGTATTTTCTAAGTGCTGGAACACTATTAACCATCCTGTTTATGCTGGAACCTATATTTATAAGTGTTCAGAAAAACCTTAAACCAATTCCTACGATACCTACTTCCTCAATCATTAATCAACAGAATTTCTTGCTTCTTGGAGCGCTTTTAGTGTTAGCGCTTGGAGGCTTTTTTTGGAAAGAAAAATCAAGATTGTAATCTTATGAACATTTTAGAATCCACCTTATTGGCCATCGCTAACCTGCTTTACTATCCGGTGATTGGGGGTGTTTTGTTTGTTTTAGCGCATCAAGCCGTTGCGGTGGGTAAGTTTATGAGTGAGCTGAAGCAAAGGCGCAGTAAGCAATTTAAGAGGATCAACACCTTCAAAAAGCAACACAAGGAGTATTTCAAAACTCCGGCTTCCACGTATAAGTCCATAGAATTTGATTTGATCTATAAACTTCGTAAGTGGCAAGAAGCGTATATTAAATCACTAAGCGCCAGTCGATTGGTTATAAAAGCTGGGCCTACGTTGGGCCTGATGGGAACACTTATTCCGATGGGTACTGCTCTTTCTTCCTTGTCTCAAGGGGATCTGCTGATCATGTCGGCCAATATGGTAACCGCCTTCACTACCACCATTGTAGGTATGGCAGCAGGACTAACTGCATTCCTGATGAATTATAAGCAAACCGAATGGATGCAACGTGATCTACTTGAATGCGAGGCCTTATGTGAAAAAAGCCTGGCAGAATGGGAAGCGGCAGAGCAAGGTGCGGAAAAGTTGATTAACAGTTAGAGGCACAAGGTTATGAGTATACTCAGAAAAAACTCTTTGATGGATGAAAGATTGGCTTTAGAAGCTGATCCCATGAACAGCATGGCAAATCTCTTTGATGTGAGCATTGTTTTAATCGTGGCGCTGTTTTTTGCCTTGTTTATGGCATACAGTACGCTTGACTTGTTCAATCCTGATTCGCAATTGGTGATTACCAAAACATTGCCCAATGGCGAAATTCAAATCATTACCAAGAAGGGGAAAGAAGTTAAAATTGAAAAAGTCACAGAAACCACTGAGTCCGGGAGAGGAGTAAAGCTAGGTACGGCTTACAAGCTGGAAGACGGTCGGGTTATTTACATACCAGAAGAATAGTGAAATGATGAAGAGCTTAATTCCACTCATTTGTTTTACCCTTCCCATGTCCTTCCTTTGGGCTCAATCACCAAAGTCTGAGAAAGTCAACATCACCCTGATCCTGACCGATTCTTATCATCAATTGGGTGAAGCTACTACAAGGGATACTCAAACAGCCCTTGCTAACTACGGCGTTGAAGCGCAAGTGAATAGCTACTATCATGCAGATTTAGATCTAGTTACTTATGACGAACTGCGTGGCAATCAATTGGTGTTTATCGATATGATCAATGCTGCGAAGGTGGAGAATGTCTTGCCACTTTTAAATAAGATGGGCAGTCAGGGAGTAAGGGTTTTTGCGGTAGGCTCAAGTGAAACTTCCAGTCTTGAAGCGTACAGGTATATTCAGCTCGATGCAAAGACCATCGAATTTTATGAGCAATCGGGGCGCGACAACTTGGTGAATATGATATTGGATCAATGCCAACGCTCGTTAGGTTTTGATATCCCTCGACAAGAGCCAAAAATTCTACCAGAGTTTGCCTTATGCAACATCGAAAACAAGAAGGTATATAAAGATTTTGAATCCTATCGGCAGGAGTATGCTGCTTACATGAAAGACAATCCCTGGATTGCGATCAACCTATGGCGCAGTGATTTTTTATCCGAGCAGTTGATTCATTTTAAAGAATATGCCGCTCAGTTTGAAGACAATGGTTTTAATGTGCTTTTCTACTACGGTTATCCCACGAAGGATGAGGTGCGGGGGCTTTTCTACGACAAAAACAATCGACTTATACCTGAGGTGATTTTAGCTCAAGCGGCATGGCTCGGAGCTAATCCGCGAGCCAATCGGGAGACCTTTGAAACGCTTGGTATTCCCGTCATTAACATGATTCAGGTCAATCAGACGGCCGACGAGTGGATGGAAAATGATCAGGGCATTAAAATTTACAAGCGTACAAGCTCCTTAAATATTCCCGAACAAATGGGAATGATACAACCCATGGTCACAAGCAGCAAAGAACCCGCAACTGCAGATGCAAAGTGGACTGAAAAGCGCTCTGTTTTGATCCAGGTACAGCGGTTGCTCAGGCGCGTGCAAAAATTTCATGTATTGCAGAATAAACCGAATGACGAAAAACAAATAGCCTTGATCTACTACAGCCACCCTCCGGGCAAGGAGCTCCTTGGAGCCAGCTATCTCAATGTAGTACCAAATAGCCTGCACTCCATCTTAGAGCGTTTAAAAAGTGAAGGGTATGATTTGGGCAACAGGTCGCTCACGGAAGAAGATATTTTCGATAAAGTCTCCAATTACGGGCTCAATATTGGCGAATGGGCGCCCAAAGAAATTGACAAGCTGGTAGCAAAAGGAAATGCAACGCTCGTTCCGATGGAACTGTACCTGAAATGGTATGCTAAGCTATCAACTCCGCTGAAAGAAGAGATCGAAGCACAATGGGGAAAGCCGGAGAACAGTTCCATAATGATCTGGACGGATGAAGAGAAAAAGAAATATTTTGTGATTCCGTCGGTAAGGTATGGGAATGTGCTTCTTACACCCCAACCCGTCCGAGGGTGGTCGCAAGATTTGGATGTGATGCACCACGATATTTCGGTTCCGCCCCATCACCAGTATATTGCTTTTTACCTCTACTTGCGGTACGGTTATGATGCGGACGCTGTCATTCATCTTGGCACGCACAGCACCTTAGAATGGTTGCCAGGAAAGGAGACGGGCCTGAGCCGGCATGATGCTTCTGAGGCACTGATTGGAGATTTGGTCAATGTCTATCCTTACATCGTCGATGACGTGGGAGAAGGGCTGCAAGCAAAGCGTCGTTCAGGTGCGATCATCATTGATCACATGACCCCGCCGTTTGATAAAATTGGTATCAATCCAGTATTGGATAGATTGGAGCAGCTTATTTCGGAACATGAGATTGCAGAAGCCAAGAGTACTGCATTGGCTACCGCCAAGTTCAATGAGATTTACAAGTATGCGCAGCAGTCCGGTATTTTAGCCGATTTGGAAATGGACACCATCGCAGATGATGAGGAGTTGCACTACATCGAGCACTACATTGAAGAAATACAAGAGCAGCATGCCCCATTAGGCCTGCATACGTTTGGAAAACTTCCCAAGCCCGAAGCTATCGAAAAGAATGTGGCGGCTATTGTCTCCCAAAAAAGTGGTCTTGATGAAAAGCAGCGGCAGGCATATGCCGAGGACATCAGGCAACGTATCATGGCGAGTGGAGAAGCAGAACTAGCGGCGCTAGTGGATGCCCTAAGCGGAAAATATATTCCGGCAAGCACCGGGAACGATCCACTTCGAAACGCGAATTCGCTTCCTACCGGTAAAAACTTCTATGCCTTCGATGCAGACTACCTTCCCTCTACAGAGGTGTACAAGACCGGTGAGCGATTGGCTAATGAGCTCATACAAACTTATAAGGAGGAACATAATGGGGCCTTTCCGGATAAAGTGACTTTCAATTTATGGTCTACTGAATGCATCCGTAATGAGGGCATCATGGAATCCAAAATTCTAAGCCTTTTGGGTGTAAAACCTATCTACGACGGGTACGGTAAAGTAGTCGATTTAGCCGTCATTCCAAGAAGGGTACTGAAACGTCCTCGTGTAGATGTGGTGTTGATTCCCTCCGGGCTATACCGAGATATTTTCCCTCAGTTAGTGCTGTTGCTGGATAAAGCGGTGAAATTAGCTTCTCAACAGGCTGAGGTGGATAACTATGTCCGAAGGAATACGACGAGTCAGTATAATCTATTGATTGAAAAAGGGGTGAAGAAAAGTATGGCGAAGGCGCTTTCCGAGGTTCGGATTTTTTCCACGCCTGATGGCGCCTATGGTACAGGTACGAATACGGTCATTGACGCTTCCGGAAGTTGGGAAGACGATAAAGAGGTTGCAAATGTTTTCATGAAGCGCATGCATTTTCCGTATAGCGATGCTTTTTGGGGAGACCAGCCCGTAAGTGACTCCTTGTTGATCGCACTTTTTAAGGAAAGTCTTTCTGGTACGAAAGCCGTACTACACAGTCGTACTTCGCACTTGTATGCCAGTTTGGATAACGATGATTTCTTTCAATATCTTGGAGGAACAGCGCTTGCCATACGTACTATAGATGGTAAGTCCCCAGATGTGATCGTGTCCAATTTGACCAATCAGGGGCAGATGAAAAACGAGAAATTGAGCTATTTCCTGAGTAAGGAACTTCAAGCACGTTACCTGAACCCGACCTGGATCAATAGCATGTTGGATGAAGGCTACTCCGGCGGACGGTTTGTGAGACAGGTTACCTCCAACCTATGGGGTTGGCAAGTGACCGTTCCTGAGGCAGTGCATGAAAGTAAGTGGGATAACTTCTATGACGTTTACGTAGAAGATACTTACGGACTAGACATTACCGAACGGTTCGAAACATCGAAAAACCTCTACGCCTATCAGGTGATGCTTTCCCGCATGTACGAAGCAGTAAGGAAATCCTATTGGACACCTGATGATAAAGTAAAGCAAAAGCTTTTAACAGAGTTTTTAGAGACTGTAGATAAAGTCGGCCTGTCATGTAACCTGAATGTGTGTAACAACGCAAAACTGGCTGACTTCCTGAACCGGGAGTTCGAGGAGATAGAAGGCCTTTCGACTGAAAAGATTGAAAACTATCGTAATCAATTGCGAGAAATTCGCGAACGATTGGAAGCAGATGGACTACCTACTGACGAGCAATTGGCCATGGAAGCGGGATACTCCACTGATTACATTCCCAAAAAGGAGGTGAAAGGCTATAAAATTGAGGAGGTGAATGCTGCTGGAAAATCACAGCTTTCCATAGATACTTCTATCTGGAGATGGGTCGTATTCTCATTGCTGGTATCGTATTCTATTTTTTATTTTTTTCGGAGGCGTTTAAAGAACACGAAAGACTAGATTCTTATAAATCTTGATCTATTAGAATATGGTACGTTCCTAAAGATTGAGCTAACTTCCGGGGCTATCTTGAAATCTAACAATAATATCAATCTGGTATTTAGAGAGC